>Ga0194132_10008766_pt1 | contig 14327 bp, 16 predicted proteins | sample TA2KigOf80mmetaG_FD_148612 | JGI IMG/M metagenome (GOLD analysis project Ga0194132, IMG submission 148612) | Freshwater microbial communities from Lake Tanganyika, Tanzania - TA2015054 Kigoma Offshore 80m | ecosystem: Environmental > Aquatic > Freshwater > Lake | place: Tanzania: Lake... | reverse complement strand
ATCTACTACTCGGTCAAGTGGTGGAATACCTTGCATCAAGGCGCGTCTGTCAGCGTCACTGCGGGTTCAAAGATGGCCCCGCTCATGCTGCAGGGCATGTTGATCATGTCCCTGGGGGCGTGGATGTATTGCATCGCGGTGGCACTGATGCGCGTGCGTGCCATCATTGTTGAGCGCGAAGCCGGCGCGGCCTGGCTCAAGGAGGCAGCCGCATGAGCTGGGGCAGCGCGCAGGCGTTTTTCGACATGGGCGGCTATGGCCTCTATGTCTGGGGCTCTTACGGAATGACGGCACTCGGCATCCTGCTGGAGGTCTATCTTGTGCGGCGACGCCGGCACATGGCCGAGGCGCAATCCCATCGCCGTCAACTCTTGGACGAAGACAACACGTGAAGACACGACATAAACGACTCGCCTGGATCGTGCTGGGTCTGACCGTACTCGGCGCCGGCGCCGTTTTCATCCTCAACGCCTTCAATCGCAACCTGGTGTTTTTCTTCAGCCCCACCGAGGTGATGGCCAAGGAAGCGCCCGTCGGCCGCGCCTTTCGCATCGGCGGTCTGGTCGAAACCGGCAGCGTCAAGCGACAGGCCGATGGCGTGAGCGTGAGCTTCGCGGTGACCGATACGGTCAATCGCATCCCGGTCACCTACAAAGGCATCCTGCCGGACTTGTTCAAAGAGGGCAAAGGCGTGGTGGCACAAGGGCAATTGGGCGCGGATGGGCTGTTCACCGCCACCGAGGTGCTGGCGAAACATGATGAGAACTACATGCCGCCCGAGGCCGCGGAAGTCCTCGAGCGCGCGCACAAGGCTCAGGCCATGAGCAAAAAAACCCTGCAACCTGCCACGGGAGGTGCTGCGAAATGATTCCGGAACTTGGGCATTTCAGCTTGATCGTCGCACTGTGCATCGCCACCACGCTGGCTGTCGTGCCATTCATCGGCTCCTATCGTGGCCATGCCGCCTGGATGGCGGTGGCGAGGCCGGCGGCGCAGGGGCAGTTTGTGTTCGTGGGCTTGGCGTTCGGCTGTCTGGTCTATGCCTTCCTCAACAACGATTTTTCCGTATTGAACGTGGCGTCCAACTCCAACTCCTCCTTGCCTGCCGCCTATCGGTTCGCCGCCAGTTGGGGTAGCCACGAGGGGTCGCTGCTGCTGTGGGTATTGATGCTTTCCGGCTGGATGGTGGCGGTCAGTGTGTTCAGCCGCAATCTGCCTGACGTGGTGGTGGCCCGCATCCTGGCGGTGATGGGCATGTTGAGCATCGGCTTTCTGGCTTTCATGCTGCTGACATCCAATCCCTTCGAACGCCTGCTGCCGGCGGCGTTTGATGGCCGCGATCTGAATCCTCTGCTGCAGGATCCCGGCATGGTGATTCACCCCCCCATGCTGTACATGGGGTACGTGGGTTTCTCGGTGGTCTTTGCCTTTGCCATCGCCGCCTTGCTGGGCGGGCAGCTCGATGCCACCTGGGCGCGCTGGTCACGGCCCTGGACCACCGCGGCTTGGTGTTTTCTTACCATCGGTATCGCACTGGGCAGCTGGTGGGCCTACTACGAACTGGGCTGGGGCGGCTGGTGGTTCTGGGATCCGGTGGAAAACGCCTCATTCATGCCCTGGCTGGTTGGCACTGCATTGATCCATTCACTCATGGTTACGGAAAAGCGCGGCGGCTTCAAAATCTGGACCGTGCTGTTGGCCATATTGGCCTTCTCTCTTAGTCTGCTGGGCACCTTCCTGGTGCGATCAGGCGTGCTGACCTCGGTGCACGCCTTTGCCACCGATCCCGAGCGGGGTGTCTTCATCCTGATGTTTCTCGCCGTGGTAGTCGGCGGATCGCTGGCGCTGTTCGCCTGGCGGGCGCCGAAGGTCGGCATCGGCGGGAGCTTCGCAACACTCTCGCGCGAGTCCTTGCTGCTCACCAACAACGTGCTGCTGATGGTGGCGGCGGCGTCGGTCCTGCTCGGCACGTTGTATCCATTGGTGATCGATGCCCTTGGGCAGGGCAAGATATCCGTGGGGCCGCCGTACTTTGAAGCGGTGTTTCTGCCGCTGATGGCACCGGCCATGTTCCTCATGGCTATCGGCCCGATTGCGCGCTGGAAGCAGGCCACTTTGCCTGACTTCATCACGCAATTGCGCTGGGCGGCTGCCGTCGCCGTGGTGGGTGCCGTGTTTCTGCCCCACATCATGGGGCGATGGTCGCCCCTCATCGGGTTAGGCCTGTTGATGGCGTTGTGGGTCATGGCTTCGACGATGGCCGGACTGGTGCATCGCTTGCGCACTTTGGCGAAGGTCGATGGCAAACCCTGGTATGGCAAATTGGGCGCTTTGCAGCGCGGCTATCTGGGCATGACGCTGGCGCACTTTGGTGTCGGAGTGTTCATCGTCGGGGTGACCCTGGTTCGCGGTTACGGAACCGAGAAAGACGTGCGCATGCGCATCGGCGATGTCGTCGAGGTCGGCGGGTATGGCTTCAAACTGGCGGGGCTGGAGAAGCGCCCGGGCCCGAACTACCAGGCCACCCGCGGCGTAGTGGAAGTGCTGAAGAACGGCAAAGTGATCGACATCATGCATCCGGAGAAACGCTTCTATCCGGTTCAGCAGATGCCCATGACCGAGGCGGCCATCGACACCGGGCTGACGCGTGACCTGTATGTGTCCTTGGGCGAGCCTGTGGATAAAGACAGTTGGGTGGTGCGGGTTTATCACAAGCCCTTCGTGGACTGGATCTGGGGCGGCGCGTTCCTGATGGCGCTCGGTGGTTTCATAGCCATGAGCGACCGGCGCTACCGCCTGTCGACCCGCGTCACCGCCAGCGCACCGGTGCCGGGCGCAACCGCGCAGGAGGCCGCATGATCCGGTTTGGTTTGCCGTTGGTCGTGTTTCTGGTCGTGGTGGGATTTCTGTACAAGGGGTTGGCGCTCAACCCGCGCGAGGTGCCCAGCCCACTCATCGATAAGCCTGCGCCTGCCTTCAGCATGGCCCGCCTGGACGATCCCGCACAGCGGGTCACTCACGAAGATCTGCGCGGCAAGGTGTGGATTCTCAATGTCTGGGCCTCCTGGTGTGTCGCCTGTCTGCAAGAGCATCCGCTGCTGGTCGAGTACTCCCGCGGCGGCAATGTGCCGATCTATGGCCTGAACTACAAGGATCAGCGTGAACTGGCCGACGCTTGGCTGCTCAAGCATGGCAATCCCTATACCGCATCGCTCATGGATCCCGACGGCAAGGTAGGAATCGACTACGGTGTGTACGGCGTACCGGAGACCTTTGTGATCGACAAGCAGGGCGTCATCCGCTTCAAGCAGATCGGTCCGGTGGATCCGGGTGTGCTGCGTGACAAGATCACGCCCCTGGTGCAACGTCTGCAGGCACAGAGTTGATGCGCACAGGATGGGTTGTGCTGGCGCTATGGGTGTCGGCGAGCGCGTGGGCCGGGCAGCCGCAGCCTGATGAGGAGCAGCGACTGCGGACGCTGTCCGCTGAGCTGCGTTGTCTGGTCTGTCAGAACCAGTCGCTGGCAGATTCCAATGCCGAGCTGGCAGTTGACTTGCGCAATCAAGTGCAGGACCTGATGCGCTCGGGCAAGTCCGATCAGGAGATCAAGGACTATCTGGTGCAGCGTTACGGCGACTTCGTGCTCTACCGGCCGCCGGTGAAATCGTCCACCGTGGTGTTATGGATCGGCCCATTCGTGCTGCTCGCCCTAGGGGCGGTGGCGATGCTGCGATACGTGCGCAGCCGGCGCCGGACATTGCATGTCTTACCCATCACGGATGATCGTCTGGAAGCGGCGCGCCAGTTGTTGGTGGGAGGCGATGAAGTGAGCGGCACGCAGCGCAAGGACGACAGCACATGATGACTTTCTGGATCTTGGCCATCGCGCTGGCGCTAGCTGGCGGGGTGTGGCTGGCACGGCCCCTATGGCGCCCCAGGGTGGACAGCGCGCCTGATGCCGCCCAAACTAACTTGGCAGCTTTGCGCGACCAGATGCGCGAACTCGACGTTGATCTGGCCGCCGGTACGCTCTCCGAAGCGCAACATCGCGAAGCCCGTGCCGAGTTGGAAACGCGGGTGCTTAGCGATGTGATCGAAGCGGCACCGGCGCGCGGTTCAGCGACCACGTCGTCGCGGCTGTTCGCCATCGGTGTGACCCTGCTGATCCCGCTGGCGGCCTTTGGTCTGTATCGCGTCTTGGGTCACCCGGCGGCCATCGGCGTGGATACGCGTGCGAGCAGTGATCCGGCGAACATGACGCCCGAGCACTTCGCCGCCATGACCGAGAAGCTCGCTGCCAAGTTGCGGGAAAACCCCGACGACGCCAGAGGCTGGTTGATGCTCGGCCGTGCCAACAAGGTACTAGAGCGTCCACCCGAAGCCGTCGCGGCTTACGAGCAGGCCGCCAAACTACAGCCGGAAGACCCGGAGATCCTGGCGGACTATGCCGAGGTGCTCGCGGTCAGGGATGGCGGCAGGTTTTCGGGACTGCCAGCCCAGCTCATCCAGAGGGCCCTTAAGGCGGCGCCGGACCATCCCAAGACACTCACCATGGCAGGTGCTGCCGCCTTCGAGAGCAAGAACTACACAGGTGCCATTGCCCATTGGCAGCGCCTGCTCAAACTCGTCGGCGAAGACGCCGAGTTGCGTACGGCCTTGATGGCGGGCATCGCCGAGGCAAGTCGCCTGCGCACTGTTGCCGCCACGCCGGCGCAGGGCATCAGCGGGCGGGTGCAACTCGATCCGCAACTGGCAGACAAGGTTGATCCCGCCGACGTGGTGTTCATTTACGCGCGCGGCCCGGAGGGCGGCATGCCGGTCGCTGCGTTGAGACGGCATGCGCGGGATTTGCCCATTACCTTTCGCCTGGACGATACCTACGCCATCAATCCCGCCAACCGGTTGTCGAGTCTGCCCGCTATTATCGTCGGCGCACGCATTTCGAAGGGCGGTGACGCCATGCCACAGGCGGGTGATCTGCAGGGCGCCAGCAAACCCGTGAAACTGGGCGCCAGCAATTTGGTGCTGACCATCAAGGAGGTCGTGCAATGACTGCCCGGCTCTGGTTATTGCTGTCGCTCTGCGTTTCTCTTGGTGCGAGCGCGCAGCAGACTGAGCTGCTGCCGCCCGACGTCGAAGCGTTTGTCGCCAATATGGTGGAACGCCACAGCATGGACTCGCATTCCCTGCGCGAGACGCTGAGGCCGCTCAAACCAGTCAGTGCCATCGTCAAGGCAGTATCGGCACCCTCTACCAGCCGCCCATGGCGGCAGTACCGGCCTCTAAATGTCGACAAGGGCCGTATCGAAGGGGGGGTACGCTTCTGGAATCAGCACGAAGGCGCATTGACACGGGCACGCGAGGCCTACGGCGTGCCCGAGGCAATCATCGTCGCCATCCTCGGCGTGGAGACGCGCTACGGGCGCATCACCGGCAATTTTCGCGTACTCGATGCACTCTACACGTTGGGCTTCGAAGTGCCGGGCCGCAATGAGTACTTCAAGAGTGAGTTGGAAGCCTACCTGTTGCTTACTCGCGAGCGCGGCTGGGATCCGCTCACGCTCAAGGGATCTTTCGCAGGCGCAATGGGTATGCCGCAGTTCATGCCCAGCAGTTACCGGCGATACGCCGTGGACTTCGACACCGACGGCAATGTGGACCTGTGGAACGATGCGGTCGACGTGGTCGGCAGTGTCGCCAATTTTCTTGCGACCTTCGGCTGGAAGTCCGACGAGTTGGTCGCCATGCCTGCAACCTACGAAGGCAGTGACCTGGATGGATTGCTGGCACAAGGCATCAAGCCGCACACATTGCTCGCCGATCTCAAGGCAGCGGGTGTCGTCCCGCAGGGTAGTGCGCCGGACGAGCAGCTCGCGGCGCTGTTCGTGCTGGAAGGCGATCTGGGGCCTGACTACTGGCTGGCGTTCAACAACTTCAATGCGATACTCCATTACAACCGCAGCCGCAACTACGCCATGTCGGTCTATCAGCTGGCCATTGAGATCGCGCGCGAGCGCCTGGCCGCGATCGAATCCGCGCCGCAGCCCGGCGCGCGTTGATGGTTAGTGGAGGCGACCGGAGCAGGCTCTTGCTTAATCGCCGGCCACACTGCAACGCGCTGTGGTGCGATCTTGCGGTAGGTCAATGGTCGCGACGATTCTGACTTTCGCCGGGTTCAGCGATCAGTACCACCAGGCCCTCAATGCCGCCCAGCAGCGTTGCGCGTCCGGCCATATCCGCGGGCAGCAGCAGCGAACTGATCAGGACGATCTCGTCTTTCGTGCTGCCGGTCCGCAAACTCTGGCCCCAGTTCCTGGACCGCCGTGCCGAGTCAGAAACGCGTTGTTGCGCTAACGCCATGGCGGACACCGGCGGCGCCACCGAATGATGGTGTAACGGATAGCCGAGCACATCGAGCCGACGCTGACCGCACAGCCGCCGGTGGTGCAGGAAACCGTGGAGGACAGCCGCGCCCGCATCCTTTTCGTCGACGATGAGGAGCGCATCCTCACTGCGCTGCGCAACGTGTTCCGCTCTCAGTATCAGGTGGTGACCGAGACACGGCCCGTGGAAGCCCTGAAATTGGTGCAGACGACTTCATTTCCGGTAGTAGTGAGCGATCAGCGCACGCCTGATTTGGTCGGCGTAGAGTTCTTGCGTCAGGTTCGCGACGTATCACCGGGCAGCGTGCGTATATTGCTGACGGGCTACTCCGATCTGGCGTGGTCGGGTCGATCAACGACGGCGAGGTCTATCGCTTCATCAGCAAGCCTTGGGACACGCAGGAGATTCAGGCGGTGGTGGCGGAGGCAGTGAGTATCGGCAAGCGCATGATCCAGCGCGGCGCCGGCGCGGCGCTGCTGCCACCTGTGACCCGCGACGCTGTTCTGGTGGTGGGGCAGGACCGGGTCGTGCACGACGCCGTCACCGATTGCCTGGCCGGCGCGGCGCCGGTGTCACACGCCGAGGGCATTACCGACGCGCTGGAGTTTCTGCGTGCTAACGAAACCGCGGTCATCGTGGCGGATGTGGACGCCGGACTCGACAACTATTTGGTGTTCCTCAACGCGCTAAAGCGCGAGCGTCCCGAGGTGCTGGTGATCGCACTCACCTCCGCATCGGACAGCGAGTACGTGATGGAATTGATCAATGCTGCGCAGATCTACCGATTCCTCAACAAACCGGTGAACTTCGACATGCTGGATCGCTATCTGCGGGCCGCCATCGCCCAGCACGAAGCCTACCGTGCGGCGCCGGAGTTGCTGGAAGAGCACGCTGTGCACGAGTCGCAAAAAGCCATCGAGTCCACCATCGGCCGCTGGATTCGGGATGGACTGCGCAGCCTGCGGGGCAAATTTGGCGGGGGGCGTCTCCGGCTCTAGTCTCGCAGCGCAAGTCCGACGTGAGGCCGCAGGGTGGCGACCAGTTGTTCGTGGATTTTCGGGCTGCCTGCCACGATGCGGCCTGACTTCATAAAGCCGTCTTTGCCCTCCAGGTCGCTGACGATACCACCGGACTCGGTGATCAGCAGCACACCAGCGGCCATGTCCCAGGGCGCCAGGCCGATTTCGAAGAACCCATCCAGCCGTCCCGCCGCCACATACGCCAGATCGAGGGCGGCCGCACCAGGTCTGCGAATGCCCGCGGTTTTTTGCATGAGGTCCTTCAGCATCGCCGAGTAGGCGTCCAGGTGCGCAAACATGCGGAAGGGAAAGCCGGTGCCGATCAAGCTGTCGATGAGTTTGTCGCGCTTGGCCACGCGCAGTCGGCGATCGTTCAGATAGGCGCCACGGCCGCGCGAGGCGGTGAACAGATCATTGCGATTGGGATCGTAGATCACGGCATGGGTGAGCACGCCCCTGTGTGCCAGCCCGATCGACACGGCATATTGCTCGAAGCCGTGCAGAAAATTCGTGGTGCCATCGAGCGGATCGATGATCCAGACATAGTCCGATTCGCCGGTCGCGCCGCTCTCCTCTGCTAATATCGCATGGTCTGGATAGGTCGCGTGCAGGGTTTCAATGATGGCCTGTTCCGCTGCTCGGTCGATTTCCGATACCAGATCGTTCTGGCTCTTGTGCTGAATGGTGAGCGCGTCGACGTTCTGGGCGCCGCGCAGAATGACGCGGCCGGCGCGGCGTGCGGCTTTGACCGCGACCGTGACCATCGGATGCTGATTTGCCATGTAGGGAGCAGGTAGGAGCGAAAGAGCGCGCGATTGTAGCGCGGGCTTTCCGTGAGCCGGATGCATCCGGCGAGGTGCGCGACGATGACGCGTCCCATCCAACTAAGGAAGTAATGAACAAGGGGGCTCGCCCCCTCGTGACTCCCTAATAGTATGGTCACGCTGATTGCGCAGAACAGCTTGATCAGCGTTTCCCGAATCGATCGTGATCTCCGCACAAACCATTCTCGGGCGCTGCCGCGTCGTGTTGTCCCATCCCAGCCATCCCGGCAACATTGGCGCTTGCGCGCGCGCCATGAAAACGATGGGCCTCACGCGGCTCTATCTGGTCAACCCGCTGAAGTTTCCGCATGACGAGGCCACCGCGCTGGCAGCCCATGCCGACGATGTGCTTGCTCAGGCGCGCGTGTGTACGACGCTTGATGAGGCACTGGACGGCACGGTGTTCACGGTGGCCAGCACTGCACGGGCGCGCGGACTAACCCATCGAGTCTTGAGTGCGCGTGAGGTCGGCAGTCGCATGGCGGGTGAAGCAGCTCATGGCGAGGTGGCGCTGGTGATGGGCACGGAGAAGTGGGGCCTGAGCACCGAGGAGGTCAGCCGCTGCAACGTCATCGGCTACATCCCATGCAATCCGGAGTTCAGCTCGCTCAATCTGGCGGCGGCGGTGCAGGTGTTCAGTTACGAAATTCTCCAAGGCGTTACCGCCGGGGCCTTTGAACCGGCGCCGGACAAGGATCCACGTGCCAGCCACGGCGAGGTCGAAAGGCTGGTCGAGCATCTGGAACAGGTGCTCTATCAGGTGGACTTTCTCAATGAGCGCCATCCCAAGAAGGTGATGTTGCGGCTGCGACGATTGCTGGCGCGGGCGCAACCGGAGAAGAAGGAAGTGCGCATCCTGCGCGGTGTATTGACGGAGATGCAGCGCAACATGGTGCCCACCGCACTGGAGCGAGGGCGATCGGTGTGGGGTCATCGGGCTCAAGCTGATCCATTGGGAGACGAAGATAAGCTTGATTGAACTTGTCGGGTATTGTAAAGTCGATGAAATTGGTCGGAATACGAGACCGGCACGTACTGAGGTGCCTAGCCAACCCGGCTCGGCCTGAGTCGCATGTCAATGAGGACACGCCATGAGATTGACCACCAAGGGTAGATTTGCCGTCACCGCCATGATGGATCTGGCCATGCGCGAGGGTTCGGGGCCGGTACCGCTGGCCTCCATTTCGGACCGGCAGAAGATCTCGCTGTCCTATCTGGAGCAGTTGTTTGGCCGTCTGCGGCGGGAGGGGCTGGTGAGCAGCGTGCGAGGCCCCGGCGGGGGCTATCGCCTGGGCAAGCCCATGAACGAGATTTCCGTGGCAGAGATCATCCTGGCGGTCGATGAGCCCATCGATACGACGGGGTGCGGCGGTCTGGAGAATTGCCGGGGCGAACAGGGCAAATGCCTGACTCATGACCTGTGGGTCACGTTGAATGAGCGTATCTTCGAATATCTGGGCGCCGTGACACTGGGCCAGCAGGTCGTCAAGCACCAGAACTCCGAGCAGGGCATCGCCGAGATCAAAGACCATCGCATCAAGCGGGTCGAAGGCATTTCCGCTTGAAGCCGCCCCGCATGAGCATGAGCAAGTTATCGAAGCAACGGAGTGGTCTATGACTATTCAACTAACTGAAAGAGCCGCCGGTCAGATCCGGCGCGGACTGGACAAGCGCGGCAAGGGCGTGGCCCTGCGCGTGGGCATCAAGAAAGTCGGTTGCTCCGGCCTGGCCTATACCTATGACTATGCCGACGCCGTCGCCAACAACGATCACCTGTTCGAGGCCCACGAAGCCCGCCTGGTGGTCGACGCCGAAGCGCTCAAGGTACTCGACGGCGCCACGCTGGACTACGTCAAGGAAGGCTTCAAGGAAGTGTTCAAGTTCGACAATCCCAACGCCAAGAGCCAATGCGGTTGCGGAGAAAGTTTCAACGTCTAAGCCATGAGTGCCGTCCTCGAAAATCTGGTCAATCAGCCCTATAAGCACGGGTTTGTTACGGACATCGAGTCCGATGTCGTGCCCAAGGGCCTCAATGAGGACGTAATCCGCCTCATCTCGCACAAGAAGGAAGAACCCGACTGGCTGTTGGAGTTTCGCCTCAAGGCCTACCGTCATTGGCTCACGCTTGCCGAGCCGGCATGGCCGAATGTGCGCTACCCGAAGATCGATTTTCAAGACATCAGCTACTACTCGGCGCCCAAACCCAAAGCCAAGCTCAATTCCATGGACGAAGTCGATCCGGAGTTGCTGCGGACTTTTGAGAAACTTGGCGTGCCAATGCATGAGCGTCAGGCACTGGCGGGCGTAGCCGTGGACGTAATTTTCGACAGCGTATCGGTCACCACCACGTACAAGAAGAAGCTGGCCGAAGTGGGCGTGATCTTCTGCTCCTTCTCCGAGGCGGTAAAAGAGCATCCCGAGCTGGTACGCAAGTACCTGGGCACCGTCATTCCCGAGAGCGACAACTTCTACGCCGCCCTCAACACAGCGGTTTTCACCGACGGCTCCTTCTGTTTCATCCCGAAGGGCGTGCGCTGCCCGATGGAGTTGTCCACCTACTTCCGCATCAACACGCAGGAGTCCGGGCAGTTCGAGCGCACCCTTATCGTGGCGGAGGAGGGCGCCCACGTCTCCTATTTGGAAGGTTGCACGGCTCCCAAGTTCGACACCAATCAGTTGCACGCCGCCGTGGTGGAACTGGTAGCGCTCGACAACGCCGAGATCAAGTACAGTACCGTGCAGAACTGGTACGCCGGCGACAAGGACGGTGTCGGCGGCATCTACAACTTCGTCACCAAGCGTGGGTTGTGCAAGGGCGCGAAGTCGAAGATCTCCTGGACCCAGGTCGAAACCGGTTCGGCGATCACCTGGAAGTATCCCTCCTGTGTGCTTCTGGGCGATGACTCGGTCGGCGAGTTCTACTCCGTGGCTCTGACCAATCACCATCAGCAGGCGGACACTGGCACCAAGATGGTCCACATCGGGCGCAATACCCGCAGCACCATCGTGAGCAAGGGCATTTCGGCCGGCAAGTCCATCAACAGCTATCGCGGGCTGGTCAAGATCAGTCCAAAGGCAGAGGGCGCGCGCAACTATTCGCAGTGTGACTCCATGCTCATCGGGCATCAGTGTGCTGCCAGTACCTTTCCCTACATCGATGTGCAGAACAAGTCCGCCACGGTGGAGCACGAGGCCACCACCTCGAAAATCGGCGAGGACCAGTTGTTCTATTTCTCCAGCCGCGGCATCGGCACGGAGGAAGCCGTGTCGATGATCATCAATGGATTCTGCAAGGACGTATTCACCCAGCTGCCCATGGAGTTTGCCGTCGAGGCCACCAAGCTGCTGGGCCTCAAGCTGGAAGGAAGTGTCGGATGATTGTGAGTAGTGCCAAGCCGTTGCTGGAAGTTCGCGGATTATGTGCAACTGTCGCCGGGGTGCCGATCCTGAAGGGGATCGATCTGGTGGTGAAGCCGGGCGAGGTGCACGCCATCATGGGGCCCAACGGCTCTGGCAAGAGCACCTTTTCCAAGGTGCTGGCGGGACATCCCGCCTACGAAGTCGCTGCCGGTGAAGTCTTGTTTGAAGGCCGTGACTTGCTGACGCAGGAAGCTGAAGAGCGTGCCCGGGCCGGTGTGTTTCTCGGTTTTCAATACCCGGTGGAAGTACCCGGCGTCACCAATGCCGCCTTCCTGCGCCTGTCGTACAACACCGTGCAAGGGGCGCGCGGCAAGGACGAACTCGATCCGCTCGAGTTTGACGACTTCGTGCGGGAGAGGATGAAGCTGCTGGAGATGGATCCGGCCTTTCTAGATCGCAGCGTAAATGCCGGTTTCTCCGGTGGCGAGAAGAAGCGCAATGAAATTCTGCAGATGGCCTTGCTCGAGCCTCGTCTGGCAATCCTGGATGAAACCGACTCCGGTCTGGACATCGACGCGCTGCGCATCGTGTCGGGCGGCGTGAATCATCTGCACACCGCCGACAACGCGGTGATTCTGGTCACCCACTACCAGCGTCTGCTCGATCACATCGTGCCGGACTACGTCCACGTGATGGAGAGCGGCCGCATCGTCAAGACCGGCGGCAAGGAACTCGCGCGCGAACTCGAAGCCCGAGGCTACGATTGGGTCACCAAGGCGGCTGCCTGAACATGAGTGTTGCCACGGATAGCGATTGGCTGGGTGATCTGTTGCGGTCTACTCTGGCGGCAGAGCAGAGTGCGCCCGAAAGCCTGAAGGCGTTGCGCGCGCGTGCCCTGGAGCGCGCTAACGCCTTGCGCCTGCCCACGGTGCGGGACGAGGAATGGCGCTTCACCGATCTGGCGCCGCTCTACAAGGGTAGCTATCTGCGTGCCGCATCGGCGATAGCCTTTGACGCCGCCGTTGTGGACCGAATTGCATTGGCCGAGTCCAGTGCCCGCCTGGTGTTTTGCGACGGCCACTACATCGCTGGGATATCGAACTTGTCGACCCTGCCTGCCAATGTAACGGTCACGCGTTCGCATGAGGCGCTTGGCTCACTGGCGGCGATCGACGACGACCTGTTTGCCGCGCTCAACACCTGCAATTTCTCCGACGCCGCGGTCATCGACATCGCCCGCGACGCGGATTGCCCGGCACCGATCCATGTGATGTTTGTAAGCCATCAGGCCGACGCCGCCAGCTATCCTCGCGTACTGATCCGCGCCGCGACGGGTGCGCGTGTCGTCGTGTTGGAGGAGCACGTCAGCAGCAGCGAGGGTAGCGCGCTGGTCAACGCTGTCACCGAGATCGACGTGGCGCCGGGTGCTACGGTACGTCACTGCAAGCTGCAGCGACAGGCTACGACACAGTTCCATTTCGGTTTGATCAGTGCGCGCATCGGCCGCGATGCCACGCTGGTGTCTCAATCGATCACACTCGGTGCGCGCTTGTCGCGTGCCAACATTCACATTACACAGGCTGGCGAGGGAGCTCATTGCCAGCTTGACGGACTTGCTGTCCTGGGCGGGCGGCAGCACGCCGACACCCACAGCACCATGGATCATGCGCTGCCCCACGGTACCAGTGAGCAATTGCACAAGTGCATCGTCGACGGCGGTGCCCGTACGGTATTCAACGGCAAGATCAAGGTGAGTCCGCGTGCGCAGTTGACCAGTGCCGCGCAGCAAAGCCGCAATCTGCTGCTCTCAGACCGCGCCCGGGTCGATACCAAGCCGCAGTTGGAAATCTACGCTGACGATGTCAAGTGCGCCCATGGCGCCACGGTCGGACAACTGGAGTCCGATGAGCTGTTCTATCTGCGCAGCCGGGGCTTGAGCAAGGATGCCGCCCGCGCGCTGCTGACCTACGGCTTCGCCGCTGAAGTGATCGAGCGTATCGCCATGCCCTCCGTGGTCAAACGCCTGCGCGACGAAGTACTGACACGAATTGGAAAACCCGCATGAGTGCGTTGCGCGCCGTCTCCCCTGATCACGCATTCGATGTGGATCGCATCCGCCAGGATTTCCCCATTCTCGCTACCCGGGTGAAGGACAAGCCCCTGGTCTATCTGGACAACGCCGCCAGTGCCCAGATGCCACGCCCGGTGCTGGATCGATGGGTGCGCTATCACAGCAGCGAGCACGCCAATATTCACCGTGCGGTGCACCACCTTTCCGAAATCGCCACCGCCGAGTATGACCAGGCCCGCCGCAAGGTGCAGACGTTCATCAACGCACGCGAAGATCGCGAAGTCATCTTCACGCGCGGCACCACGCAGGCGATCAACCTGGTCGCCTACAGCTTCGGCCGTGCCTTCATCGGCGCCGGTGACGAGATCATCGTGTCGGCACTCGAGCATCACTCCAATATCGTGCCCTGGCAGATGCTGTGCGAGGAGAAGGGTGCGAAGTTGCGCGTGATTCCGTGCAACGACGCGGGCGAATTGCTGCAGGACGCGTATGCAGGGTTGTTCTCAGCGCGCACCAAGTTGGTCGCGCTGACTCACGTCTCGAATGCGCTGGGTACGGTAAATCCGGTCAAGGACATGATTACGCTGGCGCACTCCCACGGCGTGCCCGTCTTGATCGATGGCGCCCAGGCCGCGCCTCATCTGAGCGTCGACGTGCAGGCGTTGGACT
>Ga0194132_10008765_pt1 | contig 14327 bp, 10 predicted proteins | sample TA2KigOf80mmetaG_FD_148612 | JGI IMG/M metagenome (GOLD analysis project Ga0194132, IMG submission 148612) | Freshwater microbial communities from Lake Tanganyika, Tanzania - TA2015054 Kigoma Offshore 80m | ecosystem: Environmental > Aquatic > Freshwater > Lake | place: Tanzania: Lake... | reverse complement strand
GGCCCGCCCTCGGAAAGGGGATTCTGATCAAATCCGGCCCGGGAGTGAGGCGTTGGTGTATACTGTCGGGGTCCGGGAGGCCCAAAATGGAAATCCCGGCTGATATGTCAGCGGTTCTCACGCCGACTCAGGAGACCCAACATGCGCCCTGCCCGCCTCTTCCTGATGCCTACCCTCCTCGCGCTCCCCGCGCTGGCTCAGAACATCACCGGATCCTTCACCGGCTCCGTCACCGACCCCTCTGGCGCCTCGGTCGCCGGAGCCGAAGTCACCGCCACCAACCTTGAAACCAACCAGCCTGCCGTCGTCAAGACCAACGAAACCGGCGTCTACCAGGCCCTCTACCTGCGCCCCGGCCCCTATTCCATCAAGGTGACGGCCCCCGGTTTCAAGACCAGCCTGCGCGACAACATCCGCCTGCTGGTGGAGGATCGCGTCCGCGTCGACTTCGTGATGGAAATCGGCGAAGCCAGCACCACCATTTCGGTCAAGGAAGAGGTCCCCCTGGTCGAATCCCAGACCGCGTCTCTCGGGCAGGTCATCAGCGCCCGCAGTGTGCAGGAACTCCCCATCCGCGGACGCAACGTCTTCGATCTGGTCGGTCTGGCGCCCGGCGTCCAGACCAACATTCGCGCCTTGGGCGATGTCGCCTCCACCGGCACCAACGCCGCGCCCCTGTTCGTCTTCTCCGACATCTCGATCAACGGCGGCCGGTTCCGCAGCAATGATTTCATGCTCGACGGCGTCACCATCATGCTGCCCGAGAACAACAACTATGCCATCTCACCCACGCCCGACGGTACCCAGGAATTCAAGGTGCAAACCAACGCCTACGGCCCCGAGTTCGGGCGCAGCGGCGGTGGCGTTGTGAACGTGCTCACCCGCGGCGGCGGTAACGCCTTTCACGGGACCGTGTATGAGTTCTTCCGCAATGACCGCCTGCGCGCAAACAACTACTTCGCCAACGCCAGAAACCAGAAACGCGGCATCTTCCACTACAACCAGTTCGGCGCTGCCGCCGGTGGCGCCATCCGCAAGGACCGTACGTTCTACTTCGCCGAATACCAGGGCCACCGCGAGGATACCTCGTTCGGCGGCCGCGTCCTCACCATTCCCACCGCCGCCCAGAAAGCCGGCGACTTCAGTGGAGTCCGCGCCACCAACAATCAGCCCATCACCATCTTCGATCCCTTCTCCACGCAGCCCCAGCCCGGCGGCGGATTCCGCCGGCAGCCCTTCGCCGGCAACATCATCCCGTCGAACCGGATCGATCGCGCCGCCGCCCGAATGGCCAGCTTCCTCCCGAACCCGAATCTTCCCGGCGACGGGCCCGCCCGTGTGAACAACTGGGCCTTCGCGCCCTCCAACGCCACCGACGACGACCAGTACTCCGTCCGCATCGATCAGCGCATTTCGGACAGGCACACCATCTTCGGGCGCCTCACCCGCAACATGGGTGAAAGCAGGAACACCGGTGAATTCGGCACCATTGCCGACAATACCCTCGGCAACATCCAGAATCGCGTCGCCAACGGGGTCGTCAACGGAACGTACCTCCTCTCGCCCACTCGCATCCTCAATTACCGCGCCGGCGCCACGCGCCGCTATGAAGGCCGCCAACCCATCAACCAGGGCAAAGTCGATATTGCCGCGCTCGGCTTTCCCGCCTCCATGGCCAGTTCCTTCGATTCCAAGTTCGCCATGTTTCCCACCATCTCCACCGGCTATGCCACCTTCGGGATGGATGGCGGCGATCCCATCCGCCGCGGCAACACCATCTACACCCTCGTCGCCGACGCCTCGGAAGTCCGCGGCCGCCACACCTTCAAGCTCGGCGCCGATTTCCGCCTCTACGATCAGACCCCGCTCCAAGGCTGGCCCGTCGGCCACAGCTACAGCTTCGGACGCGGGCAAACCCAGGGTCCTGATCCGCTTCAGCAGAGCCTCACCGCCGGCGACGGCTTCGGTTCCTTCCTTACAGGATTCGGAACCGGCTTCATCCGCAACACTCCCGCGCTCGCCATCCGAAATTTCTATTGGGCCGCGTTCTTCAACGACGAAATCAAACTCGGCAAACTCACCGTCAACCTCGGCCTCCGTTATGAAGTCGAAAACCCGCGCACCGAGCGCTACAACCGCTTCGCCTCCTTCGACTTCAATAGCGCGTTTCCCATCGCCGTGCCAGGCGTGGGAAACCTTCGCGGCGTGCTCACCCGTCCGGGCCGCGCCGGACTTGCCCGCTCTCAGACCGGCACCTCGTACAACAACTGGGGCCCCCGCGTCGGCCTCGCCTACGCCATGAGCCCGCGCACCGTCATCCGCGCCGGGTACGGCATCTTTTACTCGCCTCTGTGGGGAACCACCTCCGCCGGCGGATTCGGCGTCACCGGGGAAGAGATCACCACGGACTGGCTCTCCTCCATCGATGGCGTCACCCCCGTCAACCTCCTGAGCAATCCCTTCCCCGCGGGGTTCCTCCAGCCCCTCACCACGGAGGCATTCCGCGTTCAACTCGGTCAGAACCTCAACATCATCGACCGCGGCAACAAGGCCAACGCCTACACGCAGCAGTGGAACTTCGGCATCCAGCGTGAGATCCCTGGCAACATGGTGGTGGAAGTAGCCTATGCCGCGAACAAAGGCACCAGGTTGCCCGCGGCCTTCGAGTTCAACCAACTCGATCCCCGCTTCCAGTCCCTCGGCCAGGACCTGAACACTCGCGTCCCGAATCCCTTCTTCGGCCTGGTGCCCACCGGCGCCCTTTCCGCCTCCACCGTCGCTCGCGGTCAACTTCTGCGGCCCTACCCGCATTACCTCAACGTCAGCAACAACAATCCCTCCCGCTGGCAGAACGCGGCCAACTCCATCTACCATTCGCTCACCGTACGCGCCGAAAAGCGCTTCACCCACGGCATCAATTTCGTCGCCGCATACACGCGCGGCAAGGTCATCGATGAGGCCACGGCCCGCATCTTCGGCGTGAATCTCGCCGTCACCCCCCAGAACAACTACAACCTGCGCGCGGAGCGTGCTCTTTCCGAAGGCAACGTCAAGGATCGCCTGGTCCTGAATCACACCGTCGACCTGCCGTTCGGCCGCGGCAAGAAGATCGGCGGCAACGCCCCGCGCGCGCTCGATCTGCTGCTCGGCGGCTGGTCGGCCAGCGGCCAGTTGACGCTGGTCGCCGGCTTCCCCCTGGCGCTCGCTTCCACCGGCAATAGCGGCGTCTTCAGCGGCAGGCTCCGCCCCAACACCACGGGCAGGTCCGCCGAGTTGTCCGGCCCCATCCAGCAGAGGCTGAATCGCTACTTCGATACCTCGCAATTCACCATTCCCTCCGCGTTCACGTTCGGAAACCTGGGCCGCACGCTCAACGTCCGCGGACCCGGTCTCTCGGCCTACGACATCGCTCTCTCCAAACGGTTCCTGGTCCGCGAACCGCTCGCCATCCTCTTCCGCGTCGAATCGTTCAATCTCACCAACACGCCGTTTTTCGGCGGCGCCAACACACCGTTCGGCAATCCCGGACAAACGCTGGGCAATCCCGATTTCGGCGTCATCTCGGCGGCGCGAAACGAACGCCAATTCCAGTTCTCAATGAAAGTACAGTGGTAGAACGATGGCTCAAATCCAGCCCGCCTCCCCGGTCCACGATGTCGTCGTCATCGGCTCCGGCGCGGGTGGCGGCACCGCCGTTCACACACTAACCAGACTCGGCGTCAACGTTCTCCTCCTCGAAGCCGGCGGACCCCTCAATCCCGCCAGGGACTTCAAGGAGCACATGATGCCCTGGCACGTTCCCCACCGCGGCGCTGGCGAGGACGGCCGCTACTACTTCGGCGGTATGAAGTACGGCTTCTTCGAAGCGCCCAACGGCTACTGGGAAATCCCCGGCGAACCCTACACCGTCGCGCCCGGCAACAAGTTTGACTGGTTCCGTTCCCGCATTCTCGGCGGCCGAACCAATCACTACGGCCGCATCTCCCTGCGGTTCGCTGATTACGACTTCAAGCCCTACTCCACCGACGGGCTCGGTGTCGATTGGCCCATCACCTACCAGGACCTCGCGCCCTGGTACGACAAAGCTGAATCCTTCATCGGTGTTCACGGCACGCGCGATGGCATTCCCTCGGCGCCGGACGGAATCTTCCTGCCACCCCCCGCGTTTCGGGTGCACGAAACCCTCATCCAGCGGGCCGGGGCGAAGCTCGGGCTCCCCGTGGTCGCCGCCCGCAAGGCGATGCTCACCAAAGCCCACAACGGCCGCGCCGCCTGCCACTATTGCGGCCACTGCGGGCGTGGCTGTCTCACCGCCTCGGCCTACTCTTCCAGTCAGGTCCAGATCTTTCCGGCGCTCAAGACCGGCCGCCTCAAGATCGTCCATCACGCCATGGTCCGGGAATTGATCCGGGGCGGGGAAGGCCGCGTCACCGCGGTCTCCTATGTCGACAAGACCACCCGCCAGGAAAAACGTGTCCGGTGCCGCGCCGTCGTGCTCGCCGCCAGCGCCTGCGAATCGGCCCGGATACTGCTCAACTCAAATGGCCTCGCCAACTCGTCCGGCGTCGTCGGACGCAATCTCACGGATACCGTCGGCCTCACCGTGCGCGGCCACGTCCCGGCTCTGGAAGCGCTTCCACGTTACGACACCGACGGCATCCGCGGCTCGCACGTCTACGTGCCCTGGTGGCTCTACGATCGCAAGAACAGCTTCCCCCGCGGCTACCACATAGAACTGGGGGGAACCGGATTCGCCGCCCCGCAAGTCGGCTCATTCCATGGCGTCGCGGCCAGCCGCCAGGGCTTTGGAAAAGACCTGAAGAAGCACATCCGCAACGATTACGGAACTACCGTCAGTTGCACCGGCCGCGGTGAAATGATCCCCAACGAAAAGTCCTACTGCGAAATCGACCCGTCCGTCACCGACGAATGGGGCATCCCCGTGCTGCGTTTCCACTTCGCCTGGAGCGAACACGAAATCAGGCAGTCCCAGCACATGCGCGCCACCTTCACCAGTCTCCTTGAAACCCTGGGCGCGAAATCCATCACCTCCACCAACATCACCACCGGCGGCGAGGTGATTCACGAAGTGGGTACCATCCGCATGGGCAACGATCCCCGCACCTCCGCCCTCAACGCCTTCTCCCAGGCCCACGACGTGAAGAACCTATTCGTGGCCGATGCCGGATCCTTCGCCAGCAATCCGGACAAGAATCCCACGCTCACCATCATCGCGCTCGCCTGGCGCATGTCCGAATACCTGGCCGGGGAAATGAGGAAGGGCAATGTCTAAAAACGTTTCCCGCCGCACACTCATCGGAACCGCCATCGCGGCGCCCGCGGCCGGGCAGCATCAGGGACACTCCACCGTCACACCTCCCGCTGCACCGGCGAAACATCACCTGTTTCTGGCGCCACACGAATTCGCCACACTCCGCATCCTGTGCGACCTCATCCTTCCCGCCGACGAAACCTCGCCCGCCGCCTCAGCCACCGGAGCGCCCGAATACATCGACCTCCTCTGCCGCGGCAACGCGAAAATCGCGATGATCTACCACGGAGGCCTCGCCTGGCTCGACGCCGAATGCACCAAGCTCCACGGAGCACCCTTCCGCGAAGCTTCCGAACCACAGAGAACGGCGATGCTCGAAAAGCTCGCCTATCGAGAGCAGACGCCGCCAAACTGGAGAGCCGGAGCCCAATTCTTCGACTGGGTCCGCAAAATGACCCTCGACGGCTACTACACCTCTCCCGCCGGCTATCGCGACGTCGGCTATCAGGGCGGCAAAGGCATGACTACCTATCAGGTCCCCGAAGAGGCCCTGCGCCAGGCGCTCACCCGCTGGATGCCCCCGGATTCAAGCCCCGGCGGTAAGCCCTGACCAAACTTGCCCGTTTGTGAATGCCATGCCACGACGACAACTTCCAACTTGATGAGCAAATGCACAACGCACAAACCGATTCACTGAAATCCAATGTGAGTCCGGCGGGCCAACTCTCACGCCGCGATTGCCTCGCCCTCATAACCGCCGCCCCGCTCGCCGCGGCATCCAGGGGCCCGGTCAAACTCCACCTCGGCACCTACGGAATGCAATCGCTCGAACTCGACCGCGCCATAGCCGCCATCCGCCAAATCGGCTACGACGGCGTCGAACTCTGCCTCATGCCCGGCTGGCCCAGTGAGCCCGCGAAACTCGACTCCGCCGCACGCCGCCGCATCCGCGACACCGGCTTCCCGGTCCCCACCATGATCGAAGCCTTCAACACCCTCGTTCCGGACTCCGCCCACGCCCAGACACTCCACCGCATTCGGGCCGCCGCCGCCCTCGCCCACGACATCTCACCCCGCAAACCGCCCATCCTCCAGACCGTCCTCGGCGGCAAGCCGTCCGAATGGGAAGACGTGAAGCACAAGATGGCCGCCCGGCTCGCCGATTGGGCGCGGGTCGCGGCCGAAACCAAAATCCCGCTTGCCGTCAAGTCCCACATCGGAAGTGCCTCCAACACACCGGAAAAACTGATCTGGCTGCTCGATCAGGTCAACAACCCCGCTCTCTCCGGCATCTACGACTACGGGCACTTTCAACTGCTCGATCTGCCCCTCCGCGGAACCCTCGAGACCCTCCTGCCGCGCAGTTCGTTCCTCACGGTCAAGGACGGCCGGCTCGCCAACGGCGCGCCCCAGTTCCTGCTGCCAGGCGACGGCACCATCGACTACAAGGAGTACTTCGCAATCCTCGCTGAAAAGCGATTCCAGGGGTGGATTCTCGTCGAGATCAGCCGCCAGCTCCAAACCCAGCCCGGCTACGGCCCTCTTGCGGCCGCCCGCCGGTCCTACTCCAATCTTGCCGGCCCGCTGCAACAGGCCGGACTCAGAAGAACGTAACGAAGGTAAAATTCAAACATGCGCGAGACAAGGAAGGTCTTTGCAACCGTCGTGGTCATTTGGGCCGTTGCGGCGTTGCTCCTCCCGGCCCAGCCGCCCAGGATCCGGCCGATCGATTTCCAGCGTGAGATCCGGCCCATTCTCTCCAGCAACTGCTTCGCCTGCCACGGCCCGGACAAGGGAACCCGCATGATGGACCTGCGGCTCGATACCAGGGAAGGCGCGTTCGCCGCGCGTCCCTCCGGCAAACTGATCGTTCCCGGCGATCCAGCGGCAAGCCTCGTCTATCAGCGCATGGCCGCCACGGATACCGCCCGCCTCATGCCGCCCGCGCACAGCAAGAAGTCCCTCACCGCCGCCCAGAAAGACCTCGTCAAACGCTGGATCGAACAGGGCGCGCCCTGGAAAGAGCACTGGGCCTTCGCGGCTCCCAAACGCCCCGCGCTGCCATCGGTCTCGAACACCCTCTGGTCCCGCAATCCCATCGACCGCTTTGTCCTCGCCCGCCTCGAAGCCGCTGGTCTCCAACCAGCCCCCGAAGCCAACCGCCGCGCACTCGCCCGCCGCGCCGCCCTTGACCTCACGGGCCTTCCGCCCACACCCGCCCAGGTCGAACAGTTTGTCAACGACAAATCCGCTCGCGCCTACGAAGACTACGTCGACCGCCTGCTCTCGTCCGATCAATGGGGTGAGCATCGTGCCCGCTACTGGCTTGATGCCGCCCGCTACGCCGACACCCACGGCATCCACATCGACAACTTCCGCGAGATGTGGCCCTATCGCGACTGGGTCATCGGAGCATTCAATCGCAACCTCCCGTTCGACCGTTTCGCTGTGGAACAGATCGCTGGTGACCTGCTTCCCAACCCAACGCGCGATCAGATCGTCGCCACTGGCTTTCACCGCTGCAACCCCACCACCAACGAAGACGGAGCCATCGCCGAAGAAATCGAAGCCATCTATGCCAAGGACCGCGTCGACACCACCGGCGCCGTTTTTCTCGGCCTCACCCTCGGCTGCGCCACCTGCCACGATCACAAGTTTGACCCGGTCTCCCAGCGCGACTTCTACGCCATGTCGGCCTTCTTCCGGAACACCGTGCAGGGACCCCTCGATGGCAACATCGCCGAGACCCCGCCCATCCTTGTCCTCCCCAAACCCGCCGACGAAGAGCGCTGGAACCTCATCCGCGCGGGCGAAGCCCGCCTGCGGGAACGCCTCGCCAACGCCAGCACCGCTGCCGAACCCGACTTCGCCGAGTGGCTCGATAGCAAGGGACGCAAATCCATCGATGCCCCGCTCGAACCCGCCGACGAACTGCTCGCCCTCAGCGTCCACAACGGCCAACCCCGCCTGCGCGTCAGGGGCAGGGCAACGGAGCTCAAACTCCCCGAAGGCGTCACCATCGGCGAGGCCCACATTCCGGGCCGCAAGGCCATCCATTTTTCCGGCAAGTCGTTCCTTGAACTTCCGAATCTCGATTCAATCCGCGCCGATCAGCCCTTCTCGGCGGCCATCTGGTTCTTCCTTCCCAGGAGCGAAGACAGCTTCATCGTCGCCAGCCAGACGGACCCCAAGAGCAAAGGCCGCGGCTGGAGCTTCGAACTCACCCGCCGCTCACCCACCATCCGCCTCGTCGGCCAGGCCGGACGCGCGCTGTCCATGACCAACCTCATCATCGACCGCTTCGAACCCGCCCGCTGGTATCACCTCGCCTTCAGCTACGACGGCAAACGCACCGCCGAAGGCTTCAAGATGTTCGTCAACGGCAAACAGGTGGGCACCCAGGGAAGCGGCCGTGGCGCCCCGCTCAACGGCGAACTGCGCAACTTCTCCCAGTTCCTCATCGGGAAAATGGATGACCGCTCTTTCGACGGTGGCGCCATCGCCGACCTTCGCGTCTATGCCCGCGTCCTCGCCGAATCCGATGCCGCGCTTCTCGCCCAATGGCCCGCTGTCGAACAGTCCCGCGCCAGGCCAACCGCCGAACTCACCGCCGCCGAACGCGACGGTCTGCGCCATTACTACCTCGCCCGCGAGTTCGCCGATCACATCGATCTTGCCGGCGAACTGCGCGACCTTGACGCCGAAAAGCTCGACATCATGCGCCGCGGCTCGGTCACCCACGTGCAGCATGAGCGGGCCGGCATGGCCACCGCGCAGGTTCTCCATCGCGGCATGTACGACCAGCCGCGCGACCAGGTCACCGCGAACACGCCTTCCGTTCTTCCGCCCATGCCCGCTTCACTCCCGCGCAACCGCCTCGGTCTTGCGCAGTGGCTCATCCATCCCGATCATCCTCTCACCGCCCGCGTCGCCGCGAACCGCATGTGGCAGGAACTCTTTGGCACCGGTCTCGTCAAAACCTCCGATGACTTCGGCGCCCAGGGCGAGCCGCCGTCGCATCCCGAACTGCTCGATTGGCTCGCCGTCGAGTTCCGCGAAAGCGGCTGGGACATGAAGAAGTTCTATAAGCTCATCGTCACCTCGGCCGCTTACCGGCAGGCCGCCGTCGCCACCCCCGCCAAGATCGAGAAGGATCCCGAAAACCGCCTGCTCTCCCGCGGTCCGCGGTTCCGCATGGATGCCGAAATGGTCCGCGACTACGCCCTCGCCGCCAGCGGCCTGCTCACACCCGCCATCGGCGGACCCTCAGTGAAACCCTATCAGCCGCCGGGCGTCTGGGAAGCCGTCGCCATGCTGGGGTCAAACACCCGCTTCTATCACCGCGACAGCGGCCCCGCGCTCTATCGCCGCTCGCTCTACTCGTTCTGGAAACGCAGCGCGCCGCCCGCCTCCATGGAGGTGCTCAATGCGCCAACGCGCGAAAACTGCACCATTCGCCGCGAACGCACCAACACACCGCTCCAGGCCCTCGTCACCATGAACGATGTCCAGTTCGTCGAAGCCGCGCGGAACCTCGCCCAGCGCGCCATGCTCGCCGCCCCCGGCGACGCCGCCAGACAGATTCAGCACATGGCCGGCTGGCTCATCGCCCGCCCGCTCGACGATCGCGAGTTCAGCCTCACCCGCAAGGCTCATCACGATTTCCTCCGCTACTACGACACCAATCCCGGCCAGGCCCGCAAGCTCATCGCGGAAGGAGAGTCGAAAGCCGCCGCCTCCCTTGCCCCCGCCGAACTCGCCGCCCTTACCATGACCGCGAACCAACTCCTCAACATCGACGAAGTGCTCGTGAAATAGGTGCCACCCATGTCCCTTCCACTCCCAATCCCCGTTCCAATCCCCATTCCAACCGAAGACACCGTCCTCGCGGAAACCCGCCGCCAGTTCTTCTCCCGCGGCGCCCGCGGCCTCGGCCAGATCGCGCTCGCCTCGCTCCTCCACCGCGACCTCCGCGCCGATCAGGGAGCCCTCCCCGGACTCCCCCACTTCCAGCCCCGCGCCAAACGGGCCATCTATCTCCACATGGTCGGCGCGCCCCCGCAAATCGACCTCTTCGACTACAAGCCCGGCATGAAACAGTGGTTCGACAAGGACCTCCCCGAATCCATCCGCCGCGGCCAGCGCCTCACCACCATGACCTCCGGCCAGAGCCGCTTTCCCATCGCCCCCTCGGTCTTCGCCTTTAAGCAAGCCGGCAACTCCGGTGCCTGGATCTCCGAACTTCTCCCCTGGACCTCCCGGGCCGCCGATGACATCGCCATCATCCGATCGATGCACACCGAGGCCATCAACCACGAACCCGCCATCACCTTCATCCAGACCGGCCAGCAAGTCGCGGGCCGTCCCTGCGCCGGCTCCTGGATCGCCTACGGGCTCGGTTCCATGAACGCGGATCTTCCCTCGTTCGTCGTCCTCAACGCCTCGCACACGCACCCCAAGGCCGGCGTGCAAGCCATCTCCGCCAAACTCTGGAGCTCCGGCTTCCTCTCCTCAAAATTCGCCGGCGTTGCCCTCCGCTCGGGCAGCGACCCCGTCCTCTTCCTCCGCAACCCCGAAGGCGTCCCTCAGGACATCCGCCGCCGCATGCTCGACGCCGTCGGCGAAATGAACCAGATCCAGCACGAGAAGTCCGGCGATCCCGAAACCCGCGCCCGCATCGCCCAGTATGAGATGGCCTTCCGCATGCAATCCTCCGTGCCCGAACTCACCGATCTTTCGAAAGAGCCCGAAAGCACCTGGAAGCTCTACGGCAGCGACGCCCGCAAAGGCGGTTCGTTCGCCCACACCTGCCTCATGGCCCGCCGCCTCGCCGAACGCGGCGTGCGATTCATCCAGGTCTACCAGCGCGGCTGGGACGTCCACCGCGACCTCCCCGAAGTCCTCCCCGCCATGTGCAAAGACGTCGACCAGGCCTGCTACGCCCTGCTCACCGACCTCAAGTCCCGCGGCATGCTCGACGACACGCTTGTCATCTTCGGCGGCGAGTTCGGCCGCACCATCTATTCACAAGGCAAACTCACCGCCACCGACTACGGCCGCGATCACCATCCTCGCTGCTTCTCCATCTGGGCCGCCGGCGGCGGCATCAAAGGCGGCGTCGTCCACGGCGAAACCGACGAGTTCTCCTACAACATCGTGAAGGACCCCGTACACGTCCGCGACTTCCAGGCCACCCTCCTCCACTGCTTCGGCATCGATCACGATCGGTTCACCTACCGCCATCAGGGCCTCGAAGCCCGCCTCACCGGAGTCGAGCCCGCCCACCCCATCAAAGCTATCCTCACCTGAACCCCGCGCCCGCCCGGGCTCTATCGCAGAGGTTTCCATCGCACAACTTCATCGCCGCCGGTATTGATCCCCGCCGCCGCGCCGATAAGCGTCATGCGACCGATATGAGCGAAAACTCCCAAACCACCACTGCCCCCCAGGGGGAAGCCCTCCAGCGTGTACTCGCCGGCTGCTATCAGTCCGCCGTCCAGTCCATCGGCGAATACGCCGTCGAACTCGACCCCGCCGCCACCGACCAATTCCGCCGCAGACTCTACGACCTCTCCGCCCGCATCCGGGCCGCCGAAGACGCCGCCGGCTACGTCGAAAGCCGCACCGAACTTCGCGCCTGCCTCCGCGAATACACCACGCTCTCCACCCGCCGCCTCGAAGATCTCCGGCACGAACTCGCCGCCGCCGTCCAGGCCTTCGAACAGGTGGCGTCCACCGCCCAAACCGCCTCCAGCCGATCCGCCGCCGGCCTCGAAAATCAACTCGCCGAACTCCGCAGCCTCTCCCACGTCGCCGATTTCGAACGCGTCCGCCGAGGCCTCGATGAAAGCATCGCATGCCTCACCACCTGCATCGATCAGATGAAACGCGACAACCGTCTCGTCGTCGCCCAGTTACTCGATGAGATCCGCGCCCTCCAGGACCGCCTCGACCGCGAACGCGACAACCGCCCCACTGCCGCCTCCCAGGTCCAACTCCTCGACCCCGAACAACTCGCCGTCCGCGCCGCCGCCCGCCTCGACAGCTACGACGCCGTCTGCCTCCTCCTCATCGATTGTCAACTCGATGCCTCCCTCGCCCTCTCCAGCGACGAAGCCGAATCGATCGTCTCCCAGGTCGCCCTCGACTTCCGCGTCAACGCCGGCGGTGCCTGCGAACTGGGCTGGTGGTCGGAATCCCGCCTCATCGCCCTCACCTCCCTCGAACACGAACAGGCCGTCCGCCGCGCCCGAATCGTGGAAATGGAACTCAGCCGGGCCTACAAACTCAGCCCCAACCGCACCGTCCCTCTCAAGGTCAAAGTCACTCCCGTCGATGCCCTCGCCGGCGACACCAGTGGCACACTCTTCGGACGCGCGGCCCGGATCGCCCCTTGACTACGGCACCAACACGCACCAATCCTTGTGGCCCACGGCCAATGCCCGGTCAAGCGTAACCAGCTTGCCGCCATTGGCCGCTGCTAACGCCACCAGATAAAAATTTGTCACCTGTTGGTGCCCCCGCAATCCTCGCTCCGGAAGCTCGGTGTACGGAATATCGTCCGGCCAGAATTCATATCGCGGATGCTGTTGCAAGCCCGCAAGAATCTGTTTGGCCACCCGGACTCCATGGGAATTGTCCAGCCGTGCAAAGAACCGTACCAGAGCGCCCTGCGTAGTCGGACAACTGGCGAATCGTGGCTTCTCCGCCTGCATCCACTCCCGCACTTTGCCGTTCGCCACGTGCCTGCCATCGGCCAGCGCGATCAGCACATTGGAGTCCAACAGATGGACCGGCCTACTCGCCTTCATCGATCATCGCCCGCACATCCTCGCTAGTCACCATCGGGCCCATGTCGACCATCGGCAGTCCATCCACCAGACGGACTTCAGGCCCACCGGACCTCGCGGGAGTCACCGAACGCATGATCAACTCGCTCACCGTCCGGCCGAGCCCGGTGTCGTTTTCCTTGGCGATGGCCTTGGCCACGGAGTAGGCTTCATCGGTTAGGTCAAGTGTGGTCCGCACAACTCGCATCTGGCTCCATTCGACCGGCTCCACGATGCTCAATGCGCTCGCGCACGGCAAGTGCCCGAGTGAAGGCTCGCCGGGCGAGGGTAAGGTCGTTGGCCGCAAAGTAGGCCTCGCCCCAAGCCTGAGCAGCATCCGCCTCGCCCCATGCGTAGCCGCAGTCCGGGTGACTCGCAAGGTCCAGAGCCTCACGGGCAGCCTGAATAGCAGCCGGAGCATCCGGCCAAGCGAGCCGTATGCGCGAGATCACGATCAGCAGTTCGATGCGAAGGAGTCCATACCCGCAGGCCACGGCATGGAGCAATCCCGCGTCGGCTTCTCCAAGAGCGGCTTGCGTATCGCCGCGAGCCAGCAGGTGTTGCGCGGCAAGAAGGTGCGCCTCAATGATCCACTGCATATCGCCGGTACGCGAGGTCCAGGCCCGAATCTTGTCGAGGTGACGTGTAGGATCCTTGCCCTCGGCTAGGTCGATGCGCGCCAGCAACGCGTGAAACCATGAGAACTCGTCGTTCCAGTTGTTCTTGCGAGCCGTTGCCAAGCCGTGGTCAGCCAGGGCGCGCGCCGCGGCCAGATCGCCCAGGTCCAGCAGATGGCGGCCGTGTTTAAAGCCAGAAAGCGAATAAACCCACATTTCCGTTTTGAGCCGCGCGTGCGAATCTCCTGGATGCTCGTCCGCATCAATATCGATAGGGGTTTGAAGGCAGCGAAGACCCCTGCGGAGGACAGCACCCAATGGGTGACAAACAAAACCAGCCCTTTCAGCTCTCGTTCAACGGCCTTCTCAAGATCGACTTCCAGGGATCGCGCGTTACTTCCGATGGTGGTCTGATCCTGGTGCGTGAGTTGGATGAACGGCTGGGCTTCGGTGCTCTCATTGCCCAACACCTGACTGACTCACGGCGCGGCAAGAATACCCAGCTTCCGCTGGCGGACCTACTGCGCCAGTCCGTCTACAGCCGGATTGCCGGCTACGAGGATGTCAACGATGCCGAGCGGCTCTCGCAGGATCCAACCTTCCGGCTGA
>Ga0194132_10008763_pt1 | contig 14333 bp, 19 predicted proteins | sample TA2KigOf80mmetaG_FD_148612 | JGI IMG/M metagenome (GOLD analysis project Ga0194132, IMG submission 148612) | Freshwater microbial communities from Lake Tanganyika, Tanzania - TA2015054 Kigoma Offshore 80m | ecosystem: Environmental > Aquatic > Freshwater > Lake | place: Tanzania: Lake... | reverse complement strand
GCGAGAAGAAGAATCTCCAGCTTCGTTGGGAGACGTACAACGCCTTTAATCACACGCAATACGATAGCGTCGATGCCACCGCGCGTTTCGACGCGCAGGGACGGAATGTCAACACGCGCTTTGGCGAAGTGATCGGCGCGCGGGCGCCGCGGCGGATGCAGGCCTCGCTGCGCTTTACGTTTTGAGGAGCCGCGCACAACGGACTCGTTCCGGCCTGTGCGCTCCTGATCACTCCGGCGCAAAACGCGTCACCAACACTTCGCCAGCGTCGTCGGTGAATTCCAGCGGCTCGTCGCCCCAGTGCGCGAGCCGCTTTCTTCGTAACAAGACCCAGGTAACGGCCGTGATCCCGCCTACTATCGCAAACCCCTGGACTGATGACGCCGCCACGCCGACCAGCATTCCGCCGAAGGATCCGAAGGCGAGGAAGGAGGCAAGGAACATTACCAGGGCGATTGCCGCCGGCATTTGCGATGGCGCGTAGGTCGACGTGAACGGGATTCGATACCACCTCTGCACGCGCAGTTCGATTAAACAGGCCAAGAATCCGAATGTAATCGGAAGCCCCGCGGCCGCGGTGAGCGGACCGGATGCCGCCACTTGAAACGGCAGCGCGATCACCAGCGCTGGCATGGCGCCGAAGAAATATAGTGCGGCGACGGTGGCTGAAAGCTGCCCCGGACGCTCCAATGGATCTTCGGTCACGCGAAACACCCAGTGCGCTCGCCATTCGGCGGGCAATCGGAAACACATTGTCAGCGCAGCCGTCAGGCTCATTCCCAGCAACAGCGGAAAGGCACGGGCGATCGCCGACAGGTTCCTCCCACTCTTCAGCAGCGCGACGACAAAGCCCTCGAATGTGAACGCCGCGCCGAACAGCGCGATCCCAATCAGCAGCAACCGGTGCTGCGGCGCACGAGCCAGAGTCAACGCGACGAAGGCCAACACGCCTCGATCGCTCAGCCTGTTCAGCGCCGTGAGCGGCGACCTCCACGCCGATAGCGCAAGCGGAGGCGAGGCGAATTCTCCGAACCGGCGGTAGAGTACGGCGCAAGAAACCATCGCGACCACGAAGCAGATGCCCAGTCCGATCCAAGCGCGATCGGCCAACCGCGCATACCGCGCGTCGCATACGCCCACCCACCACATCGGCGGCAGCCACTCGAGCCGATCAAGTGCGCGCAACCCTGGCACATGCAATAACAGCGGCAAGGAAACGATGCTAACGGCTAGCAGCAGCGCTTGGACCACAAAGCCGAAAACGCGCGGCAACACCAACAAACATAGGCCCTGGAGGGCCATCGCCAGCAACACCGCGTGTAATCCCGCGCCGATTGCCGCAACCCAGTGCCGCCAGGACAGATAGAGCCCGGAGGGTACCAGGTTTGCCGCAATCATCGCGATTCCCAGGAACATTCCGAGCGCCGTCAGACGTGCCACGAAGATATCGGACTTGCGCACCGGCAGCGGCGACAACACCTGCCAGTCCCGGGCGCCCGGGAACAGCGACTGCCACTCGAAGGAGACGAGCAGCAAGACGGTCACGAAACTGGCCGCGGTCACGAAGAGTTCGTCGGACGGTTGCCCGAAGTTCCGCGCGCGCAAACGCGCGAATTGCGTGTGAAATGCAAACAACGCGGCCGCCGCCGATATAAGCCATGTCCGGTAGTTTTCGATCCCGGCCTCGGACAACATTTCGCTACGAAACATTCCGGCAAAGAAATGTTCAATCAGCAATCGGCGCGGGCTCATCGACGCACCGCAGCCAGAATCGACTCCGCCACTGGAACCGCGTCTTCCTGATGCGTCGCCTGTGCGAATATCTTCTCCAAGTCCGGCGCCATCGACGACCGCAGATTCTCGATCGAATCCGCGAGTACGATCTTGCCCTTGTATAAGATCACGACGCGCGAGCAGACCTTCTCGACAACCTCGAGCACGTGCGAACTGAACAGGATCATCTTTCCTTCGCGCGCGAACACTTGCATCAGCCCGCGCAGCAGCTGGGCCGCGTTGACATCCAAGCCCGAAAACGGCTCGTCCAATATCAGGAGTTCCGGATCGTGGAGAATGGCCGCCGCCAGCAAGACACGCTGGCGCATGCCCTTCGAATAACTCACCATCGCGGAATGGCGCGCGTCGTGCAGTTGAAACAACCGCATCAGATTCTCGGCGCGCCGCAGCGCCATGGCGTATTCGATTCCCCGCAATCGCGCGACGAACAACAGATACTCCGTGCCCGTCAGGTGCCCGTACAGTTGCGGTTCTTCGGGCACATAGCCCATCCTCCGCTTGAATCCAACCGGGTCTTCCGACACCGGCCTTCCATGGAATTTCACGATGCCGTCGCTGGGTTCGATCAACCCGGTGACGATTTTCACCGTCGTGCTCTTACCAGAGCCGTTCGGCCCTAAGTAACCCAAAATCTCGCCCGGCCGAATCTGGAAGCTCGCGTTATCGAGCGCGGTGATGCCTCGATACCGCTTCGTCAGATTTTCGACTTCGAGCATTGCAGCCAGTGGACCGCCAGAAACAGGGTGCCGAACAGGACGAGGAAAACCGCCGAGAAGAGCAGGACCCACACGGCGATTTCGGAGTCGAACGCGGGCCGCCACCGCGGAATCACCGCGGCCGCGGCGCCTACGATCGCCAAAGCCGACGCGCACGCCGCCAGCCAGATGTACGGACCGGGCGATTTCAGGCGGTACGCAATCGCCGAGCCCACGATATCGCCCAACGCCAGCAAGCGGTTCGACGAGGGATGAAACAAATCCGCTTCAATCTGGGGGCCGAACCGCGCGCGAAACTCTTCCGGATACAAACGCAGCAGCAAGCGAGTCATGCGGTCAAGCATTTTGCGTTAACCTCCTGCGGGCGGCGCGAAGCCGGTTCTCCAGCCGCGCGACCTCCTCGGTAAGCGCGCGCCGCCCGGCGCGCGTGAGTTTGTAGTACCGGCGCCGCTGGTCCTCGTCCGGTTGCGGCTTTCGCGCCGATTGTTCGACCACGCCGTCGTTCATCAATCGATCGAGCATCGTGTACAACGTGCCGGCTCCCACGCCGGCCTCCGCCATGATCGCGTAGCCGTGCTTCTCGCCCCCCGCCAGCGAGACCAACACTTCAAATTCCGTGGGCGTCACGAGTCAACTATATCGACGATCGATAGAGTTGTCAATGGAAAACACGGCGGAAAACACGGCGGAACGGATTCGGGAGTATCGCGAGGTTGTCGCCTACGGCGTGCGACCGGGAAGAGCCGCGGCCTTTATCAGAGCCTTGAACGCGCGCTCGTCGAGTTTCTCACCTTCGCGAATATCGATCGCCCGGCGGGTCTTTCCTTCGAGGCTGGAGTTGAACAAACGGGCGGGATCGGAAAGAGACGCCCCCTTGGCGAACGTCAGCTTGACGGCTTTTTTGTAGGTCTCACCGGTGCAGATAATGCCGTTGTGAGACCAGACCGGGACATCCCACTTCCACTCTTCGGTCACGCCGGGGACCGCCTCGAGGATCAGCTTTCTCAAGCGGGCGAGGGTTTCGCCGCGCCAATCGCCAAGTTCGGCGATCCGTCGGTCGATTAACGTAGAAGCGGGAGTTGGGATCATTGCGACACTCTTGCCGAGTTTGGCACAATTTTGCGGATTGTTTGGTCGTTTCCCGCAACGGCTCTAAGGAAGGATGCGATGGCGCGGGCGGGACTGAACTGCCTCAGACTTTTCGGAGCGTTCGCTCGACGCCAGCGGTGAGTTTCGAGGCGGCATCGCGCTCCACATAACTCGACTTGGCGCGCCATGTTTCATACCCGCCGACATCGAACGCATCGACGGTTGGGATATAGCCGCAGGCATCGTTGGCGATTGAGATCGCCGCCGTGGTCTTGAATAGGTTGAGCCGTTTGATCTGAAGCCCGAGTTGGACGAATGTCTCTCCGGGAAAGGCGCCGATGCCGGTATTGCCGATTCGCAGACCCTGCACCGGAACGTTGACCGCGGCGGGGAATCTCGACATGAAAACAGTTTCGCGGGCGTAGATCAGAGGACGCTCCTTGTAGGCGTTGCCGGGGTTGTCGCTCACCAGCTTGATGGCCTCGGCGGTCTCTTGCGCCGATGGCCGGCGAACGCCTATTTCAACGTCTTCCAGCGCGCCTTGAAGCTTGATGTCGGCTGTGTACTCGATCGTTTTCAATACGCGCATCGTCTCGAAGGCGAGAACGCTGGCGGTGCGCTCAATGACGGTGTAGTCGCGCGTGGGCGGATAGGGCCGGGCGGGATTGATTCCGTTGATGTTGGCCGCGCAGCCGTTGGCGAGGAGCGCGACGCAGTCGTCGTCGAGGGCGCGTTCGACGCGGCGAGCGTAGGCGCCGAAGTAATCGGCGCTGGCGTGGTCGGCGGGATTAAAACCGGCGTAGTGGAGGGCGTAGCTGCCATAGACCCAGATCATGCGGCCGTCGTCGCCGAGAGCGGCGATGACGGGGTGTTCGGGATCGACGGGACCGGCGGGCTTGATGATCGCGTCCCCCGTGGTAGGCGGATTCATGAGCACCTTGTCGGTCTTGCCGCCGAAGGGGTCGGGAGGCACGGCGCCTTCCTTCATGAAGTAGCGGCGATTGAAAACGAGAGTCGGCTCGACGCCAGAGGCCGCACCGATGCGGGCCGGGCGGAGGCGGCGGAATGCCATCTGCGCAGCATCGCCGATGCGCTGTTCGAGCATGGCGACGTAGTGGGCGTCGGGCAGGCTTTGAAACAGATGCATGGCGGGCGGAGCGCTATGGGTGTGGGTGGAACTCATGAGGATGCAGGCGGGGTCGACGGAATTCTCGCGGGCGATGCGGGCTCGCGCGCGATCGAGAATGGAGCGCGGGACCATGCAGGAATCGATCGTCGCCAGCAGCGTGCGTGAAGAGCCGCTTTCGATGGCGGCGCAGCGGACGAGGAGTTCGTCGTGGACGTCGACCGTCTTGCGATCGGTCATGAAACCGGCGAGTGAGGTACCGATGGCGGGAGAGATGTTGGCGGTGGCGGCGCCGGCGCGGAGGGTCGTGGCGGCTTTCGAATGGCTGGCGGCGGTGAGGCCGGCGAGGATCTGTCTGCGAGTCACTGACTCAGGATACAATCCTTGCGCGGGTGTCGAACTGCCCGGGGTCCGTGCACTGCGGATTCATCCTAGGGAAAATTCCTCTCATACTTCCCCGCAAGGGGGCCGATGAGATGGATGTGGGAATAGCACCGCTTACATTCTCCGGCATCAGCAGCTATTCGGCCGACTTTCAGAAGATCCTGGAGCGGACGGTGGCGATTGCATCCCAACCGATCAGCCAGTTGCAGAGCGAGCAAGGTAAGGTCCTGCAACAGAAGACGATCGCCAATGGGCTGCGGACATCGGTCGATGGTTTAGCAAGCGCTGTAAAGGCGCTTGGGGAAATCGGGGCTAATAAGGCGCTCACGGGCTCGTCGTCGAATACGTCGAAGGTAACGATCGGGGCGGTAACGGCCAACAGTCCGGCGAGTTACTCGATCACCGAAATCACGTCGCTGGCGCGCGCGGCGTCGGCGAGTTCGGCGGGCTATGCAATCGGCAACGCGGCGACGGTTTCGGCGACGGGTTCGGTACGGCTCACATTTAACGGCGCGACGCACGACATTACCCTGACGCCGGCGGAGAATAATCTGCAAGGCGTTCGGGACAAGATCAACGCTCTGGGTGCGGGCGTGACGGCGACGGTGTTGACGACGGGCACGGGAGCGACGCCTTTCTATCTTTCTCTGACCTCGAACACCGCCGGGGAGAAGCCGATCACCCTTGTGGACGATCCGACCGGCGCGGCGACCAATTTATTGGCGACGACCGACAATGGGGCAAACGCCGTGTTCAAGGTCAACGGAGCGGCTGTTTCGAAGACGTCGAACACGATCAACGACGTCGTGAGCGGTGTGACGTTCAGCCTGACCGGAACAACGACGGGCAGCGAATCGGTGTCGTTGACGCTGACCACCAGCCGATCGACGCTATCCACAAAGTTGCAGACCTTCGTGAACGCTTATAACCAGCTACTCGCCGATTCGGACTCCCAGATCGGCGAAACCGCGGGATTGTTGACCGGCGATCTGTCGGTCAGGGAGATCAAGAATTCGCTGCGAAGTCTAGCCGGTTACACCGGGACAGGCGCGATCAAGAATCTGGCACAGTTTGGCATCTCGTTTGGAACCGATGGCAAGGCAAAACTCGATGCAGCCACCTTTGACGCCCTGTCGGATTCCCAAGTGCAGGACGTCTTTTCGTACCTGGGAACGACGACGGCCGGTTTCGGCGGACAACAAAGCCGGCTGACGCAGATCTCGGACCCGGTAACGGGACTGATCGCGGTTCAAACGGCAAAATACGATGAGACCGACAAGCGGCTCAAGGCGCGAATCGAGGAACTCACCAGTCGTCTGGCGGCACTGCAGAAGAGCAACGCCGAGAAGTTGCAGGCCGTGGACGCGTTGCTGGGAAGGATCGAATCACAGGGCCGAATCGTCGAGGCCAGTTATAAGAGCGTACAACTCGCGCTGTTCGGGAAGAACGATGGATAGATGAAGGTTCTGGGCGATTGGGAAGAGTTGGCGGCGCTGGACGAGACATTGATCGGCGGGACGGCCGAGTCCCCCGAGGCGAGCGACTTGATAAACCGGCGCGGCGTCTTGACCGAACGGATCGCACAAGGAGCGAAGTCACTCGAGGAATTGGACGAACTGGCGGCGCGAAATCGAAGGCTGACCGAGTGGTTGCTGCACTGGCGAAGAATAGCGCTCATCGAAGCAGCGGCATTGGAGCGGCACCTTTTGTATCTGCAAAGTGCAGGCGAGCCACTTGAGGAGCCTGGTCGCGTTGAAGTTTGCGGGTGACTCAGATCAGCGTCACGGCGATGTCGATGTTAGCGGCACCCTTGGACCGGGCGACATCCGCCGACCACTCGGCATAGCCGGCCAGCACTTGAAAGATGCCACTTAGCCATTGGCCAATCTTCTTGTTGTTGCGGTGACGTTCCTGAAGACGCAGTGCGATTCGCCGGACCGTCCGCACCTGCGAGTTGTGAAGGTACTCGTTCCAGCGGAGCGTTCCGAGAGAAGTACCGCGGATCGCATCCGAGCACAGGATCTGGGAGGCCGCCAGGCAGTCGGCGCCGGCATTTAGAAGCGCGGAGCAATCGGGATCGGCCAGCACCTCATCCGACAACGGGCTGGCGCAGAGCAATTCGACGAGGATGAGCGGCAAAAGCTCGGGCCGGTCACTGCGGGCGGCGCAAAACCGGCCTCGCCAGGACTCGGGCATCAGCTCTGCCGAGTCGGCGATCACGTCGTTCCAGCATGCGGACAGGTCGACCTCTGGTTTCTGCGTCTGGACGGACCACAAGAGCAACGACTGAGCGATGATTTCGACGCGGCTCCCAGTGGCCGAAGGAAACAGACGGGGCGCGAGCTCGGACGCTCGGACGGATCGCAGACTGCTTTGGATTTCAGGGCAAGCAAGGATCCCGCGCCGCTTGAGCCAGTTCTCAGCGCGTTGGGCGGATGCGCCGGCGGTCCGGGCCGGCTGGCGCCAAGTTTGAGGGTACTTCAGCGCGATGCGCAATGTGCGCGGCGTGAATGGGTCGAAAGAGGGGGCAGTCGCGGCGGCTAGCATCGTATAGAAGTGCGGCACGCCCAGCGGATGTATCAAGAAAATTTCGGGCGATCAGCCGGGCTCATATTCCCGGGCAGGTTGCCGAAAAGGGAAAGGAGCGCAACAGACGCGGAAAGGGAAATCGGCGATGGCGTTGGACGTATTGATCGTGGATGATTCGGCGGCGATCCGGAAGATCCTACAGCGGGTACTCATGCAGACGGAGATGACGTTCGGCGAGATTCAAGAAGCGGCCGATGGACTGGAGGCGATTGAGAAGCTGAAGCAGCGCCAGTTCAATCTTGTCCTCTCCGAGATCAACATGCCGAACATGGACGGAATACAACTGTTGGGGCAGATGCGTGCCAACGCGCAGTGGAGCAACATCCCGGTAGTCATGATCACGACCGAGGGCAGCCAGGCGAAGGTGCTGGAAGCGGTGGATCTGGGCGCGCGCGGATACGTGCGGAAGCCGTTCACGGCGGATCAAATCAAAGAGAAGTTGATTGGTTTAGTGTAGGCAGGAGGACAGCGTAACCACTGAAGAGATGCAGGGGTTAGTGATGGACACCTTGAACCAAGCCGTCGATGGGCTTTGCTCGAAGATGCTCGGATGAAAGGTGACGGCCGGAGGTCCTCAGCGGATCGCGCACCCGTTGCAGGAGGCCGAAGAACTGATTGCGCTGATTGGCCTGGCCGGCCCTGGGTCCGGACCGGCGCGATTCTGTGAAAGCCGGATCTGGCGTGCAAAATCGCCGGCGCGATGCTCGTGAGCGAATGCGCCACGGTGAATGAAGACGTTTTGGACGCGATCGCCGAGGTATCGAACATGGTAATTGGGAACTTCAAGACGGTGATTGAGCAAGAGGTCGGCCCGATGGGGTTATCGACGCCGACGATCATACACGGGCCAAGTTTCACAACCAAGATCGGCGGCAATAACGGCTGGACGCTGATCCCGTTCCAAATGATGGGAGGGGAGATGCTGGTGCAAGCCTGCGTGTTGCCCAATCTGGAAGGGAAACCGGTCGCGCGGGTCGATTTTCTAGGCCACTTGTTAACAGCGGCCTAGCCGCGAATGCCATCGAAGGCGGCTTCGATCTCTTTGCGAACGGCTGGACCGACAGGGACCAAAGGCAAGCGCGGGGAGCCGCCGTAGTAGCCGTTCAAGTCCATTGCATACTTGAGTCCGGGGATGCCGTATTTCACTGTAACGAGCGTCGCAGGCGTCGTAATCCGTTGCTGCCAGTCCAAGCCGGCTTCTTCTTCTCGCATGCGGAAAGCTTCCCAGATCGTCACGCAGGCATACGGCGCGGCATTGGCGAAAGCGAGGACTCCGCCCGTCGCACCCGCGCGAAGCGCCGTAAAAAGCGTTGGTGCATTGCCCGACAAGACTTGGAATCCGGGTTTGACCGAAGCGATCAGGGTCTTGAGTTTGTCGAGATTGCCCGAGCTTTCCTTGATCGCGATTACGTTCGGGTGTTCGCTGAGGCGCAAGACGGCTTCGACGGCGATGTCGACGCCGGTGGCCTGCGGCCAGTTGTAGATCATCACCGGGATCTTGGTCTGATCGGCAACGGCGCGAAAGTAGGTGACCTGGGCGTCGACGTTGTCGAGCAGATTCTTGTAGTAGTGCGGCGTTCGAACCATCGCCGCGACGTAACCCATTTCGGCGGCTCGATTGGTGAGCGCAACGGTTTCGCGAACGCTTTCGACGCCGGTGCCGCACAGCAGTTGCTTCCCGGGTTTTGCGTGCTGCGCGACGGCGGCGAACAAGCCTTGTTTTTCTTCTGGTGTGAGCATCACGCTCTCGCCGGTGGACCCGCACACGACGTATCCGGTCAAGTTGACGCCGTTGAGTTTCTCGATGTTGTGTTTGAGTTTGGCGGGATAGATCTCGCCGTCCGGCGTGAACGGGGTAGCGATGGGTGGGTAGATTCCGGTGAGCTTGAGCATGGGTGCGAATACGAAGGGCGCGGCTTGCGCCGCGCCCCGATTGGTTACAGCGAGTGAGGAGACTAGCCCTTCACGAAGATGATGACGAGGGTGTAGAGCGCCAGCGATTCAATAAAGATCAGGCCAAGCAGACCGAAGCCGCGGATGACAGCGCCGGCGCCGGGGTTGCGGGCGATGCCTTCGGCGACGCCGACGATCGCTTTACCTTGACCGAGCGCGCAGAGGCCCGAGGCGATGGCCATCGAGAAGCCGCCGGTGAGGACGATGCCGCCGCCCTGGTTTGCGCCTTGCGCGAACATCGGCGAGGCGAAGGCGAGGATGATGAATGCGAGCATAAAGAGCTTGCTGTACATGGTTGTTTTTCCTTGTTGGTTGTTAGTAAGTGGCGCGCAGGAGGTGGTTCCAGACAACTCTTGGGAGAGAGTAAGGCTCACGCTGGCGCGTGTCGAGAGAATTTAGTGCTCGTGTGAAACGGCGGCGCCGACGTAGATCATGGTCAGCAACGCAAAGACGTACGCCTGAACGAACGAGACGAAAACGTGGAGGCCCATGAATACGGCCGGTGCGACGAGGTAGGTCAAGCTGATGAAGACCAGCGTGACCTGTTCGCCGGCGAACATGTTGGCGAAGAGGCGAATCGTAAGCGAGATCGGACGCGCCGAGTGGCTGACCAGTTCGATCGGCAGCATCAGGAACTTCATGGCGATGTCGCCAAACGCGCCCAGTCCCATCTGCGGGCCGGTGAACTGTTTCAAGTAGCCGATGCTGCCCTCGATGAACCCTTGGAGATTGTAATAAAGAAACGTCGCGATCGCGATGCCAGCCGGAACATAGGGGAACATCGTCGGCGACTCGAAGACTGGAATCACGCCGATCAAATTACAGAACAGCACGAAGATGAAGATCGAAGTGAAAAACGGCACGTGGCGCTTGTGGTGGTAATGAATATTGTCATGCGCCTGATCTTCGAGGAAGCCGTAAACGGTTTCGAAGATGTGCTGGCCGCCCCCCGGAGATTCGACCGAGAGTTTTGGCCGCAATACTGCGAATAGGACGATGATGATCGCAGCGACCAGGATTTGCATGGTCATAAAGTTCGCCCAGGGGCGGTCGTGCGCGTGTTGGCCAACGGCGGTCAGGACTGCGTTGCCGACGCCCGCCAAGTGATCGTTAAACAGGGCGGTCAGCCACAATTCATGTTCGTGCATAGAAGAGTTGGAAGAGGACTTCGAGGACGGCGGCGAACGCCGCCGAGAGCAAACCCGCGAGGATGGAGAGCGGGGCGATCTCGAATATCTTCAGAATAACATAGACGCCCCCGCCCAGAATGCCGAAGCGAAGCGCGAGAACCAATCCGGCCGGGCCTTTGGGCGACTCGAGCGCGTTAGCGAGCCACCGCATGTTGAAAAACGCCCCGGCGGCGCCGATGGCGAATCCGGCTGCATGTCCGGCACCCCATTGGATGGCGGAGACGAGTGCGCCAAGCAGTCCGATCGCGACAATTGACTTGCCGAGCCGCGCGACGAGGGCTCCGTAGGGGTCACTTGGTGTCATCGGTGTCGTCGACGTCTTTCGGAAAATCGACAAACACCTTGCGGACGAGGTCGCGCATGCCGGCAGCGATGCCTATCAGCAGCCACACCAAATACCAGAAGTGTGTGCCGAAGTACTTGTCGAGGTAGTAGCCGATGCCGTAGCCGACGAGAATCGACGCGGGGAGGATTGTGGCCAGCGAGGAGTATTCACCGACCATCCGCGCGAAACTCTTTTTCTGCGGGGGCATCCGGACCTATTGTCCGTGAACGACGAGCGTGTGTCGAGCGTGGCAGCCCATGCAACTCACGCGGGCCAGGGGCGCGACGGGTTGACCCTTGCATTTGTCGGGCGTTGTCTGGTGGCATCGGACACAATTACGTTCGACAGCGGCCATGGGGCGGTTTGCGTGCTGGCCGTGGCAATTGACGCAGTTCGCGGTCCGGACGTTCTCCTTCGAATACGCCTTGTTGTGCTTGCTCCGCTCGAAGTGCTGTTGCTCCTGCGCATGGCAATTGCCGCACAGAGCGGCGACTTTGTCGGGTCCGGCGATTCGGTCTGGCGGCACGGTGCCCGTCGACGCGCGATGCTTCTCCGAAGGACCGTGGCAGATCCCGCATTCAAATTGCTTGGAATGTTTGTGGGTAGCGAAGTCGGCGATCTGATCGTTGTGGCAGGGCGCGCAGTTTTGATTCTTCGCCGGGGTCTGCGCGAACGCGGCCGCGACCCAGATCCACATGATAGCTAGCGCCATGCGTTCATCCGCTTCACAATGGTTCGATCAATTTCGGCGGGTCTGCGTTTCCCGCTCAGCGCGATGGCGAGTTTGGTTTCGTCGGTCAAGAGTTGCAGGACCCGTTCGACGCCGGGTTGTCCGAAGGCGCCGAGGCCCCACAGCGGCGCGCGTCCGACCAGTACCGCTTTCGCACCAAGCGCCAGCGCTTTTACAACATCGCCGCCGCGGCGGATGCCACCGTCCATCAACACCGGGATCTTGCCGCCGACGGCGTTTGCGACGTCGGGGAGCGCGTCGAGCGACGCCATGGCGCCATCAAGTTGGCGGCCTCCGTGGTTGGATACGACAACGGCGTCGGCCCCGTATTTGACCGCGGCGGCGCCGTCTTCCGGATGCAGGACGCCTTTGATGAGTACGGGAATCTTGGCTCCGCTTTTCAGCCACTCGACATACTGCCAGGTCATCGACGGCGTGTGCGGTTGCCACATGGCGGGGCGCGCCGGATTGACCGGCTTGCGTACTTCGCCTTCCTTGGGCACGCCGAGGTTCATGTAGCCGTAGTCGAAACGATTGCGGTTGTTGCGGTCGCGATTCGATTGGTACGAGTTGTCGATCGTGACGACGATGCCCTTGCCGCCTATATCGGCGGTGCGTCTGGCGAAGGTCTGTGCTTGGTCCTTCGTACGATGGCCGATGGTGTTCGACCACCATTGCAGCGGCTCGCCGTCGGCGAGGAGTTTTTGCACCCCGACGGCGCTGCAGATCGGAGTGCCGGTGGCGAGCGCAGCTTTGGCGACGATTTCGTCGGCGCTTGGGATGACTAGATTCTTGCCGCCGGTTGGGGCGATGATGATCGGCGTCTTGAGCTTCATGCCGAGCAGTTCGACTTCGGTCGAGACATCGGACACGTCGGTCATGAAGCGCGGCGTGAGCGCGACGCGCGAGAAGGCTTCTCGATTGGCGCGAAGCGTGTGTTCGTCTTCGGTGCCGCCGGCGATGAAGTCGAATGCGAATTTGTGGAGTCTGCGCTTGGCCGCTTCCTCGAATTCGTGGACGTTGATGGGGCCGTTGACGTCGTCGAGCTGTTGCGCCAGAAGCGGCGAGCCCGCGAGCAGGCCCATGAGATTTCGGAAACATTCACGGCGTTGCATGGTTATTTTCGCTTTCGCGCCATGATATCAGAGGCTTGCTCGGCGGCCTCTTTGACGAGCACGCCCATCTTGGGCAGCGTTGGTTCCATGTCGGCTTTCAGGCCGAAGTCTTCGAGTGCTTCGGAGGTGGTTGGGCCGATGGAGCAGATGGCGACTTTGGCGAGCGCGGCGCGGAAGACGGCTTCGTCGCGGGCCATGCGGGCGAGGTGCGGGAGTTGCATCGACGTCGTAAGCAGGAGCACGTCGACCTCGCCGTTGCATACTTTTAGCGCGGCGTCTCTTAGTGGTGCGGTGTCTTCGGGGAGGTCCCATTGATAGACGCGTACGGGCGTGACATCGCAGCCCGTGGCGCGCAAGGCGTCGAGAAGTTGTTCGTTCGACTTGCCGTACTCCTGCACGGCGACGCGGCATTCGGGGCGGTTTTCGATGGCGGCTATCAACTCCCGCCAGGTATTTGGCGAAGGCACGGTTACGGCCCACGGAACGTTCCACTCTCGCAGCACGGCGGCGGGTTTCGGGCCGCGCGGGACCACGGTTACGTTGCGGAGGGCGGCGGCGAAGGCGCCTGGCTCGCGGCGGGTAGCGAGGACTTTGTCGACGGCGCGCGTGCCGACACCAGTGAGGAGGATGACCATGTCGTACTGGTTGTTGATCAGGGCATCGTAGAAGGCGAAGACTTCGGGGTTGTCGTCGATGGGGACTTCGCGCATGGAGGGGGCGACAATGGGGTCGCCGCCGTTCTTGCGGATAAGGGTGGCCATTTCTTCGGCGCGACGCGATTCGAGGGAGAGGACGCGGAGTGCGTTGAAGGGCATGATTTATTTTAGGGGGTGGAGAAAGAGCCTCTGATCGGCGGAGGGTGCAAGGGTCTCAGTCCTGGATCGATTCCCGCTGACTGCTATTCGTCTGGTCCGCGTACACACAATGTGCGCATTCCTTGAGAAGGATAAGGCCAGCGGCTGGGATCTCTGTAAACCTTGCCGAATTGAAACATTCATACAACTGTCCGGATTTCCTCGTTCTGAACTTCATCATTCGTGGGCAGCGTGCCGCCCACGACGCCCACGGCAAGCAGAACAACAAGAGCGCTAGGACGAATCGTGTGGTCTATTCCGAGGTTCATCTTGGCGACTCTACGATAGCTGAATGAGGTTAGAGCTGGCACACATACCGCGGCCGCGCGCCAGTCCATTCCAGGTGTTTCTAATCACGCCTGTCCAAATTAGGCTCTGAAAGAAGAGAGGCAAGGTCCTGGTAGGGTTAGAAGACGTTCCGCCAAGAACAGAATCCAACCCGACGAGGACCAAGCCCTGACACGAGTA
>Ga0194132_10008761_pt1 | contig 14333 bp, 18 predicted proteins | sample TA2KigOf80mmetaG_FD_148612 | JGI IMG/M metagenome (GOLD analysis project Ga0194132, IMG submission 148612) | Freshwater microbial communities from Lake Tanganyika, Tanzania - TA2015054 Kigoma Offshore 80m | ecosystem: Environmental > Aquatic > Freshwater > Lake | place: Tanzania: Lake... | reverse complement strand
CTGCTGACCGAACTGGTTGGTCGTGGTCATCGTGGTCATCGTGGTCGTGACCGGGTTGAACCCGGCGACGCGCTGGCTGAACCCGACGACGCGCGTGCGCGTGGTGAACCCGGTGGTGACGAGGCGCTTGTAGAAGACGCCTCCGAAGTCGCCGTCGAAGTTCTCGTTGAAGGTCTGCGCCGCGACCCCGCCGGCCTCGGTGGGCTGCGCGAACGGGTTGTTGAGGCGGCGGATCAACGGGTTCGACAGCGGCCCGCCCGGCGCGGGGGCCGGGGGCGGCGCGACCACGGGCGGTTGCGCCGCGGGGGGCTGCGCCGCGACGGGGAACGCCGGCGGCGCGCCGGTCTCTTGCGCCCACAGCGCGGGACCGGCGAGGGCGACGACCGTGATGGCTAGTAGCGGGCGCATGGGACGCTCCGTGTCCGCGCAAAGGAACCTTTGATCCCGGTATCGGCGTTGCCCGGCCTGCCGGTTCAATCGAATTTCGCGCCCCTGCCCGTTCTGCCGCGGGTGCCCGTTCTGCCGGTTCTCGCGCCCCGTGTAACACGCGCGGGGCCGGGCTGGTACAATGCCCACGTTACCCAACCCCGTGGAGTCCCACCGATGAGACGGCGCACCGCGCTGGCGCTCGCCGCGTGCTTGGGGCTGATGCCCCTCGCCCCGGCCCGTGCCGACGACCCGCCCGCAAAGCCCGAGCGCGTACTGATCCCGTACCGGCTCACCGACGCCAACCACCTCATGGTGCGCGTGAAGGTCAACGGCAAAGGGCCGTTCCACTTCATCGTGGACACCGGCGCGCCGGCCGTCTTCATCAGCAAAGACGTGGCAAAGAAGGCGGGCGCGGCGAAGGACGGGGCCGACGGCAAGGAGTGGATCAAGTTCGACTCGTTCGAGTTGGAGGGCGGACTGAAGGTGGAGAAAGCGCGCGGCCGCGCCGAAGACCTCGTCCAGTTCGAGGGCATGAACAAGATGGGGCTGGCCGGCGTCGAGATCCACGGCGTCATCGGGTACGAGGTGCTGGCCAAGTACCGCATCGAGTACGACCTGACCCGCGACAAACTGGCGTTCGAGCCGCTCAAGTTCAACCCGCCGGCGCTGATCCCCATCGGCGGCAAGGGCGGCGACGACATCCAGTCGATGAAGCCGATGGTCAACATGATGATCGCGCTGCTCGGGCTGAAGCCGAACTACGACGTGGTGCCGCGCGGGTTCACCGGCATCGAGTACGACGAGAAGGGCGGCAAGGTGACGATCAAGGCCGTGCTGCCGGGCAGCCCCGCCGCGAAAGCCGGCCTCAAGGTCGGCGACGTGATTACGAGCATCAAGGCCGACGACGTGAAGACCGGCAAAGACCTGCACAAGGCGCTCGCGAAGGCCGGCGTCGGCACCTCGTGGCGGTTCTACCTCACCCGCGGCAACCAAGACGTCGAAGTGGTCGTCGAACTCGGAAAGGGGCTGTGACCATGAACACCGCACTCAAGCTCCTGCTTCTGGCCGCGCTACTCGGGTTCGCGCGGGGCACCGCCGCCGCGCCGCCGGATGAGGACGCGCCGAAGCCCGATCTGAAGAAGGACGACGACAAGGCCGTCGTGGTGCCGTTCGAGTTGCTCGACTCGCGCCACATGGCGATGCAGGTGAAGGTCAACGGCAAGGGGCCGTACCGCGTCATCTTCGACACCGGCGCGCCGATGAACATCGTCAACAACAAGGTGGCGAAGGCCGCCGGGCTACTGGCGAAGGACGACAAGCCGGCCCCGCTGTTCGGCGCGTCGATGAACGCCAAGACCATCAAGACGTTCGAGGTCGGCGGGCTGAAGCTGGAAGGGATGCAGGCGATGGTGATGGACCACCCGACCGTCGAGGCCATCGGCAAGGCCGTCGGCCCGGTCGAGGGGCTGATCGGGTTCCCGTTCTTCGCGCGCTACAAGATGACCATCGACTACCAGAAGAAGGAAATGACGCTGGTGCCCAACGGGTTCGTGCCGGGCGACACGATGCAGAACATGATGAGCAAGATCATGGGCGCGGGCGGCGGGAAGAAGCCGGACCCGGCGGTGATCGCGCCGGCCGGGGTGTGGGGCTTCGCCGTCGATAAGGACGCGAACGACGAGGGCGACGGCGTGAAAGTGACCGCCGTGACGGAGCGCGGCCCGGCCGCGGCCGGCGGGCTGAAGGTCGGCGACCGGCTGCTGACCCTCGACGGGCGCTGGACCGACAGCGTGGGCGACACGTTCATCGCGGCCCGCCAAGTGAAGCCCGGCACGCCGGTCGTGCTGGTCGTGAAGCGCGCCGGCAAAGAGGTGAAGCTCACCGTCACCCCGGCGAACGGGCTGTGATAGTCGCCGAGCGGCGCGGCGTCAGCCCGCCGGTAGTTACACAACTCGGTCGCGTTCTGCGATTCCGTACTGTGTAACTTCCGGCGGGCTGACGCCGCGCCGCTCTCGAACTCCACGGAAAGGATTCCGCGCATGACCGACGCACCCAAGCCGCCTTCCGCCGACGAGATCAACCGCCTGTGGCAACACGGGATGCACGAGGAGCGCCTGTTCCACGACCGGCTCAACTACTTCTCGTTCCTCGAAACCGGCCTGCTCACGATCTGCGGGATCATGTACAACAAGGAACCCGCGGTCGGGTTCTTCGTGCCCATCTGCGTCGTCGGGCTGCTGTTCACGCTGCTGTGGATCATGATCCAACGCCGGCACTGGCGGTACTGCGAGCACCTGAACGCGCGCATCCGGCAGCTCGTACCGGAGTACCGCGCGCTGCTCGAAGGGTTCGTCGGCCCCGGCCGGCGCGACGGGTTCTCCATCTCGAAGCCGCTGGCGCTCGCGGTGCCGGTCCTGTTCGCGTTGATGTGGACCGCGTTCGTGGCGCTGATCGTCGCGCGCGCTCTGGTGTAACCGGCGCGGCGTCAGGCGATCGGCACCGCGGCGCGGGCGCGGCGCTGGCGGTGGTACTTCAGCCCCGGCACGAAGAACGACAGCGCCGACACCGCCCCGAACAGCAGCACGCTGACGGACGGCACCAGCGGCATGACGACCGCGCACGCGAAGTTGATCGCGGCCCAGACGTAGAACCGGCCGCTCAAGATGCCGGCCTTGAACACCATCACCATGCCCGCGGCGACCGCGACCGCCGGCGACAGCGCCAGCGCCGGGAGCCGCGCGAGCCACTCGATCCAGAACATGGCGACGCTCGCGCACACGCCCGCGGCCCACGCGTGCGCGATCTGGCGCTCGACGAACAGCACCGGCCCCGCGGCCTTTCGCAACTGCCACAGCACCGCGCCCCACGCCACCAGCCCCACCGACCACACGCCCATGTACCACATGTGGTCCCCCACCCGGCTCCAGTTCATCACCTGCGTCATCAGGCACAGCAGGAAGATCATGGCGCTGTGCCACATCCAGAGCGTGCCCCAGTTTTCGAGCACGTCGGCGTGGTGCGTTTCGCGGAACACGCGCGCGAGGAAGAACCGCAGCCCGCTGGGGGCGGCGGCGACCGGTTGCCCGGCCGCGTACGCTTCGAGGTCGGCCGCGAGCGCCGCCGCCGTGGGGTAGCGCAGGCCGGGCGGCTTCTGGAGGCACTTCAGGCAGATCAGGTCCAACTCGCGGTCGACGGTCGGGTTCAGGTCGCGCGGCGGCACCGGCTCTTGTTCGAGCACGAGCAACAGCGTGTCGAGCGGGTGCGCCGCCTGAAACGGCGGGCGGCCGGTGAGGAGTTCGTACAGCACCGCCCCGAGCGCGTACACGTCCGCGGCCGGGGTCAGGTCCTTGCGCCCCGCGGCCTGCTCCGGGGCCATGTACGACGGCGTGCCCACCACCGCGCCCGTGCGCGTCAGGCTCTCGGCGTTGTCGATCCGCTTCGCGAGGCCGAAGTCGGTCACTTTCGGAACCGCAGATTGCAGATTCGAGATTGACGATTGAGAGGACGTGCCACTGCTTTCATTCGTCAATTGTACATCTGCAATCTGCAAGAGAATGTTGCTCGGCTTCAAGTCGCGATGAAGGATGCCTTCTCGGTGGGCGTGTTCGACGGCACGGGCGATGACGGCGACGAGGGCCGCGGCATCGCGCGGCGGGAGCGGGCCGCCGGTGCGCACGCGCTCCGCGAGCGTCGCGCCGCCGACGAACTCCATGCACAGGTACGCCTGCCCGCCGGCGCTCCCGACCTCGTACACGGTCACGATGTTCGGGTGCTTCAGCTTCGCGGCGGACTCGGCCTCGGTGCGGAACCGGGCGCGGTCGGCGTCGGTGGCGAGGTGCGCCTCGCGCACCAGCTTCAGCGCGACGACGCGGTTCAGGCTCCGCTGCCGCGCGCGGTACACCACACCCATGCCCCCGCGCCCGACCTCTTCTAGCAGGTCGAAGTCGCCCAACTCGCGCGGCAGCGGGCCGGCGCTGGGCGCGGGCGCGCCGGTGAACGTGGGCGTGGCGTCGTGCGCGCCGGTGGCCGGCTGGATGACGTGCGCGAACTGCGCAACCGCCCACAGCGCGCGCAGCTCGTCGGCGAGGTCCGGGTGCGCGCGGGCCGCGGCGTCGACGTCCGCGCCGCGCCCGGACCGCTGGTCCCCCGCGAGCCGGTCGATCAGTAACGCAAGGCGCTCGTCGCGATCTGTTGTCATAGTTATGGTGGCGAACCCGGAGCGTAAGCGTCGGGGTGAATCGAGTGCGACCCGCCCCGTCGCTTACGCTCCGGGTTCGCCGTCGGTGGCGAGGCGCTCGGCGTACTCGGCGAGGGCTTGGCCGGCGGCGTCGGCGAACTCGGCGGCCCCGTCGATGTCGAACCGGATCGCGCCGAACGGCTCGCGGGGGTCGATGCGCACCGCGAGGTCGAGCCAGCTCCCGCCGATCTGGTACGTGAGCCAGCCGGCTTCGAGCGGCTCGTACCGCGCGCCGGGCACGCCCGCGAGCACCGTCAGTTCCGGGCGCTCCGGTTGCACCAGCCGCGCGGCCTCGCGCACCGTGTCCTTCAGCAGCGGGTAAATCTCGTCCGGCGGCGGCGCGAGTTCCCAGTCGCGGCCGTCGACGCGGTAGTACAGCAATCCGCCGCCCTCCGCGAACCGCACTTCGAGGGCCGTGGCCTTGTCGCGCAGGGCGTTGAGGATGACGACGTGCAGGTACCGCCGGGCGTCCGGCTCCGCGAGCAACTGTTCGGCCGATTCGAACGCGAGCACAGGCGGCCCCGTGGGTTATTCGGTTTGCGAGTCGGCCGGCGCGGCGGCGAACGCGCCCGGCAGCGCGGCGCGCAGCGCGCGCTCGAGGTCGTCGAAGTCCGCGAACGCCATCAGCGCCTGTTCGACGCGGAACGGCGCGCGCCCGCCGTACTCGATGTCGAGCGTCGCGTTGAACCGCGGGCCGTCGCGCTTGGCCCAGCGGACCGCGGCCAGCGCGATCTCGGCCGGGTGCAGCGGCTCCGCGGAGAGCGGTTGCCCGTCGCCGTCTTCGGGCGGCGCGCCGCGCGCCCCCATCGGCAGCACGAGCGCGGTCGCCGTGAGGCGCAACAACGGCGGCGCGAGCCGGTCGCGCACGCCGGCGACGAGGGACAGGAACGACATCACCAGCGTCGGGATGCCGAACAGCCCCATGATCATGAGCGCGATGCCGGTGGGCAACTGGCCGGCGCGGAACTTCTCGTACCCGCTGGGGAACAGTGCCACCCCGATGCTGCCGATCAGCCCGAAGAAGAAGACCGAGCAGCACGCGGCCTGCCACCCGGCGTAGTACGGGTACGCGCGCTCCGCGGGAAGCGGCGGCGCGTGCGCGGGGTCAGGCTCCATCGGCCGCCCCCTCGCCACCGGGCACCAGCACCTCGCGCAGCCGGCGCAGGGCGCGCAGGTAGCGCATCGACGCCGCGGCCTCCGTCAGCCCGAAGGCGCGCGCGACCTCCTGATTCGACAGCAACTCGTGGTGCCGCATCAGGACGATCTCGCGGTCGTCGTCGGACAACTCGTCGATGGCCGCGTTCAACTTGCGCTGAAGCTCGGCGCGGATCGCCTCGGACGCGGGCGTCGCATCGGTGTCGATGAGTTGGGCGACGAGCGACACGCTCGACTCGTCGGCCCACGCCGGGCGCGCGACGGCCTGCTCGCGGTCCACGCTGCGGCGCTGCGCGAGCCGGTGCCGCCGGTGCGTGTCGATGATGCGGTCTTGAGCGAGGTGCCGGAGCCACAGGTGGAACGGCATGTCCGGCTTCTTCAGGTACTCGGTGAGCCGCTGGTTGGCCTCAACGAGTACGTCCTGAACGATGTCGGAGGCGTCGACGCGCCGCGCGACCGCGGGGTCGAGGCGCAGGCCGATGACTTTGCGGAGCGGCTCGCGGAACTCGCCGAGGAGCTGATCGACCGCGCCCGGGGTCCCGGCGCGCGCGCCGGCGAGCAGGCGGTCGGTTTCGTCGCGGTTGGGCCACATGGGGTAATTGTAGCTATCAGCAACCAGCTATCAGCCGTCCGCGAATCAAGAATCTTCCGCTTTTCCGGCCGATAGCTGATGGCTGATAGCTGACAGCTTCTCCGCGGGCCGTACCACAACCCCATGAGCACACCGCACTGGACCGCGCCGGCGGGGACCGCCGGCCTCATCTTCGATTGCGACGGCACCCTCGCGGACACCATGCCCGCGCACTACAAGGCGTGGCTCGCGCTGCTCGCGCCGTACGGCATCGCGTTCCCCGAACCGCGGTTCTACGCAATGGGCGGGATGCCCACCGCGAGTATCATTCGCGTGCTCGCGGCCGAAGTGGGCGTCGCGGTGCCGGACGTGGACGGCATGGTTCTCGAAAAGGAGCGCGGGTTCCTCACGCACCTCGGCGCGGTCGCGCGCATCGAGCCGGTGATCGCAATCGCCACCGCGTACCGCGGCGCGCTCCCGATGGCGGTCGCCAGCGGCGGCTACCGCGACACCGTCACCCGCACGCTGGACCGCATCGCCGTGCGCGACTGGTTCGACGCGCTGGTGACGGCCGAAGACACCGCGCGCCACAAGCCGGACCCGGACGTGTTCCTTGAGGCCGCGAAGCGCCTCGGCGTGGAGCCGGCGCGGTGCGTGGTGTTCGAGGACACCGAAATCGGCTTGGAAGCCGCCCGCCGCGCTGGTATCCCCGGCATCGACGTGCGCCCGTGGTTGGCGCGGTAGCACTTGCAATTACCTTGAGGAGAAAGTCATGGCGAAAGTGACCGGGATCGGCGGCGTGTTCTTCAAGAGCACGGGCGATCCGGCGGCGCTGGCCGCGTGGTACGAGAAGCACCTCGGCATGACACTGGAGCCGTGGGGCGGGGCCATCCTGAAGTGGCCCGACGACCGCGCCGACGACAAGGGGCTGACCGTGTGGACCGTCGCGGAGCGCGACACCGAGTGGTTCGCGCCCAGTAGCGCCCCGTTCATGATCAACTACCGGGTCGACGACCTCGGCGCGCTCCTCGCGAACCTCACCGCGGCCGGGGTCGCGGTTCTCAAGGGGCCGGAGTCGCACGAGAACGGCAAGTTCGCGTGGATCGTGGACCCGGACGGGAACAAGGTCGAGTTGTGGGAGCCGAAGGCGTGGGATGAGAAGAACAAGACCGCGTGAGTGCCGAAGTGCGCGGCGTCAGCCGGTCGGTAGTTTCGCAACCGAAGTGTGCGTCCCAGCACTGCATCTTGCGGCTACCGGCGGGCTGACGCCGCGCCGCTCGCGCGCTCCGTTTCCCGTTGGTATCGGACTGTTGGAGAACGGCGATGGTGGTTCTTCGCCCCGTCAACCTCCGGTGGATCAACGACGCGCAGGATGACACCGCAGACTTCTGCGCGCATGGCGACATCGAGTTCCGAATCGACGGCGACTTGCTCCTTGACGAAACGAACGGCCGGAATCTTACGGTCAGCGCCGCGGCGCTGTACCTGCTCCGATCACTGTCGGTCCCACACACGCGCCTCGCGCCGGTTGGGGATCATCTGTTTCCATGTTGCGGGTTCACCCTGTACGACGTGCCCGAAGAGCCTGATGTCGTTATTTGTGGCTGTCCGAATGGCGAAGACGTTGAGATACATCACCAAGCCGACGGGCGCGGCGTCATCATCAAGGCCGGTGACGGTCGCGAATGGGCGGTTGAGTGGTCGGAGTGGCGCGCGACAGTGTGCGCGTTCGCGGATCGCGTGTCCGATTTCTACGCGGCGTGTTCACCGAAGTGCGTGCGTACCGAGGACGCAGCCGGGTTCGCCAAGTTTGTGTCCGAATGGGAACGACGCCGGGGCGCGCCCTTCGGCCAAACGAACCACCACACCTGACGTCGCGCGCGAGGCTGCAATGAAATTGCTGGATAACGCGATCAACCGGGCCGCAAGTTCATCTCTCGATGAGGAGTGTGTGACGGCCGCGTGCACGAGTGAAGGGATCAGCGTCGAGGTCTTCTGCGACCGGATTTCTCACGCCGTCGCACTGCGCTACGCGAACGGGCTGTACACGTTCGACTACTGCGACGGCGTGGTCAACGCCCTTTACAGCTACATGCTGTTCCACCACAAGATGGTTCCCCCGCCCTTCTCGATGTCCGTGTTCTTGGCGTTCGATGAAGGCGAGTACCACCACACGGGCGACTCGCGCGACGTCTCGCCAGAAGAGCGGTACACGCGGCCGCGCATCACGGAACTTCTCGCGGGGTTCAGACCAGTAGAGCCACCAACCAACAGCCAGTAGCACTTTCGCTCGCACATCATCGGGTGGCCGGGTAAGCTCGTGTGCGCCCGGGTTCGCGCCGCGAGGGGTACGTGATGCGTTTCGCGCTGCTTCTGCTCGCCGCGTTATTCAGCGCGCCGGTCGCCGCCGCGCCCGTGCCGAAGGGCGGCGGGCCGGCGCGCCTGCTCGTCGTCGCCGCGGTCAAAGACGGGAACTGGGACATCTACCTCGTTCACCCGGCCACGTGCGAGAGCAAGAACGTCACCGACCACAAGGCGAGCGACACCGACCCGGTTTGGTCGCCGGACGGGAAGCGGATCGCGTTCGTGTCGGACCGCGACGGCATCCCCGACATCTGGGTGATGAGCGCGACCGGCGCGGACCCGAAGCGGGTCACGACCAAGCAGGGCTTCTGTAGCACGCTGCGCTGGTCGCCGGACGGAACGAAGATCGCGTTCGTCAGCCCGGTCGCCAACCGCGACCAGATCCACACGGTCGAAGTGGCGACCGGGACCGTAACACAGCTCACGCGCGGCGCGGTCGCGTGCCGCCAGCCGGCGTGGTCCCCGAACGGCAAGGTCATCTCGTACTCGTACTACGCCGGCCGGTACTCGACCTACACCATGAACGCGGACGGCACGCAGCAGGTGAAGTTCAACGACCACGACGGCGGGTTGGACGCGGCGTGGTCGGCCGACGGGACGAAGATCGCGTTCGCAGCCGTGGACGCGCGCGACAACGGGTTCCGCCTGTGGACCATCGGCGCGGACGCGCGCGGCCAGAAGCGCCTGACGAACAACCCGAACACCTACGGCAACGTGTACCCGCAGTGGTCCCCGGACGGGGACCACCTCGTTTACGGCGAACTGAAGGACAACGTGCCGCAGGTCGCGGTGGTGCGCGCCGACGGCACGGGGGCAAAGGTCGTCACGGCCAAGCACCGACACTCGTACCCGCGCTGGTCGCCGGACGGCAAATCGCTCAGCTACTTCCGCTATGAAACCGGGAAGCCGACCGCGCTCGTGGTCAGCGACCCGGACGGGACGAACGACAAGGAACTGCTCCACGGCGTCGGCGGGATCGCCGAGTGGAAGCCGAAGTAGCGCCGCGCGCCGTCAGTCCGCGCCGACCCAGCGGCACATCACGTCGGTGCGCATCACGTACTTGCGTCCGTCGGCCACCGGCGCGCCACGGTGCAAGATGCGGTGCGGGAACACCAGCGCCTTGCCCGCTTCCGGCTGCACGCGGACGACCGCGTCGCGCCCGTGAACGCCCTTGAACTCGGTCGCGCCGCCGGCCACGCCCCCGTTCAGGTAGATCATGAACGTGAACGCGCTGCGCTCCTGCGGGCTGCGTTCGTACGCGCCGTCGAAGTGCCAGTCGAACTGCTGGCCGGGGTCGTACCGGTAGAACCGCCATCGCTCGTTCAGCCCCACCGGAACCCAGAATTGCACGCGCCCCGGGAACAGCGGGCGCAGGCGCTCCCAGATCGTCTCCGCGATCCGCGGTTCGTCGATCATCACGCGGTCGTTGTTGCGGATGTCCTTGCGGATCACGAACCCAGCGGACGTGGTGATCGGCGCGTCGCCGAACCCGACCGACTCGCTCAGCGTGGTGTAGTAGTTGCACTCGTCGGGCGACAGGAAGTTGTGGACGACGAACAGGTCGTCGCGCTCGGCGAGAAACTCTTTGCGAAGTGTGGTCACGTCACGTCCTCCAAGGGTGCGGGACGGACACGCGCGGGGCGAAAGAGGTTCTGGGGAAGCCGCTCGCGGCTTCGCACGGCGCGCCGCGCGAAGCCACAAGACGACGCGCGTCACTTCAGCGGCGCGCTGCGGTACGGCTTCTTGTCCTTGTAAAGCTGCAGGCGCTTCTGGGCGTCGGCCCCGTACTTCTTGGCGTAGCCCTTGTCCTCGAGCGCGCGCTCTTGGGCCTTGATCGCGGCGGGGAAGTCGCCGGCCTCTGCGTGGGCCGCGGCCAGCGTGTCGAGGAAGACGCCCTCGCGGTTCCCGGTCAGCTCGCACACCTGCTTGGCGAACCGCACCGCGGCCTTGCCGTCGCGCTCGGCCGCGTCCGGGCACGTCGCGCGCAGCCAGCCCATGTTGTTCAGCGCCAGCGCGTCGCCCGGCCGGGTGTTGAGCACCGTGGCGTAGTCGTCGACGGCCTTCTTGTAATCGCCCTTCAGTTCGTAGGCCCAGCCGCGGTTGATGAGCGCCGGTAGGTGGCCGACTTTCACGGCCTCATCGAGGTCTTTGAGCGCCGCGTCGAACTTCCCCGTCTCCGCGAGTACCAGCCCGCGGTTGCTCAGCCCGACCGAGCGGTGCGCCGTGGCCACCCCTTCGGGGAACAGCACGAGGAAGGCGTCGAAGTCGTTGATCGCGTCCGCGGGCTTGCCGAGCAGGTACTTGGCCCAGCCGCGGAAGTTGTGCGCGTAGGCGTCGTTGGCGTCGTCCTTGATCGCCTTCGTGAAGAACTCGACGGCCTCCGCGAGCGGCACGAGCAGTTCCTTTTCGACCCACGTGGTGAGCCCGTTCTCGACCAGTTCGACGCGCGTGCCCTTCTCGGTCTTCACCTCCCACGACGCTCCGCGCAGGGTGCGCGTGAGGTCGCCGTCCATGCCGGTGTCGGCCGGGTTGGGGTAGAACCCGACCGGGTCCGGGCGCTTGGGCAGCACGGTCTTGCCGACCCACGATTTGTCGTCGCCGGCCTTCGGGACCGGCGCGGCGCTCATCAGGGCGGCGGTCGCCGCGGTCGCGGCCAGAGCGAGCGCCTCGCGGCGCGAAACGGGAGTGGTCACGGGGCGCTCCTTATTTGCTCTTGAGTTCGATGTCGTGAACCTGATTTTTCCCGGTCGCGACGATCACCAGCCCGCTGGTGGCCGGGTCGCCGTACTTGGCGGGAACGAGAACCGGCGGCACTTCGCCCTTCTTCGGCTCCGGCCCCTTGATCGCGACGCGGTACTCGCCCGGATCGAGCGCGGCGGAGTAGGTTCCGTCCGCGGCCAGCGGGACGGTCGCGGCCTTGCCGTCTTTCGCCACGAACGTGACCGTGCCCGCGACGAGCGGCTTCCCGTCGAGCGACACCTTGCCCGTCAGCGGTTCGGGCTTGGCCTCAGCGCGCGCGGCCGAACCGAGCGCGATTACGAGGCACGCCACCAGTACGCGGGTCATGGCTTCTCCTTCTTCGCGTCCTTCAAGTACGCATCGTAAAACACGAGCACGGCGTCCGCGAGGTCTTTCGCGGTGGTCGCGTACTTTTCGCGCGCGCGGAAGTTCGAGCCGAACTCCAGTTGGATCGCGTCGATGCCGTAGGCGGTGTGGCTCCCGTAGGTGCCGACGATGTGCCCGCCGGTGAACTTCGGCACTTCCTTCGCGTCGTTCGGGTCGTCGCCCGCGGGCATCACCTTGTAGCCGTTGCGCTCCATGCGGCCCAGCAGACTGTACTTGCCGTTGATTGCCGGGAAGCCCTCGCGCTCCTTCAGCAGCGTCACAGTTTTCAGGTTCTGCGTGCCGCGACAGATGGCGTCGAGGTGTACGGCCTGCCCGTGAATGTCGAGCAGCAGGCCGCGGCCGTGCTTGTCCTTCACGGCCTTGCACGCGGTCGCGAGCGCCTCGTGATAGGCGTCGTAGAAGGGCTTGGCCTTGTCCGATTCGTAAGCGTCCTTCGGCGCGCGGTTCACGTCGGCAATCTTGCGCTCGAACCGGGCGATGACGACCCACGGCTTGCCCTTCAGCTCCTTCTCGATCTCGGCCGCGAGCTTCTCGGTCAGCGGGGCGGTGTTGGTGTCGAGTACCGTCTGGAAGTTGGTGACGCCCTTCCCCACGCGCTCCGGCACGTCGGGCGCGATCTTGCTGCCGCCGTGCGGCGCGGACAGGATGATCGGCAGCGTCCCCTTCTGTACCGTGACGAAGTCTTCGGGCTTGGGCGCGTCGGCCGCGGGCGCGAGCGCGGCGCAGAAGAGTAGGGCGAGAAGTGCGAAGACGCGGGTCATATCATCGGCTCGCGCGGTGCTGAGACTCGCAACGACATCATACCAGAAGGTCGCGGCAGTCCGCGATGGTGCCGGCCAGCGCGCTCGCGGCCACCGTCAGCGGGCTGGCGAGGAACACTTGCGCCTCCTTGTGGCCCATCCGCCCGGGGAAGTTGCGGTTCGTCGTGCTGATGCAACTGATCGGGGTGTTCAGCCGGCCGAAGGTGTCACTTGGCCCGCCGAGGCACGCGGCGCAACTGGCGTCGCCGATCTTCGCCCCGGCCGAGAGGAAGATGTCGCGCAGCGACTTCCCGCCGATCTTCTCGGTGTCGAGGCCGCGGGCCACTTCCGTGGTCGCGGGCACGACGAACGTGTCGATCTTCACGCTCTTGCCCGCGAGCAGCCCGGCCGCGGCCCGGAAGTCGGTCAACTTGCCGCCGGTGCAGCTGCCGATGTACGCGCGGTCGAGCTTCGTGCCCTTCACGCTGCTCACGTTGGCCTTGTTGTCCGGCGAGTGCGGCTTCGCCAGCACCGGCTCCATCTTCGACACGTCGTACACGCGCTCGGAGTCGAACCGCGCGCCGGCGTCGGTCGTTACCGGCGCGTAGGGCCGCTGCCCGGCGTTCCGCTTGTTGACGTAGTCGAGGGTCACGCTGTCCGCGGCGATGATGCCGTTCTTGCCGCCCGCTTCGATGGCCATGTTGCACAGCGTCATGCGCTCCTCGATGTTGAGCGCGAACACGCCGTCGCCGTCGAACTCCATCGCGCGGTAGGTCGCGCCGTCCACGCCGATGTCGCCGATGACCGCGAGGATCAGGTCTTTCGCCATCAGGTACGGGGGCATCGTGCCGTGGAACACGAACCGCATCGTCGGGGGGACTTTCAGCCAGAGCTTGCCGGTGCCGAGGACGAACCCGGCGTCCGTGTTGCCGATGCCGGTGGCGAACTCGCCGAACGCGCCCGCGGTGCAGGTGTGGCTGTCGGTGCCGAGCAGCACCTCGCCCGGCCGCGTGTGGCCCTCTTCGGGCAGCGCGATGTGGCACACGCCCTTGTAGCTGTCGGTGCCGACGTCGTAGAAGTACTTAATGTCGTGCTCTTTCGCGAACGCGCGCAGCACATCGACGTTGCGGTTCGCCATCGCGTCGTTGGTGAAGATGTAGTGGTCCGGGATGAGGACCAGCTTGTCCTTGTCCCACAGCTTCGCGCGCGGGCCGAACTCCTTCTTGAACACGCCGAACGTGCCCGGCCCGCACACGTCGTGCGTCATCAGCACGTCCACATTCGCCCAGACGTTCTCGCCGGGCGCGACGCCGCCCGTGCCGCTGGCGCGGGCCAGAATCTTCTCGGTCATCGTCATCGCGGACATCGCGGTAAGCTCCAGAGTGGGGAGGGCTTACCGGTATTGTAAGGGCCGAGGCGCGCCGGCACGCCAGTTACTTGGGAAGGGCAATCGGCTTGTACGCGCGGGGCTTCGGTTCTTTCGCGCCCTCGGTGATCTCGAGGGCTTGGTCCGCCGTCAGGTCGCGGAACGTCTGCGTCGTGTTGCTCGTCGGCCACGTCACCTCGATCAGGGCGACCCGATCCCAGTGCTGTGCACAACTGAGTATCACGTCGCCACCTTGGCCTTTCGTGCTTGGCGGCGACGTTGAACCGACGTGTGTGCCCCTTTCTGTTTCGCGGCGTGGCGGCTGGCTCGGGGCGACTTGTTGCG
>Ga0194132_10008759_pt1 | contig 14333 bp, 12 predicted proteins | sample TA2KigOf80mmetaG_FD_148612 | JGI IMG/M metagenome (GOLD analysis project Ga0194132, IMG submission 148612) | Freshwater microbial communities from Lake Tanganyika, Tanzania - TA2015054 Kigoma Offshore 80m | ecosystem: Environmental > Aquatic > Freshwater > Lake | place: Tanzania: Lake... | reverse complement strand
GCTGAATGGCTGCGCTTCGCACAGCGAACTCAATGGTCTCCTGAGACAAGTTCTGGCAGCCTCCCGGTGTGCACCTGCAGAACTCTTCTCGGGCCATCTCGAGAGCTCGGCTCGAGCTACGGCGCTCCACGATCTCCTCCATTGAAGAATCCGGAAGCCGTGGGCATTCGCTTTGAAAGGACCTCAGCCGGTTCAACTTGCCCAGGGCAAAGTCACCAAGCTGTCTGAGGAGAAGCGCCCGGTCGCTGGAGAAGGGGATTTGAAAGCTGCCGGAGGCCGAGGCGACGCCCATCTGATCACCTGGCTTCAGTTCTTCGCCCACAAACTTCCGCAGGGCGGCAACGGCAGGGTTCATCAACTCATAGTTGCGGGCAGTGATGTCGTCGATGACACAACTCAACAGACGTGGCTTGCGTTCAGAGGAAACGCCCTCGGCGTTCTCGCCTGTCGGGTTTGTTCTTGGGGACGGCTCTCCGGACGCTGAAGCTTCAGACGGCTCGGAAGAGAATGTCTGGATTCTCTGCAGCTTGCCGTCCTCATAGACCCGGAAATCCTCGGCTTTGAGGTCGGTGACCGGTCTGCCCGTGTCATCGACAACTGCTGCGTTCACGATCACCACGTTGACGGGCACGCGCAAGCTGAACGGCGATTGCTCGGTCTGCTCGCCATTTTTCTGCCCCTTCGCTGGGTCTGCGGCTGAATCTGAGGACGAGAAGAGCCTGGCTGCGCCTGGAGCCAGCCAAAACAGGCACAAAGCGATTTGCGGAAGGAACGGCCTGGCCTTCATGAATCAAGATCCTGAAAGACTCGCGAGGGGAGCACTCCTTCTTGCTGGGTCCGAACATAAGTATGGCATAAGATAGCGGAAGCTGACCTGCAAAGGAGATCCACTGACGATGACGAACAAGACCACTCGCCGCAGTTTCCTTAAGGCCTCGGCGATCGGAACAATAGCTGCGAGAACGCCGGCGCTGGCAGCGAAGAGTCTCAGTGCTTCCTCAACGGGTTCAGGCTGGAAGCTGGGCAGCTTCTCTCCTCGCGGCAGCCGGCGCATCGTTTACGTGAGCGACCCATCCAGCATCGCTCGACGTTATTTGCCTGACCCTGTATCTGAAGCCGACCTTCGAAATTGGGTCGATGAACTGGCCAAAGCCGAGGTGGACACGTTCGTTCAAGAAGCCTACACCCAAGGGTGGACGACGTATTGGCGATGCGAGCGCTTCGAGTACGATCAACGCCCGCAACATCGACGGTTTTTGCCACTGTTGAACGCCGGGACGCAACCGCTCGAGGTGCTGGTCGATCAAAGCCACAGACGCGGCATGGAGTTCCTGGCGGGGATCCGGGTCAACGACAACCACGGCCATATTTCCTTGAAGCAAGGCGTTGGAGGCGGCGCCCGTTTCCTGCTGGACAACCCGCAATGGGCGTTGAAGGACTTCCCTCCCGGAGCCTACTACAAGCTGAGCACCCCGCTGGATTTCACCTTCCCTGAGGTTCGCAACTACGTTTTTTCTGTTGCCCAAGAACTCATCAGCCGCTTTGAGGTCGACGGCCTCGAGCTTTGTTTTCGCGACCATCAGTACTTTCCGGTTGGAAAGGGTCGCCGAAGTCAATCATTGATGACCGAGCTGGTAGAACGCATCCACAACGCGTTGCAGCGCAGGAGCGCTTCCCGAAAGAAGCCGCTACTCCTGGGCGCCAGGGTCTATCAGACACTGGAGGAATGCCATGAGATGGGATTGGACGTGCCTGCCTGGATTTCTCAGAAGCTGATTGCCTACGTTGCCCCAGGCGACGTGATGTACTCGGACCTGAATGCTCCTTACGACGAGTTTGCCAAACTGTGCCGCGCCTCAGACTGTCTTTTGTATCCGGCAATTCTGCCCTGGAGCAGCATTCGTATGAGACGCCGCTTCGCCGGTATGCCCATTTCGCTCGACCAGCAGCGTGCGCTGGCACAAAACTTCTACGGCGCGGGCGCTGACGGCATCTCTTCTTACAACCACTTCGTGCCGCTACAGTGGGCCCCTTTCTATCCGATGATGCTGCAGGATCTTCGCGAGCTGCGGGATTCCGCGCGGGTTGCGCAAGGCCGGCGGCACTATGTCTTCGAGCCGATATGGGGTGGATCGACTGGGTTCGGAGCCGATCGTACTTCGACGGGTGCGGTGAAGGCGGACAGAATCGTGCTTCAGCGAAAGGGACCAGGCGCTTCCGGCCGCTACCGCTTTCGCATCTGCGAAGATCTCGCCAAAGCGCGCAGAGCCTCTCTGCTGTTTCGTGGTTTCAACCTGGCCATCGACGACCGGTTGAAAGTGGGATTGAACGGCAAAGAGATTCTCCCCCAGGCGATCAAGCACTTCGGCAATCGCGGCGAGAAATATCGCGCCGAAGCTGAGTTTGCCCTTCGACCTTTCGAGGAAGAAGGACGGCTCGACATGGCTGCTCCGGTCGATCCAACTTCCAGAGCCTCAGCCGGCGAGCCGCCTGTGCCTGAAGCCCCCGGGCCCTTTTCGACTTGCTGGTTCGAGCTGACGAGTCCACCCGCGGTTTATGGCGACAACTACCTAGAAGTGACGCTGGCCTCCAGCGCGCCCCAGGCCTCCCAAGACATTGGGATCGATGAGATTGAGGTTTTTGTGTTTAGCTAGCCAAGGGCTGTGCGCCCTTGATATCCCGAGAATCGTCCTCGTCCTCGAATCCAAGGGCCGAGGACGACGACGAGGACGAGCATGAGAAAAACGAGAACAAGATCCTCGTAACGTCGTGCATAAGCGCCTAACCCAGCACAAGCGCGCTTGATATCCCGGCATTGGACGCCACGATCACCGCGCTGACGGAGCGCCGTCCCCTTTGCGTGGTCGTGGGTGGTGGCAGATCGAAAAGCCCACGGCCAGCATGAGGCTCTGACCGTGGCTACTCCAGGAACGAGAACAAAGTTCTCGTTCCTGGAGTTTCTACATTTTCTGCCACCGCACTCCAGCGTTGGATCTGGCGATAGGGCAGCGTAGCGACCCCTTTTGTAGTGGGCCGGCAGAGCAAGGGACGGTAGTCCCGCGCGGCGACGGCGCTTTTAGGAAACCCAAGGGAATTGACCTTCCTGGGGTCGTCGACCAACGGACAGCAAGAATCGTCGCTTCGGTTCAAAGCGGTGTCGCGCGTGGGACCGCCGTCCCGCGCTTGCTACCGCACTCCATGACGAAGTTGAGCCAGGGACTGCGTCCCTCGTCACACGGGCTGGAAGGCATGGGCAAGATGCCCATGCTAAGTGAAGCACTCACGTGCTTCACCTGCCCTAGACTTGGTCTAGACCAGTGGGCACCCTATCGTCATTACCCGCGAAAGCGGGAATCCAGTCTTACTGTGGGTACCGATACTTGAGGGTACAGCCCCAACCATCCCTGGGTTCCCGCCCCGGCTTGCTATCCGCCGGGGTGACGACCTTGCGCGGGAGCGACGGCTTCGATGTGGCATGGGTATCTTGCCCGTGCAGAACTAGAATGTAGAAACTCCAGAAACGAGAACAAAGTTCTCGTTTCGTCGTGCCTGACGGTCTAACGAGAAAGAGGCTGCCGGTTATGCATCGCGGAATTCCAGAGACCGTTCCAGATCACGCCGTAGAATGACCGCGTATCCCACCAGGAGAAGCACGCCAGCCGACACAACCATGACTGAGATCGAGGCGAAGACCCCGCTCAGCCCAAAGTCACTCTTCACGTAGCCGGCAAGGAGGATGCCGATGCCTCCGACGAAGGTGTTGGAAGTGTTCATCAACCCGATGCCGGTGGACCAGCAGTTCTTCGGCAGCAGGTCACATAGAAGTGGATTGGCATTGGATCCGCCGATGGCCCGCAGCAGCGCATACCCGAAAACGGCCGTCAATATGAACCAATAACTGCTCGAGACGACAAAGGCCAGGAGCAGGGGAGCTCCCGCCAGGTAACACAGGCTGTGAAGCAGCATGCGGCGGCGCGCCGATTTTCGAGCGACTCTGTCTGACAAGTAGCCACCTATCAGCACTCCAGCCATGGCTCCCGCTTGCGTCGGAAAGGTTCCCGCGAAGCCTGCGCCCTTAAGGCTCATTTTGAAGGTCTCCGACAGATAGAGCGGCAGCCAGTTTGCCAAGGTCCAAGTCCCGATGGCCAGGAGCATCGCTTCGACGAGCAACACCCAATAGGACGGTGTCTTGAACAACCGAGACAGGATTGCCGCAAACGAGAGTCTGGGCAAGGTTCGCGGTGTTCGGCCGGGCTCGTCTGAGGCTCTGGATCTTCCTCGAAAAAGGAATTTACAAAGAGCCGCTAGCGGAAGCCCCGCCGAACCCAGCACCAGCAACGAGGAGCGCCATCCGTAATGGTCTCCCAAGTAGCCAGCGAGTGTTCCACCGAATACCACCCCTATCGAGAATCCCGAAAGGTGAATCGACATGGCGGTAGCGCGGCTGCGGGCGTCGTGATGTTCCGCGATCAAGGCAAGCGAGGCAGGGATGTAGAGTGACTCTGTGATGCCGAGCAGCACCCTCATGGCGAGAAGCTGCTGGCTGGACGATATCCAGCCTGTCAGAATCGTGATGAGGCTCCAGGCCGCCAGACTGTAGGTAACCAGCCCGCTCCTCGAAAACCGATCTCCCAGGAATCCAGCCAAGGGCGAGGCCAGGGAATAACTCCAAAGGAACAATGAACCAACGGCCGCCAGCTCCATGTCCGACATGAGGAGATCTTTCCGCAGCAACGGAAAGACCGCCATCAGCGCGACGCGGTCAGCGTAGTTTAGGGAGGCCGCGAAGAACAGCACCAGAATCAGCAGCCATTTGTAGTGGGGTGAATCCGCGCGAACCATCATTGCAGTTCCTGAACGATTGGAAGCCAAACTGGCCCTCAACCGCGGGAGTTGCTGGAATAAGAAACCACAATCTATCGCAGTCTAGCTTTCGAGTGCGATGGAGCGTTATACGGATCTCACAACGCCTCACGTTTGAGAAGGAACGTCATGCGCCACTTGAGGTTCGACCGTTCGAAGCCCATGGGCAAGAAACTCAAGCGCTTGCAGTGCCGCACGCCAGTGCGGTCAGGCATCAGGCTTGCCTTCGAGTCTGCAGATTTCAGAAATTTGGCAGGATCGCCCTTTGGAGTGCATCGTTACGCGGGACCCCGGTTCCGCGTAACGACGGCGCTTTAGCGCGTGGGCTCCCCAGCAAGCCGGACGCTTGCCTTGCAGCAGCAAGCTGCCGCCCTGCTGATCGAGCCTTCCAAACCGGCAACGAGCGGCACATTCCAAGCGCTGAGTTCGAAATGGGAAGGGGCTATCGGATCTTCAGATCTCCAAACTCTTTCGCTGCGCTTTGATAGCCGCGCACCAGGAAGACGTGATCGTTTCCGCACGTGACCATACGCGCGCCTCGGTCAAGCACTTTCTGGGCGCTTTCGGGAGATCCGGCGGTGGTGCCCCACCATTTGCCCGCTTTGGCGGCAGCCGAAGCCACTCGATCGATCGCCTTTTGGACGGAGGGATGGTCAAACTGAAACGGAGCACCATAGCTGATCGTCAGGTCTGCTGGTCCTACGAAGAGCAGGTCCACTCCGTCCAGGCCAATGATCTCTTCGCAACATTCCACGGCTTCGCGGTCTTCGATTTGAAGAGCCAGGAAGGTTTCTTCGTTAGCGTGGCGCATGTGAGCAATGGGATCGGCCAACATGTAGTCGGCATCGACGCCTGCGCCATCGAAACCGCGGCGGCCGATCGGTGGGAAGCGGCACCACTCCACCCATTGGCTGGCCTCCTCTACGCTGCGCACATGTGGAACCATCAAGCCGTTTGCACCGAACTCGAGGCAGCGCATCGGAGTCGAGTAGCCCGTTTTCAGAACGCGAACCATCAGATCGATGCCGGTTGCCCGGCACGCGAGCGAAATCGGATCGATCACGTCATAACCCATCGGCCGGTGTTCCATGTCGAGCCAAACGACATCGAACCCAAAGCGGCCAATCAGTTCCGCGAGCCAGGGATCCATGAGCCGGTTCATGCCTGCAACCCGAACGAACCCTCCAGAACGTAGCTTCTGCAGCACCCTGCTTTTCGTCATGACAATTTTTCCTTTCGAAGATAAATAGAGTTGCAACGGGAAGCGTCCGGCTGCGCCGGGCGTTGCCGGCAGCTACTGGCCGTGCCCTGCCGCACGGTCGAGCTGCTGAACCGCTCTTTGACCCTCAACGCTGGAGCCCGCGCGCCAGCAAGGCCTTCACGCAGCCTCCTGCGGGTGGCTAACTCCTTAGCTTGCTGCCTGCGGACTTTACGAATAATTGAGGTTACGATGGGGCTTGCGTAATACAATCGCACGCGTCCAACGCGATCGCCGATCGATTCCGAGAACCGCACCAACTGGAGGCGAAACTCATGCCGGTCCGATTTCCCCAAATCATGCTGGGAGCGGCAATGCTGCCCTGGCGGAAGGATTCTACCCTCGACGAATCCGTTTTCCGACAGCATATTCGAAACATCATCCAAGCTGGTTTCGAGCACATCTACCTGATGGGCACTGCAGGCGAGGGCTATGCCGTCACCGATCGACAGTTTCAGCAGGTCGTCAAGATTTTCTGGGAAGAGATGCAAGGGCCCAGCCTTCATCCGATGGTCGGCGTCATCTCGCTCTCAATGGCACACGTCGTCGAGCGCATCGCGTGGGCTCGTGAGCGTGGAATTCGCCATTTTCAGATTTCGCTTCCCAGTTGGGGCGCTCTCTCCGACGACGAAATGATGGCGTTCTTTCAAGAAGTCTGCAGCGCCTTTCCCGACTGCCGGTTTCTCCACTACAACCTGCCTCGAACCAAGCGCGTTCTCACCGGCGCCGATTACCGCCGCTTGGCCGATGCGATTCCCAACTTGGTGGCAACGAAGAACTCAACGAGCGACTTTGCCCGCGTTGCCGACCTGATGACGCAGGCTCCCGATCTGCAACATGTTTTTGTGGAAAACGCGTTTGCACTGGGCTGCCTTTTTGGCGAATGCTCATTGCTTCCCAGCTATGGCGGGCTATTTCCGAAGTTCGCGCAGAAGCACTTCGAGCTGGGCCGTACCGGGCAGATTGCCGAATTGCTGCAGGTTCACAAAGAGGCGAGCCAGATTGTCCCTAAGCTCTGTGGCCACATTGAGGGATCTTACATCGATGGCGCCTACGACAAGCTGTTTGTCTGGTTGCGCGACCCGGCTTTTCCGATCGCTCTGCTGCCTCCTTATCGCAGCTTCAACGAGCAGCAGGCACGCATTGCGCGCCAGGCGTTTGAAGCTCACTTCGCCGGGTGGGAGTGACTCGCCGCAGTCTGCGAAGCGGCACATGGCAAACGTGGGAGCGGACCTCTGAGCCGCGACCGTTGCTGGACGGGGATTGCGGTCACCGAGGCCGGCTCCCACATTCAAATGCCCAACCTCCAGAGCAAGCCTTCCGCTCACCTGCACGGGCTTCCAGGCCCTGTTTCGACGGACTCTGATGCTGCGGTCGCAAAGGCAGGCTCCTTTGGGGCTTGCTAACCTGTCGCCGGCTGCGCTCTGTGGCCTTAAGACCTTCGAGCCCGATTCTGAACGTCGAAAACAGCCTCAGCTGCGGTATCGCCCTGGCCACTCCAGCCGCGGGTAGCGGAATCCGCTCTCTAATGTTTCTCAGTAGCCCTTGCCCTTTTGGGACTGCAGCGGATGATAGTAAGGCGGCATGAGAAGATGGGCTTTCACTGCATCCCGTGCAGTGCGGGCCAGCAGTTCGCTCGACGATTCGCATCCAGGCCAGGTCAACATATAGGAAGGTCCATATTGGTAAGACAGCCAGCCGTGGTTTCTGGTGCGAGGTGATTTCATAGCGTACGAAAGGCCTTCGCAATAGAGGATTCCAGAGCCAGCCCGAAGTGGGATGTCGCGAAGGGGAACAATCTCTTCCAGGTTTCTTTCGGCATACGGATGGGGCAGATTGCTCTTGTGGCTGGCGGGAATGACGCAGAACGTGCCATCCCCTTGGGCGGCGTCGCAAAGGGCCACGATGCAGGTGACCATCAGACAGCGGAATTCTCCCTCCCGAAAGCCACGATAGCGCGTGTAACGCCGCGGATCGGCAATCCCTCCTTGGTTCAGACAGCGCCGGCTGCCGGGTCTGCGAACGGTTCCACGAGAGGCGACCAGCCGGTATTGGTCGCCCCAGATCAGTTCCTGAAGATAGCCGAGCACTCGAGGCATCGCCATGATGTCCTCGAGGATTCCACCGTGCTCGATGACGTTCAGCAACTCGACCTCAAAATCTCCCTTATGGAGCTTCACCGTGTCTGGAGCGAACGAAGCCAGGCTTTCCAGATCACGTTGCGCCTGGCGAAGCTGGTCCGGCGTGAGCAGGTCTTCGAGCACCAGGTATCCGGCAATGTCGAAGAAGTGCCGCTCCTCTTCGGACATGGTGCGTTGGTGTGTGCCCGTCCGCAGATCGAAAACGTCGTCTTCGGTCACTTTTTTCATAGCTGCGTTCTCCAGGCTGGCACTATCGAACGGAGACCTGCGACGCACCGCGATGGGCAAACGGCGAAGGGCCCTTGGCCAAGGCGATGCGCCTGGGGTTGGCTCTTCGTTCGAAGCCTTCAGCGACGTCTGCCATGCGCCCCCAGGCTGCGTGAAAGGCTGGCGCATAGGAATAAAAGAGCGTCCGCCGAACCCGGCATCCGCGATTTTCGACGGCGCCGTGAGACAAGTCTTCCGAAAAGAGGATTGCGTCGCCCGCTTCGGCAGGCAGCGCCTGGACCAGAGGATGGTTGGGATCGGGAATCTGCCCGACCAGAGGGTTGAGATAGTTGCTCTTGTGGCTGCCGGGGATGACGGCAAAGCAGCCGTCTTCAACGCCGACGTCGCTGAGCGCGTAGGAAATCTTGACGCTCACACACTTGAATTGGCCATTCTCGAAAGAGTATTCGCTGTAAGGCAGCAGTTCGGCATAGCCATGATGGAATTTGAATCCGCCTCCTCCGTGGCGCGCCATGAAAGTAGCGGCATCGAGACGGCAGGGCTCGCCAATCATTTCTTCGATGTAGGGCAGCGTGCCTGGCCAGTCGATCAACTCCTCGAAAGCCCCACCGGCTTTGAGGATGTCGCAGGTATAATCGCCGGAGCCTTTTTCCGGTTGGGCGCCCACCTTCGCGTAGATGCTGCCTGTGGTGTGTCGCCTGGCAACTCCTCGGGCTGCAGCCTCCTCGTCGGCGAGGGACTCAAGTTCGTCAATCTCGGCGTTAAGCTGGCAGACCATTACCGCCGGCAGCACCCTGCGCAGGACGAGATATCCCTGGAGATCGAACAGATATCTTTCTTCCTCTGTCATTGGGGCGTCTCCTAAACTGAACTCACGTGGATGCATTGATAGCGCAACGAATGGCGCTGGTCAAGGCGAAAGCTGGGCAGCTGGCTCCGTCAAAGGCGAGAGGTTTGTCGTGCCACCACGCCCGTGATGCTTTTACACTCTGGAATACCACGTGGAGCGACTCAGATCTCGAGATGGACCAAGAGTTCTCTGGCAGTACTCGCACCCTTCACGACAAGATAGGAAGCGTATCATTCGCTGCAACGCTCGACTATGATTCCATGAACGTCTGAGACAAGAGGGGCGGGCAAACCTCTTGTTAGCAGGCGGAGGTGCACGATGCACTCACACGAGATCGAACAGAGGCATGCCAAGATTCAGCAGTTCTTAGAGAGCCAAGGGATCGGCGGGCTGTTTGCCTACTCTCCACCGGTGGAACACAAGTGGTCACAGACCGGCCACGTGAGCTACCTGACGGGCTGGGCTAACCACGATCGAATCGTCGACTCAGCAGTTGTGGTCCCTGTGCGGGGCCAGCCGGTCTTGCTCCTCGCCGGCATGGAGTACATGTTGGAGCAAATTGCCGAGGTTTGCCCGCTCAAGGACGTGCGGTTGGTGCGAGCAGTCGACCCAAACGCGGTGGCTTCGGTGCACGCGAAGGCCGGGGCGAAGAATGCTGGGGCGGGAGGGTTTGCCGGGGAGGCTTTGTCGATTCTGGAGTCGAACGGTGTTCTGGAGCGCGGCATTGGCCTGGTGGGAATTGAGGCGATGCCAAAGCCGTTGCATGACGAACTGGCCGCGGGGTTCGGCTCAAGCCTCAGGCCAGTGGAAGACATTGTGGCGCGGCTGCGCTCCGTGAAAAGCGCCGCAGAAGTGGCTGCCATGAAAGAAGCGGCGCGCCTGAGCGATCTAGGGTTCAACACCATGCTTCGCGTTGCGAAAGCAGGTTTGCGAGGCGCCGAAATTGTCGCCGAAATGGAGCGCGTCGTGCGCCGGGAAGGTGCTGACCATGCCAAGTACTGGATGGCTTCAGGGCCAGCCCCAGACTGGAACCAGGTTCGTCTCGATATTAAGCCGCATGAGCGCTTCCTTCAGGATGGCGATTTGATGGCTTCCTGTTCGTACGTTGTGTACAAGGGATATTGGTGCCACGGTCATCGAACCGGCACACTGCGCCGGCCTGTTGAAGAATTGAACAAGATCTATGGGATCTGCCGCAGCGCTCAAGATAGAGCCCTCGAAATGATTCGACCTGGAGTTGGCGTCAACGAAGTTGCCGAGACGATCCGCGATGCCGTAACGCCTTATGGCTTCGATTTGCTTGGAGGCCGCATCGGGCACGGCATGGGCATGGACTACAGCGAGCTTCCCGTTCCCCTTGGGCGAAGCAACACCAACGAGCTCAAGGCTGGAATGACCTTCGTCGTACACTCAGTCTTCGCACTTCCAGGTACCAACAAGATGTTTGTTCCTTTAGGAGACGTGTGCCATCTGACTCCCGAAGGTCCGGAGCTGCTGATGAAGTTTTCGCGGGATCCGTTTTTGGCTGGAGAATGACACGTTGGCTCGGGGTCAAGCCGGTCGCTCGATCTTGAGCCTGCCGAGCGCCTGACCACTTTCGTGTGGGCGAAGCTCGACGGCAGAAGGGCTGCTCAGATCGTGAGGGAGGCTAGCATGTTCGCCGGCCATGTTGGCGCCGCATTGGCCATTGGAAGTGCCGACAGGCGTCTGAACGCTGGCGGGCTCGCTTTCGCAGCGCTGTTTCTGGATTTCATCCTTTGGGTCTTTGTCCTTTTGGGCTGGGAGTCGGTAACCATTCCTGCAGACTTCGCCAATACGCACCAGCCACAATTTACCTTTCCGTATTCCCACGGGTTGCTGGCAAGCCTCATTTGGTCGTTTCTGGCTGGTGTTGCTGCGCTTCTTTGGTATGCAGGGAAGCGAGGAAGAAGCCTCAGCAGCGTGGCGCTGGTGGCATTGGCGGTCTTCTCTCACTGGTGGTTTGATGCGCTCGTCCATGTGCCCGAGCTGCCGCTGGTGGCAGACGGTTCCCCGAAAGTCGGCCTTGGCTTGTGGCAGAACATGCCGGTCGCGCTAGCCATCGAAGCGCTCATCGTCATTGTTGGCCTGGCCTTTTTCCTGATCGGCTCGCGTTTGTCGTTGGCGAGAAGACTCTGGCTAGGCTCCTTAGCGCTCGCCATACTTGTCTTTACTGTGGTTGGCATGACTGTTGCTCCACCGCCACCCTCCACTGTGGTCATGGCTGCAAGTTCTCTGGTTACGATCCTCCTGGTCTGCCCGCTGGTAGGCTGGCTTGGAGGGATCGCTGCCACCTGAGCTGTCATCGCGGACCAGCTCAGAGCACGATTGAATGCAGGCAATGATGAGATATCTTGGCACGACGGTCGCTCTTTGGATTTGTACCGCTGGCGTTCTCCAGCCCATGTACGGCGGAGAATCGCAGCCAGCCCGCAGGGAACATCCGTTTGGCAAGCGCGAGCACGTCGTGCAACAGCTCAACGGCGAAGGTGAACCCACCGGCTTGCCCGCCGAAATCCAGTGGACCAGCGAGCCTTGGCAGAAGGCCAAGCCCGATGAGAATGCGCAGATGCCATACCTCGCGTATCTGCCGGAGATCGACCGAGTCCTGATGCTGGTGGAAACGCAGCAACCCATCCGGACGGCCTTCCTTGTCAGCGATGAGCGACGAAGTGAAGGTGCCGCAGTGGTTGGGCGTTAACGAGGTCGATCTGTTTCAGGCCGCGAATGGCGATTGGCTGGCGGCGTGCCGGACAGATTATCCCAAGTGCTTTGCTCGCCACGGGCTCGACCATTTCGGCGGCCCGGCGGTTTCCATCTCGAAAGATCGAGGTGCATCGTGGTCCAAGCTAGAAGCACTATACGAGTGGGGCCGGCACCATCCCAGCATGGCGCTCCTGCCCATTGGCGTGATCGTCATGAGCTACGTGGTGCGCTTGGGCTACCCCGCCACCTTTGAAGGATTTCCACAGTTCGGCATCGAAGCGGTGGTGAGCCGCGACAACGGCCAAACGTGGGACAAGGATCACCGTTACATCCTGGCCACCTGGGTGGGGAACATTACGGGAGCGAATGCTTGGTTCTGCAGTGCGCAGAGCACTTCGACCGTACGGTTGCCGGCCGGAACCTTGCTGACCGCCTTCGGGACTGGATTTCGTAACGCTGCCAACGCAAAGGTATGCAAGATGGACGTAGCGCTGGTGCGCTGGCGTCTGAATGCGCCGGGGGAAAAACAGAAGTCGAAGTGACTCGAACACAAACGCGCGTCTCGAAGAGCTGGAGTGCTCACGCTGGCCTCGAGAAAGCGCAAACGGCAACGGCGCAGCAGTTCCACAGCTCCCGCATCGTTTGGCGCAAACCGGACTCACCACGCTTCTGGAACTGAATTGTGCGCCACGCCCGTGGTGCTTGCGAAGTACTGGCGGGCTTTACTACAAACGGGTCGAGCTTGCCTCCTGCCGCAATGCCTCTTTGCTGCCCAATTTGGGATGCAGGGCCATCAGCACCTTCTGGTATCCCGCGTTCGAACGACCGTAGTTCTCCGAGTATTTGGCAGGGCTCTGTTTGACGGTGCCGGGAGGAAAATAAGTGCTCCAATTGAATGTGCTGATGCCGTCGGCGCCGTCTTCGTAACACCTCAAGGCGGCTTGCACGATTTCGTCCCGGTGCCGACGCCGGGTTTGGGGCGAGTCCGTCACGGGATTCTTCGCGTCTTCAGCCCAGGCTGGTAGAGGGAACACCGTGGGATAGACGCCCACGTTCTTGTTCGTCGCCAGCGCGACAAGCTCTGATGTCTTGGGGATACCTGGCAACCTGGGCCAGAACAAAGAGGGACAGACGTAGTCCACCAATTCTTCTTCGATCCAGGTCTTCACGTCCAAGCCCAGCGCCCGGCAAGAGATGTCGTTCTTCACCTGTCCTCCCGGATACTCCATTCCAACAGGATCGTCAAGCGACGGCCCCACGCGCACTCCCAAAAGCAGTCGATCGCGACGTTTGCGGCGGGCTGTCTCCTGGAGCATCTTCTGGGTTTGACGGACCATTTTTGTCAGGATCGGATGATTTTTCAGGGGGTCAGAAATCATGTGCGTCCAACGGCGGAAGTCGAATTCGATCCCGTCGATGTCGAAGTCGTTCGCCACTTCTGTGAAAATTTCCAACCAATGGGCGAAAACCTCCGGATGCGCCGGGTCGAGGCAGTTTGCTCCCGGTATCCGCCACTCCTTGTGTTGACGCCCGAAGTCGAACAAGTCGAGTTCACCTTGGTAGAAGTCCTCTGCGTTCATGCGATAGCTCGCCACAATGGCCACACCGCGTTCGCGGCGGGCCTCAATAGTGATTTTCAGGCAATCCGTTCCGGCCGCAAACAGCGTCTTCATTGCAGCCGCGCTGTGATCCTCAGTGCCTGCTGGCAGGCTTCCAGGCCACACTTTGCCGACGACCTCTGTCAGGTACTTGTCCCATGGCGTGGCCACTTTTGTCCGACCCAGATTATGCGCCGAGCGGGCTTATAGCGACTGAACCGGAACGGAGGGATTGAAAGGAAAGCGGGAGTGCCCTAGGATAGGCGGTTTGCAAAGACGACCTATCCAGACTTGATAGAGCGATCAAGGAAAGGAGCACTCCCGAATGGAGAAGATAGCAAAAGCGCCGAGGTCTGAAAAGGCCGTTGCGAGCGGAAAAGAAAGAACGCGGGGGAAAGCCAATAAAATCGGGGCGGCCACCCGGTACGACTTTGGAGGCGGGGTGCTGACCCCGTACGGCGGCCTGTTACCGCTGGCGGCGTTGTTGGAGAAGCTGGAGTTTGTGCAGCTGCTGTACGAGAAGCTAACGGTCAAGCGGCAGCCGGCGAGTCTGAGTAATGCCCAATTCGTGATGGGGACCGTGTTGATGTTTTACTTAGGTTTTGCGCGAATGCACCATGTGAGATACGTGCGGGACGATGAGATGGTGCAAGAGGTGTTGGGCAGCGCGG
>Ga0194132_10008754_pt1 | contig 14341 bp, 12 predicted proteins | sample TA2KigOf80mmetaG_FD_148612 | JGI IMG/M metagenome (GOLD analysis project Ga0194132, IMG submission 148612) | Freshwater microbial communities from Lake Tanganyika, Tanzania - TA2015054 Kigoma Offshore 80m | ecosystem: Environmental > Aquatic > Freshwater > Lake | place: Tanzania: Lake... | reverse complement strand
GCGTTGCACACCCGGGGCGGATGAGATTGCCGCGAGTGTAAAACCGTACGATTGCAACTGCGGCGCGGCGGCGGCGATGGTGGCGGTGGTGGGGCGCGCGGCGCATGCGTTAACGGCGTGACACGTAGGGCAGCAGGCCCAGAAAAAATTGAAGGTCAATGAGCGTGGCCCTGATCAGGGATGGGGAAAGATGGCAAAGCAGCTCAACGGCATTTTTCGCGAATGGATGCGGGTCAAACAGACCGATGAAACAGCGCCGCCGATTATTTGGGGCTATTGCATCGTGCATCTGTCGCACCCGGAGTTTTGCGGCAGCGTGCTGCACACATCGGGCGTGATGTCGATTGCCGAGCATAAGACGCTGTTGATCGCGGAGACGCGCAACAACTATTACGCATTGCTGGGGCCACAGCTCTTCATGCCGGCCGATTGCACGGTCGATCCGGAAGCTTACGTCAAACAACAGCATGCCCCGGTTCGCCAGAACGACGTTTACGTCAACGCGGCGTTGAACGCCGAGCGCGATTGCGCGATCTGTCGTGGCGCGGGGGTCTATCGTGTCAACGACCAGAGCATGGCGATCTGCAGTTCCTGCTGCAAGCACAACCAGGGCTGGTGGCAGCTTGAAGGCGCTTACGGGCCTGATAATGGGCGATGGGCTTGTAAACTTGGCTGCGGCAAGATTGTCGATGCGCCGCCGCCGGTGTTGGCGTTTTTGCCGCGGGCGAAGACTTAATTCGCCCGCGGCGGTAGGGTGCAAAATGCGCATGCTGTGAGAACATTCCAGCGTGCGCATTGCGCACCCTACCGCGAGCACACAAGATTGAGGTGTCACGCTAAATTTTCTCTGCTAGCGTTTTAGTTGCCCACAACGCACTCGCCGTGATCCTCGCTCGCGCGATGTGCGTCAAGTCAACCGCCTGCATCAGCCGCAAACCGATCGCTGCGGCTGCAAAGTGGTAGTTGGCCTCGTCTTCGACGTGGCCAAAATAGCGGGCGGCGGCGTCGCGGATTTTGCGGATCGCTGCCGCATAAGGGTCGCCGGGGAGCCGCCGCCCCAGGGCGATCAGCCGTTCCTTCTCCCAAATTTCGGCGAACGACGCATCGCGCGGCGTGTTGATGCGCACGCTTGCTTCGACGTGCATCAAGTCCTCGTACACGTGCCCGCGCCCGGTTTTCAAAAAATCGACGATGACCACGCCCGCCGGCTTTTCGCCGATGAGGAGGTTGTCGGAGTTCAAATCGCCGTGCAGGATGCAACTGTGATAGCGGCGCTTCACGTTGGCATTAAAAAGCACCACGCGCGGCGAAGGAAACGACCAGCCGCCGATGACGTAGTGCCCGTCTTCTTGCCGCACGTTGAAGTAGCGCGCGGCGCACGCTCGTAGCGCTGTCTCGGTGTTGGCGAGCGCGTGCGCCCGCGTGAAGTAGTGATTGCGGTAGCGGCTTGCGATATCGCTTTGCATGCGTAGTTGCGCCGGGCGGTACCAACTGTCGTGCAGCGGATCGAAGATTTTGCGCAGAACCAGGCCCACTTTCGCCGTGTCGCCGCGTTGCAGGCAGCGGGTTAGCGTATCGGCCTTCGTCAGGCCGTGGCGCCCCGCGTACGAATAACACAGCGCGGCGTAAGCGCGCGAGCTGCAAAATCCGAGCAATTCCGGACGGCACGCCGCGGGAAGCGCGTCACGAACCCATTGTTCGTAGTGCGTTCTTTCGCGCACGCCTTGCGCGCGCGGCGCGAGTTTCACCGCCACCGGCGCGCCTAGTGCCATGCGCTCGGGCCCGTAGCGCCGCGTCAGTTTAAAGACGCGCGCTTCGCTGCGTCCGCCGGTTAGAGCCTCCAGCCGAGCCGCGCTCACCGGCAAGTCCGTGTCGGGAAGGCCGGCTGAAACCGCGAGCCGCTGTATCAGGGGCAGCGCTTGCGCTCGCTCCCGCGTGCCGTTAAACGGTGCGCCGCCTGCAAAACGGATCGCCGAAAGCGCGAGCGCGGGCTTCAACGACGGCACCGTTAACACGTGGCCGCGGTTTCACCGCTCTCGCCGGCGTTTGCCTTGCGCCGCTTAAACAAGCGCTCGATATCATCGGCAAACGTATAAATCACCGGAATCACCACCAGGCTTAGCAACGTCGAGGTGATCAAGCCGCCGATCACCGCGATCGCCATCGGGCTGCGAAACGACGGGTCTGCGATGCCGGTGCCGATGGCGGTGGGCAGCATGCCCGCGCCCATGGCGATAGTGGTCATGATAATCGGCCGCGCGCGCTTGTGGCAGGCGTCGATCAGCGCATCCAGTCGGTTCATGGCGCGATCGCGGCGCGCGACGATGGCGTATTCGACCAGCAAGATCGAATTTTTGGTGGCGATGCCCATCATCATCACCAGGCCGATCAGCGAGGGCATGGAAAGGCTCTTGCCGGTGAGCAGCAGCGCGACGAACGCGCCGCCCAGCGACAAGGGCAGGGCGAACAAAATCGTAAACGGTTGCAGGATATCCTTGAACAACAGAATCAGCACGCCGAGGATGCACACCACGCCGATAGCCATGGCGATGCCAAAACTTGCGAACAGTTCACCCATCACTTCCGCATCGCCCAATTCGGCTTGGCGCACGCCGGGCGGCAGGTTTTGCAGCGAGGGCAGCGCGCGCGCGGATTCGAGCACGTCGCCCAGCGGCTGGCCGGACAGTTCGATGGTGAAGTTGATGTTGCGTTGCCGGTCGTAGCGGTTAATCACGGCGGGGCCGCTCGATAAATCGAGCGTCGCCACATGCCCCAACATCACCGGACCGTGCGCGCCCGGCACGTGCAGGCGCGACAAGAGTTCAAGGTCGCCGCGCGCTGCGGGATCGAGCTTGACCACCATCGGCACCTGGCGCTGCGCGAGGTTTAACTTGGGCAAGGCAAAATCGAAGTCGCCCAATGTGGCGATGCGCAGCGTTTCGCCGATGGCGGCGGAGGTGACGCCCAGGTCGGCGGCGCGCGCGAAGTCCGGCCGCACGGTGATTTCGGGCCGCACCAGCGCCGCGCTAGATGCGATCGCGCCCAAGCCGGGAATGGTGCGTAAATCGCGCTCCACGTCGCGCGCCGCCTTGGCCGGCGCGACGCTGTCCTCGCCGGTCAACACCAGAATATATTTTTCGCCGGCGCCGCCCAAACCCACTTGGTAGCGCACGCCGGGCAACTGCGCCAGTGCTTCGCGCATCTGCTTTTCAATCACTTGTTTGCGCACCGGGCGCTGGCGCCGCTCGGTGAGGTACAAGGTGAGGGTTGCCTTGCGCACTTCCGCCGCGCCGGGCGGCGTAAACGGGTCCTCGCCGGCGGCGCCGCCGCCGATGGCGGTGTAGATGCCCTTGACGTGCTCCACCTGGGTGAGAATTTCGCGCGCGCGCTCGGCGGCCTCGCGCGTTTGCGCGAGCGTCGAACCCGGCGGCAGTTCCAGGCGCACTTGCGATTGCGAATAATCGTCGGGCGGGATAAAGCCGGTGGGCAGCAGCGGGATCAGCGCCAGCGAGCCGGCGAAAAAAGCGAACGCCGCGGCGAGCGTCCACCAGCGGTGCGCGAGGCATGCGCGCGCGAGATTCAGATAGTGGCGCATGATGAACCCGTCGCTCGGCTGTTTGTGATCGGGGCGCATCATGTAGGCCGCCATCATCGGCGTTAACATGCGCGCGACCAGCAGCGAGGCAATCACCGCCAGCGCCGCGGTCCAGCCGAATTGCTTGAAAAACTTGCCCGCGATACCCGCCATGAACGCAGTGGGCAAAAACACCGCCACCAGCGTGAACGTGGTGGCGATCACCGGCAGGCCGATTTCGTCGGCGGCTTGCATTGCCGCCTGATACGGCGTTTTGCCCATGCGCAAGTGGCGCACGATGTTTTCCACTTCGACGATCGCGTCGTCCACCAGCACACCCACCACCAGCGACAACGCCAGCAGCGTCACCACGTTTATCGAAAACCCGAGGTAGTGCATGCCGAGAAAGGCGGGGATCATCGATAACGGCAATGCGGTGGCCGCGATGAAGGTGGCGCGCCATTCGCGCAAAAACAAAAACACCACCAGCACGGCGAGCAGCGCGCCCTCGGCAAGCAGCGATAGCGCGCCGTAAAACTCCTCGCGCACGGGCTTGACGAAGTTAAACGATTCGGTGATGACGAGATCGGGATGCGCCTTGCGCAATTCGTCGAGCGCGGCTTGCACGCCGTCGCCCACCTCAAGCTCGCTGGCGCCGCGGCTGCGCGCGACTTCAAAACCCACTACCGGTCTGCCGTTAAGCAGCGCCAGCGAGCGCGGCTCGGCGTGCGCATCGCGGATGGTGGCGATTTGATCCAACCGCACGCGGCGCGCGCCGAGCGACAACTCGATTTGCGCCAGCTCCGCCGCTGACGCCACCGTACCGAGCGTGCGCAGCGGCTGCTCGCCCGTGCCCAGATCGGCGCGGCCGCCGGCGGATTCTTGTTGCATTTGGCGCAGCGCGCGCGACACTTCGGTGGCGGTGGCGCCCAGCGCTTGCAGCTTCAGCGGGTCGAGCAGGATGCTGATTTCGCGGGTGACGCCGCCCACGCGCGTCACCGCGCCCACGCCGCGCACCGCGAGCAGCTTGCGCGTCAACGTGTCGTCGATAAACCACGACAAGGCTTCGTCGTCACGCTGGCTGGAGGCAACCGCGTACGCCAGCACCGGCTGGCCGGCGAGATCGAGCTTGGTAATCACCGGCTCGCGCAAATCGCCGGGCAGATCGGCGCGGATGCGCTGCACCGCCGAGCGCACGTCGTCGAGCGCTTCTTGCACCGGTTTTTCCAGGCGAAACTCAGCCGACACCGTGACGCTGCCATCTTGCACTTGGGTGTAGATGTGCTTTAAACCCTGCAGCGTGGCGAGCGAATTTTCGATCTTGCGCGCGACATCGGTTTCGAGTTGCGTGGGCGAAGCTCCGGGCAGCGCCGCGTTCACCAGTATCGTGGGCAAATCCAGATCCGGAAAGTTCTGCACCTTCATCGCCTTGAAGGCGAGCAGACCGCCCAGCGTCAACAGTACGAACACCATCAGCGCGGGGATCGGATTGCGGATGGACCAGGCGGAGACGTTCATCGAGCGTTTATAAAATACTCAATAAAATCAGATACTTATGATTTTTACTTGAGCCGGGCTATTTTGCAGCCGGCTTGGTGGGCTCGCTCACCCGCACCGTATCGCCATCGGCCAGAAACGCCGCTCCCGATGCGACCAACGTTTGATTGGCCTCGACGCCCGATAGCACTTCAAAGCGATCGCTTTCGCGCCGGCCGAGTTGCACCTTGGTTTGCGTCACGCGGTTGCCGCCGCCGATGACGAACACGTAACTGAACCCATCGCGCAACACCAGCGCGGCTTGCGGGATGGTGAGGGCGGGTTTGGCGCCGATCTGAAAATCGCCGTTGGCGAACATGCCGGGGCGCAAACCCGCGGCGAATGCGTTCGGCAGCTCGACAAACACAATCGCGTTGCGGGTTTGCGCGTCCACCGTGGGGCCGATCAAGCGCACGCGGCCTTGCGTGACCAAGCCGTCTGAGCCACTCGCGCGGGCGCGCACGTTGACCGTTTGCCCGGCGCGCACCAGACTCAAATCTGCGGCGGTGACTTCGGCGCGCCACTCCAGGCGCGACTGGCGGATCAAGCGAAACAACTCTTGGCCGGGCGCGACAATGGCGCCCAACGTGGCGCCGCGCGCGGAAATGATGCCGCTGTCGCTGGCCAGAACGCGCGTAAATTTCAAGCGCAACAGTTGCTGATCGAGGGTTGCGTGCTGCACCGCGACGCGCGCGGCGGCGGTTTTTTCCGCGGTCAGCAACTGCTCGATCTGTTGCTCGCTTAACGCGCCGGTGCCTTGCACCGCGCGCGCGCGCCCGGCGTCCGTGCGCGCTTCGGCGAGCGAGGCTTCGGCTTGCGCGAGCGCCGCGCGCGCTTGCGCGATATCGGCTTCGATGGTCTCGGCGGCCAGCACCGCCAATACCTGGCCTTTTTTGACGTGCGTGCCTACGTCGGCGCGCACCTCGGCGATACGCAGCCCGTTGAGCTCCGCGCCGAGCGAGGCCTCCTGCCACGCGGCGATGCTGCCGTTGGCGGCGAGCCGAACGGCCATGTCGATGGTCTGCGCTTGTGTGGTGGTGACGGTGAGCGCGGGGCGTGCCGGCGCGGCGGCTTTTTTGGCGGCGTCTTGGGCGAGCACCGTGCCGGCCGCTACCATCAACAATGCCGCCAGCAGCCGCGTCATCGACAACCAGCATCCAACACGATTGGCGGCGTGCAAAATCATCGTTCTCGTTTTCTTGAATCGAGTAATGATACCACTTGCGCATCAACGCCTTTTTGGGTTTGCGCGAGGCCACGTTAGAATCGGGCCATGCCCAAGGAAAAAGCCGCGCGCTGCGATGTCGCGCTTCTGGTCGATATCGAAACCGGCGCGCGCGGCCCATCGGGCAGATTCGTGGTGGATCGAAACAGCGTCGAGCAATGGCTCTATCGCACCTTGCGCACGCTGTATCCATCCGTCGCGATCGTGCCGTTCGACCCCGAGGTCACGCCGACCGTCGCCGAGCTGCGCGCGTTAAAGCCGCGCGTGGTGTTTAACCTCACCGAGTGGGTGCAGGGCGACCGGCGGCTCGACGCGGCGATCACCGGGCTGCTCGAATTGTTGCGTTTGCCGTACACCGGCAGCGGCGCGCAGGCGCTGCAAACCTGCCGCGATAAATCGTTGGCGAAGCAGATCGTCGCCCAGGCGGGCGTGACGGTGGCACGGGCGCTTACGATTGCGCCGGGCGAGCCGGTGCGCGCGCCTGATTTCGGTTTTCCGCTGCTGGTCAAGCCTCAATACGGCGATGGTTCGGACAGCATCGGCAAGCGTTCGCTGGTACGTAGCGTTGCGCAACTGCGCGAGCGCGTGCGCGCGATCCACCGCAAGTATCAACAGCCCGCGCTGTGCGAGCAATTTATTCCCGGCAACGATCTTTACATTGCGCTGTTGGGCAACGAACCGCGCGTGATGCGGCCGGTGCAAGTGGTGATCGGGCGCAAACATCCGTCGGCGCCGTCGTTCGCGACTTACAACGTCAAAAACACCGCCAAGTACCGCATGCGCTGGCGCGTGCACTGGATCGAGCCCAAGTTGCCGGCGGCGCTGCTGCGCCAAATCAGACGCGACAGTCAGGCGGCGTTTCACGCGTTGGGGCTGCGCGGTTATGCGCGGCTCGATTACCGGCTGACGCCGGATAACCAACTGGTGTTTTTAGAGGCGAACCCTAATCACGACCTCGATCCGCATTCGTTCGGCAACAACGGCTGTTTTGTGGGGGTGCGTTATCGCGATGCGATTCGGGTGATTGTGCAAAGTGCGCGGCGGCGTGGAGGGAAAAACACGTAAGCCGTTCGGGCTGAACTTGTCGAAGCCCGCAAATCGAATCGCCCCTTTCGATTTAGGGAAATGCTGAATAAGTTGATTCCGTTCATGGTTCGACAAGCTCACCACGAACGGAATCAACAACTTAGCGTTCGCCCTGAGCTCGTCGAAGGACTTGTTCAGTGTTTCCTTAGCTCAAGACAGGCTTGGACCAGCTCAGGGCGAAGGTTTTTGCTCGTCAGCGTCCTATTTCCCCTTGAACACCGGCTTGCGTTTCTCGCCAAACGCGCGCACGCCTTCCAACCGATCTTCGGTGACTACCGTGCGATTGTATGCTTCGACTTCAATCGCAAGCCCCGTGCGCAAATCGACATCGAGCCCGCGGCGGATCGCGGTCTTGGCTTGGCGCAGCGACACCGGGGCGCTGGTGCACATCTGGCGCGCGGTGGCCAAGGCGGCGGGCATCAGATCCGCCGGCTCGCACACGCGATTGACCATGCCCCATTCGTAGCCTTCTTGGGCGGTGAAGGCGCGGCCGGTCAAGATCAATTCCTTGGCGCGGCGCTCGCCCACCGCGCGCGGCAGGTTTTGCGTGCCGCCGCAGCCGGGCAGAATGCCGAGCGTGGTTTCGGGCAATGCGAAGCGCGCGCTGCTCGATGCGTAAATGAAGTCGCATGCCAGCGCCAATTCGCAGCCGCCGCCGAAGGCCGAGCCGTTGACCGCGCCGATCACCGGTACCACGCAGTTCATGATCGCGTAGTAGGCTTCCTCGAAAATGGCGTGTTGCACGCGCCATTGTTCGTCGCTCATGCCGTTGCGCTCTTTCAAATCGCCGCCGGCGCAAAACGCTTTGTCGCCGGAGCCGGTGATCAATACGCAGCGCACCTGCCGCGGGTGAAACGCCAGCGGCGCGAAAATTTCGCGCAGCTCAAGGCCCATTTGCGTGTTCAACGCGTTGCGCGTTTGCGGGCGGTTCAAGGTGACCTGCAGCAAGCCATCGCCGGATTCGTCTACTATCAGGGTTTGAGGGGACATAAAAAAATATTCAATAAAATCAATAGGTTATAATTTTACGCTAATTGTCGGCCCAGTACCGCCGGCGGCGCGTGCAGTGTGCGTCATGCAAACTGAATTTGCGCGGCGGTGCTGATCGCCGCAAAACGCGACACCATCTCCAGCGTCGCATGATGTTGCTCGTCGCTGGCGGCGGCGCGTGCAGTGTGCGTCATGCAAACTGAATTTGCGCGGCGGTGCTGATCGCCGCAAAACGCGACACCATCTCCAGCGTCGCATGATGTTGCTCGTCGCTGGCGGCGGCGCTGCAGTCATCGAGGATCACGATGTCGTAATCGCGGTCGTGGCCATCCTTGGCGGCGGAGAGCACCGCGCCGGTGGTGGACACGCCGCACAGCACCAGCTTGGTGATTTGATTCGTGCTCAAAATCACATCGAGGCGCGTGGCGTAAAACGGGCTCACGCGATGCTTGATGATGTCGTAGTCCCCGGGCTTGGGCGCGAGTTTTGGATGCACTTCGGTGCCCCAGGTGCCGAGCTTGAACAAGCCCGCGTTTTTCGCGCCCGTGAACAAGGCGCTGTTCGACGCCACCTCGCGATAATCCGGCGAAAAACCCACGCGCACATAACCGAGCTTTACGCCGGCCGCGCGTGCTTTGTTAATCGCCAGCGCGGTGTTATCGAGCACCTTGCGCCGTTCGAGTATCGGGCCGTAGCCTTTTTTGCCGTTGGGGCCGTCTTCGTGCACCAGATCGTTGATCATGTCGAGGACGAGAAACATCGTGTTGGGCATTCGGGCTCTCCTAAAACAACGTCAAAACCATTTGACGCAGATTTACGCAGATGAACGCAGATTAATCGCGGGAAAATCTGCGTTCATCTGCGTAAATTTGCGTCTAAGGTTTTTCAGGTTTTTGTTACCGCACCACCGGCAATTCCAAATCGCACACCGCCCCATTGAGCGGTATCTTGGTCGTGGGGTCTTTCGAGGGCAACATCACGGTGGCGTAGCCGGGCGAGGACAATTCACCGCGCTGATTGATGCCTTTCATTTCGATATCGACCAGCGCGCATTTGTCCTTGAGGTATTTTTTGACGATCTTGCCGCTGATGAAGGTGGTGTCGCCCTGGCAGTTGAACAAACGCGCTTCCATGCGCAGACGCTTTAGCACCGCGTCATCCCCCATCCAGTTGGTAATCGCGGTGGCGAACCAGCACGCGCGCTGCGGCAAATAATCGTACATGCCCGGCACGCCGACGTCACGCGCGAAATCCTCGCGATGGTGGCCGATGCCGGTGTATTCGATGCCGCCGCCAGTCTTTTTATTGCGGATGTAATGATTGGGGTGGCGCGCGGCGTGCCGCAGCAGTACGCCGTGCGCCGAGCCGCGGCCGGAGGCGATGACGAACGCCATGGTGTCGGAGGCCGACAGCGGGCCGCGCGCGATTTCGTCGATGGCGTCCCCCACGTTGACGTCTTCCCAATGGCGCGTGAGCGGGCCGCGAATGCGCTCGGCCTCGGTCAACACCATTTCATCGATGCGGTCGCGTTCCTCGGGCGTATAGACGTGGGTTTTGACTTCCCGGTATTTGCCCTTGTCGCGCGAGGCTTTACGCTCGTGGCGCGCGGTCAACCCCAGCGCCTTGCAAATGACTTCGTCGCGCTGGTTGATGTAGGTTGATTCGAGGTACTGCATCGCCATCTTGCCGGAGAACTTGGACTGTTTTTCCTGCACGTCGAGCACGCGGTTCCAGATCGAAATGCGGTCGCCGGGGCGCACATTGCGAAAATATTCACAGTCGACCGCCACGCCAAAGCCGTGCACGCCGGGCAAACCCCAGTAGGAGCGGCCGGGCCAGTGGTGCGTCCACGGAAAGCACGGGTGTGCGATCAGCCCGCCAAAGCGCGTCCAGCGCGCGTATTCGAGGTCGCGATACAGCGGGTTCAGATCGCCCACGCCGTTGGCAAAAATGGTGATCGCATCCACGCTTGCATCGCGCAGAAATTGTTCCGGGCGCAGCTTCGCACCGATGAGTTCGCGCGCAGCCGCCATTGCCGCTTCGGAAATTTTGCCCTCCGGCGCGTCTTCGGTGACTTTAATTTCGGTGGGTTTGTTCATGAGGCTCTTTCGATTCAGTGCGCACAAAAAAATTTTAGACGCAGATGAACGCAGATTTTCGCAGATTAAACCCAAGCAAAAAGCGTTTTCGGCTCAGGGGTGCAATCTGCGTTCATCTGCGTAAATCTGCGTCAAAGTTTTTGACGTTACCTGCCGGCGGCTGCAAGCGCATCGCGGAAAGCATGGATAATAGCAAACGCGAGCAGAATCACCCATAAACACACCACATACTGAAAACACCATGACACGCCCTAAAGTTTTGTTGACCAACCCCATCGGCCGCGAAGGCATTGAGTTGTTGCAATCAGTGGCTGATGTGGTGATCGCGCCCGACGTTAAGCCGCAAACGTTGCTCGATGGCGCGCGCGATGCCGATGCGATTTTGGTGCGCGCCAATTTGCCGCCGAATATTTTTGAGATGGCGACGCGGCTGCGCGGCGTGGTGCGCTACGCGGTGGGGCTGGACATGATTCCTGTTGAGACCGCTACCGCGAACGCGATACCGGTGGCCAATATGCCTGGCGTGAACGCCGAATCGGTGGCGGAGTATGTGATCAGCGCACTCTTGCTGCTGACGCGTCGTATGCATTTGATCAACCACACGCTGCGCACGAAAGATTGGAACAGCGCACGCGCCCTCGGCGAAAAATCCACGGAGTTGATGGGCCGCACCCTCGGCGTGATCGGCTTGGGCAATATCGGCAGCCGCGTGGCAGAGATTTGTCACGCCGGCTTTCGTATGAAACTGCTGGGGCATCAGCGGCGCTTAAACGCGGTGCCGACGTTCGTGAAAGGCGTGGACATCGACACGCTGTGCCGCGAGAGCGATTTTATTGCCATGTGCTGCCCCTTGACCGATGCCACGCGCAACCTTCTCAACAAGGACCGGATCGCCTTGATGAAATCCACGGCCGGTATCGTCAATGTCTCGCGCGGCCCGGTGTGGGATGAAATGGCGATTGCCGCGGCGTTGCGCGAAGAGCGCTTGGGTGGCGCGGTGTGCGATGTTTACGCCGAGCAGCCGCTACGGCGCGACCACCCGTTTTTGGCGCTGGATAACATGGTGCTCACCGCGCACATGGGTGGCTTGACACAGGAGAGCATGCGGCGCTTGAGCATCGGCTCGGCGCAGGAAGTGTTGCGGCTGTTACGGAATGAGAAGCCGGTGAATTTTGTCAATCCGCAGGTTTGGGAAAAGCATTTGCAGCGGATACGCAATTTTCCCGTTTATCAGTTTTCATAGAAGGATGGGTGGAGTGCAGCGCAACCCATCGGCAGACTTGGTATCGAGCGATTGATGGGTTATGGCCGGCGGCCTCCACCCATCCGGCTTTTATCCCCATGCCTTCAACAACGGCCCCGTCAGCGCCGACAATGCCACCCGCTGTTTCCCGTCAGCATCAAAATTATCCGGCGCAAGCCACTCACTAAACGCCGCATCGATCGCCGGCCAATCGCTGTCGATGATGGAATACCATGCGGTATCGCGCGTACGCTGTTTGTAAATCACCGCCTGGCGAAACACGCCTTCATACGAAAACCCGAAACGCTGTGCGGCACGGCGCGAGGGGGCGTTAAACGTATCGCATTTCCACTCGTAGCGCCGGTAACCGAGCGCGAACACGTGTTTCATCATCAAGTACATCGATTCGGTGGAAACCGGCGTGCGCTGCATCAGCGGCGAAAATCGCAGGTTGCCGATTTCCACCACGCCGTTGGCGGCATCGATGCGCATGTAGGCGCCGACGCCCACCGGCTTTGCCGTGTGCAAATCGAAGATCGCGTGAAACAGCGGGTCGTCGCTCACGCTCACTTTGTCCGCCCACGCGCGATAGTCGGCGGCGTTGCTAAACGGCCCGACCGTTAGATACGTCCAGCCCGTGCCGCTGGTGTCGAGCGCATTTGCGGCAAACAAATCCGCGGCGTGCTTGGCGGCGTCGAGCGGCTCGACGCGGCAGTAGCGTCCGCTGAGGGTGGTGTGGGAGACGCGTGGTGGTGCTTTCCAATCGGGTAGCGCATCGCCGATGGGTTGACCGTGGGGGTTGAGTCTCATAAGTTTTCGCGTAAGCACGTTCCGTGTTTTGTAGGATGGATGAAGCGGAGCGCATCCCATCATGTCTTTTGTGCTTTTATTACTGCTGTGATGGGTTACGGCCTGCGGCCTTCACCCATCCTACGTTTGGGTTAGCCTCGCGCTTTAAGCAACGGCCCGGTGAGTGCAGACAGCGCCACGCGCTGCTGACCTTGCGCGTCAAAATTTTCCGGCGCCAGCCAGCGCGTGAACGCGTCGTTGATGGCCGGCCATTCGCTATCGATGATGGAAAACCACGCGGTGTCGCGCGTGCGTTGTTTGATGACGACCAGTTGCCGAAACGTGGCTTCGTACGAAAAGCCGAAGCGCTGCGCCGCGCGGCGCGAGGGGGCGTTTAGTGAATCGCATTTCCATTCGTAGCGCCGGTAGCCCTGCTCGAACACGTTTTTCATCATCAGGTACATCGATTCGGTCGATACCGGCGTGCGTTGCATCAGCGGCGAAAACTTGACGCTGCCGATCTCGGCCACGCCGTTGGCGGGATCGATGTGCGAGTAGCAGGCGGAGCCCACCGGCTTTTGCGTGCGCAGATCGATGATGGCGTGAAACATCGCGTCTTCGCGCCGGCTCGCGTTTTCGATCCAGGTTTGAAACGCCGCAAAATCGGCGAATGGGCCCGAGCCCAAGTAAGTCCAGCCCGCGCCGGCGCTATCGAGCGCGTTTGCGGCAAATAAGTCCGCCGCGTGTTGCGCGGCATTTAAAGGCTCGACGCGGCAAAAGCGCCCGACGAGCGTGGTGCGCGCCACACGCGGCGGCGCTTGCCAATCAGGGAGCGCATCGCCGATGGGTTGGCCGAGTTCGTTAAGCCTCATAAAAAATTCAATAAAATCAGATACTTATGAAATCACTTAAAGCGGCGCAATTCCGCCACCGCTGCTTCGTATTCCAATAAATTTTTCGCGCAGTCGCGCTGCACGGCTTGCAACAGCGCTTGCGCGCGCGGCCGTTCGTTTTTGAGAATGAACGATTGCGCGACGTAGTAATCGGCCTCGCAGCGCATCTCGCGTTGTTGTGCGATTTCGCCCACCGTGGTTTCGTTGTTGACCGATGTGGCATCGGTGCGCCCCAGATAAAGCGCGATGATGGCGGAGGGCCAACCGCCGCGCAGTGGCCGCGATTCGCGTTCGAGCAGCATTTCGGCATCGGGATTGCCGCCGCGCGCGCGCGCCAGATACAGCCACAGCGCGGTATAGATATTAGGCCGCACGGCATGCGCGCTTTCAAAATCCGCTGCCGCGCGCGCGAAGTCCGACGCGTAAAACCGCGCACGGCCGCGCGCGAAATGCAAGCCGCGCGCCTTGGGGTCCATTTGCATGGCCCGATCGAGGTCGGCCATGGCCAGGGTGTAGTCGCCGATGACCATGCGCTCGACGCCGCGCGCGTGGTAAATCACGGGGTCGTCGGGCCTTAGCTTCGCGGCGGCATCGAAATCCGCGATCGCGCGTTCGGCTTCGCCCCTTAGCGCGTGGGCGCGGCCGCGCTGGTAGTGCGCGTTGGGCGTCTTAGCGTCGAGCTTGAGCGCGGCGTTGTGATCGGCGATGGCGCGCTCGTAATCACCCTTGGCGATCCATTGCACACCGCGCTGCACGTGCCAGCGCGCGAGCGTTTCATTGTTCGCCTTGCGCGTTTCGATCGCCGTGGTGCAATACTTGATCGCCAGATCGGGATTGTTTTCGGTGTTGCGGCATAAGTCGCCGTCGTCGGCGGTTTGGGCGTGCAGCCCGCCGCTTAGCGCGGCG
>Ga0194132_10008753_pt1 | contig 14342 bp, 10 predicted proteins | sample TA2KigOf80mmetaG_FD_148612 | JGI IMG/M metagenome (GOLD analysis project Ga0194132, IMG submission 148612) | Freshwater microbial communities from Lake Tanganyika, Tanzania - TA2015054 Kigoma Offshore 80m | ecosystem: Environmental > Aquatic > Freshwater > Lake | place: Tanzania: Lake... | reverse complement strand
GCCGGCGCTCGTGCCGCGCGGCGACGCGGGCGCCGCGCTGCTCTACCAGCGGAAGTGCGCGCCCTGCCATGGGCCGACCGGCCGCGGCGACGGGCCCCAGGGGATCTACTTCGCACCACCCCCGCGCGACCTGCGAGAAGGCTTCCTCGCGCTCCACCCGACCGAGGATCTGGTCGAGAGGATCCGCCGCGGTCGCGCGCTCAAGATCGAGATCGATCCGCCGGCCATGCGCCGCCGGACGCAGATGGTCGAGTCGATCGTCACGCACCTCGAGCGCCTGCCGGACGTCCAGTGGGAGCCCGTCGAGCGCGGCGCCGAGCTCTACGCCGGGCGCTGCGAGACGTGCCACGGCCCGTTCGGCGCGCCGGCCGCGGCCATGCGCCTGCCCGACGGACTGCAGTCGCCGCCGCGCGACCTCGCGTCGGCGGAATTCCAGAAGTCGGTGACCGACGCCGAGCTCGCCGAGATCGTGCGCCACGGCCGTACCGGCATGCCGGCGATCCCGCCGCTCGCGAGCGAGGGCCAGACGCGCGATCTCGTCGCTTACGTCCGCCTGCCGTCGCCGGGCTTCGCGTACTACTCGCTGTGGTGCGGCGGCTGCCACGGGGACGACGGGCGGGGCGGCGGCGTGTTCGCGGTCGGCGACGAGGCGCCGCCGGTCGCCTTCGACCGCAAGTACTTGAAGGCGCAGGACCCCGAGGACCTGCGCCGCAACGTCCTGCACATGCTCGACCGGCAGCAGGCGGCGATGCCGCACTTCGAGCGCGAGCTGACCGAGAAGCAGGCACGGGAGGTCGTCGAGTACCTGCGCTCGCTGGGACCGACCGCGGGGCCGGCAGCAGCACCCTCGCCGCGCTGACCGGCGGGGGCGGGCACCCTGCGCCCCGCGCACCCGCCGGCTCATCGTATTCCGCGCCGCGTTGTGCTTGGACTTCGCCGCCGCGGCGCACGGCGTGCCCCGGCCGCTCTCGGAGGGATCCGCCGCATGTTGCAGCTGCTACGTTCTCCGTACCGCCTGCGGAACGGCGTGCCGGATTCCTGGTGCCGCCTGCTCGCCTGCCTCGTGCTGGCCGGCGCCGCGGCGTGCGGCAATCGTGCTTCCGCCACCGGCGAGGTCGAGTGCGTGCGCATCGACGTCGCCGACCTCGCGCTGTCCGAGGATCCCGCGTGCACGGTTGCGAGCGATCCGGTCGCGCTGCGCTTCCTGCCCGACCTGAGCTTCACGCCGGGCCTCTGCTACCAGACCGGCTCGGTGCCGATCTCGCTCACGGCCGCCGACGGCCGCGTGTTCGGGCTCCGCATCGAGGTGTTCTCGGGCATCGTGGGCAACCCCGTCGCGGGCGCGGCGCTGGCGCCGCTGCCGGCACCGCCCTACATCGCATTCACGGCGGCGAGCGCGGTCCGCGTCGCAAGCGCGTCGGGCGAGGCGCTCGGGCAGATCATCGCTCGCGACACCGGTTGGGCCGAGATCGGCGCCGCCAGCACGCTGCCGAAGTTCGTGTCCGAGCGGCTGGTGTTCGTCGGGACGTCGGGCGAGCTTCTGAAGGGAGCCATCGGCGAGGTGTTCGCGACCGGCGACGAGTTCGTGGGCATCCCCGCGCACGGCTCGCTGTGCGCTCCGGGCCTCGTCGACCGCCTGTCGCCCTACGCGCGCTGACGAAGAACCGGCTTCGCTGCCACTCCGGTCGGTGGCATGATGGAGGGTATGCCCGTCGAACAGGCAGTGCGCAGAGACGGCTTCCCGGCCCCGACCGTCGGCGACGGCGAGCCCCCGGCCGTCGCCGCGAGCCCGCTGGGTCTCCTCGTCGGACGCTACGATCCGACGGTCCTTGACGGCTCGCAGGAGCGCGCCTGCGTGCGTCTCGCGATCCCCGGCGAGGGCGAGTGGGACGTGCGGCTCGCGGGCGGGACCGCTCGGCTCGAGGCAGCGACCGAGCCCTCCCCGGACGCGACCCTGACCGCGGACCGCGAGGTCTGGGGGCACATCGCGAACGACCTCCGCGGCGGCATGGACGCGTTTCGCTCGGGACGCCTGCTCGTGCGGCGCAACCTGCACCTCGGCGTCGGCTTCCTCGCGTCGACGAGCGGCATGCGGCCGCCGGAAGGCCTCGCGTTCCGGCGCGTCGAGACCGAGAGCGGCACCCTGTCGGTGCTCGACGCGGGTACGGGCGAGCCGGTCATCCTCGTGCACGGCCTCGGTGCGACCAAGATCTCGTTCCTCACCACCACCGTCGCACTTGCCGGTGCGGGTTACCGGACGATCTCGGTGGACCTGCCGGGCTTCGGCGACTCGGTGAAGCCGCTGCTCGCGCCGTACCACCCGCCGTTCTTCGCACGCGCGATCGTGGACCTGATGGACGCCCTCGAGATCGACCGCGCGCACGTGATCGGCAACAGCATGGGTGGCCGCGTCGCGCTCGAACTCGGGCTCCGCTACCCGGACCGCGCGCGCAAGCTCGTGCTCCTGGCACCGTCGCTCGCGTGGAAGCGCGAGCGCGCGTGGGCGCCGTTCGTCCGCCTGTTGCGTCCGGAGCTGGGGCTCGTGCAGGCCACCCCGCGCTGGGTGATCGAGAACGCCGTGCACCGGATCATCCCGGCTGCGGCCGACGGCTGGGTGCGGGCCGGTGTCGACGGGTTCCTGCGTGCGTACTTGACGCCACGCGGGCGGGTCGCCTTCTACGCGTCGGCGCGCAACATCTACCTCGAGGAGCCGCACGGCGCGAAGGGCTTCTGGACGCGCCTCGAGCGGCTGCAGGCGCCGTCCCTGTTCATCTGGGGGCACCTCGACCGGCTGGTGCCGATCGGCTTCGCCAAGCACGTCGAGGACGTTCTGCCGTCGGCTTCGCACCTGAAGCTCGATTGCGGGCACGTGCCGCAGCTCGAGCGCCCCGAGGAGACCCACGCCACGATCGAGGCCTTCCTGCGCCGCCCGGAGCTGCCGGCGGAGCTCGCGGGCTCCGGGACCGAGCGCTGACCCGGGCGCGGCGTCGCGCGTAGCTCGTCGGTGTCGGTGCGGATTTCGATCGGGGCGAGGCCGCAGCCGCGCGATCAGTCGAGGACCGCGTGGTTGAGTGCCTGGTCGAGGTCGAAGTCGAACTGGTCGAGCACGCGGTCGAGCATGTCGGCCGTGAGCTCGAGTCGTGCCCATGCGGCCGGGTCGACCTCGGGAACGAGCGGGTCGCCGCCGTTGCCGAATCCGACCGCGCGCACCAGGATGTCGGCGAGGTGCACGATCGCCGCATGGTCGGCCGCGCGCCATGCGCGGCCCGGGTGGTGGTGGAAGGCGATCGGCTCGGCGAGCTGCGGCGGGAAGTGCCAGCGCGCGGTGAGCCAGGTCGCGACCTCCGCGTGATCGACGCCGAGCAGCGCCTGCTCGACCGCGCGGAAGCTCCGGCCCTCGGTGTGCGCGCGCTCGACGATGGTCGCGAAGTCCTCCGGCAGCTCGCGGTAGATGATGACCTTACCCAGGTCGTGCAGCAGCCCCGCGGCGCTCGCCTCCCCGGGCGGTACGCGCTGGGTGACCTTGGCGAGCGCGCCTGCCGCGACCGCGCAGCCGATCGAGTGCTCCCAGAAGCCCCGCAGGCCGACCTTCTGCAGGTCGAAGACGGACGACGTCAGGACGAGGCTGCGCGTGACGGTCGTACCCAGCAGCACGAGCGCGGGTGCGACGTGCGTCGTGCGGCCCTGCGCGCCATAGAACGCGGAGTTCGCGAGCCGCAGGATCTGCGCGGTGAGCGCCTGGTCGACCTCGATCAGCTCGCCGACGCGCCCGAGGTCGATCTCGGCGTCGTCGAGGGCCGCGACCACACGCTCGATGAGCCGCGGCATGGTGGGAATCGTGCGCAGCCGCTCGATGCGGCGGCGGATGTCCGGCGTGACCTGGGCGAGCGCCTGCGAAGCCATGGCCTTCAACCGTCCGTTTCGCTGCCGAGACGCCGATCGCGGCGAGCCAGCCGGCGGTCGAGGGCTTCCTGCAGCATCGCGCGCGCCGATCGCGGCACGACCTTGCCCATGCGTGTCTCGAGGAGCCGCCGCTCGTCCGCGAGCGAACGGACCGCCTCCCAACCGGCGATGTCGTCGTCGCCTCCGGTGACCACGACGGTCTGGATGGCGAGGCGCCGCAGCAGGCGCACCACGCTCGGCGTCAGCAGCGAGCCGCTGCCGGCGAGCACCCGACCCTTCGCGTCGCAGATCGGCTTGGCGAGCCGCATCGTCGGCTTCGCGAACTCCAGCGGAACCCTGACCATATCGCCCCGGCGCTTCCCTTCCTCGTCGCCGGAGCACAGTGCGCGCCCCGGGCTGCTGGTCTTTCGACCCGAAGACCGCGCGACGTGAGCGTGCAGGAACGCCCGCTCGCAGATCAGGCGCCGAGGCGAGACGGATCGCGCGAACGCTACGGCGAACCCGCTGGACGTCTCCGTTGCGCCGGCGTGGCGGTCGGCGCCGTCTCGCCCGTGCGCAGCGCGATCGCGAGGCTCAGGGCGCAAGCGAACGCGACGTACGCGCCCGGCGCGAGCGCGCTGCCGGTGAGATCGGCGAGCGTCGTGCAGGCGAGCGGCGTGGTTCCGCCGAGCAGTCCCGCGGCGCCGTTGTAGGCGAGCCCGAGGCCGCTCGCGCGCAGCTCGCGGGGGAAGCACTCGGCGAGCCACACCTGGTACGGCGACAGGGCCGCGACCACGAACGTCGCGAAGGCCAGCTCCGCCCACAGGTCGCGTTCGCCGCTCCCGGTCCGCAGCAGCACGAAGAGGGGAACGGCGGCGAGCATGCATCCGGCGACGCCCGCGATCACCATGGGCTTGCGGCCGAAGCGGTCGCCGAGGTGACCGGCGAGCGGTGTCAGCACGACCATGAACGCGATCGACGTGGTCTCGAGGCTCAGTGCCGACGACTCCGGCAGGATCTTCTCGGTGGTGAGGAACGACGCGAGGAAGACGGCGATCGCGCAGAACGCCGCGCTGGGTCCGAAGCCGAGGAGCGCGCCGCGCAGGATCTCGCCGGGGTGCTCGCGGAGCACGTGCCACACCGGCGAGCGCTCGCGCAGGGCCGTGGCCGCCGCGTCCGCGGCGGGCCTGGGCATGGTGTCGTCGGGCAGTGCCGCGCGCAGCACCGCGAGCGAGAGGCCGAGCGGGACCGACAGCAGGAACGGCAGGCGCCACGCCCCGGCCAGCACCTCCTCGGTGGTGAACAGCGCGAACAGCGCGTTGCCGATCGCCGAGCCGAGCAGGATGCCCGCGCCCGCAGTGAGCGAGGCGAGGCTGCCCTGCAGTCCGCGCCGGCCCGGTGGCGCGTGCTCGATCAGGTAGGTGATCGACGTCGTGAACTCGCCCCCGACGGACAGCCCCTGCACGAGGCGGAGTGCCGTGAACAGCAGAGGCGCGACGACGCCGGCGGTCTCCCAGGTCGGCAGCAAGCCGACCAGCGACGTCGCGACCGCCATCGCGACCGCGGAGAGCAGCAGCGCGCGCCGCCGCCCGAGGCGATCGCCGACGTGTCCGAACCACGCACCGCCGACGATGCGCATGACGTAGCCGGCGGCGAACACCCCGAACACCGCCAGCAGCGCCGCAAGGCGGTTGCCGTGCGGAAAGAACAGCTCGCCGAGCGTCGCCGCGAGGACCCCATAGAGTGCGAAGTCGTACCACTCCATGAGGTTGCCCGACATGCCGGCGAGGAGCGCGAGCGGCGTGAGGCCGCCGTTCCGCTCGCCGTGCAACGTGCCGCGCGGCTGGTCCATCCGGGACGCGTATCGCCCGCCCGCCGCGATCTCTTGAGCGCCGGCGAGCGCGGCTCGCCCGCGTGATGGCGGTCGACTAGAAGTCCCCGGCATGGGCGACGCCGCGACCCTCGTCGAGCGTGCCCGCGCAGCCCTCTCCGCACGGGACGCCGCGCAGGCCATCCACGACCTCCTGCGCGAGACGATCGCGTCGGCAGCGCCGCGCGAGCTGCGCCGCAGGCTGCTCGGCACGGAGGCTGCGGAGCGCATGGGCGGCATCCCGCGCTTCGGGCAGCACGTGCTGGTCGACTCACCCGAGCTGACGATGTTCCACGCGACGCTGCCGCCCGGCTTCGTGAACGCGCCGCACGACCACCGCACGTGGGCCGTGGTCGCGGTCTACGAGGGCGAAGAGCGCAACGTGTTCTACCGACGCCGTGACGGGTCGATCACTCCGGCGTCGGCGCTGGTCGCGTCCGCGCCGTACGTCGTGGCGATGCGCGAGGACGCGATCCACGCCATCGAGAACCGCCTCGCGACGCCGTCGTACGCGCTGCACGCCTACGGCAACGCACACTTCCACGTCGCGCGCAGCATGTGGCATCCGGACACGCTGGTCGAGCAGCCCCGCGACGACGCGCTGTTCGGCTCATGGTGCCGCGACATGATCGTGCGCGGGGTGCGACTGCCCGCCGACGCAGGCTGAGAGCGCCGCGTGGTGCGGCCGCCACTGCGGCGCACCCGCCCGGAGCCGATCGCGTATCGGCCCCGGGCGTGCGAACTCACTTCGTCGTGAGCCTGCCCCCGCGAATCTCGGCCTCGGCCGAGCCGGAGTAGGACGTGCCGTCTGCCGTCACGACGACGTCGACGGTGCCTCGCTCGACGTCGTCGAGGGTCTGCCGCCGCGCCGTCAGGCGGAACCGCCACGTGCCGTCCCCCGCCTGGGTGAAGCTCAGCGCTGCCGTGCCCACGCTGCCGCGGAATGCCGTGCCGCGGTCGTTGGGCGTGAGGCAGCTCTCGTCGCCGCAGCGCGCGGGAATGATCGTCGTCCACGGCGCCGCCTGCGCGGCCCGGATCTGGACCGACACGGGGCCCGATGTGGGATCGAAGGTCGCGAGGGAAGGCAGCTTCGCCTGCAGCGTCACGATGCCCGCGTCGGGGTCGGACCTGCCGGGCCGCATCGTGACGCGGAGCCCATCGAGCTGATCGTTCGTCCCGCCCGGTGTCGGCGCGGGTGTCGGCGTCGGGCCGCCGCCGCCACCACCGCAGTTCTGCGTGGGCACGGCGTTCGTGGTTTCGGCACAGCCCAAGCCGCTCGTGCCGACTCCTACGAGCAATGCCTTTCCGGACGGCCAGCGCTCGATCGCACCGTCGGAGCGGATCGCCTCGAAGACCACGGGCACGCAGCCGCTCTGCGTGAATCGCAGGTCGAACCCGTACGTCCCGTTCGCGGCAGAGCCTGCGGTGCGCGCGAGGTCGACGCACGACGAGCCGACGAGCGCGCGCACGGCCCGCGGAGCACCGCCGCCGGCGTGGAAGTAATTGACGAACAGCTCGCGCGTCGTGTCGATGCCGAGTCGCGGCGAGACGCCGCCTGCGGGGAGCGTCGGGATGTCGTCCAGGCCGATCGCGCCGCGATCGCCGAAGTCCTCCGTGGCGTAGGCCCAGTCGCCGAACGCCGTCTGCGCGAAGGCGACTCCCGCGCCGAACTCGCTGTACGCGCCGAGGATCTTCGAGCGGTGCTGCGCGCTCACCATCCAGCCCTCGTGCAGTGCGCGCGGGTCGCCGCCGAGTGCGATGATCTCGCCCAGCGCGGACCACGTGGGATAGTAGCGGCTGACGCGGGTGACCCAGTTCTGTCCGTTGCAGGAATTGTGCTGGAAGCAGTTGCTCGTCGCCATGTCGGTGCTGTGCGCGCGGGCCGCCTGGCCGAGCCTGTCGTGCCAGACGAGCGGCCGGAGCCCGGCTTCCGCCCGGGCCTCGTTGGCGAGCGCCAGCAGCGCGAGTTCATCTGCGCTCGGGGTCGATGCGGCCGATACGCTGCTCGCGTCCAGCAGCACGGCGAAGCTCAATACCCCGAGGGCGGCGCGGGTCACGGAGCGAAGCCATCCGGCCCTCCACGACTTCCCGGCACTCCGTGATGACTTCGCGCGCCTGCCGGCGCCTCCTGCGCGGCGGCGTGCCGCTCCGCTTCCACCACTCCCCATCGAGCTTCCTTCCCCGCCACGCACCTTCTCCGGGCGTCGCACGCGCTATGTCGTACCTCACGGTTACGGCGCGGAGAATGGAAGAAATTCGGAATCGTGTCGCCAGCTTCTCCATTTGTGGGACGAGCCCCGCGTCGCCGCCCGATCGTTCGCTTGACAGGCCCTCGCCCCGCGCGGCTCGGCCGCGTGGGGCGAGGGGGCGCGTGCCCCCTCGTTTCGAACGAGCCGGGGGGAGTCGCGCCGCGGAGTCGCCGCCGGCAGGCGTCGAGCACGCGAGCCGCCGGCGAGCGCGGAGCGTCAGCGACCGCGGGGAGTGGGGCCCCGCGCGGCTCGGCCGCGTGGGGCGAGGGGGCGCGTGCCCCCTCGTTTCAACTAATCGTCCCCCAGGCGTCCGGGTTGCGACGCAGGTAGCCGTTGACCTTTACATTCGCGACGATCATCGCCAGGCTCTCGAGGAGATTCTGCCGCGGCGGCGGCACGAAGCGGCGCAGCATGCTGCGCACCGAGTAGAATCCCGAGTACACGGCCTTGAAGCCGTCGATCATCTCGTCGCTGGTCATGCCGGTCGGCACGACGTTCGGCGTGCCGTAGTCGTAGCGGCCCCAGTCGTCGCTCCGGATGCGGCCCGCAGCGAGCATGTCGGCGTGGAACTTGGTGCCCGGGTACGGTGCCGGGGTGAAGAGCTTCAGGAAGCTGACGCGGTTCTCGTCGAGCCAGCGCAGCGTCGTGGCGAAGGTCTCGGGGGTGTCGCCGTCGAGGCCCACCATCACCAGCGCGATCACCTGGATGCCGCGTGCGCGCAGCTTCGCGACGTCCTCGGCGTAACGGCTCGGGCGGTTGAAGCTCTTGCCGATCGACGCGAGGCTCCCTTCGTTCAGGCTCTCGAAGCCGATCGAGAGCACGCGTGCCCCGGAGCGCGCGACCAGGTCGAGCAGCTCGGGATCGCGCGCGACGTTGACGGTCGCCTGACTGACCCACTGCACGCGCCGGGGCACGAGCTGGCGCAGCATCTCCTTCGCCTTCTCGGGGTGCGCGACCGGGTTGTCGTCGAGGAACAGGAAGCGGCTCGCGCCCAGCGCGCGCATGCGGTCGATCTCGGCGACGAACTCGTCCACCGGACGCGTGCGGTAGCTGCGCCTGTAGTACGTCTGCACCGCGCAGTACTCGCAAGGGTGCGGACAGCCGCGCGAGAACATGATCGGCCAGAAGAAGTACTTGCGGTACAGCCAGCTCGAGCGGAACGCGTCGGGCTTGAGGAGCGGCAGCGACCAGTAGTCGATCTCCGGCAGGTTCGAGAGGTCGTGCCAGCGGTCGGCGCGGTAGATGCCGGCGGAGCGGCCCGCCTCGAGATCTGCGAGCACCTGCGGCCAGACGTACTCGGCCTCGCCCGCGACCACCGCGTCGGCGTGGCGCAACGACTCCTCGGCGGTGAGCGTGACCCACGTCCCACCGAGCACAACCTTCTTGCCGCGCGCGCGGAAGTGGTCGGCGAGGTCGTACGCGCGCCGGATCTGCGGGCCCATCGCCGTGAGCCCGACCACGTCGGCCTCGCGCTCGATGCGCGGCACGTCGAGCTCCTGCATCAGCTCGTCGGTGAACGACACCTCGTGTCCGGGCGGCGTGAGCGCTTTCAGGTACGGCAGCGTGGTCCCGCTGGTCCAGTAGCGCGTCGTCTTGTGCAGCGAGCCGTCCGGCAGGTAGTGCGTCGGCGAGATCAGGTGCAGTCTCATCGCAGCCGGTGATGATGGCGATGCAGGGCCGCTCGTGTCAACGAACGCCCAGGACGCAGGGCCGCTCGTGTCAACGAACGCCCAGGACGCAGGGCCGCTCGTGTCAACGAACGCCCAGGACGCAGGGCCGCTCGTGTCAACGAACGCCCAGGACGCAGGGCCGCTCGTGTCGACGAACGCCGGGGACACAGCTCAGCGGGCCGGTTCGCAGCTCCACAGATGGTTCAGCCCGAGCGACAAGGCGCAGCGCACGGTCGTGCGGAAGCCGGAGCGCGACAGGAGCTCGGCCAGCTCCTCATCGCGAAACCCGAACACCTCGCCGCTCTTCATGCCGCGCTCGTGCTGATCGTCGTCCCAGAAGGCCCACAGATGCCAGAGGCGCGAGACGACGGGCCGGAGGTTCGTGAGCAGCACCCGCCCGCCGGGCGCGAGCAGGCGACGCGCCTCGGCCAGGACGTCGACCCGGTTCGGAATGTGGTTGAAGGACGCGACGAACGTGATGGTGTCGGAGGAGCCGTCGGGAAAGGGCAGCTCCGCCCTGTTCTCGACGATCTGGTCGACGCCGTCCCAGGGGTACACGTCCACGCCGACCGCCTGGCCCCCCTGCCGGCGATACGCGTGCGCCAGCCGATTGGCTCCACAGCCGACGTCGAGCAGGCGACCTCGTACCTGCTGCAGGACCACGCCCACCCGGATCTCCTGGTTGGTCTTGAGGCCCGGCACGCGGGCGACGAGCGGCTGGGGCACGACCAGCTTCAGCGGCAGCAAGAGCTTGTTCGCCCAGTAGCCTGTCGCCGAGCGATAGAGCGCGCGTTCCACGTCCACGCGGGCGAGCCTGGCCCGGCGTGGGCCAGAGAAAAAGCCGTCCTGCGCGAGCGATACGACATGCCCGCGCACCCCGGGCCATCCGCGATGCGCTCCGCCGGCGTCGTCCCGCGCCACCCCTGCACCGCATCCCGTATCGAGGCGACGTCGTCGACCGCCCGGCCCGGCAGCTTCGGCAGCATGGGCAGAGGCTGGCAGGTTCTCCGGGCGAGACCGTTCCGTCTGCGCGAACAGCGCGGTGTGTCGCTTGACTTGGCAACGGGCCGCGGTGACACAAACGCACGTGATGGCCCTGCCCGAAGGCTTCGCGCCAATCGACTTCGCGGAGTACCACCGCCGTACCCTGCCGCACCGGCTCGCCGCCGGCAGCGCGGCCGGACGCGCGGCATGGATCGGCGCGGACACGGCGCGCCTGCCGAGCCTCGCGTTGCGCATCGGCGACGGCACGAGCTTCACCTATCGCGCGGCCGAGCGCGGCGTCGCGATCGCCCCGGGCGATGCGGACGCCGAGACCGTGCTCGCGATCGAACTCGCCGACTGGTGTGGCCTCGTGCACGAGCTCGAGGCCCCCGCGGGCCTCGTCTTCGGCGGCCGCGTCCGCAGCGTGCGCGGCAACGCCGCAGACCTGATGCGCTGGGAGTCGACGCTGCGCGCGCTCTACAACGGGCGCCCGCCGTACCGACCGGAAACGCTCGACCTGCGCGATCGCCGCGGCGCGCCGCTCGACCCCGAGCACGCCTTCGCGCCCGGCGACGACCGTGGCGACATGGTGCACTTCCTCGGCACGGCGGGCTACCTCTTCGTGCGCGGTGCGTTCACACGTGAGGAGACGGGTCGCATGCTCGAGGAGGCGATGGCGCTCCGCGCGGAAGCGCGCCCCGGCGACCGGCTCTCGTGGTGGGGCCGCAACGCGGCCGGCGAGGACGTCCTGACCCGTGTCACCCGCGCCAACGTCAAGCACCGCCTGGGGCTGCTGCCGGCGGAGCCGCGCCTGCTGTCGCTGGTCGGCCTCGCCGACCGCGCGCTCGTGCACACGAAGGGCGAGGGCGACGGAGTCACGGTGATCTACAAGCAGCCGGGCATGAGCGACGGCGGGCTCTCCGACCTGCCGTGGCACCGTGACTGCGGCATGGGCGGACACGCGGTCATGTGTCCGACGCTGCTGCTGTCGGTGTACCTGCGCGAGGCGACGCCGGAGAGCGGTGAGCTCGCGATGCTGCCGGGGTCGCACGCGGCGTCGTTCAACGCGCACGACCGGACCATCGACCCGTGGCGGCACGCGGCACGCTTCGCGGCGCGCCCGGGCGACGTGTCGGTGCACTACGGCGACACCGTGCACGCGGCGCCGCCGCCGTCCGACCCGACGCGCGACGAGTATCGCGTCAGCGCCGTGGTGTGCTTCGCGCCGGCAGGCGCCGCGAACCACCGCGGCGACGCGAGCTACAACGACGCGCTCCACCAGCGCGCCGACGGCCAGATCGAGCACCTCGACCGGGTGGCGAAGCGCCTGTAGGCGACGGCGGACGCGGCGCATCGTCGCCGCTTCGCCGCGCGTCAGTGCGTACGGCGCGTCGTCGCCGCTCCGTCGCGCGTCAGTGCGTGCAGCGAATCGTCGCCGCTCCGCCGCGCGTCAGCGCGTGCAGCGCATCGTCGTGGTGCTGCCGTTCACGATGCAGTCGCCGGGGCGAAACGCGCTCTCGCCGCATCTCCCGTCGCCGGACGCTGCGGCTCCGCCGAGGAGGACCGTCGCGGCGAGCGGCGCGTCGCCGATCGCGAGCGGGTACGTCCCGCGCTTGCCCGTGATCTTCATCTTGACTTGACCTGCCGCAGCGGTGGCGCGGTCGGTCACGTCGAAGCCGGTGATGCCCGCGATCGGCGTGACGGTGCGGTCGAGGTACTTCCAGCGCGTCGCGGTGCGCAGCCAGCCGCGCGTGCCATTCCCGGCGTACGAGCCTGGCGGCAGGGTCGCGTCGAGGCGGAGCGTGCCGGCCGCGTTGGCCAGCAGCACGCGCGCACCGTCGAGTGACGGGTCGAGCGCCGCGAAGGTCGCGCCGGCCCCGAGGCGGAAGTCCGCGCGCAGCACCAGGCCGTCGTTGCCGGGGGTCGCGTCGGTGAGGACGCGCGTCAGGACGAGGCTCGGCTTCGGATGCACGAGGAAGTCCTGTCCGTCGGCCGGGTTGGTGCAGGCGTCGAGCGCGTCGCAGGTGCCATCCGCGTCGCCGTCGGGAAGACCGTCGTCCGCGGGACAGCCGGACGAGACGCCGTCGCAGGTCTCGGCGACGTCGCACGCCCCGCTCGCCGCGCGGCACACCGTTCCCGCGTTGCCCGGCGGGTGCGCGCACGTGCCGGACCCGTCGCACTGGTCGCGCGTGCACGGGTTCGTGTCGGCGGGGCACGCGGTGCCGTCGGCGGCGAAGCCGTTGGTCGGGCAGGTCGGGCTCGCGCCATCGCAGGTCTCGGCGACGTCGCACACGCCGCTCGCGGCGCGGCAGAGCGTGCCGGCGTTGCCCGCGGCGTGCCCGCACGCACCGCTGCCGTCGCACGCGTCGACCGTGCAGACGTTGCCGTCGGACGCGCACGCGCCGCCCGCGGGCTCGGCGCCGCAGATCGCGTTGCAGCAGTCGCCGTTGGCGCGGTTGCCGTCGTCGCAGGCCTCGCCGGCGTCCAGCGCACCGTTGCCGCAGGTGCTCGGGCTCGGCAGCGCCACGATCCGTCCGGAAGCCACCTGGCTCTCGAACCAGGCGCCGCTCGGATACCAGTCGGGCGTGAAGTCGTCCGCGAAGAAGTCGTCGAGCCAACCGGTGACCAGCGTCTGCAGCGCCGCGACGTTGGCCGGCTGCGGCGTGCCGCAGAAGGCCGTGCAGAGGAAGTCGGTCGAGTCGCCCTCGGCGTCGCAGTGGCTGCCGCTCGCGAGGCGGACGCCGGCGAACGGACGCCCGCTCGCCGCGAGCAGAACGGTGCCGCTCGCATTCGAGTTGCAGGAGTAGGGCGGGGACGAGACCGTGTAGACGGGCAGCGTCGCGAGCGCCGGCAGGGCGGTCGCGATCAGCGCGCCCGAGGTGCTCTCCACCGGATCCAGCAGCGCGACCCCGCGCAGTCCGGCGGCCGCGGCCGGGTGGTCGACGACGAGGTTTCGTGCGACGGCGAGCACGGACGCGCCGCCCGCCGAATGGCCCGAGAAGGCGAAGTCGGCCGGCAGGGTCGAGAGCGGCACGCCGGCCGAGAGCGCGGCCGCACGCGCCGACTGCAGGAGGCCGGTGTCCGGGTCGGCGATCTCGGGAAAGAGACGCGCGAAGTCGGAGAGGAAACCTGCGTTGTTCATCGCGCAACCGGTCGCGCCCGGTGCGAGCGAGGTCGCGAACACGACGTAGCCGCGCGATGCGATCTCGGTCGCGAGATCGATCATCTGGTTGTTGGTGCGGCTGAAGCCGTGCTGGAGCCAGACGAGCCCGAGGTTAGGGTTCGGCTGCGGGAAGTACCAGTCCGTCGGCACGTCGGTGCCGCTCGTGCCGCAGTCGACGGTCACGTCGTGGCTCGCGGTCGCGACCGTGTACGCGCGGGCGGGCGCGCTCACGGCCAGGATGACGGCGGCGAGGGCGAGGGGCAGCGGGTGCAGGATCGGGTTCGGGGATCTCGTCATGGTGGGGCTCCCCGGGGTCGCCCGCGGACGAGGGGCCGCGGTGCTCGAAGTGGTCCAGCCGTATCACGGCCGTGCCGGGGCGGGCTATCGGCCAGGAATGGCCCGGAATGGCGGTGTCTAGGAATGTCGGCGCGATGGCGCGGCGGGCGACCCGATGGGGTGGCCGCGCGAGCGTCGAATCGATACGCTCGCTGCGTGCTCCGAGCCGCGGGCTCACTCCTGTTCTG
>Ga0194132_10008751_pt1 | contig 14342 bp, 10 predicted proteins | sample TA2KigOf80mmetaG_FD_148612 | JGI IMG/M metagenome (GOLD analysis project Ga0194132, IMG submission 148612) | Freshwater microbial communities from Lake Tanganyika, Tanzania - TA2015054 Kigoma Offshore 80m | ecosystem: Environmental > Aquatic > Freshwater > Lake | place: Tanzania: Lake... | reverse complement strand
GGCAGCTTCGCCAATGGACTCAACAACAAAGCATAATAGGGCAGCCGCGTGAAATAGATCGACGGATAGTAGGTGTGTTGCTCCGTGACCTCCATGTGGATCCGCTCATGCGCCTTGTAGTCGTAAAGCTCGGGTGTCCCCACCAGCCTCCCGCCCGCGTAGAGCTGCAGGAAATCATTCTCGCCCAGCCACGCCCGCTTCCGGACCGGCCACGCCCACATGCTGAATAGCACCAGGCCAAGAAGAACGCAAACGATGTAGAACTGCTTCCGGTGGTTAGTGAACCGTGCCATTGTCCTGATTCTTGAGCTTTTCGGCGTTGTAGTACGTCGTCAGCCCGTCAATCAGGGGTCCGATCCTGCCGTCCATGATCAGATCCAACTGGTGCAGTGTGAGTCCGATGCGGTGGTCCGTCACCCGGTTCTGGGGGAAGTTGTACGTGCGGATCTTCTCGCTGCGGTCGCCGCTGCCAACCATCGAACGCCTTTCGGCGCCAATCTCGGCATTCCGCTTTTCCATCTCGAGTTCGTACAACCGCGCGCGCAGCACGCGTTCCGCCTTGGCCCGGTTCTTGATCTGCGACTTCTCGTCCTGGCAGGACACCACGGTGTTGGTCGGCAGATGCGTGATCCGCACCGCGGAATACGTCGTGTTCACCGACTGCCCGCCCGGACCCGAGGAACAGAACGTGTCCACCCGGATGTCCTTGGGGTCGATCTTGATGTCCACGTCGTCGGCTTCCGGCAGCACCGCCACCGTAATCGCCGAGGTATGGATCCGCCCCTGCGTCTCCGTCGCCGGAACCCGTTGCACCCGGTGGACCCCGCCTTCGTACTTTAATCTGCTGTACACTTTGTCGCCGCTGACCAGTGCGATCACTTCCTTGAGACCACCCACAGCCGACTCACTCTCCGACGTGACTTCGACTTTGTAGCCTCCGGTCTCCGCCCAACGGCAGTACATGCGGAAGATCTCGGCGGCGAACAGGGTCGCTTCGTCTCCACCGGTGCCGGCGCGGATTTCGAGGACTACGTTCTTATCATCGTTCGGATCCTTCGGCAACAATAGGACCTTCAGCTCTTGTTCCAGGCTTTCGAGCCGTGGCCCGAGCGCCGCGACGTCGGATTCAGCCATGGCGCGGAGATCCGCATCGGTCTCCTGGAGCATCGACCGCGCGCCTTCCAGGTCAGCCTCCACCTTCTTCCATTCCCGGTACTTGCCCACCGCCTCGCTCATGTCGTTGTGAGTCTTGGCGGTCTTGCGATAGGTGTCCGGATTGTTGATCACCTCCGGATCCGCCATTTGCGAGGTTAGATCCTCAAAGCGCTTTTCGAGTTCGTCGAGCTTGTCCCGGTATTGCATGGCGGCGTGGATTTAGGCGATCACGGCGTGGCCGCCCTGTTGGCGTTCCAGCTCCATGGCGCCGTTGAGGGCAATGATGGCGGTTTCGGTCTGGCTGTCGGAAGGCTGCTGGGTGGTGATGCGCTGGAGCCAGAGTCCGGGCGCCGTGAGGATCGCCAACAAGCTGCCCCGCTTGCGCGCGGCATAGCGGATCGCCTCGTAGCTCAACCCCGCGATCAAGGGGAGCAGGACGATCCTGCTGGCGAACTTCGCGGCGAAAGTCGGGGCCGGAACGATCGTATAGATCAGCATCGAGATGATCATCACCGTGATCAGGAAGCTGGTCCCGCAGCGCGGATGGAAGGTCACAAACGACTGCGCGTTCGGAACGGTCACCGGCTTTCCGCTCTCGTAATTGAACACCACGCGGTGCTCGCCGCCGTGGTACTCGAAGGTCCGGCGGATGTCCTTCCATTGGGACAGCGCCCACAGGAAGGTGATGAAGATCGCGATGCGGATCACCCCGTCCACCAGGTTGAAGGCGATGTTTCCCTGGACCGCGGGGACCGCCTCGGCGGCCTTCGATGTCAGCCACAGCGGCAGCAGCTTGTAGGCGCCGATGAAGAACAGCAGCGAAAAGGCAAGCTGGATGCCCATCACCCAGTTGTTGAACACTTCCTTCTTCTTTGGCGCCGCGGCTTGGCCGGGGTTCTTCGCGGCTTCCGCTTCCTGCTCGGCTTCGATCGCGACGTTGGCGGAAAACTGCAAGGACTTGAATCCAAGCGACATCGCCTGGCCGAGCGTGCCGAGTCCGCGCAGGATGGGGTATCGGAAGACCGGGTACTTCTCCGACACCTTCGCGAGGGTCTTGCTTTCCGTCACAACCTCGCCGCCGGGCTTGCGCACGGCGATGCAATAGCTGTGCGGGGCGCGCATCATGACGCCTTCCATGACCGCCTGCCCTCCGATCAGCGTCTCTTCGCCGCTTTCGAGGGCGGGGAGAAGCTGGATGTGTCCCGCCATTCGCAGGAACCGACGAACGAACACCTTGAACCGTACTCCTTCAGTTTCAAGTATAGCCTGCTGGCAAATCATAGCCTTCGACCGAGAGTTGCGGACGCACTTGAGCGCGCCTCCACTCCATGCGATCCACTCCGGAACGCCGCGAGACGAGTGAGGCGAGCGCCTGGCGGCTGTTGAGGAACCTACGCGCCGCCCGTTGGGCCTTGCTGGCGACCGAATGTCTGCTCGGCGCGCTGGTTGGAACCTAAGGTGTTCGCCCCGGGGCCAATTCTTTGCCGCCGCCTTCGGCATGCTGATCACCCTGGTCTTCTACTCACCGCGCTGGGCCTGCTCAAGGTCTGTGTCTATCTGGCGCTTGGATCGCCACGGCCCTTCCGCTCATCTTCATTGCACGGAGCGGCGCCGGCCTGGATCTACTCAGCGGGCTGCTTCTCACGATGCTTACCCTGATATCTCCCACGTTGGCAGGCGCGTTCGCCGAGGCGAACTCCGTGCGGCAGTGGGGCGACCAAGCCGCAGCGGATTGGGCGTGGGCCAAGCGCCGAATCACTCTGATTGACCGCCTGCGAACGGAGTGTGAGGCGGCCGGGCAGGGCATCAACCGCTGGAAGATCTTTGACTTGGGCGCGGACTCGTTCGATGTACGCCCCGCATACGAGTTCGCGCTTCCGCCGCGCCTCGAGCGCAAGTGTGAACCTCCGAAGAGCGAAATGGCCGGGGTTCTGAAGCGCCGCCAAAGGGAGCATGAAGCCAACTGCGAGAAGGGCAGCGAACGCTACGACGCTCTTCTGGGCCGTCCGTGCTCCCTAGGCCGAAGTCATTCCCGCCAGCCAGTTGAAGATGCAGCTTACCGCGCGCTGACCATCACCGGCGACGGGACCAGCGGAAGCTTCTGGAAATCCTCTTCCCGCTTTTCAAGTTCCAGATCCTCAAACAACACCGCCGGCGCCACCACCGTGTGGCCCGCCACGTAGCCGCCGCTGTTCAACCCCGGCAGAGTCAGTCCCGTGCCGACATAGCTGAACATCTGCTCGCCGCTCCCCGCCGCGATGATGTCGCGGAACGACCGGACATTCAGGCCCCGGAACCGCATGCCCCGGATCAGCTCCTCCCGCCCGTCCGGATACACCCGGTAGGCAAGCACCGGGCTTGACACCACCTTGCCGCCACCCCTCTGCGATGCCGCCACCGACAGCCGCTGGATCTCCTCACTCGTGCTCGTGGTCGGAAAATCAAGCTTCCGCAGCAGGACCCCATAGGGCTTGCCCCGCTGGTTCACCAGATCGATCAGCTTCTTCTTGAGATCCGCGTCGGGCGAAGTCTCTTTCGCCTTGACGAACAGGTTTGAGAACAGCGCCATCTTCGCGCCGAACGCTCCGGGCAGCCGCGCCCGGCCATTGGATCCCTCAAAGCCCCGGACCGGCTGCCGCGTGAGCATGTAGCTCTTCACCTTGCCCGCTTCGATAGCGGTGACAGGAACCGGCTTGACGCCCTCCATGTCTACCGGATAGTAGCCCAGCAATTCCGCGCCCTTGTACGATTCGAGCGTCGGATCGTCGACCACGTCGATCCACTCCGGCAGGATCCGCGATCCCAGCCGCCCTTCGAGATCGCTCACCGGGAACGGAAAAGTCCGGCCGGGCTCCGAGACCGGCTTGCGGGTCAGCGTCAGATTGTTGCCGATCACCTGCGCGAACAGTTGCGGCGCCGCCGCGCCCTCCACCAGCACCGGCCCCGAATAATCCTCACCCAGCGGTGCGTCGAGCGACGCGGTGAGATTCTTCGCCATCTCATGGATCCCGGCGCGCATGACTTCCTCACTGGGCATCGATCCCACGGCCCGCGCGTGGAACGAGAGCCCGTCATGAAGCAGCATGCCGTCCTTGGCCTGTGCGGACGCGCGCACCCGGACCGTGACCAGATCATCCGGATAGCGGATCTCGGTCCCTTCGTTGTTCACCAGGTAGCTGGTGCCAAACCCGGAATCAATCTCGACCACCGAGTTCGTCAGCCGCGGATATTCGTTGAACACCGCCGAGAGACGCTTGGCCGTCGCGGTCCAGGCTTCGCGCTGCGCTGCCGGGCGCGACTTCCCCAAGTCCAGCTTCAACGGCTCGGCCTTGGCGAAATCGTTCAGCTTCTCGGTCTGCGTGATGTTCCTCAATGCCGACTGCTTGCGCGCTACCGCCTGCACCGCGCCTTTGAACACACGGTCCGTGCTCAGCCAGAAGTAGTGGCGCGACACGTCGTAGCTGTCCTCGTGAGGCATGCGCGATCCGCCCCCCCGCCCGAAGAAGTCGGAGAAGATGTAGTTGGTGTTGTCGAACCGGGCATCCCCGACGCGCACGTTCACCCGCGGCGCTCGGATCTTGTTGTCGCCGCGGTTGATCAGCGCTCCAAGCGTGGCCGAGACGTGGAACGTGTCGACGTCGTCCATCCCATACTCGATGTAGTAGGGCGCGGGCGAGTTCGGAAGCCGGAGCGTGACGGCCCGCGCCAACTCGTCGCGCATGGCGCGCATCAGCACATCCTGCTCCTGCGCCGGACACAGGGCCGCCACCACGAACAACGCCAGAGCCGCGCGCTTCACAGTCCGCCTCCGGAGGCCGGGTTCATCGGCGGCGTCAACAGCGGTGGGAGATCGCGCGAGCTTTCCTTTTTCTGGATCTCGATCTCCCGCACCAGGATCGCGGGCGCAACAGCCGACACCGGTACGCTGCCCGATTCCGCGCCGCAGTATCCGTTGAACACCTCGTGTTTCTCAGTTGCGGCGATGATCTTGGCGAAGCTCGCCAGCGGCGTCCCCACGATGTCGGCGCCGCGGACCAGTTCTTCGTTCCCGTCCGGATAGATCCGGTACACCACCAGCGGGATCACCTTGAACGCCTGAATGCCGCGCCGGCCAGTGTTTGTGAATCCGCCGGTGATTTCCTGGAAGTAGAAGCCATAGGGTTTGTTCTGCCGCTTCACCTCCTCGATGAGCATCTGCTTGAGCTTTTTGTCCGAAACCGTGCGGCTCGCCTCGACGATCAGATTGGACTGCCGCGCCACAACCTCGGCGCCCGGCTCGCGCCGCCCATGTCCGTTCGACGTGGGGAAGCCAGGGATCGGCGTGCGCGACATCAGGAACGTGCGCAGGATTCCGTTGTCCACCAGCCGCAGCTTCCGTCCCTTGACGCCTTCGTCGTCGTACAGGTACCACCCGTTCAGGTCCTCGTCGCCCACCCGCTTGAGCGTGGGGTCGAATGTTACCGACAGGAACTCCGGCAGCACGGGCTGGCCCACCGATTTGGCAAACGTCTGGCCATCGGACTCGTCCTTCAGGCGGTGGCCCTCCACCCGGTGTCCGAAAATCTCGTGGAAGAACACACCCGCCGCGCGGCCCGACAGGATCGCCGGCCCGACGAACGACTCAACCACCGGCGCATCCAGCAGCCCGATCAGATCATCGGCCACGCGCTGCACTACCTTGCCGATCTCGCCATCCTTGGGCAGCTTCTTCGGATCGGCCGCGGTGAATGCATCGAAGGTCGATAGATCCATGCCGTCCCGCGCTTTTCCGGCCGCCGAGACGCTGACCCGCGAGAACGGACGCCCGTGCGCCAGACGCGCGCCTTCGGTGTTGACGAAGTACTTCACTTCGTTCGAAAACGCCACCGTCACGCCCGAGGAGTGGATGCGCGGATACTTCGCGAACCGTGCGGACAGCTTCTTCACCCGCTCTGTCCATTCGGCTCCCGCGAACGAAACCATCGCCGGAGGCTCGACGTGCGTGGACGGATCCTCGTTCGAAAAATCGTCCGAAACCTCCTTGTCCGCCACCTTGACTTCCTTGTTCGTCCTGATGTTGATCAGGCGCTGGGCGGCCAGGCGGTAGCAGCGGTCCGTCTCCTGCCACAACCGCAGCTTGATCGCCTTGGGATCATCTTCAATCGGCAGCGGGATCCCGGCGGTGAACTGCGCGAACTGCCCGGCGATGGTGTGGTAGTTGTCGAGCTTGCGGTCGCCCACGCGGACCGTGACGTCGAGCGTCCGCCCGTGCCGCGGAAATCCCCGCGAGGTCACCACGCCGAACGACGCCGAAACAGACTCGTTCTGCTGCTCGACCACCTCATAGGCAATGTAGTACGCCTTCGGATCCGCCTTATCCTTGAGGACGGCGAAGTTCCGGTCCAGCTCCTCCGCCAGAATGTCCAGCAGTTTCGGCTCCGGTTGAGCGGCGGCCAGGGCTACCGGAATCAAGGCCCACAGGCAAAGGTTTCGCACAGTGCTCAGCATAACATCCTTAAAATGGGACTTTGAGGCCCATCACCATCATCGGCGGCGGACTCGCGGGATCGGAGGCCGCCTGGCAGATCGCGCGCGCGGGTTTACCCGCGGTCCTCCACGAAATGCGGCCGGTGCGCACCACCCCAGCTCATCAGACGGACCGGATGGCCGAATTGGTATGCAGCAATTCGTTAAAAAGCGAATCACCGGACACCGCGCCCTGGCTGCTCAAGGAGGAACTGCGCCGGATGGACTCGCTCCTGCTGCGGGCGGCCGCCACCGCCCGGGTCCCCGGTGGACACGCGCTGACTGTCGACCGCGACGTGTTCGCCGCTGAGGTCACCGCGGCATTGGACCGCCTCCCGGGCATCGAGATCCGGCGCGAGGAAGTGACCCGGCTGCCGGAAGAGGGGATCGTGATCATCGCGTCGGGTCCGCTCACATCAGATGCGTTGGCCGCCGAGGTCGCGCGGATTACGGGCTCCGGCCGGCTCTATTTTTACGACAGCATCAGTCCGATCGTCGACGCGAGCACGGTCGACATGTCCATTGCGTTCCGCGCCTCCCGCTGGGGTAAGTCGATGGACGGCACAGACGACTACGTGAACTGCCCTTTCAACCGCGAACAGTACGAGCGGTTCATCGACGCCCTGCTCGAAGCGCAGCGCCACACACCCCACATCCCGGACGACATCCCCTACTTTGAGGCTTGCCTCCCGGTGGAGGAGCTTGCGCGCCGGGGCCGCGACACGCTGCGGTTCGGTCCCCTGAAGCCCGCGGGACTGGTGGATCCTCGCACCGGCCGGTGGCCCTGGGCCGCAGTCCAGTTGCGGCAGGAGAATCTGCGGTCTTCGAGCTACAACCTGGTCGGATTCCAGAACTACCTCAAGTACGGGGAGCAGGCGCGGATCCTCCGGATGATCCCCGGGCTCGAGAACGCCGAGTTCCTGCGCTTCGGCCAGATCCACCGCAACACCTACATCAACGCGCCGGCACTGCTGGATCCCACGCTGTGCCTGCGTAGCGATCCCCGCGTGTTATTCGCCGGCCAGATCGCCGGGATCGAGGGCTACGTTGAGTCGATCGCCACGGGCCTCCTCGCCGGACGCCACGCGGCCCGGATGGCGATTGGGCAGACGCCAGTTGCTCCTCCCCGCGGCACGGCGCTCGGATCCCTGTGCGCCTACATCTCGGGTGCCGATCCCAAACACTACCAGCCAGCCAACATCACGTTCGACCTGTTGCCGCAGTTGGATGAAGAATCCCGCGCGCGGCTGAAACACGATAAGAAGGCGCGCCACGCCGAAGTCTGCCGCCGGGCGCTGGCTGCGATCGAGTCCTATGTCTGATCTCGAAACCCGCATCCGCGAGTTCCTGGACTCGTTGCGCCGGGAGAACGTGTCGCCCCATACTCTGCGAAACTACGGGCTCGATCTCGAACAGTTCCTCGACTACTTCACGCCTCCCGGCGGCCAGCCGCCCCCGCCCGGCGAGATCACGCATCTGGCGTTGCGCGAGTGGCTCGGGTTCCTTCACAAGCAGAAGCTGCAGGCGGTAACGCTCCGGCGCAAGCTCTCGGCGGTCCGTAGCTTCTTCAAGTACCTGGTGCGCGAGGGGCGGGTCCCGCTCAATGTCGCCAAGATGCTGCGGACACCGAAGATCCCCAAGAAGCTCCCCGAGGTCCCCTCGGCCGAGCAGACGAACAACCTGATTGACGCCATCGCCACGGCGGACCTCAAACGGACGATCCCCGTGCGCGACCTGGCGGTCTTCGAGCTCCTCTACGGCTGTGGACTGCGGGTCAGTGAGCTGTGCGGCCTCGACCTCGAAGATGTCGACATGGACGCCCGCTGGGTGCGCGTCCGCGGCAAGGGGAAAAAGGAGCGGCAAGTGCCGTTCGGGACCAAAGCCGCCGATGCCCTGCGGGCCTACCTGCCGTCGCGCGAACCGGCCGCCGGGGTCCAGGCGGTGTTCCTGAACAAGTCGGGCCGCCGGTTGAGCGACACCGCGGTCCGCTCGATCGTCAAGCTGTACTCGATCGCCATATCCGGCGACTCCTCGCTTCATCCCCACTCGTTGCGGCATGCCTTCGCGACGCACCTGTTGAGCGACGGAGCGGACCTGCGGTCCATTCAGGAGCTGTTGGGACACGCGCGGCTGTCCACTACGCAGAAATACACGCAGGTAGCGCTTGAGGACCTGATGGCCGTCTATGACCGGGCCCACCCCAAAGCGTGACGCTCAGTGATTGAACAGGAACTCTTTGGCCGTCAGCAGTGACCAGACCATGTCCTCCATGGCCTGCTTGCGCGATTCCTTCGCCGCTTCGGGCGATGCCGCGCCCTGCCGCGACTTGGCCAGCTCAGCCATGATCGACGCCTTCTCCTCCGCGGTGGGATACCGGCTATAGGCGGCCAGGTAAATCTGCTCGACTACCCGCGCATCGGACAGCCCGATCCGCTGGAAGAGGTTCACGTACCCGTTCGGATCGCTCAGCTTCTTGTTCAGCGTATCGCCGTTGATCACGTGGAGTGCCTGCGCGATCGACGGATCCTGCGAACGCTCGGCGGCGTCACAAATCACCCGCTCGGGCCGCCCGAACACAGACAGGAACTGAGACTGCACGCGCACGTCGGGAAGCTGCATCGCGCGCGTCCCCGCCGGGTATCCGCCGAACGCCGATGACACGCCTGTCACCTGCGACATCGCGTCCAGAATCACTTCTCCCGGCAGCCGCTTGACGATGTAGCGCGAGTAGAACACTCCGTCGTTCTGATTCGTCGCATTGGCGTCGGAGGAGAGCTGGTACACGGAGGAGTTCATGATCGTGCGCACCAGCCGCTTGATGTTGAACCCACCCTTGACGAAATCGCGCGTGACGGCGGCGAACAGCTCTTCGTTCGAGGCCGGATTAGTCGCGCGCACGTCATCAATCGGATGCACGAGCCCGCGGCCGAAGAAGTTGCCCCACACGCGGTTCACCACGTTGCGGGCGAAGAAGTCGTTATCGGGACTCGTTAGCCACTTGGCGAAGTGCGCACGGCGGTCATCGGCCGAATCGAGCGGCATCGCGGTGCCATCGAGCGGTGTGGGATCGAGCGGACGCAGCAGACGCGGATGGTTGATGTCGCCCGAGGTCCGCGCGAAGATCACGGTCTCGCCGGCGCGGTCGCCGTTCTTGATGCCGACTCGTGAGAACAGGTTCGCGAACTGGTAGTACTGCTTTTGGGTCCACTTCTCGAGCGGATGGTTGTGGCAGCGGGCGCACGTGAGGCGCTGCCCGAGGAAGGCCTGGGTAACGTTCTCCGATAGCGTCACCGGATCCTTGTGCAACACGAAGTAGTTCAGCGCGCCGTTCTCGCGCGTCGACCCGGAGCTCGTGAAGATCTCGCGGGCGAACTGGTCCCAGGGCTTGTTCGACTTGACGCCATCGCGGATCCAGTTGTAGAAGGCCCACATGGAATTGGTCCGCAGCTTCCGTGACGAGACCAGCAATAGGTCGGACCACTTGTAGGCCCAGTAGTCGGCGAACTCGTCGCGTTCCAGCAGCCGGTCGACCAGCTTCGCCCGCTTGTCCGCTGACTTGTCCGCGAGGAACTCCTCGACCTCTTCGGGCGTCGGCAGCACGCCGATCGAGTCCAGGTAGGCGCGGCGCAGGAAGCTCGCATCGGAAGCGGGCTTCGATGGCGCCAGGTTTAGCGACTTCCACTTGGCCAGTGCCAGCGTGTCGACAAAGTTGTTGGACTTGAACTGTGTGTAGGCGTCCGGAGCCACCTGGTTGGCGAACGGCACCGTGATCCGCGCGTAGAGCACCTTGCTCTGGTAGTAGAGCGTCACCGCCGTTTCGCCGTGTCCGGTGGTCTTCACCCGGCCGGCATCATCCACCGTGGCCACGCCCTCATTCGACGACGTGTACTTCACCCAGCGGCTCACGTCCTCGACCCGGCCATCGGTGTACCGCGCACGGACCACAAGCTGCTGTTCGGCCGAGGGCTTGAGGATCGCCTTGGCGGGGAAGACTTCGAGTCCGGCGACGTCGGGGTCATTCGCCGCGGGTGGAGGCGCTCCGGCGGCGATCCACTCGCCAATCACACGGTATTCAAGCGAATCAGTGGTGAAGCGCCGTCCTCCGCCATGCGGCATGGCGAACGTCGCCTTCTGAAGGACCAGTGACGACGCGGGTTCAGCCAGCGAGATCCGGCGCCCGGACGACTGCCGGGTCAGCGTCGCGTGGTCGGCGTCCGGATCATAGCCGCGCAGCGTCAGCTTGAATCCGTTCTTGCCAGCGAGCGCTCCGTGGCAGGCGCCCTGGTTGCAGCCCATCTTGGTCAACACCGGGATGACGTGGTTGCGGAACGACCACTCAAACGGCGTCTTGGAGTTCTTGACGGTCACGCGCGCGGTGGCGGTCTGATTGTTCGCCTTCGCCGAGATAACCGCTTCGCCATCGGAAACCGGCGTCACCAACCCCGAGGGATCCACCTTGGCCACGGCCGGATTCGACGACGTCCAGAGAGCGCGCCGGGTCCAGTCTTCCTGCTGGCCCTGCAGCGCCGCCCCGGCAAGGAACTGCTGGCGCGACTCCGGCGTGCGGAGTTCCGCGGAAGGAGGAAGAACAGACAGTTGGCCGAACGCGGTCGACAAGGTGGCGGAGAGCAGAAGGATCCTCATGAGGTTCGAGACCTTGCAGGTATCTTATCAATCCGGGAGGGGCGACCGCCTGGCAGCGTTTAGCCGGTGGCGCTCTTTGTGGCGATAATGTCTCAGATGGCCTCAACTGCGGATTTCGAAAAGCTCGGCGTCTTCTACCTGGGCAAAGTCTACGACCTGAACACACGCAAGCGGACCGAAGAGATGGTCCTGTACGACTCCAAGGACATGGTCACGCACGGCGTCTGCGTCGGCATGACCGGCAGCGGCAAGACCGGCCTGTGCATTGGCCTGCTCGAAGAAGCCGCCATCGACAACATCCCCGCGCTGGTGATTGATCCCAAGGGCGACCTGTCGAACCTGCTGCTCACCTTCCCGAACCTCAGCCCCGAGGAGTTCGCTCCATGGGTGAACCTCGAAGATGGAGCCCGCAAGGGGATCCCCGCCAAGGACTATCCGGCCCAACAGGCCAAGACCTGGACCGGCGGACTCGCCCAGTGGGGCCAGGACGGCGCGCGCATCCAGCGCCTGCGCGACTCGGCGGACTTCACCATCTACACACCGGGATCAACCGCTGGGGTCCCAGTGTCGATCCTCAAGTCGTTCGGCGCGCCTGGCGAAGCCATCATCAATGACCGCGAGCAGTTCCGCGACCGCGTGGCGGCCACTGCCACGGCGCTGCTCTCGCTGGTGGGGATCGACATCGACCCGCTCCAGAGCCGCGAGCACATCCTGGTGTCCTCGATCCTCGACACCGCCTGGCGCGATGGAAAGGATGTTGATCTGGGCGCGATGATCCAGCAGATCCAGACGCCGCCCTTCGCGCGGATCGGGGTGCTGGACCTCGAGTCCTTCTACCCGTCGAAGGAGCGGTTCAAGCTCGCGATGGCGCTGAACAACCTCCTCGCCTCGCCGGGATTCGAAGTGTGGCTCGAAGGCGACCCGCTCGATGTGGGATCGCTCCTCTACACGGCGCAGGGCAAGCCCCGCATCTCGATCTTCTCGATCGCCCACCTGAGCGACACCGAGCGGATGTTCTTTGTCTCGCTGCTGCTCAACCAGACGTTGAGCTGGATCCGCACCCAGCCGGGCACTACCAGCCTGCGCGCGCTTCTGTACATGGACGAGATCTTCGGCTATTTTCCGCCCGTCGCGAATCCGCCGAGCAAGAAGCCGCTGCTCACCCTGCTCAAGCAGTCGCGTGCTTTCGGCCTGGGGATCCTGCTGGCGACGCAGAATCCGGTCGACCTCGACTACAAGGGACTTGCCAACTGCGGAACCTGGTTCATCGGGCGTCTGCAAACCGACCGCGACAAGCAGCGCGTCCTCGACGGATTGGAAGGCGCCGCCGCGACTTCGGGCGGCCGCTTCGACCGCGACGAAATGGACCGCGTGCTGTCCGGACTCGGGTCGCGCGTGTTCCTGATCAACAACGTCCACGACAACGGTCCGGAGATCTTCGAGACCCGGTGGTGCCTGTCCTACTTGCGGGGTCCGATGACCCGGCAGCAGATCAAGCTGCTAATGGATGGGAAAAAGGCCGCGCAACCCGCTGCGCCGTCCACCGCAAAGCCCGTCCTGAACCGCGCCGCGGCCCGGCCGGTGCTGCCTCCCGGAGTCGAGGACAAGTTCATTCCAGCGCGCGGTACATTGTCTGGCCTGGTCTATGAACCGGTGTTGTTCGGCGCGGCCACGGTCCGGTTCGTGGATACCAAGGCCGGCGTTGACGAGACCCGGGAGGTAGCCTTCGCCGCCCCGTTCCTCGACGGCGCGATTCCGGTCAACTGGGAGGAAGCCGCGGAGGCCGATTGCGAGGCCGCCGACCTCGAGATGGAACCAGTCGAAGGAGCGGGGTTCGCGGAACTCCCCGCTCCGGCGGCTCAGGCCAAGAACTACAAGCTTTGGTCCAAGGACTTTGCCAACTGGCTGTTCGCCAATCAGACCTACGAGCTGTTCTACTGCGCCTCGCAGAACGTCACCTCGGAAGCGGGGGAATCCGAGCGCGACTTCCGCATCCGGATGCAGCAGTTGTCCCATGAGCGGCGCGACACCGATGTCGAGGCCGTGCGGCAGCGCTACGCGTCCAAGATCGGCGCGATCGACGACAAGATCTTCAAGGCGGAACAGACGCTCGAAAAAGAGAAGCAGCAGTCGCGCAGCAGCAAGCTCGAGAGTGCTCTCTCCATCGGAGTGAACGTATTGGGCGCAATCCTGGGGGGTGGGCGGAAGCTCTCCGGGATCACCCAGGGTGCGCGAGCCATCGGCCGTACGGTCCGGGAAGGCCAGGACGTGGACCGCCATGAAGAGAGCGTCGAGCGTCTGAAGGCAGACAAGGCCGAAATCGAAGCTCAGATGCAGCAGGAGTTCGAGGCGGTAAAACAGGGACCGGACCCGGCTTCCGAAGAGTTCAGCAAAGTGCAAGTCCGGCCGAAGAAGACCAACATCAGCGTCCGGTTGCTGACGTTGGCTTGGAAGCCGTAACGGTACTTCCCGGCCATCTGGACTGTGCCGGTGGTCCGATTGAATCCGCGCTTCACATATGATGAAGTGAAGGAGTACCCGCGAAGAGGGAAATCCAAAATGAATCGGAAACACTTGTACCTTGTAACGGCGGCTCTTGGGCTTGCCTTCCTTGCAGCCTGCTCGGGAGATAGCCCCGAAGCCAAGAAACGCTTGCTCGAAACGGCGAACAAGTACCACGCCAGCGGCAAGTACAAGGTGTGCGAACCGGAGACATCCTTGACAAGTGTGCCGGTGGGCGGTTGACACAAACGAAGGGTAACCGGGGGACAGCGGTTAAGCTGGGGGATGCCCTGGCGAGAGGTGAGCCGCATGGACAGCAAGGTCGAGTTTATCGAAGATTGGCAGGCAAACGACCTGTCATTTTCAGAATTGTGCCGGAAACACGGGATATCGAGGCAGACCGGGTATACGCTGGTGGACCGGTTCCGTGTGGAGGGCTGGGATGGCCTGCAAGAGCGGAGCCGTGCCCCCCACCACAGTCCGGCCGCCATGGAGGAGGGCACGCGTGAGGAGTTGATCGAACTGCGGATGCAGCA
>Ga0194132_10008749_pt1 | contig 14344 bp, 15 predicted proteins | sample TA2KigOf80mmetaG_FD_148612 | JGI IMG/M metagenome (GOLD analysis project Ga0194132, IMG submission 148612) | Freshwater microbial communities from Lake Tanganyika, Tanzania - TA2015054 Kigoma Offshore 80m | ecosystem: Environmental > Aquatic > Freshwater > Lake | place: Tanzania: Lake... | reverse complement strand
CCCCGTACCACGCATACCGATTCGGGAAATCAGACCTCAGTCTACCGCCTCGTAGCTGCGTATAACAAACAAAGAGTGAAACCCTCTTCCCAATGACCTTTACAGCAGTGGGCGTGAAGCTCCTGGATGCCCGCCTGCGCGGGCATGACGAACACGCGGATCCTCACGACGGGAAATTCGCGTCAATTGAGGCTTGGATAAAAAACCTACCCTTATGAGGAGGCTACCTCACCCGCCAGTCGCTCCGCTCCTGTCGCCCTCTCCATGACTGGAGAGGGCAAAACATTTCGATTTTTATTTTGCACACGCCGCTGCTAGACTCGACAACGCCACTTGCCGTCGTCCTTCGCGTACATCGTTGCGATCGAAACCGTTTGTGAGGTAGCTGAACGAGATGCCAGTCGCGGGATCGGCCCAAGCGGTTTGTCCACCAAATCCCGGATGTCCGAACGACTCGGGTGAATTGGTGCGACCAAAGCCGCGTTTGTTCGCGTTGCCATCGCCACCGGCAATGGCGATACCGAGTCCGCGATTAGCAAGCATGCCGAGATAGGGGTCTTTCAACTCCCCAGTGCGCACCCGGCGCGCTTCGCGCAACATCTCAGGCTTCCAAATCTGTTTACCGTCATGCGACTTCCCATCGTTCAACAATGCCTGATAGAAGAGTGCGATATCACCGGCCGTAGTGATTCCACCCGCTGAGGGCGACCCTGCCATTCTCGTCGTGAGTTCATTCAATTCGAGGACACCTTCTTCGCTGATTGCCGACACGCTACCACGCGGTGGTTTCATTCCCATCTTAGCGTATTCTTCGGCAGTCATTGGTTGTCCGACCCAGCGCAACTCAGCAACTCGGTTGTTCAGCTCTTCGTCTATTCTCACGCGCAGGTCAGGAATACCTAAAGGCTCTGCGATGCGCGTGCGCACGAAGTCGTGGTAGGCCATGCCACTTGAGCGTTCGACAATGTCGGCAATCGGCCAGAAGTTGGCTGAAATGTGATAAATGAACTTCTCACCCGGTTTGTGATCGGTCTTCCATTTCGCATAGCGTTCGGTGCGTCGCTGTTTATCGGCCCAATCTTTCTGCCAGTGCGGGGCATAGGGGATTGCGGAGGTATGAATGAGGCACTGCTCGACGGTGATCTCATCTTTGCCGTTGGTGCCAAATTCGGGCACGTATTTCACGATCCGATCGCTGACCTGCAGTTTGCCCTCTTGCATCAGCATCCAGGATGAGGCGGCGCAGAAGGCTTTGGTGGCAGACATGATGACAAAGAGCGTATCGTTGGTGGCAGGTTTCTCGGTTCCCCCTTGCACCGCGCGTCCGAACGTCTGCATGGCGCCGATTTTGCCATTGCGGGCAATGGCGACCTGACAGGCCGGCAGGAGACCTTCTTTTACTTCGCGTTCGGCGCGTTCAAAAAGAGATTGCACCTTTTGTGAATCAAGACCGACTTCTTCCGGACTGTTGGCGAAAAAATGAGCTGCTGGCATGACACTGTCCCTCCTTCTTCTTGTCGCTGTTACTAACGGTCGCTTGCGTTGGCAGTAAAATTGTTGACAACCTACTCGCAGGATGCCAAGGTAAGCGCCGGAATTCAACCGCAAAATGTACGATTGTTAAGCTTGCGTGTACGAGGAGAGGGGCCCGTCCATGAAGAAACGTATGAATCGTCGTCAGTTCTTGCAGACCAGTAGTCTTGCTATTGCTGGCGCTGCTGTCGCCGGTGGTACTGGAGCGCTGCTGCTTGACTCGACTACTGCCTGGGCAGCAAAAAAAGCGACGCTTGATGAACACACGACCAAGACGCTCATCGCTATGTGTCGCCAACTCTATCCACATAAACTGATTGAAGATGCCGAGTATGGCAAGGCTGTCGAGGGGTTTGCCAAGACGGCCAGTTCAGATTCTGCTTTCGCAAAGCTCTTGCAAGAAGGTGTTGCTGCGCTTGATGCGGCAGCGAAAGGGAAGTGGGTTGAGGCTACAGACGAAGACAGGTTCAAGGTCTTGAAGGGAATGGAATCCTCACCGTTTTTCCAGGCCGTGCGAGGCCCACTGGTCGGTCCCGGTGGCCCATACAACCTTCCCTCAGTGTGGAAGAAGTTTGGGTATGAAGGTTCGTCGTGGCAATTGGGTGGGTATCTTGCCCGTGGGTTTGACGACATCAAGTGGTTGCCAAAGGAATAGTGAGGGGAAGGATCATGGCGAAGTACGAATTAAAAGACGATAGCGTGGTGGTCATCATCGGCTCTGGTGCTGGCGGTGGCACCTTGGCCAATGAGTTGTGTCAGAAGGGAGTGAAGGTCGTTCTCCTCGAAGCTGGCAAACGGATCGAGATTAAAGATTTTGCCAACGACGAATGGCCGATGTTCAACAAGATTGCCTGGCTCGATAAACGGACCACGTCCGGTTCGTGGCGTATGGCCAAGAATTTTCCCAATCTGCCAGCGTGGACGGTGAAAGCAGTTGGTGGGACGACCGTCCACTGGGCTGGAGCATCATTGCGCTTTAAGGACTATGAGCTCAAGGCACGGACGACCTACGGTGAGGTTGCGGGTGCGAACTTGCTCGACTGGCCCATCACGTTGGCTGATCTAGAGCCGTACTATGCAAAAGCCGAAAATAAAATGGGTGTCACCGGCACCAATAATATTCCACGTTTGCCGGGCAATAATAATTTCAAAGTACTGGCGGCTGGCGCCAAGAAGATCGGTTACAAGCAAGTCCACACCGGGAACATGGCGATTAACTCACAACCACGTGATGGTCGCAGTGGCTGTATGCAGATTGGCTTCTGCTTTGAAGGCTGTAAGAGTGGCGCGAAGTGGTCGACGCTGTACACAGAAATTCCCAAAGCTGAGACCACTGGTAAGCTCGACTTACGTCCAGAGTGCCAAGTGCTGCGTATTCTCCATAACGACAAAGGGAAGGTCTCCGGCGTCGTCTACGCTGACAAGAATGGCAAACAGGTCGAGCAAAAAGCTCGCGTCGTGTGCGTTGCCGCGAACTCGATTGAAAGTGCCCGCCTGTTGCTGAACTCAGCCTCCAACACATTTCGTGATGGTCTGGCGAATTCGTCCGGTCAAGTTGGACGCAACTACATGCGTCACATGACTGGTAGTGTGTATGGCATGTTCCCCAACGAGGTGAATATGCATCGCGGCACGGTGATGGCCGGGATTGTCGAAGACGAAGCGATCAATGATCCGAAACGTGGCTTTGTCGGTGGCTATCACATCGAAACCATCTCGCTCGGCTTGCCGTTTATGGCTGCCTTTCTTGATCCAGGCGCATGGGGCAGCGATTTCACTGCGATGATGGATCAATTCACTCATACGGCTGGAATGTGGTTAGTTGGTGAAGACATGCCGCGTGAGAGCAATCGCATCACCCTGCATGCGAGCGAAAAAGATCAGTTTGGCATGCCGATTCCCAACGTACATTTCGATGACCACGACAACGACATCGCTATGCGTAAGCACGCCTATAAGCAAGGATCAGCGATCTACAGTGCGGTGGGCGCGACGAAGAACTTTGAAACGCCGCCGTATCCATCAACGCACAATCTCGGGACTAATCGCATGAGTGAGAAGCCAAAGGATGGTGTGGTGAACAAGTGGGGACAGAGTCACGATATCTCCAACCTGTTCATTTCTGATGGCAGCCAATTCACAACTGGTGCAGCGTGTAATCCAACCTTGACGATTGTGACGTTGGCGATCCGGCAGGCGGATTATATTGCTGAAGCGATGAGTAAGCAGGAGATTTGAACAACAAGTCGCCGGTGCATGTCATTGCGAGCGAAGCGAAGCAATCTCTGATTTATTTGGGAATTAGGACGAGATTGCTTCGTTGCCTTGCTCCTCGCAATGAAAAACCTCGGTTCAACTCTACGACGCCGCAAACCCTTTCACATATTTAATCAGGGTTTTGATTTGGTCGTCTTTGAGCAGCCCATCATAGGCTGGCATGAGCGGAGATTTTCCAACGCTGGCGCCGCCACCCTTGAGGATTTTCGTCAGATAGGCGTCGTTCTTGCCTTTAATGGCAGTCGCTAAATTTGCCGGTTTCGGTTGTAAGACCTGGGCGGTGGGCCCATCGCCTTTGCCTTCCGGCCCGTGACACATAGCGCAGGTTTGGTCGTACAGTTGCTTTGCTTCTTGCCCGTGCGCGGATCCAACGGCGGCAAAGTAGGTAAAATAGACGCTCGCAGCTATCAAGAGCAAAGATTGGTGATGAATCTTCTTCATTTTTCCCTTTCTGATCACTAATGCGCCTTGATTCTCCAACCGCACTATAAACGGGCAATATAAACGATGGTTGTGGAATACAGCAAGTGATAAGGAGATCAGGCGTCTGGGCTTTTGGTTCTTGCTTTCTTTCTTGTCTTCGCAAGCCCTTGACAGGAGACGGTCTCTAACAGCATAAAGGGCGTGCAAGTTGCTGGTTTGATAAGCTTATTCGATACGAGGTCAGGTTGATCCGGATGCGCATGGTAAGCCGTCGTTTTTTCTCTCTCGTGACTCTTACGATGGTTGGTTGGTTAATGATTCCAACAGCTTGGGCGCATCGTGATCGAGGACCAGATGACCCATGTCGGAAGCAGATAGGAGATTCGCTGTTACACCTTACCCTGTACCAACCGCATTTTGATCCTGACGCGGAGTATTGTGAAGAAGTTCCGCGCGCAGGGAAGACGGTGGTGGTGGTCGATGTGACGGCTGGAGAGTTGCGACAAGTGCCCATTGCCGTCGAGATGACCGCGCAAGGTGCATCTGGGCAGGCGCGGTCAGTTCTATCGCTTCCGGCGCAAATGTTAAATAAAGGAGTCATCGATTCGGAAGTGGTTTTTGAGGAGGGGAATACGTACTCAGCGCAGGTTGTCGTTGACCTGGGAGCCGGAAAAGAGGTGCATAAATTTTCCTTCCCCATCCAAGTGCTCCCGTGGTATACAGCGATGGTGAAACCAACGTTGATGGTTGTTGGATTGTTTGTCGTAATGGCAGTTTCAGTTATTCGTTATCAGATCAGCTCGCGACGACAACAACGAGAAGAGGCTTCCGTAGGCAAACGAAAGATACGCCGAGTAGCAAATTGAATTGAAGGAGGGTTCTGTATGGCACAGTCACAGTCAGTGCGGCAGGCGCCACGAGAAAATGGTCATAGCACAACGACAACCGGGCAATCCGCCAAACCAACAGGCTGGATGGTTGGGTGGAAGTCGTTATTTATTTCATGTGCGCTGGTGATGGCAGCGAACGTGTTTCTCTGGTTCTGGAATTACGCGTATATGTTCACCGCGGGTTTGAACTCGGCAAGTATGGAGTTCACCATGTACTATCGCTCGCTGTTTTGGGGCGAAGTGATTGTTCTCGGCATTTTTACCGGTGTGTGGTTTGGCTGGCTCATTCGCAATGGTCGCGAGATCCAAAATCAACCCTGCGAGCGGTCGGAAGAAGTACGACGGATTGCGGTGTTATGGAGCTTAATTGGTGCAACCAGTCTTACCGTGTACCTGATGGCGAGTTTCTGGCCCAATTGGGATGGGTCTTGGCATCAGACGATGGTGCGTGACACGGCGCTGACGCCGACACACATCCCGATGTTTTACTTTTTCTTCCCACTATCAGTGACTTTAGCCGTCGGTTCGTATATTTACGGACGGTTCTGGATTCCTGCTCTGTACGCACCCAGCAAAGGTTTCCCGTGGTCGTTCTTCTTGTTGATCAGTGCTGCCGTGCTGGAATGCATGACGGTTGCCGCCAACGAATGGGGCCACAGCTTGTGGATTTCTGAAGAAATCTTCTCTGTCCCATTTCACTGGCCGTTCGTGGTCTATGGCTGGCTTGCCAGTGGTATGTTCGCAGTCTGGGGCGAGACCATCGTACGCCTGTTCGAGATCGAGAAGGCGGAAGTGCTGGCCACCTCTGGAACTTCTGGCTCGACCACGCGCCAGCAGGCGGTGACTGACTAAATTAAGAATGAAGAATGCAAAATGAAAAATGAGGAGAGGATATTCGAGCTTTTCTCTCCTCACGTTTTGTGTCCTTCGTGTTTCTTTTCTTTTTCAATTTTGCATTGTTAATTTTTAATTCTTAATTGATAGGAACTATCCATGGCAGTAGGGACAACCACAGTAACTGACATTGCCGATGCCGCAGAGCGGCAGAAACGGCTGGAACTCAAAGCTCTTCTCAACAAAGAGTATAAATGGATCGATCGTAGTTTTGACATCGTTTTTTGGGTCACTGCGATCTTCGTCGTTGCCGGTGCCGCTGATATCACCAAGCAATTGTTCGCTGGCGACTGGGATTTTTGGACTGACTGGAAAGACCCGCAATGGTGGCCGGTGGTTACCGCGTTTGCCACGATTATTATTCCCTCGGCATTGCAATATATCCAATGGGTCGCATGGCGTTTTCCCACTGGAGCAACGTATACGTCGTGTTGCTTCTTTCTCGCGGCCTGGGTTGGACGGTATTTCAACTGGCACATTGCTGAAGCCTACCCCATGAATTTCGTCTGGCCGATCTCGACAGTGTGCGCTGGAATCATTCTTGATTTCACACTGATGAAAACGAAAAGCTTCCTCATCACATCTTTTGTCGGAGCACATCTGTGGGCAGTCCTGGTGTGGGCTTACAACTACGTGCCGTTGGCCCCGTACTTGCAGCCCGCGATGTTCATGGATCATGTCCTCACGGTTTCTGACATCCAAGGGATTGTGTACATCCGTTCACAAACGCCGGAATATCTGCGGTTGATTGAGCGTGGTGCCTTGCGCAGTTTCCTTGGTGAAACGCAGTATGTGTCCTTGGCGTTTGGTGGCACAGCAGCCTTTTTCGGATATTGGGTCGGCCAGTTTGTTGGTCGATACCTTGCCGTGTGGCCAATTCGCCGTTACCTGAAGACCCTCTAAAAATTATAGCGACACGCATGGGGAAATGAATGAAAACCCGACTGGTCGTATTGTCTCGACAAACTTGGCTGATAGGGGTGACTACGTTGATCTGCCTGGGGGTCCTACCAACCCTCGTACATGCACACGGTGCGATGGGGCCTGATGAGCTTGGCCCACCCCTTGGTACTGCAGGTCTGCTGGGCTTTGTCAGCTACTGGGTTGTGATGTTGTGGCCTGCGTCGAAAAAAAAAACTCGGGAACACCTCACTAGAGGTCATTCCACGGTAGAGGCGCCGCCGCGCCCGCGGAGACGAAAGAACCCCCGCGTAAAACGGATTCCGCATTTGCGTAAAGTTGGAGCTGGTACGCAGTTTCCGAGCGACCAATCTGAAAGAAGGAAAGCAAGCGATGGATAAGCAACGCGTAACACTGTTCATGGCACTGGTCCTATCGTTTACGACTGGTGTTACAAACGTTCTTGCTCATGGAGAAGCAGGAGACGAGCCATTTCTCAAGAACATGACGACCGCCTTTTTTGATGTATCGATTTCACCATCCGAAGTCGGCATTGGTGAACCTGTAACTGTGACCGGCAAGGTCAAAGTGCTTGAAACTTGGCCCCACACATTGGAGGCCCCAGAGATTGCCGCTATTGTCCCTGTCGTGCCGGGGCCAGTGTTTGCACTCAAAGATCGATACATCAACGATCAAGCGTCGGTGGGTTCGTTTTTTGCCGAGAAAGGTGGCATCTACGAGTTTAAGATGACACTCTTAGGTAAGGAACCCGGAAAGTGGCACGTGCATCCTGGGATCGCCATTAGCGGGACCGGGACGCTCGTTGGTCCGGGTGACTGGGTAACGGTGAAACCAGGCGGAAAATTTGAATTTCCCGTGAAGCTGTTGGATGGTCAAACCATTGAACTGAGCACCTATGGTGGGCAGTTTGTCTGGTGGTGGTCGTTTGTCGGCTTTCTGCTCGGGATGTGGTGGATGGTGTACTGGACGTTCACGAAACGAACAGTCACGAACCTGGCTGTGACGTTACAGTTGCCACCGAATGATGATGCGCCCGATATTGGCCTGATCACTCCTCGTGATCATATGTGGATGAACATTATTACTGGTCTGACAGTGGTGCTGCTGATTATTGGCTGGACGTATGCGGCGACATCGTACCCGGTGCGTTGGCCACAGCAGACGGACTGGATCACGCCACGTCATATCTCCTCAGGCCCCTCGATGGCTGAGGTGAAGACACAGGGTGCTGCTACCTATGACGACGCCACAGATACCCTGGTAATGAAAATGCAAGTGAAAAATATTGCCGATAGCCCGGTTACCCTGAACCGAGTCCTTATTGGTTTGGCCTCGTTCGTGCCAGGTGGCGAAGCTGAACAGGCGAAAGCGGGACCACGTGAGTTCGTTGGACCACTCAAAGTGGAACCCGAGGGGGCGATTGCTGCTGGTGAGACCAAAGATGTGACTGTGACGATTTCAAGCAGTATTTTCAGCACCGCACGGTTGATTCCGCTGAACGACCCGCAACAGTTTGTGGCTTCGGTCTTACAGTTCCAGAGTGACCAAGGTGCTCAACAGCTTGTGACCGTTCGGTCTGGTGTCGTACCGACGCAGTTCCGTGGTAGTTTCCTACCGTAACCTATGAAGCGGGGAGTTTGACTCCCCGCTTTGCTTTTGGGCTGTGGCTGAGTTCTTTCTTTCTGTCCCCAATAGCCCAAAGCCTGAAGCCTATAGCCTTTTCTTGGGGGAAATTGCCCTGTCGCTGAAGTCAAGATAAACCTCGCCTGATGTTTATTTCCCGTGCGCTGAAGTTTTTTCTCTTCCTTATCCTCCTAGCCGCTGCGACGACATTTCTACCGCGAGCTTGGCTGCCTCAATTTTTGCAGTCCTATTACACCACCTGGTTTGGTGAGCCCTCCTACGAACCTCCACCGAACAGTCAAAAAATCGCCATTCAACAAGCTGAACCGTTTTGTCCAGACGTCCATCCCGAGTGGCGTAAACAACAAGAAGTCGAAGGTGTCAGCATAGAGGAATCTCTTGCCTGCCTGCCTGATAATCCGTGGGCTGTTGCAGCGTTCGTCAAAGGAACGAACAACGTATCAATGGATACGTTGATGAAGTCAGGGTTAGCAACAGATGCTGTGGTGCTGGGTGAGGATAAAGACGGAGACGGCGATCCTGATGTCGTGATGATTAAGCTCGAAGTCGCAGAACTCAATGGTCGCTCGCCCGACATGGAGGAGGTTATTCCTGCGTTCTCTATTGCGCCAGGGATTCAGCCGGGGTTGTGGGTGTTTGCGCCAAAGATTGCCGGGATGGCGACGAAAAATATCGAAACGACCGAGGCCAATGAGATGCTGCGAGCACCGTCGCCGGTGATTCGCGTTGAACAGGGCGACACGGTACAGGTCGTGCTTGAGAACACGCACTACTTTCCTCATACCATCCACTTTCATGGTGTTGACCATCCCTATTCGCATCATGAGAATCATGGAAATGATGGTGCCCCGGAAACGAGTGAACTACCAGTGATGCCCGGTGAGAACCGCGTGTATGAATTTTCGCAGTTTGCCAGGGCAGGGTTGCATACGGGACATGGAGAAGTTGAACCAGGAAAACAGCGAAAATTCGAGCTGGCACCGCGACAGCCAGGCACGATGTTCTATCATTGCCATGTGCAACCGCAGCACCATATTCACATGGGGTTACAAGGCATGTTTGTGGTTGAAGAGAACCGTCCCAACAATTGGGTGCAAACGTTGAATATCGGGGCGGGGCACGTCCGTCATCGTTCGGTCGCAGTTCGTGAGAAATATGTGCGCGAATACGATCTGCATTTTCAGGACATCGATAGCCAGCTCAACGATCTGATTAAATCGACGAACGATCCGCGCCTGATGGAACAGCGGATGAACCGCCAATACAATATCATCAAACGCAGTGCGAACTATTTTCTCCTCAACGGGCGTTCGTTTCCCTATACGTTCCGCGAGTCGCTGATCGTGGCTGAACAGAATGAGAAGATCAAGTTGCGCGTGCTTTCTGGTGGGGAAGACGGGCTGTCTCTGCATCCCCACGGACATAAGGTGACGATTACCCATTACGATGGTGTCGAGCATAATCCGCAGGCACAGATTACGCGCGATGTTGTCTGGCTCAGTGCAGCTCAGCGCGTCGATCTTGAACTCAACACCACGAACGATGGCTTGCACAGCTATGGTCCAGGCGTATGGATGATTCATGATCATAAAGAGCGAGCTTTCACCAACGACGGCATGCATCCCGGTGGCAGTATGAGTGCGGTGGTCGATCGTTCCTATCTTGATGAAAAAGGGTGGCCGAAGACGCACGGAGTCGATTGGGCACCGTTCTTTACGCCACAGTATTACCGCCGTGAGATTCCAGTGTGGACCACCTATGACCCTCACGGCATGTTCGGAGAAGTGAGTGCTTCAACCGTGGGCGTGGGGAAGGCCGTTCTGTTTGGCGGAATCATTGGGGTACTGCTGGGAGGCCTTGTCGTTTTCTTGTTCTCGCGGAAACGTGGATAGGCGAGCATCATGCGATTTCCCTCTTTTCTCTTCATTACACTGCTAGTCATTTTGGTACGGAGTGTTAGTGCGCAACCTGCGGCACAGGAGTCGGTGGCCAAAGATTCAGAGCATGCTCATCACCAACATCATGTTGCCTCTCACGAACATCATGGAATGCAGATGGATGCGGGTGGGATGGTGATGAATGAGAATCATGATCAACAGCCGCGTGATTGTGGTGCTATTGCAGGGGAGCAAAAGATTACCGTTCGTGCTGGGACCACGTATGCGCAACGGTTCAACGGGACCATCTTTGCCTATGATCAGCATGAGTGGAATATCCCGCCGTGTACGAAGGTGACTGTCACATTGGAGAACGAGGATTCAGTTCGTCATCAATGGATGCTCCACGGCCTGCCACGCTATCTTCATCCAGAAGGGATGTTTCATCTTGAGGTCAACGGACGGGGCAGTAAGACTGGGACATTCATCACACCTGGTGCGAAAAAGACCTATCTGGTCCATTGTGATGTGGCGCAGCACATGGAAAAGGGTATGAAAGCGCAGCTGAAAGTGGGCGGCGGTGATGGCAACCTTCCCAGTATTCCTGGTATTACGGCAGCGCGTTATCCCGAGACATATGCCAACAGTTCACGGAAATGGGCAATTGTCTCGGCGTCTATTGTCGTTTTGATTGCCATTGAGTTGGTTTTGCGACTCTTCTGGCGGAAGGACATGAAAAACTTGTAACGTCGATTGTGTGTACTGTCTTTCTACCCATGCAATGCCAGCATGATTTCTCGTCGTACCTGCTCATCTTCATCACGCCGGAATTGTTCGTCCAATGCTATTCTTGCTTCCTTGTCTTGCAATTGTCCTAATGCCCAGGCTGCGTGACTGCGCACCAACGGTTCTGGATCGTCTAGCGCGAGTCGCAACGGCCGAATCGCTGCGGGATTTCCGCTGTTTCCCAGTGCAACCGCGACGTTGCGTAACAACCCACGTCGCTTGGTGCGACGAAGCGCACTACGACCAAACCGCGCACGAAATCTTGCTTCATCAAGTTGCATGAGTTCGCTCAGCGAAGGAAATAATTCCTCGACGAGGTCGTTTCGTGGCTGAGAAAACTTTTTGTTCCAGGGACACACGTCTTGGCAAACATCGCAGCCGAAAATCCAGTTGCCTATCTTGGGACGTAGCTCGTGCGGAATTGGACCGCGATGCTCGATCGTGAGATACGAAATACAGAGTGGCGCTTTGAGGATATAGCCTTCTTCCAGTGCGTTGGTAGGGCAGTCCGTGAGGCAACGGGTACAGGTGCCGCAATACGCTTGGGGAATGCCGTCTCCTTCGAGTTCAATACTGACCAGAATTTCAGCGAGAAAAAACCACGAGCCAGCGCCTTTGTGGAGCAGCATGGTGTTTTTGCCAAACCATCCCAATCCACTGCGGTATGCCCACTCGCGCTCGAAGAGAGGGCCGGTGTCCACATACGATCGTGCCCAGAGACCTGGAAGATTTTCACGGAGAAGTGCGTCAAAGGTTTTCAGCTTCGCTTGAATGATGTCGTGGTAATCCTCACCAGCGGCATAGGCAGCGATACGGCCACGTAACTCGGAACGCCAATCGACTTCCGGGAGAGCGGGAGGCGAGTATGGATAGCCAAGACAAATGACACTTGTGGCTTCAGGAAAGTACGAAAGAGGATCAAGACGGCGTTGCGAATCTCGACCGAGGTACGCCATTTCGCCCGCGTGCCCTTGAGCGAGCCAGTCAGCAAAGAACCGTTCGCGGGGGAGGGGAGACAATCGCGTAAATCCACACAGTGAGAAGCCTAAACGTGCAGCATAGTTGCGAATGTGTTGCTCTAACGACACGGCTTTGGTGTAGCATGAAGGACTCACGCGGCCAAAGGGATTGACTCTCTGAGGGTGAAACCTTATCTCTAAAGATAGTCCGATTGTCTGCGAGGAGGACATACATGTCGCACGGAACGCTTGAGCGTGGAATGCACGATGAAGAAGTTCATATTCAGGCTCCTGAAGGAGTCGCTCTAGCTCTTACTGATATTGCTGTAGAAAAAGTCAAAGAAGTAATGGGTCGCGAAGGGTTGAAAGGCGGTGGGCTACGTATCTCCATTGTTGGGGGAGGCTGCTCTGGTTTTCAATATAACCTCGGTCTTGATGAGAGTCCGCGTGACGATGATACGATCATCGAGCAAGATGGGGTGAGACTTTTTCTTGACCCGATTAGTCAACAGTATGTGTATGGGACGGTCATCGACTACGTGAATGGCCTCCACGGGGCGGGCTTCAAGTTTGTTAATCCTAATGCCGCACGCACCTGTGGCTGTGGGTCGTCGTTTTCGACTGAAGGTGAATAAGCCTTTCCATAGCGAGGTCCTCCTTCTGACGGGGACCTCCATGACTCTTCCCTCCGAGGTCTCTATATGAAAGCCCTCCTTCTTCTTGCTGCACTTCTTTTTGGTATTGGCACTTTCCCGGTGATAGCGGAACCGACCCCGAACAAGCTGATTCACTCCGATAGCTTTCTCAAAGCTGCAACTGCAGTGGGCGAACTGCGTAAAACCCGGCGCGTGACTGAAGAGCAGTTTATTGCTCTGGCAAAGCAGCCTGGGACCATCGTTCTTGATGCGCGCAGTGCAGAGAAATATCGCTTGCGGCATATCAAAGGTGCAGTGAATCTGAGTTTACCAGATTTTACTGAAGAGACGCTGACGGCTGTGATTCCAAGCAAGTCTGCAACTGTTCTTATCTACTGCAATAATAATTTTCTTGGCGATTCTCTTGCATTGCCCACAAAACGACCGGGTCGTCACTCAACCTCCCTACATTTACCGCGCTGTATGATTATGGTTACACCAACGTGTACGAATTGGGTCCGCTGATCGATGTTGCGCAATCGAAGCTGACTTTTGAAGGGACTGAAGTTACGGTGGCAACAAGCAAGTGAGCAGGTGGGGACGGCTGATTGTCCATGCCTCGATTTACTCATCTCATCTTTGATCTCGACGGTACGTTAGTTGACTCACGAGCCGATTTAGCCGCAGCAACTAACGCGATGTTAGTTTCGTTTGACTTACCACCGCTCTCACTTGAGCAAATCACTAGCTACATTGGTGACGGTGCGCGGGTGTTGGTTCAGCGCGCTCTCGGACGAGAGCGCGCTGAACTTGTCTCACAGGGATTTGCCGTCTTCATGGAGTATTATCTTGCGCACTTACTCGACTGGACGCGTCCGTACGACGGAATTCCAACGCTCCTTGCCGCGGCTCGTGCACAAGGTCGTATCTTGTCAGTATTAACAAATAAGCCAGAAGTGCCCAGTCGTACAATTCTATCTGGGGTGCACCTCGTTCAATATTTCACTGCTATTGTTGGAGGAGATACACTTCCTGTGAGAAAGCCTGATCCGCAGGGTGTCCTTCGCTTGCAGAGTCTCTCGGGGATTCCACTCGCACAGACGTTGCTGATTGGCGATTCGCATATTGATGTTGAGACAGGCCGCGCGGCAGGGGTCGTCACCTGTGGAGTGACGTGGGGATTTGGCGCGGAGGGGATCCGGGCTCACCCTCCACAGCTTGTGGTTGACACTCCTGAGGACTTACATCACCTCGTGTTGTCGTAGTCGCTATTTGCTTGCCTCGGTTTTCTCGTCGTGATTGGCGATGGCGACTCCTGCCGTCAGACCCTGAATGTCACTGCCATTGAGGCCGATTTCTTTGAGGAGTGAGTCGACTAAGGCATGGGCAAGAATTAAGTTACCGATTAAGAGCGAGGAAGAAGCGTATAGTTCCAATCGCCATGAAACTTACCGGGTTTGATATTGAGCGCTTGAAACTCATCGTCGGAGACCTGTAGGCCTTTG
>Ga0194132_10008746_pt1 | contig 14345 bp, 9 predicted proteins | sample TA2KigOf80mmetaG_FD_148612 | JGI IMG/M metagenome (GOLD analysis project Ga0194132, IMG submission 148612) | Freshwater microbial communities from Lake Tanganyika, Tanzania - TA2015054 Kigoma Offshore 80m | ecosystem: Environmental > Aquatic > Freshwater > Lake | place: Tanzania: Lake Tanganyika... | reverse complement strand
CCTTGCACCGGGGCCGTCCATACATGTTCGGGCCATCCAGGGCGGCCGCATGATCATCTCTGTGGCCCTGGATCCCCCGGTCAATCCCCCGATCAAGTCGGGGGAGGGGGATGACGGAAGGAAGGCCGCGCTATTCCGCCGCCTTGCTCGGCGGCGGGCCACCGAACTGCTCGACCCAGCGGTCCTCGAAGCCATAATCGGATTTCGCCGCCTTCTTGGAGATGAAGCCGTCGAGCACGTCATCCACGATGAGCCGCTTGTCGCGCTTCTTCGGGTCGCCATAGCCACCACCGCCCGGCGCCTTCACCGAGACGCGCTCGCCCGGCTTGATCGGCACGTTCGAGTATTTGCTGGGCGAGATCTTGCCGAAGGCGTCCGAGATGGTCTGCCAGCGATTGCCGTTGGCGGGCAGATAAAGCGTGGCGCCGGGCAGGCCTTCCTTGCCGCCCTTGAGGCCCCAGGCGCGGCGCTTATGCTTGTTGGTCATCTGGCTGATCATGACCGAGCCGGTCGCGAGCATGGTCTTCGAGATCGAGAAGCCGCCGCGATGCTCGCCCGCGCCAGCCGAATCCTGCCTGAGCGCGTATTCCTCGACGATCCAGGGAAAGCGCGTCTCGAACACCTCGGTTGGCGTGTTGGCGCAATTGCCGTTGATCGAATCGGTCGCGTCATTGCCGTCGGCGAACGAGCGGCCGCCATAGCCGACATAGGAGAAGTCGAACGCGCCGAACGGCTCGTCATTGAGCTCGTCATAGCCGCCGAACACGAAGCAGCCATGGGTCGTGCCCTCGGACGCCATGACGCGGTCGGGTGCGGCTTCAGACATCGCGCCGAGGATGCAGGCGACAATCAAGGGGTGGGTCTCGGTGTTGCCGCCGACCTCGGAGCCCGGATAATTGACGTTCATCACCGTGCCGGCGGGCGCCACCACGCGGATCGGGCGGAAGCAGCCCGAGTTCTTCGGGATCGAGGGGTCGGTCAGGTTCAGCATCGCGTTGTAGGAGGCCGACCACGCGACACCCAAGGTCGCGTTGATCGGGCCCTTGGCCTGCGGCGAGGAGCCGGTGTAGTCGATCACCACCTCATCGCCCTGGATGTGCATCGTGACCTTGATCTTGTATTCCTTGTTCTCGATGCCGTCGTCCTCGATGAAATCCTCGAACTCGTAGTGACCATCGGGGAAGGCCTTGATCTCGGCACGCATGCGCGCCTCGGAATAATCCATCAGGTCCGACACGGTCTGGCGGAAGGTCGGCTTGCCGTATTTGCCGATCAGCTCCTTCAGGCGCCGCTCACCGAGATCAACCGCGCTGATGAGGGCGCGCAGATCGCCATAATTGCCGCGCGGCGTGCGCACGTTCGCGAGGAGCAGCTTCCACACCTCGGGCACGTCCTCGCCGCGCTTGATGATCTTCACGGGCGGCACGCGCAGGCCCTCGTGGAAGATCTCGGTGGCCTCGCCGGGGAAGCCGCCCGGCACCATCCCGCCGACCTCGACGAAATGGCCGATGCAGACCGCGAAGCCCATCAGCTCGCCGTCGACAAAGATCGGCTTGAACATGGTGTGCTCGGGCGTGTGCAGCCCGCCGCGATAGGGGTCGTTGTGGACGATGACATCGCCCTCGTTGATCTGGTTGGGACCGATCTCGCGCACCATCGAGCGCACGAGGAGCGGCACGCCGCCGATCTGCGCCGGGCAGAACTCCGCCACCGAGATCATCTCGCCCTCAGGCGAGGCCAAAGCGCAGGTGAAGTCCTCGGCCTCGGAGAAGATCGTCGAATAGGCGGTCTTCTGCACGTTCACGCCCATCTCCCGGCAGATCGCAACCATCGCCGAGTCGATGATGTTCATCGTCACCATATCCATCGCAGGCACTCCTTCAACGTCCGCCGCTGCATCGTTCTCTTTTCGTCATGCCCCGGCTGGACCGGGGCATCCAGTCTTGGGCCCTGGATTGCCGGGTCAAGCCCGGCAATGACGGCCTAGGGTTCGCCTCATCGCCACCAAGACCTTCACCGCAAAGACACCAAGGCACGAAGTAAAATGCAGCCTTTGTGTCTTCGTGCCTTTGTGGTCCTCGGCAGTCTTCACCCCGCCGCGACGCGGCCGATGAGGATGTTACCATAATCGTCGATTTTCACCGCATCGCCCGGCCTGACCACCGTCACCGACGCCGGCTCCTCAATTACCGCGGGGCCGGTGAAGGCGTCGCCGGCCAGGAGCGCGCCGCGGTCATAGATCGGCGTATCCGTCGCGCCCTGCTCGAAGATCACCGGGCGGCGGCCGACAGGCTTGGGCGCGCCCGAGCCCTTCTTGAGCTTCGGCAGCGAGGGCTTCTCGCTCAAGGACAGCGCCGTCACCTTGATCGAGATCAGCTCGATCGTCTCGCCCGGGATGTCGAAATTGAAGCGCGCCTTGTGCGCCTTGTGGAAGCTGTCCCAGATGGACGCGATCGTCTTCGGGTTGAACTCGTCGAACCCGATCGGTACGTCGAGCTCGTGATTCTGTCCGAAATAGCGCATCTCGAGCGAGCGGTGAATCTCGATGCGGTCGGTATAGCCCTGCTCGTTCAGCGCGGCGACGCTCTCGCGCATCAGATCCTTCAGCACGCGGTTGGCGTGGCTCGCATCGAACGCCTTCGAGGTCATCTGCGCGGTGCGCTCGAGGTCGATGCGCGCGTCCGTCGTGATAAAACCAAAGGCCGAGAACTGGCCGGGATGGTTGGGCACGATGCCGCTCGGGATGCCGGCGTGATACATGAGATCGGTCACGTGCACCGGGCCGGCGCCGCCAAACGCAAGCAGGGTGAAGTCGCGCGGGTCGAGGCCGCGCTCGGTCAACACCCAGCGCAGCGCCCCGATCATGTTGTTGTTGGCAATCTGCACCATGGCAAGCGCGGTTTCCTCGCGCGTCTTGCCGATCGCCTTCGCCACCTCATCGACCGCGCGGGCCGCCGCCGCAACATCGAGCGACATCTGGCCGCCGAGGAAATTCTTCGGGTTGATGCGCCCGAGCACGACATTGGCGTCGGTGACGGTTGCGCGCGTGCCGCCCATGCCATAGCAGGCGGGGCCGGGGTCGGCTCCCGCGCTCTCAGGGCCGACGCGTAGCATGCCACCTTTATCGATCCAGGCGAGTGAGCCGCCGCCCGCGCCCATGGTGCGGATGTCGATCATCGGAATCTGGATCGGCACGCCGAACTCGATCTCGAAGCTCGTGGTGAAGCTCTCGCGCCCATTCACCACGGTCGCGACATCGGTCGAGGTGCCGCCCATGTCGAGGGTCACGAGATGGTCGACCCCCGTGAGCTTCGCGATGTGCTTGGCGCCGACTACGCCGCCGGTCGGCCCGGAGAGCGTCATCTGCACCGGCATGTCGGCGGCGCTGTCGATCGTCATCTCGCCGCCGTTCGAGCGGATCACGGCGATGCGCCTGGTGCCGATGCCGCGCTTCTCGAAGCGGCTCTTGAGTTCCTTCAAATGCCGGCTGACCAGCGGCTTCACATAGGCGTCCGCGATCGTGGTGGAGGAGCGCTCATGCTCCTTCCACTTGGGCAGCACGTCATAGGACACGGAAAGCGGCTTGCCCGGGCAGTGTTTGGCGAAGATCTCCTGGATCTTCCGCTCGTGCACCGGTGTGACATAGGAGAAGAGCAGGCACACGGCCGCCGCCTCGACCGATTTGTCGGCCGCGATGGCCTTCGCGATCACCTCGACATTCGCCTCATCCAGGGGCGTGTATTCCTCGCCCCGCGCCGTGATGCGCCCGCGCACCTCGTAGCAGTGGCGGCGCCTGACCAGCGGCTTCGACTTCACCCAGGTGATGTCGTAGTGCGCTTTCCGCTTGCCGCGCTGGATGAACGGCACGTCCTTGAAGCCCTCGGTCGTGATGTAGGCGACGGTCGCGCCCTTGCGCTCGAGGATCGCGTTGGTCGCGATCGTGGTGCCGAAGCGCAAATGCTCGATATTGTCGACCGCCTCGCCCTTCTCGATGCCCTTCAGGATGCCTTCGCCGGGGTCGCGCGGGGTCGAAAGCGTCTTCCACACCTTCAACTGCTTCGTCGAGGGGTCGTACGCCACGAAATCCGTGAACGTGCCCCCGACGTCGATACCAACCAGATGACCCACGCGAACTCTCCCTTGAAGAACCATCGAAAAAGCGCGAAGGCAGTGTTCTTTGGAGAAGGCTGGGAGTCAACCGTACTGGCCGTGTGGTCAGCTGCCATCCCCGGCCGGTGTCGCCGCTACCAGATCGTCATCCCGGGCGTTAGCGGAGCCCGCGCGCCGAAGGCGCCCGGTTGCGACGCTTGCGACCCGGGAACCAGGGCCTCACAGGCTGGCATTTGCGGCGCGATGGATCCCGGCTCGCCTCTTTGCCATCGGCGGCGCTCAGACCACCGAGTGTCACGCGGGTTCGGACCGCCGCCGATGGGCACAGACGCGGCCGGGATGACAATTGAGCGTGCGGTCGGAAAATCCATCGATCAGCGGACTCTGGCCCCGCCATGGATTCCTCGGTCGGCGAAACGCCGCCGAGGAATGACGGGAGGATTTATCGGTGTCGCCGCTACCAGATCGTCATCCCGGGCGTTAGCGGAGCCCGCGCGCCGAAGGCGCCCGGTTGCGACGCTTGCGACCCGGGAACCAGGGCCACACAGGCTGGTGTCTGCGGCGCGATGGATCCCGGCTCGCCTCTTTGCCACCGGCGGCACTCAGACCACCGAGCGTCACGCGGGTTCGGACCGCCGCCGATGGGCACAGACGCGGCCGGGATGACAATTGAGCGTGCGCCAGGATGACGTAAGAAAAAGTGTGCACCCCTCAGTGCTTCTCCTCGAGCCCTGCCTTCTGGCCCTTGAAGGGCGAGAGGCCGGCAGGCGCGAAGCTCGCGAGGTAGGAGATTACCGGGCCGGCCTCGCGGCCCGCGTCCTCCGCGCGGTCCTTCGCGGCCACCGCCTTTTGCACGATCTTGCCGCCGACATAGCGGATCGGCTCGGGCGGAAAGTCGCGCGTCAGCGGCCGGACCAGGCCGCAATTCGACCACTGGTCCTTCTTCTCCAGAACCAGGGACGCGAGGATGCGCCCGCCCATCGCCGTCGGGCCCACGCCATTGCCGGAATAGCCGATGCCGTAGACGATGTCGGGCGAGCCCGGCAGATGATGGAAATGGGGCAAGCCGGTCTTCGATCGATCGATCGGCCCGGTCCAGCTCGCCTCGATCTTGACGTCGGCGAGCTTCGGATAGGTCCAGCGGAACCATTCTTCGACGCCGGCCTTCAGGCTCGAGGGCCCGTCGAACATCTCGCCGACATTGCCGCCGAACGGCAGATTGCCGTTCATGCCGCCCTTGCCGAAGGCGATGCGGCCGTCCTTGGTGGTGCGCAGATAGTGCACGAGCGTGCGCCCATCCGAGATGCACATGCCGTCGCTGTAGCCGATCTCCTTCAGCTTGGCGGGCGCGGGCGCGGTCGCGACGATATCGCTCGACACGACGACGATGCCCTTGCGCAATTCCGCGAAGCGAATGCCCCAGGCATTCATCGCGAGCACGACCTTCTTGGCCGTGATCGTGCCGCGCGGCGTCACCACCTTGGGTGGCCTGCCAGTATCGAGCGAGGCGAGCGGCGTCTCTTCATAAATGCGCACGCCCTTCGACAGCACCACGCGCCTGAGGCCGCGCGCGAGCAGCGCGGGCTGCACGGTCGCGGCGGTCGGCTCGAACACGCCCGCGATATGACGATCCGAGCCCGAGCGCTTTTTCACCTGATCGGGCGTCCATTCCTCGAACGGGTGAAGCTGCCACTTCTCGGCCGCATCCATGGTGCCCTGCCACGCGCCGAGCTGGGCGGCGCTGGTCGCGGCCCAGAGCCAGCCGTCATAGCGGAAATGGCTGTCGATGTTGTGAGCCGCGCAGAACTGGCCGATCTCGGCCACATTGTCGGCCGAGGCCTTGGCCACGCGCACCGACTCTTCCTCGCCGCAGATCTTCTTCAGCGACAGAAACTTGGCCCAGAACGAGAGTACGAAGCCGCCATTGCGCCCGCTCGCGCCGGCGCCGCAGAAATCCTTCTCGATGATCGCGACATCGAGCGAGGGGTCGGCCTCCTTCAAGCGCAGTGCCGTCCACATCCCCGTGAAGCCGCCGCCGACGATGCAGACGTCGTGCTTGGCATCGCCCGCGAGCGGCGGTGCGTGGTCGTCATCGCTTCTGAGCGCCTCGCCGAGCCAGTGGCTGCGGCGCGTCATGTCCTTGAGGGTCATCGCTGTTCTGCCTGCTGGCACTTGGTTTCGCGTTCCGGCCTACGCCCCCACCCTGACCCCTCCACCACAAAGGGGGAGGAAACAGAAAACACTTCGCCGCATCTGAAGGCGGGGCACCCCATTTCGCCCTCTCCCCTTGAGGGAGAGGGAGGGGCCCATCACGGCGCGATGGGAGGGTGAGGGGTCAGTCGAATTTAAGGTCTAACTCACCACCTCCTCGAACTGCACATTCGGCTTGATGTTGGTGTAGTTCGGGATGTCGCCCATGATCTCGGCGCCATGCTGCTTCATGGCGGCCTGGAGCTCGCTCATCGAATTGAACCAGACCTGGCCGACACACACGAAACCAGCCTTGCCGCCATCGCCCGCGGTCATGCCCTTGCCGATCTCGGTACGGGTGACGTTGGCGCCGAGGCGGGCACGCACCATCGGCATGTGCTTGTCGCGGTAATAGTTGAAGTCGAAGCGGCCATCGGCCGTGTTCGGATAGGTGACGGTCAGACGATAGGCCATGTCGGTCTCCCTGGCTGCGCCGCGGGTTGGCGGCGTGGTTTCATCAAAGTGCGGCGGCAATCGCCTTGCCCATTTCCACGGTGCCGGCATTGCCGCCGAGATCCTTGGTGCGGCAGCGGTTCTCGCCGAGCACACGCTCGATCGCGGCCTCGATCTCGCGCGCGGCTTTCTCATGGCCGAGATGATCGAGCATCATCGCGCCGGTCCAGATCTGCGCGATCGGGTTGGCGATGAGCTTGCCCGCGATGTCGGGCGCCGAGCCATGCACCGGCTCGAACATCGAGGGGAACTGCTTCTCGGGGTTGATGTTGGCCGCGGGCGCGAGGCCCATGCCGCCCACCACCGCGGCGCCGAGGTCGGAGAGAATGTCGCCGAACAGATTGCTGCCGACCACGACGTCGAACCAGTCCGGATGCGCCACGAAATGCGCGCTCAGGATGTCGATGTGGTACTGGTCGGTCTTGATTTCAGGGTACTCGGCCTTGATCGCGGCGAAGCGCTCGTCCCAATAGGGCATGGTGTGGATGATGCCGTTGGACTTCGTCGCCGAGGTGACGTGCTTGCGCCGCTTGCGCGCGAGCTCGAAGGCATGGCGCAGGATGCGGTCGACACCCTTCCTGGTGAACACGCTCTCCTGGATCGCGCATTCCTCCTCGGTGCCGCGATAGATGCGCCCACCCATCTCGGAATATTCGCCCTCATTGTTCTCGCGCACGATCACGAGGTCGATGTCGCCCGCCTTGCGATTGGCGAGCGGCGTGGTCACGCCCTTCATCAGGCGGATCGGGCGCACATTGGCATATTGGCGGAAGGCGCGACGCAGCGGGATCAGGAGGCCCCAGAGCGAGATGTGGTCGGGCACGCCGGGGAAGCCGACCGCGCCGAGGAAGATCGCATCGAAGCCTTTCAGGATCTCGACGCCGTTCTCGGGCATCATGCGCCCGGTCTTGGCGTAGGTCTCGCAAGACCAGTCGAAATTCTGCCAGTCGAAGCCAAACCCGTGACGCGCCGCCACCTTGTCCAGCACCCGGATCGCCTCGGGCACCACTTCCTTGCCGATCCCGTCGCCCGGGATCACCGCTATTCTGTGCCGCGCCATCGCCGCCTTGCTCCTTCCGCGCTCGATCATGCCCGTCGACGGGCGGGCCTGATTTAGGCGTTACGCGCGGGGGATGTCAAAGCCAAGCGTGCGCTGACAGGAGGCTCGTTCAGTAGGCGGTCTGCGCCGCTCGTGAATCCGCGCCCCTGATCGCGCTCAGCCGCCAGCCAGAAGCGCCCGGTTCAACCTCGAGGCGAAGCACCGCTTCGCCGGGGCGCGACTGCAGCGTTTCGTCGGTGGCATACCGGACCGAGACCTCGACATAGCGCCGCGCCTCGGCCTCCTCGGGCGCGGGCGGTGGGCCGGCTTTGTCGGACCGGCTATAGACGGGCGCCTGGATGACGCTGCTGGCGGCGCGCGCGCTCTCGGCCCGCACCAAGTCGGTTACGTCGATTGCGCCATAGAGCTCAACTCGCGAACGGAGCACGATTGCAACGAGGCGCCCGACGTCCTCGGGCCGGAGCAGCGGGGCGACGAAGCTGCCAAGCTCCTCCATGTTGCGCGCGACGCCGGCCGCGACCATCCGCCGCAGCGCCTGGGCGACGTCCGGAAAGGCCGCTTCGACCTCGCGCAGATCAAGCTGCGCCGGGTTGAACGCGGCCGCGCGCTCCGCCATCGCGATGGCAAGGCCATAGCTCGGCGTCGACGCAAGCCCGGCAGCAATCTCGCCATAGTCACGCTTGAGTGCGATGGCATCGAGCACGATCAGATCGGGTGAGGGGTCGCCGTGTGCGACCGCCACCTCTGCGCCGGGCGAATCGCGTGGGATCAGCGAAGCGAACGACCAGACGGTGTCCTCATTGGCCGGGAACTCCTTGATCACCTCGTAATTGCGCGCGGGCTCGAAGCGACCGACGAGATAGTCGGTTCGGCCGAACCATTGCTCCGGGTTGTTGAGGCGCAGCAGGATCACGTCGCCGATCGGCGGATCGATCGAGGAAATCAATTCGCCGTCGGTCTCGAGCATGATCGCGCGGCTGAGCTTGGCATTCCGCGCATCGGGCGTGCCGACGCCGACATAAGCTTGGCGTTTCTCGCCGGGTGTCGTCACGCGGAGCCAGGTGCTGTAGCCGTGCTTGCCATCGCGCAGGCCCGTCTCGAAGGTCGAGACCGGCACGCCGATCAGGCTGTCGAGCCGCTCCACCGTGTCCGCCGAGGGCGCCTCGGCGGCCGCCATCAAGATGTCGGACGGGGTTTCCTCGACCACGCGGCGCGCGATCGCGGCGGTCTGCTCGCTCCTGGCCGAGCCGTAGACGTCGTTCGCCAGCAGGGAGACGTCGCTCTTGAGCTTGCCGATCTTGGCAAGCTGCTGATCGATCTGCGCCTGCTGGGTGTCGATCGCGCGCTGCTTCGCGGCCAGCTCCGACGACAGGCGCTCGGTCTCCTTGGCGCGCTTCTCGACATCGACCTGACGCGCCGCGAGCTCGACCCGCGCCGCCTCAAGCTCCGCCTTCGCCTTGGCCTGCTCGTCATTGAGCTTGGCATTTTCGACACGAGCGGCGGCGAGCTCGCCTTCGCGGTTGGCGATCTCTTTTTCAAGCAGGCTCAGCTTACCGCGCTGTTCCTCGATGTCGAGCGTCACCTGCTTGTTGACCTCGAGCACCTTCTTGATGTTCTCGATCTGCTGCTCGCTCAAGCTGCCGAGGCTGTTGTAGGTCGTGATCAGCTTGTCGCGCGCCGCCTCGAGCTCGGCCTCTGCCTTCTTGGTTGCTTCGAGGCGTGCGTTGTCGATGGCGCGCTGTGCGTCATTCTGCTGCTGCAGGAAAAATATACGGCGGCGCCAAGCGCAAACAACACGAGCAGCGGCACGCCCAGCTTGCCGACGAGGATGGCGAGCACGTCCCACGGCGTTCGACCGGTGACGTCTTCGAGCCGCTCGCCTTTGCCATCGCTCCGGGCCGTATCCGCCATCGCGGGACACCTCGTGCGGAGAGCCTCAAGCGTAACCGATCGAACAGAAGCGCGCACGCTTCACATCTGATGGTCGACAAGAAGGGGAGACGATGAAACGATGATGCCGCGCTACGGGATGAGCGCGTGTCAGCATCATTCACATGGAGCGCGAATGGCGCGTGGGCAGGGAAAAGGACGAGCCGACGATAAGCGACGCGGGCGGCCTCCCAGCGCTGCGGACTATCGCGTGGAGGAGCAGGTCGGTCACCTGCTGCGGCGCGCGCATCAGCGGGCGACCGCGCTGTTTCTTGAGCACATCGGCGCGGCCGATCTGACGCCGACGCAGTTTGCCGCACTAGTGAAGCTGCGGGACGAGGGCAGGCTGTCACAGAATCATCTCGGGCGGCTGACCGCGATGGACCGCGCGACCATCCTCGGCGTCATTCGCCGGCTCGCGGCGCGCGGGCTGATCGTGCGCGCGCCCGATGCAAGTGATGGGCGCCGCACCGTGCTCAGCCTGACGCCGAAGGGTCGCGCGCTGGTGGACAGGATCACGCCGAACGGCGTTCGGGTCAGCGAGGCCATTCTGGCGCCGCTGAGCCCGGGTGAGCGCAGGGCCTTTCTCGCGCTGCTGCGGAGACTCAGTTGATTCATCTCCGCCTGTCCTCTCAGCCGCAGACTTGTCCGTCATCCCGGACGTTAGCCGAGCCCGAACACCACGGTGTTCGGCCAGCGAGGCTTACGATCCGGGAGCCAGGGCCGCCCATGCCGGCGTTCGCGGCACCAAGGATCCCGGCGCGCTTCGCGGCCGGGATGACAATTGAGAATGCGGCCGGGAGGAGGGCGGAATTGTTGCCCGAGCGCGCTTGACACGCCGCAGGCCCGACCCAAGAATCGTTTGCCTACGAACGAGATGGAACCGCCATGGCCGATTATCTCCGGCCTCTCGCGCTCGATGAGGCGCTGGCAGCGCTCGCGGCACAGCCCTGGCTCGTGCTCGCCGGCGGGACGGACATCTATCCGGCGCATGTCGAGTGGCCGATCGAGCGTCCGGCGCTTGATCTTACAGCGATCGCGGCGCTCAAGGGCATCGAGCGGCGCGGCGCGCACTGGCGCATCGGCGCGACCACGACCTGGAGCGAGCTGATCGCGGCACCCTTGCCGCCGCTGTTCGATGGCCTCAGACAGGCGGCGCGCGAGATCGGCGGCGTGCAGATCCAGAACGCCGGCACGATCGCGGGCAATCTGTGCAACGCTGCGCCGGCGGCCGATGGCGTGCCGTGCCTCCTGGCGCTCGATGCCGGGATCGAGCTCAGCGCGCGCGATGGCGTGCGCGTTGTAAAACTCGCCGACTTCATCACCGGCGCGCGCGCGACCGCGCTACGCGAGAGCGAGCTGGTCACGGCGATCCTGGTGCCCGCGCCGAGCGCCGAGCGCTGCGTGAGCCTGTTCTCGAAGCTCGGCGCGCGACGCTATCTGGTCATCTCGATCGTCATGGTCGCGTTCGCGCTCGAGTTGAACGCTCGGGGGGAGATCACGCGCGCCGGCGTCGCGGTCGGCGCCTGCTCGGCGGTCGCGCAGCGTTTGCCCGCGCTCGAAGCAGCGCTTCATGGCCGCCGGCTCGATGCTTCGCTCGCTGAAATTGTGACCGAGGCGCATCTGGCTCCGCTCGCGCCGATCGATGATATTCGCGCAAGCGCGGACTATCGGCGCGAGGCGGCATTGACCCTGATTCGCCGCGGCCTCGTCGCGCTCGGGGCGAGCGCATGAGCCGCGCCATGCCGAAGGCCGCGACAACGGCCGTGCGCTTCAGCGTCAATGAGCGCGCGGTCGAGGCGCATGGCGCGCGGATCGCCCGGCTGAGCGACGTGCTGCGCGATCAGCTCGGCCTCACCGGCACCAAGGTCGGCTGCGCGGCGGGCGATTGCGGCGCCTGCACCGTGCTGCTCGATGGGGCGCCGGTGTGTGCGTGCATGGTGGCGCTCGGGCAGGTCGAGGGAAAGCGTGTCACAACGATCGAAGGCCTCGCGCGCGATCGCCGCTTCGACGGGCTTCGCGCCTCGTTCCATGCCGAGGGCGCAGCGCAGTGCGGCATCTGCACGCCGGGCATGCTGATGGCGGCGGCCGCGCTCCTGGCACGTGATCCAGCGCCCGATGATGGCGCGATCCGCGACGCGCTCGGCGGCGTGCTCTGCCGCTGCACCGGCTATGAGCCGATCGTCGCGGCAATCGCCGAGGCCGCGCGCCCCGACTCACCATCTGTGATTCCAGCATCGAGCGACCGAGTCGTTGGCCATCGGATCGCGCGGCTCGACGGGGCGTCGAAGCTCGATGGAAGCGAGCGCTATGGCGCGGATGGCATTCCGGCGGATGCGCTGTGGCTCCGCGTGTTTCGCTCGCCGCACGCGCATGCGCGAATCACCATCGGCGATCTCGCGGGCCTTCTGAAGCGCCCCGGCCTGGTGCGCGCGCTTACGGCGCGCGACGTGCCGCGCAATGGCTTCGGCATCTATCCGGACATCAAGGACCAGCCGGTGCTGGCTGATGGCATGGTGCGCTTCCGGGGCGAGGCGGTGCTGGCGCTGATCGGCGAGCGTGCCGCGCTCGAAGGGCTATGCGAAGCGGACGTGCCGATCCGCTATGAGCCGCTGCCGGCGCTCACCACGCTCGATGACGCGCTCGCGCACGGCGCGCCCGAGATCCAGAAGGGCAAGCACGGCAATATCCTGGTCGAAGGTCAGGTGAGGCGCGGCGATGCGGCAGGCGAGATCGCGCGCGCCGCTTATGTCGCGAGCGGCAAATTCGAGACCGCCCATGTCGAGCACGCCTATGTCGAGCCCGAGGCCGGCTGGGCGCGCAGGATCGGCGAGCGCCTCGAGGTCCACGCCACGACACAGACGCCCTATATGGATCGCGATGAGATCGCCCATGTCATGGCGCTCGCGCCCGGGGCCGTGCGCGTGGTGCCGAGCGCGTGCGGCGGCGGCTTCGGCGGCAAGCTCGATCTCTCCGTGCAGCCCTTGATCGCGCTCGGCGCCTGGCTCACCGGTCGCCCGGTCGCCTGTGTCTATTCGCGGCCCGAGAGCATGGTCTCGACCACCAAGCGGCATCCCGCGCGCATTGAGGCGCGGCTCGCCTGCGATGAGGCGGGAAGTCTGCACGCGGCCGAAATGAACGCGGATTTCAACACCGGCCCCTATGCGAGCTGGGGGCCGACGGTCGCGACCCGCGTGCCGGTGCATGCGAGCGGGCCGTATCGGATGGACGCGGTCGCGACGCGCGGGCGCGCCGTGCTGACGAATGGGCCGAACGGTGGCGCGTTCCGCGGATTCGGTGTGCCGCAGGCCGCGATCGCGGGCGAGACGCTGATGGATGATCTCGCGCTCGCGCTCAAGATGGATCGCCTGGAGTTTCGCAAGCGGAATGCGCTCCGTGCGGGCGACCTCACTGCGACCGGTCAGCGCCTCGAGGCGAGTGCGGGCCTCGTGCCCTGCCTTGAAGCACTCGAGCCGCGCTGGCGCGCCGCGCTCGATACGTGCGCGCGCCACAATGCACGGCCGTCCGCGACGCGGCTCGGCGTCGGCATTGGCTGCGGCTGGTACGGCATCGGCAATACCGGCATGCCCAACCCCTCGACCATGCGTCTCGCGCTTACGCGCGCCGGTCGCGTGCGCTTCGAGAATGGCGCGGTCGATATCGGCCAGGGCTCGACCACCGTGCTCGCGCAGATCGCGGCCGACGCGCTCGGTCTCACGCTCGACGTATTCGATCTCGTGATCGGCGATACGGACCTTACCGCCGACGCCGGCAAGACCTCGGCCTCGCGCCAGACCTTCGTGTCGGGCCGCGCGGCGCACGATGCGGCGGCGAAACTGCGTACCGAGCTGCTCCGCCTCGCCAATGCCGCGCCGAGTGCGACCCTCGCGCTCGATGGTGCGACACTCGTCATTCGCGACGGTGCGCAGATTCATCGCGTGGCGTTGGCTGATTTGCCGGCACAAGGCGGTGTCGTCGCGTTCGCCGAGGCGCGCTTCGACCCGCCAGTGACCCCGCTCGATGCGAACGGCCAGGGCAACCCTTACGCGACCTATGCGTTCGCGGCGCAGATCGCGCTCGTCGAGGTCGACATCGCGCTTGGCACGGTGAAGGTGAAGCGCATGGCGGCGGCGCATGATGTCGGCCTCGCCATCAACCCAACACTCGCGGAGGGCCAGATCACCGGCGGCATCGCGCAGGGGCTCGGCCTCGCGCTGATGGAGGAATACATCGCCGGCCGCACCGACAATCTGCACGACTATCTGATCCCGACATTCGGCGACATGCCGGTGATCGAGGTGATGCTGATCGAAGCGCCCGAGCCGCTCGGGCCGTTCGGCGCCAAGGGTGTGGGCGAGCCCGCGCTGGTGCCGACCGCGCCCGCGATACTCTCCGCCATCCGCCACGCGACCGGCGCGCGAATGACGCGCGTGCCCGTGCTGCCGCATCGCCTGCGCGCTGCCCTCCGCGCCCTGGAGACCAAGCCATGAGCGACGCCCTCGACGATCTTGCGTCCCCGCCCGCCGGCATCGTGCGCTGCGAT
>Ga0194132_10008743_pt1 | contig 14352 bp, 11 predicted proteins | sample TA2KigOf80mmetaG_FD_148612 | JGI IMG/M metagenome (GOLD analysis project Ga0194132, IMG submission 148612) | Freshwater microbial communities from Lake Tanganyika, Tanzania - TA2015054 Kigoma Offshore 80m | ecosystem: Environmental > Aquatic > Freshwater > Lake | place: Tanzania: Lake... | reverse complement strand
GACATACGATTTCAAGTGGTGGCAGATGGAGACGCTCTCCGTATCCGGAGGCTACAACCCCGAGTATCAATCCAGGATGCAATCCCTGATGCTGGATCGACGCGAGGTGCTCACGCGCTATCTGGGTGACAACTGGGAGCAGGAGGATCGGCTGCCTTCCTTGGCGAACCATGCCGTTGCCCTGACCGGGCCCGTGCTCGGGGCGATGCCCCTGGATATCTATATTGGCGTGCAGGAAATCTGTGCCCGATCTGTATCCCGTCACCAGGATTACCTCATGGGCCGCTTCAACGAGGGTCAATCGACCAGCCAGGTCGAGCTCGCTCGCTTACGCGACATGACCCGGAAGGATCTCTCGGTGATTCTCGATCGCCCGCAGCTGGAGGAGTTCCTCCTCCGGTTCTCTCACAATTCCAGCAAGCTCCGACAGGATCTGCGGGGCATGGGGATTGGTCCCGAGGAGTTTCGAAAGATATTTCGCGCGACCGACCAGATCGATCATCAGATTCAGCTGGAGTATGGGGGTGAGGAGGCGCTGGGAGCGCGGCAGCGGGAGCAGTTGACGCGCCAGCGCGACCAGGCGTTGTCCGAGGTTCTGGGGCAGGAGCGATATGCCCAACTCATACTGAGTCGCGACCCGATGTATCGCCAGGCTCAGCTCATGGTGATGCAGTCCGGCGCTCCGGAAACTTCGACCCAACCTTTGTTTGAACTCTATAAGCAGAGCCAGGCACGGCGAAATCAGGTCCAGGCCAATGCGACGATGACCGCGGACCAGAAGCAATCGGCTTTGATCCAGATCAACCAGGACCACCAACGCGAGCAACGCCGGCTGCTTGCCCCGAAACCGACCTCCCCGTAATTCCCCTACGCGGGGGAAGGGTCTCCCGGGGCCATCCCCTGGAAGTTGGCCCGCCGGGCCCGAGCTTGTGGCGGAGAGTGTGGCGTGGCTCATTATCCACGTGATCTCCCTTGTCCTCAGCAAACTGGCGTCCAGCTCCTTACTGCCCATTCGTCGCGCGGTTTGGCGATGCACACTGCTCGCGCTGGCTGCGGGGCTTTCATGCAGCCCTCTGGTGGCCAAGCCCCGCAAGGGCGCCGCTCCGAGGCCGGGCGACTGGGAGGTCCTGTACTCCGGCAAGACACATCAGCTGCGGGGATACAAGCTGTATGACTTTCCGCGCCGGAGTTGGAAGATCGAACGCGGCGAGCTCAAGACGATCGCAGGTGGGCCGAAGGTGGATCTCATCAGCCTGGAGCTTTACGAGGACTTCGAGCTGGAAGTGGAGTGGCGGGCTGGGGCAGGAGCGGAGAGCGGGATTCTCTATCGAGTGATCGAGGATTACGGGCCGAGCTCGGACAGCGGACTCGAGTATCAGATTGCAGGGGAAGGGGAAGCCGGGCTCGCGGGCACGAAGCGTGGGACCGGAGCGTTGTACGAGCTGCAGGCACCCCAGGCATCGACGGTGAGCCGGGCTGTGGGCGGCTACCATCTTTCAGTCATCAGGATGTCGAAGGGGCAGATCGAGCACTGGTTGAACGGAGTGCAGCTGATGAGTGTGTCGTTGGACAGCAGTGAATTCCAACAGGCCCTGGTGGGAAGCCCGTTCAGATCATTGCCGCGTTATGGTCGCGAGAAGGCCGGCCATGTCTGCCTCCAACACACGGGTCACGAGGTGTCATTTCGATCCATCCGTGTTCGCCGGCTCGGGCAGCAGGAGATCTCCTCCCGCTGATCTTTGCCAGCCTCCCCTGCATCCAGGGGAGCATTAGCAGGCTGGGAGGTTTGAAGGACATGGATTGCCGGGGATTTGGTTTTGCACGGCACGGCTCGGAGTGGCTAAGGTTTCTCCTGTGGATCATGGACCCTGGAACGGCCTTTCGGATGAGCAACTGCTGGAGAAGCGTATCTCCCAGCTCAAGCTCCAGTTGCAGGATTCCCATCTGCAGCCCTTGATCGAACAGCTCCATCGAGAGCTTGCCGCAAGGAACCTGACCTTTCATCCCCCCTGTCACGTGGGTGATGAATGGTTTGTCCCGGTCGGCATTCCTGCCATCTACATCCCGTTCTTTCTTGTTCACGAGCGGTTGGAAAGGCTGGAACGACGGTTTCTGCTGGAGGTGGAGGGTGATACCCCCGGGGCGTTCATGAAGCTCCTTCGTCACGAGGCGGGTCATGCCTACGCCTACGCCTATCAGCTCTATCGGAAGAAGCGTTGGCAGCGCATGTTTGGACTGACCTCCTTCGAGGAGACCCCCGCTTATTACCGGCCTCGCCCCTACAGCAAAGCCTATGTGATTCACCTGGACGACTGGTATGCCCAGAGCCATCCGGATGAAGATTTCGCAGAGACCTTCGCCGTCTGGCTGACCCCCGACTCGGACTGGCAGGAGCGGTACAAGGATTGGAAGGCGTTCCACAAGCTGCAATATGTGGATGAGCTGATGAAGGGACTGGCCGGGATGAATCCGACTCACGCCCCCGCATATAAGCCGTCGGATTACGACTTCCTCAACATCAAGCTCAAGAATTACTACCTACGGAAACGCAAGGAGCAGGAAGAGACGTATCCCGATTTCTACGACCAGGATTTGCGTCGGCTGTTCCCAGCCAATCCAGATGATGCCGGATCTGTTCGCGCAGCCACGTGGCTGAGGCGGCATCGGCGTCCGCTTCTGAACTCGATCTGCGAATGGACGAAGGATCGACGATACCCCGTCGCCAAACTCCTCAAACGTCTGATTGAGCGGTGTGACGATCTCAATTTGGCTCTCAAGTCCTCCGAGATGGATCCGAGTCTTCATGTGTCGGCCTACATCACCACGCTGGTGATGAATCATTTGTTTACCGGCAAGTTCAAGCGAACGAAGTAACACTGATTGAAACGCAAGCTGACCATCCTGGCGCTGTTCGATGCGATCTCACCCACGTCGCTGGATCAAGATCTGTCCGCGGAACTCAAGACCGAGGACTGGAAGACAGAGGCAAACGTATTGAAGGCATTGCAGGAACTGGGGCACGAGGTTCAGTTTCTTGCTCTGTTCGACGACATGGACCTCCTGCGCCAGAAGCTCCAGTCGTATCAGCCGGATGTCATCTTCAACCTAGCCGATCAATTCAAAAACAATCGCGCCTTTGACCAGAACATAGTCTCGGTTTTGGAGATGCAGGATGTTCCCTTCACCGGATGCAGCTCCATCGGTCTCACCCTGTGCAAGCAGAAGGGGATCTCGAAAAAAATCCTGGGCTATCATCGAATCCGGGTGCCGGAGTTTGCGGTCACCCCTCGTGGGAAACGTCTGACCAGACCCAAGCGCCTGCAGTTTCCTGTTGTGATCAAGCCTCTGAAGGAAGAGGCATCGCTGGGCATCTCTCAGGCATCCTTCGTGGAATCTGATGAGGCTTATCACGAGCGGATACAATTTCTGCACGAGAAGTATCAGTCCGATGTGATTGCGGAGGAGTATATCGAGGGCCGGGAGCTCTATGTGAGCTTGATGGGCAACCGCCGCCTGGAAGTGTTTCCGATCCGGGAGTTGGTCTTTCAGGAGGTGCCGCCGGACGAGCCGAAGCTCGCAACCTACAAGGCCAAGTGGGACGAGGATTACCGGACGCGCTGGGGTTTGAGGAATCAGTTTGCCGAGGGGTTGGATCCGGCCCTGGAGGGAGAGATCGTGGATTTGTGCAAGAGGATCTATCGATTGCTGGTGCTGGATGGCTACGCGAGGATTGATCTTCGGCTGACCCCCAAGGGCGAGATTTGCTTCATCGAGGCCAATCCGAATCCGATCCTGGCAGCCGACGAGGACTTTGCCCTCTCGGCCGGGAAGGCGGGCGTGTCCTATCCGGCGCTGATGGATCGGATCTTGCGCCTGGGGATGTCTGCGGTTCGGGATTGAGCCTCTCCGGTGGCTTTTTTGGCAAGAGCGTTGGCGAGGATTGGGCTCTGCCCGAACGGCTTGCGTCGGGCGCGACCGCAAAATTCCACAATTAAGGGCTTGCAACCGAGGCTTTGGCAGCTACTTTTTCCCCTCTTTTTTAAGCGAGCACCTTTATGGCACGAATCTGTGAATTGACCGGCAAGCGCCCCACCAAGGGCAGCATCATTTGGCGAAGTGGTAAGGCGAAGAAACAGGGGGGCATTGGTACCCACGTTACCGCCATCACCAAGCGCCGTTTCCTACCCAACCTCCAACGCGTAAAAGCGATCATCGACGGCGAGGTTCGTTATATCCGCGTCGCTGCCAGTGCCATCAAGAAAGGCTTGGTCACCAAAGCTCCCAAGCGGAGCTGGAAGAAGCCGCAGGCAGCCGCTGCCAAGAAGTAATCGGGATCCCTTCAGATCTCACCCCGTTTTCGTAGCCCGGCCAGTGCCGGGCTTTTCTTTTCCGTTTCACTCCAAGCTGTCTGCCCCTCCGTAGGACGTCTCGCTCAGATGGTCGATGAGCGGGGGGCTTCACCGCGCGAAATAACTCCTGCAAAGCCGTGGGGTCCAGTTCCCATTCGGATGCTTTCGCTCCAACCCGCAGTTCGGTTCGTGGCCGTAAAATGGAAGCGCCCGGAGGATCCACTTGAGTGGGTGTTCATCCGTGGGTGAAAAGGTTTGTGAGCAGAAGTCGAAATGCCACGAGAATGGCAAACGCCAGCACCAGGGAATCGAACAGGCGTTGGGGAAGCTTGGACACGATCCATCGGCCGGCGAACAGGCCCGCCACGATGCAGGGGATCAATGTGCAATTGAACAGGAGGCTCTTCGCATTGATGAGTCCCATGTGCGCGCTGAAAGGGACCTTGAACAGGTTGATCAAGAGAAAGAACCATGCGCTCGTTCCCACGAACACTTCCTTGGGCAGGCCGACTGCCACCAGATAGACGCCCATGACGGGGCCAGCGGCGTTGGCGATCATCGTGGTGACGCCCGCTGCAAACCCGACACTCAGCGCGAAGCCATGCGAATGCGGAAGGCGGGTGAACGCTTCCGGCTTCCAGGAACGCACGAGCTGCATCGCTGCAAGCACCAGGATGATGGCGCCAATCACAGGCTGGAAGTGCGCATCAGGCAGCCAGCGCAGAACACCACAACCGACCAGCACCCCAGCCATCGCAGGTGGAATCGTCTTCGCGATGTGAGCCCAAGACGCATGGCGTCGAAAGAGAATGATGGCACCCACATCCCCGGCCACCAGCATCGGGAGCACAACACCCGTGGAGGCCACTCCTGGAAAGAGCCACGCGAAGATGAGCACGTGCAGGAGGCTGATTCCAGGCAGGCCGCTCTTCGATACGCCGATGCCAAATGCGGCCACGCAGGCCATGGCCCATTGAACAGCTGTGAAGTCTGGAAGGTACGGAGCGCCGGAGCTCATGGATCAGCGTCAGCACGGAAGAACATGCGACGGCCTCTCGGGTCGATGAGAGTGGGTGAGACCGCACCCTCCACCGGCACGAAGGGGCCCTTGAGCGAATCGGAGACTGACAGCCGACCTGTGAAGGTGACCGTGATCTGGCCATCCGGAGTGAGTTCGAAAGCATGGAGTCCGGTTCGGAAAACGCGCGAGATGTAAGCACGCAAGGAATCCGGCTGCGAGCCACCGACCAGAGCCCTGTTCCCTTCCAGATCGAGCGTGAACCATTCAATGCTTGAGGCTCCCGTCGTCTCATACCACAAAAGTCTGAAAGGATAGACACCCGGCTTGATGATTCGCAGGTAGAACAGCGAATCCGCAGCGGATCGCTCCCCATTGAAGCTCCCCAGATCGATGGAAGGCCCGCCAGGCTCGCCCCCCGCAACCAACTCGAAACCGTCATCGCAGTGCACGCCCATCCAGTACACACCCGCTGCGGGGAACTCCACGTAGGTTAGGCATTCCGTTGCGAAATAGTCGTTGGACAGGATCCCTTCCCGAACCGTTCCCGGGATGCCAGGGACCGGACGATCCGGTTGCTCCAGCGGTCCCTGGGCGGTCGCCCTGAAATGACCCGCTGGAGACCCTGTCTGGTCGAAGTTTACAGACGGTACGATGAAGGAGCCGTCGTCGGTCTGCCCCGAGGGATTATGAATGGAGACCCCAAGAGCTCCCGTGAGCTGGTTCTCAGCCTCCACGACGGTTCCTCCGCGGGGTTCAATCAGCTGATGGGTTCTCCAGCGCATCCCGGGATCCGTGCCGCTGCCGATGGATGTGGCCAACTCGGGAGGTAACGTGGGGAACTCCTGCACGGTGAACACCAGGTTCTCCTCCATGAGCTGGCCACTCGTGGTGAAGAAGCGAACCCGGAGTCGGTGGGACGAGCCAGAGAAGAAGGGCTGACTTCTGCGGTAATCTGCCAGGATCGATCCTCCCGAACGGTTCAGGCTGCGGGGTTGGATGGGCCGTCCATTCAGCACCAGCGTCACTTCCTTGGATTCATCAATTTTCATCCACGACGTCTCAGTTATCACGGCCAGAACGGTGGAGGGTGTGGAGAAGACAGAAACGTAACCGGGGGTGGTGAAGGGCAGGGGCTCTTCGATGACTCGTCCGTCCAGAGTGGCGAATTCGACGAAAGCGACATAGTTGGACCGCGGCGGAAAAACCTCCGGGAATCGATTGTGCGTGATCCAAAGGGATGAGCCTCTGCGGCTGCGCGCGATGGGAATGTCTCTCTGGTCATTGATCCGCACCCGGATCGGTTTGGCAGTATCAATCCCTTTGCCCAGACCCTCGCTGATTCGAATGCCGAGGCTGGACCCATTGTTGGTAATGGCGCTGGCAAAGGGAGGGAAGCCGATCGTGATGTTATCCAGCGCCCACCACCAGTCGTTCGCCGCGGTCAAGAATCCGAAACGGAGTTGAAGCCTGGTGGCGTCAGCGGGATTCCGCAGCGGGAGGGAAAGGATCTCGTTGATGAACCTGCCGTCCGCATGGAAATCCGGGCTATCGGGATCCGAGGAAAACTTCATGATCTGAACGGGGTCGCCTCCATTGTAGGAAGCCCAAAGAACGGCGGTCTGGTTGTTGGTTGGGAAACCGTCTGCATCAACGGGAAAGCCGGGAAGGCCATCATCGAAAGCCTCGGGCCGCCACGAGGAGTCCATGACGAGCAGAAGGGTGTTGGAGCTCGCCGTCCCCAAGGGGATCTCAGGGGTGGTGATGAATTGATTCAACAGGCCTACCGGATGAGGACCATCCTCCCACTCGTCCGAGTCAGAGATGAGAATCGTTCCCTGCCCATGACGGAACTCGGATCGCTTTTGATCGCCCGAGCTTCGGATCCACCAGTCCTTGTTCGCAAAGGACCAACCGGCCCATTCCGGCATCCCGAACTTGTCGGTTCCGATTCCAGGCACTTGCGAGTCGTCCAACGTCCAGTCGGGGGGGGCGATGTCGGTCCAGACGAGCCCCCCGGGTTCGGTCTCCCGGACGGGAGCACCCAGGGGAAGAGAATCGAAGGTTTCGAAGAAAATCCTCTGGGCTTTTGAAGAGGGCACGAGCACGAAGACGACAAGGAATACAACCGCCCCGAGCACCCGAAACTGCCGGAGACAAAGGGAGTGGTGGGGGGGATGAACGAACGTCATGGGAGGCGGCTTTGTTGAACCACGGTCGGTTTCAACAACCTCAAGCGTGGTGCACTACCGGATGGTCATGAATCTATCAGTCGGTTACGTCAGGGCTCCGTGAAGCTGCCATCATGGACCGATGCGATCAACTGAAAAACCTGGGGCTCACGCTCGTTCGAAAACCTCGCTCATTCGCAAGGCCATGGCCCTGCTGCTGAACTGTTTTTGGACGGCTGTTTTCCCGGTCTCGCCCAGCCTCTTGGCGGCGTCAGGTGACTGCGCCAGATCGACATAGACCGCCGCAAGGGCCTCCTCGGTGTCGTCGCACATCACTCCCCCTCCCGTGGCATCGACGAGCTCAGGAAAGGCGCAGCAGCGGTTCTGAACGACAGGCGTACCAGCCGCCATGGACTCCAGCACATAGAGCCCGAAGTCCTCCTTGTAGCGCACCGGCACGGACAGGAAGCTCAGCGATTTAAGAAACTGGATCTTATCCGGACGGCTCAGGTTCGGATGGAACTCGACATCCTGCATGGCCCCGGCTTGTGCGAGATCGCGTTTGCATTCCTCCACGAGCGGCAAATCCGAGGGGCCACATGCGCCGCCGATCTTCAGGCGGAGGCTCGGCACCTTCCGCCTTGCAATCAGGTATGCCTTCACCACCCGGTCCAATCCCTTCTCCCGGCACATGCGTGCAAAGAAGCCGAGAGTGGGGCGTGAGGGTTGAGGGCGGGGCGATTCAACATCGTACCCGTCCAGGCTGATGCCGCTATGAACCACACTGAGCTGTCCTGGCCGAAGCTTGAGCCGCTCGGTCATGATGTCGCCGTAATACTTGCTGGGCGCCACGAAGCGATCGACTTCGCGTGCTCGTTCGATGATCTCGTCCCAGCATTGCTGGCTGTGTGGTGAACCGAGATCGTCCAGGAATTGATCTTCACCCTGAAGTGAACAGACCACACGGGTCGTCAGGGTGCGCTTCAACTCCCGGGCCATGCCGATCAGCATGCCGTTGGAAAGGCAGACCGCGTCGGTTTTCTGCTGTGCTGCCAGCCAGGTTGTCAGCTCCCTGAGTTCCCGGGCGTGCCTCCCTTCCTCGCCTCGAATCATGGAGAGCGTCATCTCCCCGACGTCCGAGGCATGGGTCTTTGCGGCCTTTCCTCCGGCCCACTTCAACAGCCTGGGGTGTGAGACCAGTTGTCGGAACCAGTTCGGGGCATGGCTGAAAAGGGAGGACTGCTGTTGCAGATAGACATTGATCCCTCCGAAGAACACGGGGGCCCCGGCGCTCTCGTCAGGCTCATCCAACGTCATCGGAAGGTAGAGCGGAAGCATCAGGATCGTATGCCCCAGCGCTCGTAACTCCCGGACCATGGTGTTGTCCCGAAAGCAATTGCCGCAATACATGCCTCCGGCTCCGGGCGTGATCTGGACCAAGTTCATTGAGCGGCAACCGCAGCCTCCCGGCTCACCAGGGGCTGGCCTATCGGCAAATCGTCAGGGATGGGAGCCCACTCTCGTATGGCGTCCCATAGACGGCTGAAGTCCTTGTTCACGTCGCCCGAGAGGCAGTCGGTGATGTCCGCGCCAAGATGAGGATACTTGTCGGTGACCTGACGGAAGCTGAAGTTCGGATTGTAGAACGCGTACACCAGCTTGCGCATGTTCTCGATGCCTTCGCGCAACGTATTGGCGTAATCGGTGAATCGCTCCGGGGATACATCGCCCGCGGCCAGCGCTGCGTGGACGGCATCTCCCGCCATCACACCCGACTTCAGAGCGAGCATGAGGCCCGAGGAAAAGACGGGGTCCAGAAATGCGAACGCGTCCCCCACAAGCAGCAAACCCTGGGATCCGCAGTGCTTGCTATGGAACGAGTATTCGTTTGTCAGATAGTAATCGCCGACCTGCTGCCCTGTGGAGAGGTGATCCTGGATCCATGCGTTCTGTGTGACCTCGCGATGGAAGATGTCCTTGGGCGATTTCACTCCACCCCGCGTGAGGTATTTGCCTTCTGCCACAACCCCCACGCTGACCATGTCGTCGTGTTGGGGAATGTGCCAGAACCAGCCTTTTTCGGGCACGAAGGCGACGGTGGTGGCGCCCTCTGCGATGTCAGGTTCCCGCTTCGAGCCCTTGTAATAAGTCCACACGGCGACCTTGTTCAGGTAGGGATCCTTGGTGCGCCAGCCCTGTCGAACCGTTGAGAATGCCTCCTTGCCGCTGCAATCAAGAGTGATCGGCGCCCGGAATTCCCGTTGTGTTCCATCCCGAAGTTCCGCTCGGACACCCACCACGGCTTCGCCCTCTTTCAGGAGTTCAGTGACCCGTGTCTCCTCCAGGACTGTGGCGCCCTTCTCCCGGGCGTTGTCCAGGTTGAGTTGATCGAACTCGGATCGCAGCACCTGCCAGGTTTGAGCGATGGTCTCCCGGTCGTATCGGGTGAAGAAGTAGAAAGGCTGCGAGGCTGAGCCCGACGGGGATACGAACTGGACGCTGTATTTTTTTAGGAATGCGGACTGGCGCAGTTTGCTGATCATGCCGAGGCGTTCCAGCGGAGCATAGGTGAACGGGATGAGCGACTCGCCCACGTGGTATCGGGGGAACTTTTCCCGTTCCAGAACCAAAACCTTCCGCCCGTGCTCCGACAGCACGGCCGCGGCGCTGGCCCCCGCAGGGCCACCGCCAATAAGGATTGCGTCCCATTGATCAGAAATATTCTCAGTCATGTTACGAGGAGGGTTAGTCGTGAGTGCTTGCTACGGCCGGAGGGAGGATTTCGACGATCTCAGCGATCGGGCCCAGTCTCGGGTCGGTCAGGGTATTGCGCCGCCCAAAAAGTTCAGCCTTGGAGTCCTTGAGTTCAAGTGCGGCGCTCATGAATTCATCCGCCACAACCTTCAGATAACCCTTGGGTTTGCTCAGGAAGGGGATCTGGGCATCGCGGAGGATTTGCCCCAGTGGCACCCGGCCTTCGAGAACCAATCTCCGGGCGGGGGGCGGAAGAGCATGGAGATGAATCTTGATTGCACCGAATTCCACCGGCTTGCGGGTGCCATCTACTCGCAGCACGACCTCCCTCAGGCAGGCATCGCCGCCCAATTCCACACTCAGCACCTCCAGATGCAGCCTGTTGCCATGGAACGCAGAGAGGGTGGAGGTCATGTCCGTGTCGTGAACCAGCAGGGATCGATATGGCTCGGGCATATCCTCTGGCTGGAGCGCTTTGGCGGATGGGATCCGACGCCCTGCGCGTGCGCACGACTCGTCCAGCGGATGGAGCAGCGGCTGAACAGATGCCATCCTGTGTGGCGTGACGGAAGCGGAACTGGACGGTTGCGTGCTCAAGCGTAACGAGTGTTTCGATGTTCAGGCAGGAAGAACTCCTGCAGCAGGCGGTCCACCTGGAGCAAACCTTCGCGGTTGATACGCACGTAGTCTCCATCGACTCGCGCCATGCCCCATTGCTGGAGCGTTTGCAGGGGTTCTGCAAAACGTTGGAGCGGGTTGACTCCAAATTTTTGCTGGTAGTAGGACAGCCGGGTCTGGCCGAGCTTCAGCTGGAGTATGAACTCTCGGATGAGCTTCTCGTCGTTCGTTGGTGCAAGAGCTCGATAAACCGGCCGTTGGCCCGCCTGCATGGCGGCGATATAGGGGTCGAAGTCATGCTGGTTCTGGTAGTGAACGCCCCCAATGTGTCCGAAACTCGCCACTCCCAGGGCCAGCAGATCCGCTCCGGCCCAGAGCCTGTCCCGGTAGACGAAGCGCGTCTTCTCCTTGTTCCTCACCGCTGTGTAGGCGCTCGCCACGGTATATCCGTGCTTCTCCAGCTCGTTGAAAGCGTAGTCCACCCACCGTCGCTTCGTGTCCCAGTCGGCGACCGGCGCGTTGAGCTTTCCGTCCGCTCTCATCTGCTTGTAGATGGTCGTGTTGTAAGGCACTTCCATCTGGTAGATCGTCACGCTGTCGGGCGAAAGCTCGGCGGTTCTCCTGACACATTCGCGCCAGTTGTCCTCCGTCTCCTCAACCATGCCCGCGATCAGATCGATGTTGATCTGCGGAAAGCCAATCTCCCGCGCGTAAGCGTAGGCGCGTCCGATTTCCTTGGAGTGATGTGCACGTCCGTTGATCTCCAGGACATGGTCGTCGAAGTTCTCCACACCCAGGCTCAACCGCGTGACTCCCATCTCGCGAATGGCCTTCAGCTTGTGATCCGTGAGAGTCCCCGGCTCGGCTTCGAAGGTCACCTCCTCCACCTCATCCCACGGAAGCATTCTCTGCATGCCGCTGGTCAGGTGTTTCAGTTGATCCACGGACAAATAGGAGGGCGTGCCTCCGCCAAAGTAAACGAACGAGGGCTTGCGTCCTCCGATGAAAGGGAGCCCGGAGTAGAGCTCCATCTCGCGGAGGGCTGCGTCGATGTAGCTGCGTATCGCGGAAGCATCCTTGTCCGTGTAAACGCGGAAGTAACAGAAGTGGCAACGCTTCCGGCAGAACGGAATATGGAGATAAATCCCGAGGGGAGTGTCCGGGGTGGGCGGGCGCTGGAGAGCGGCCTCGAATAAAGGAATGCCATCGGTCTTCCAGGCAGAGAAGGGGGGGTAATTGGAAACGAAATAATTTCCAGCTGTCGTCTCCTTCTGGAGAACAGGCTTGGGGAGCAGACCGGCAGGTGGATGGGCGGTGTTGTCTGAACTCATGGCTTGCCTTCCGGTTTCGCTCCGAAGCAGTAGACGCTTCCATCGTCCGATCCAACCACGATCCGCCCCTGATCCAGCGCAGGTGAACTTCCCACCGGTTGGCCAATCTCGTAGCTCCAGAGCTTCTTCCCGTCCTTCAGCGAGAGCATGTAGAGAAATCCGTCGTCCGATCCGACCAGAACGCGATCCCCTGCGATGGCCGGTGAGCTATCGACTTTTCCGCGCGTCGGAAAAATCCATACCCCGGTCCCGTCGTTCCGATTGACGCAGTGAACACGCTTGTCGCGTCCGCCGAACACCACCCGATCCTTAGTGACAGCGGGTGATGAGAAGTAGGGGAAATTGCGGTCACGGTAACTCCACACGTTGGTGCCCTTCTCCAGATCAAAACAAAGGAACTCGTTTTCGTAGTGGCCGACATACGCAAACTTGCCGACCAAGGCCGCGGACCCCGCGATATAAGCCCCCGCATCGAACTCCTTCACCTTGGACCCGTCGGCGAGCGAGATCACATGCATCAAGGCATCGCACCCTCCGAACACCGTCCTGCCATCCGATATCGCGGGGGAACCGTTAATGTAGTTTCCGCTTTCGTATACCCAATTGCTCCGTCCGGTGGTCGCTTCCAGGCAGTACAGCTTGAAGTCGTAGCTTCCGGCGAGGATCCATTTTTCGTTTCCCTTGGGAGCGGATATCCAGTTCGGGCTGCCCAACACTTTGTCGCCGGTCTGGAATTTCCAGGAGAGCTTGCCGGTGGAGGCATCCAGGCAATAGACCCAGGAATCTTCCGATCCAAAATAAACCCGCCCGTTCAGAACCAGCGGCGAGGATTCCAGAGATCCGTCCGTCTTGAAGTCCCACTTCTTTTTTCCGCTGGCCAGGTCGAGAGCGTGGAGTTTCTGGTCAGTCGACCCGATGAAAACCGTGTTGGAAACGATGGCGGCTGACGACATTACCGGGCCCTCCGTTTTGAACGTCCAGAGCTTCTCAGGCTTTTCCGGCAGGGCCGCCTGGGCCTCTGGCACGACTCCGGTGAGGGAGGGATTGGCCCTGAACATCGGCCAGTCTGCCAGGGCCGGGTGTACGAAAACTATCAGGGCGAGACTGGCAGCAGCTGCCTGTCGTGCCCCCGTCGGCAGTCGATGGAATGGCATTCTCATGAGGCTGGTCGCCCGTGCCGGGCAATGCTCCCACAATATGTTTACGTACCTCCCGGAAGGCAAATTAAATCATACCTATACGTATTATCGACTCGGACCTGGTTTCGCGTCAGATCAGCTAAGCCGGAACGATTCGGTAGGAAAGTGGACAGTTGCGCAGCAGACTCTTGCGAAGTGGGAGGCGTGAGGAGCGTGCGGATTGAATCGCAATACGTAAGCGACGAACAATGAAGCGCTTCCCAAGAGGATTAGGGAAATGGCCACTTTCCTACTGAATCGTTCCGGCCAAGGGCGGTTCCGTCCGTCTGCGAGCATCGAACGGGGTCACAAAGTCTCGATTTCCCTCGGAACGAGGAGAACTGATTTGATCGTGCCCCCCCAGGGCCGAAGAACGGCGACCTGCGAGCCTGACTCGACGGGGCTTGCTTGGTTCCCGATTTGGATGATCGGCCGCACTGCGAGAAGCCTATCCAGATCCCGCAGTCTGTCGCATCCAGAGCTTGTTCCAATCCCTGGCCAGTGGTGGCGTTGTGCGGGGACCAGAGAGAACTTCCAAACCGCGCAAGGTCCCGGTCGTGCGCGTTTCGATGCCTGGACGGGTGAAGCTGTCGAAAGTCTGTCGTTCTACCGTCGCCCCGGCACTGCCGAGATGTTGGGTATTTCCGGATGGGTTCTCTCTTGCGCCAACCAAAGGAACACCATCCGATGGATTTGCAATCCGTCGCGCATGGAAGTAATCGTGGGCCGAATTAACGAACACGACTTATCACAGCGACCTCGAGGCAATCCACCGACTCACCTCGCATCTCGCGCCGCCTGGACTCTCGTTGCCTCGCTCGCGTTCGTCTTGCACGGTTGGTCCGCTGTGCCCCGCGTACCTGTGATCGTTTACGCCGGCGGCTTCTCGCCAACGCTTCAAAGCGACGAACGCGGCGGGATCTACCTCGCTGA
>Ga0194132_10008742_pt1 | contig 14356 bp, 11 predicted proteins | sample TA2KigOf80mmetaG_FD_148612 | JGI IMG/M metagenome (GOLD analysis project Ga0194132, IMG submission 148612) | Freshwater microbial communities from Lake Tanganyika, Tanzania - TA2015054 Kigoma Offshore 80m | ecosystem: Environmental > Aquatic > Freshwater > Lake | place: Tanzania: Lake... | reverse complement strand
GACGACTACCCACCAGCCCGTGGCGATCACCAATACCCCGGCGGCGCCCGTGGCGATCCACAGCCAGTTGCGACACAGCGGACAATCCGACGTCGGCGGCTCCGGCGCGGCGGTCATGCTGGGCGATTCGTGCGGCCGCTGGCTCGGCGGCGCGGACGGCGCATTCGGCGATTCCTTGGGCGTTTCGGTCGTCTTGGTTGGCGCAGGCAGCGAAATATCCTTCGTCGCTTCCACCGGTGCGCTGGTTGGGAAAGTGCCGAGCGACTCAGCCGGCGCCGGCACGATCTGCTTGCCGTCGAAGAGCTTGTCGGTGATCTCCTTCCAATTCGCAGCCAGAAGGAGGTCCACGCCGGGATTCAGGTCCTTGACGTCGCAGGAGCATTTGCCGCACAGAAACATCGTCGCCGCCGCCATGTTTTCCGCGGTGAGTTCGTCGCCGGACAGGCTCGCCAATGCCCGACCGCGTCCGAAAATGACGAATACGATCGGTCCCTCCACTTTGTCCAATCCGGCCTCTGTGCTCAGCAGCAAAGACACAAGCCCCGCTTCGGCCGGCTGCTTGCGATCCAGCACCAGCATGGGCAACGAAACCTTGAGCGGCAAAGGCAATTGGATTTGCGGGCCTTCCTTGCTCTGCTCCGGCAATGTGATCTTCTTTTCCAAAAGCTTCGCCTGATCGCGCACCAAGTCGTACGCCGCCTTGTCCTTCTTTGCGTCGCCGCTGGTCATCACGACGAACACCGCCGACGGCCCGCGCGTCAGATGCCCCAGGATCGCTTGCCGCATCGGCGAGTCCATGACGCTCGCGACGTTTGCCACCGTGCACGGCCCCGACCAGGCGGTGTACGCCGCCTCGCGCGGCGGATGATAGCGCACTACCATCCACGGCGTCTTCTGATCGCTCCAGTGCCGAAGCCAAAGATTGACGCGATTATTGCCCAGATTGGTCCCGTCGTCTTGATCGAGATCGATGAGCGTAATCTCGGCATTCACGCGGCCCGGCTTGCTCCACGCGTCCAGCGACTTCTTGATATCGCTCGCAAGCGGTCCGTGGTGATAGACGAGCACCTCGTACGTCGCCAGCTCCCATTTCTCGAGTGCATAGCGAAAAACCGGAATGGTGCATGCCCGTGCTGAGGGCAGAACGCCGAACAGCAGGACGCACAAGGCCAGGATTGCTCTGTTCATAATGCACGTTCTCGTATGGATTTTGCTTGATGCCATTATATCGCCAGGAGACACATCGCGTCAAACACGAGTACTGTCAACGTTGAAACGCGGAGAGCGCAGAGAACGCTGAGAGAGATCCCGTTGTACTCTCCGCGTTCTCTGCGCTCTCAGCGTTTCAATTGAGATAAACCTACTTCACCCCGCTCATCTGGCGTGCCTTCAAAAACTCGTCCCCCGCCCTCCAGGTCGGCAGGCCCTTGGCGTTGGCGGCATCCCGGGCGATGTCGAAGGCGAAACGCATCAGCACCGGGTAGCCGGTGAAGTCCCAGTCGTCGCGGTACTGATCGTTCGGCGTGTGGTAAGTCTTGGCGATGAACTCATAGTGCAGCTTCTGCACGACCTCGGCCGACTTGCCCTTGATCTTCTCGCCGGGGAAGATGGAGAACGCTGGCACGCCGCCGCGGGCCAGGGCGAAGTGGTCGGAGCGATAGTAGTAGCCGAGGTGGGCCATCTTGTCGGGCTCGATGTCGAGCTTGTGTTTGCGCGCGGACGCTTCGAGGAGCCCATACGCCGTGGTGCGCTCGGCCCCGCTGACGATAACCGACTCAGGGATGCCGAGCGGAAGGATCGTGTCGAAGTTGAGGTTGAGCGCCGTCTTGCCGAGCGGGAACGCCGGGTTGGCGGCATAGAAGACGGCGCCGAGCAGGCCGCTCTCTTCGGCCGTCGTGGAGAGAAACACTGCCGAGCGCTTGGGCCGCGGGTTCTGTTTGGCCCAGATGTTGGCCATCTCCAACAAGATGGCGCAACCGCTGGCGTTATCGAGCGCCCCGTAATGGATGTTGCTCAGGCCCGGTGTCGGCTTCCCCAGACCCAGGTGATCCCAGTGTGCCGTGAAGATGACCGCTTCCGACTTCAACGCAGGATCGCTCCCCTCGACGACGCCGACAACATTGCGGCTCACGATTTTCTGCACGGTGGTCGGAATATGTCCCTTGATGCGAACGCCGAGCGGGATGGCTTTGAAGCCCTTGGTGTCGGCCTTGGCGAGCGCCTCTTCAACGGTGAGGCCGACCGAAGCGAGCAGCTTGTTGCCCGCGTTCTTGGGTAACCAGCCGGCAAACGCCAAGGCATGCCCGTCGTTCGCATTGCGGCGAAGCTGAGCGCCCTTGAGTTTCTTGACGACGCCGTACGGGTATCCCGCCGTCACATCGGTATGGATGATGAGCACCGCCTTGGCGCCGCGACGTGCCGCCTCCTCATACTTGTAGGTCCATCGGCCATAATAGGTCAGCGCCGTGCCGCCAAAGAACTTGGGATCGTCCGACGGCGGCTCGTTGGTGAATACGACGACGACCTTACCCTTGACATCGACGCCCTGATAATCGTCCCACCCGAACTCAGGGGCCGTGATGCCATGCCCAAGAAAAATCGCCTCGGCATCGAAGTCCTCCGACTGCTGCGATTTGCTGACGCCGGCGAACTCATCCTCGATTTTGAACGATGTTGATTTGTCGCCCTTGGTGAACGAGAGCGTGGCGGTCGGCCCCGTCGTGACCATCACGAGCGGCACGGCTTGGTAAAAGGTTCCGCGATCGCCCGCCGGCTTGAGCCCGGCCTTCGTGAACTCTCCGCTGATATATTCGATCGCCAAATCCTCGCCACGCGTGCCGACGCCGCGGCCTTCGAGCGGAGCGCTGGCTAGATGCTTGACATGCCCGCGGAGTCGGTCCAGCAAGACTTCTTGGCTCAGGGAGGTGGGTGCGATTCCCGAAAGCACGGCGACGCAACTGACGATTCGCATCATGTTCACGGTGTCTTCTCTCATCTTGAACGGTCATTCGAATCCCAGAACCGCGACGGCTTGCTGCGATTACGGGCTGGCCGATTTATGTTACTCGGATGCAATAACAGACGCCACGGAATTGAGGAATTGTGGATGACACCGACGAGGCACAAGAAGTTAAATCAATGATCTCAGTCCGGGAATAATCGAGCTTGAGCGCTCCGCGGAGACATGCAATGCCCATTCACGACCGGACGAGACTTGACGCTGGCATTTTTCACGACTTCCACCACGCCTGGAGCGCGGAACTCCGCACCGCTCTGAATGGCGGCCTGCTTCCTTTCGGCTACCATGCCCTCCCGGGACCGACTACGCGCCCATTTGGTCCGGATGTCTTGACGCTCCAGGGAAACGGGAATTTGACTTCGGGGAATGGGCAGCGGGGATCAGTCGCGCTGGTCGACAAACCGCGCAAGGTTCGCGTCGTGCAAGAAAGCGAGGCGGACCTGTACGCCAAAAAGGGCCAACCGCATCGTAATTCGCCACTATGCGATCACCGCTCACGTGCCGGATCGTTACCGACTTTTGCTTGCGGCGATAGAATTCCATATCGGTCTCGGCGATCGGCGTCAGCTTCGGCGCCATGAGCACCTCGCTGGTGGTCGGGGCCTCGCCGACACCTCCCTCGTCCCAACTTGATCCCTGCAAGGTCAAAACGTTTGGCCCGAAGCCAGCTGCGTGTTGCTCCGGCAACGCATAGTAATCCGCCGGCAGCACGCCGCGATTGAGCGCCCGCGCAAGCTCTTCGATCCAGCCGTGGTGAAAGGCGTGAAATATACCTGCGTCAACTCGTGTCCAGTCATGAATCGGCATAGACATTCTCATGCGATGGCCTTCCACATCAAACATACACGAAAGGTGCTCCGGGATCAGCTCATCGTCGAGCGAACCGCCGGCCGTATAATCCATATTAACTGACCCTTCGAACCCGAGTGGCTTCCATGCTCGACCCCCAATACATCCGCGATAACCTTGACCCCGTCAAAGCCAACTGCAAGAACCGCAACGTCAACGCCGACGTCGATCGCGTCGTCGCGCTCGATGACGAACGGCGGCGGCTCATCTCGGCCATGCAGGTCAAGCAGCAAGAAGCGAATGCCAGCGCCAAGACCGTGGGGCAGGAGAAAGACCCGGCCAAAAAGCAGGAGCTGATCGCCCGCGGCAAACAGTTGCGCGGCGAAGTTGCGGAGTTGGAGACGCAGCTCAAGCAAATCGAGATCGATCTCAAGGCCGTTGTCAGCACCATTCCGAACATGACGCATCCAGCCGCGCCGATCGGAGCGCTGCCGGAGGACAACAAGGTCATCAAGACCTGGGGCGAGCCGACGAAGTTCGACTTCAAGCCGAAGGACCATGTCGCGATTGCCGAGGGGCTCGATCTTGTCGATTTCGAAGCGGGATCGGCGGTGGCGGGGCAGAAGTTCTACTTCCTCAAGAATGAGGCGGTACTGCTGGAGTTGGCCCTCGTTCAGTATGCAATGACGACGCTGCTCAAGCACGGCTACACGCCAATCATCACGCCGGACCTGGCGCGCGTCGATGTGCTCGAAGGGATCGGGTTCATGCCGCGCGGCGAGGGGACGCAGATCTATTCGATCGCCAACTCCGACCTGTGCTTGATCGCGACGGCGGAGATCACGCTGGGCGGCATGCATCGCGATCAGATCATGGACGAGGCGAAGCTGCCGCTCAAGTACGTTGGCCTGTCGCATTGTTTCCGCACGGAAGCCGGGGCGCCGGGGCGCGACACTCGCGGTCTTTATCGCGTGCATCAGTTCACCAAGGTCGAGATGTTCGCGTTCTGCGTGCCGGAACAGTCGGACGCCATCCACGAGGAGATTCGCGAAATCGAGGAGGAAATCTTCCAGGGCCTGAAGTTGCCGTACCACGTGATCGACACCTGCACCGGCGATCTGGGCGGCCCGGCCTATCGCAAGTACGATCTCGAAGCCTGGATGCCCGCGCGTGGCAAGGCCGGCGAGTACGGCGAGGTCACGTCGACATCCAACTGCACCGACTTCCAGGCCCGCCGGCTCAACATCCGCTACAAGAGCCCCAAACACAAAGGCACGAGATTCGTTCATACGCTGAACGGCACCGCCATCGCCGTGAGCCGATGCCTGGTCGCGATCCTCGAGAACTACCAGCAAGCTGATGGTAGCGTGGCCATTCCGGAAGTGCTTCAGACTTGGATGGGCGGGCGGGATCGGATTGCGCTGAAGTGATTCCGTCGCCAAGGCGGCCGCATTCATTGACGATCGGGCTGAGAATTCCCTGTTCCTCGCCTGCCTCAGTGTAGGGGAGAGCCGCCCATTGCCGCTCAATGACTCCAATGCGAACGATGATGTTGACTGTTCGGTGCATTCTCTTCTGGCTCGCCCTTCTGCCGACTGTCGCGGCGGCCGGCGATGACGCGGACAAGGCGATTGGCATGATCAAGCAGTGGGGCGGCAAGATCGTGCGCGACCAGGCCGCCAAGGGCAATCCGGTCGTTGGCATCGACCTGTCCTATTGCCGAATTGCCGACGACATGCTCAAGGAACTGGCCGCTTTTGCGGAGTTGCGCGAGCTTGATCTTTTCGGCAACAAGATCGGCGACGAGGGCATCAAGCATCTGCGCCGATTGCCGCGCTTGCAGCGAGTTGACCTTTCCCTGAGTCGAGTAACCGACGACGGGCTTAAGGAGCTTGCCGGCCTCAAAATGCTGACGACGCTGGGCCTGACCGAGACGGCTATCACCGGCGCCGGGCTCGACCATCTGCGCGGTCTGGTCGAGCTGAAGGAACTGCAGCTAAGCGGATCGGCGGTTACCGATGACGGGATGAAGTCGATCGCGTCGCTGCAAAGCTTGCGCGTCGTCATCTTGCGCGACACCAAGATCACCGATCAAACCATGCCGTTTGTCGGCAAACTCAACAAGCTGGAGGCGGTCGATCTCAGTGGAACCAAGGTGGGCGACGCCGGGGCGATGTCGCTAGCGTCGCTCATCAAGCTGCAAACGCTGCGGCTCGATGGCACGCCGATCTCCGATGCGGCGCTGAAGGGCTTCGCCTCGCTTCGAGAACTGCAGACGTTGTCGTTCTTGCACACCCGCGTTACCGGCGTCGGCTTGAAGAACCTGAGCAGCCTCCGCGTCCTCAACCTGCAACACACCGATCTAGCGGACAAATCTGTTGGAGAGATCGCTCAATTGGCGAACTTGCGCGACCTATCGCTTGCTGGCTGCAAGGTCGGCGACGCGGGCATCATTCACCTCGCTACTCTGAAATCGCTCCGCTCACTCGATGTGCGCGGCACTCGCCTCTCCGACGAGGGACTCAAAGCAATAGTTGGCCTCGGCGAACTGCGCACGCTCAACCTCGGCTACACGGACATCAGCGATCGCGGCTTCATGGAACTCCGCTCGCTGGCCAAGCTGGAGGAGCTTCGGCTCAGCTCCACCAAGATCAGCGACTCGGCACTCAAGTCGGTGCGAGAACTCAAGTCGTTGCGTGAAATCGATCTGAACGACACCAAGGTGACCGACGTCGGCGTCAAGCAACTCCGCGACGCATTGCCCAAACTCACCGTCAATCGCTAGATTCCGCCGCGTAGGGTGCGTAAGACGCATCGTTCGGGGCCGTTGTCCAGCGGACGGACGGTGCGTTTCACGCACCCTACAGATGGGACATGATTAGAGCCGCGACCGTCCGGGAGCGGTTTCCATGGGACGCTCCCTAACGGTCGCCGCTCGGACAAATACCTACGCCTTCGAGGCCTACTCGCCCGTGTCGGCGGGTGGTGTTGCATCCGGGGCGGCGGGCGTTTCTTCGGCGGACGCCGGTTCCTTGTCGGCGGCGTCGGGCCAGATGCGGCCGTAGACAAAATAGCCTCCGTAGCCCAGAAGACCGACGGGGATGGCCAGTGCGACGCCGGTGATCAGGGCGAGCATGCAGTACGCGAAGATCTTGAAGCACCAGCCCAGACCTTGCTTGACGTAGCTGCTCAGTCCTTCATCGCTGGCGACGATCGGGGCGGGCGTTTGCAGCGTGACCGTGATCTGGGCGGTGGCGAGATCGTTGTCGGGCACGTTGGGATTAGTCTCCGTGCTCAGCTGGATCTCCTTGCCTGCTCCGCGCAGTTGCTTGACCAGTGCGTCGTGCGAAGCCAGCGGAACGGTGAAGACGAGGACGGTTTTGGCCTGGCCATTGGGCAGGCGAACGACGTTGCCGCCGGCCGTGCGTCCCTTGATGGAGCGAACGAATTCCTTGGCCTCGGTGGCCGCCTTGTCGATTTCGCTGACTTCAACGGAGAGTTGAATCTTCTCGCGCGCCGGGCGTCGCCGGTTTCGAGATAGAGGCGCGCGAAGATCAGCCGGGACGTACGGCGGACGAGCTCTTCAAACGCGGCCTGATTGCCACGCTGTGCGCGTCCGACAAGGATTTCATCAGTTTCAGTCATCAGCACGTCCTGAAGAGAAGACGACGACGGCGGATCGGGCGCGCGCGGGATTTCTTCGGAAGCCCCGGGGTTCGGAGTACCTCACTCCGGGGCTTTTTCTACCTATAATTCCCTTAACCCTACCATTTTCCCCTCAATCTCGGGAGTGCGAGCATGAAATTCGTGTTAAACGCCGTGATTGCCATCGTATTAGGAGTATCGCTGGCCACGGCTGCGTCGGCCCAGGGCAAGGGCGAGGAAAGAGACATCTTCAACTACGTCGCCCAGAAAAAGGCGGGCAAGGATGTCAAAAAGATCATCTTCATTGCCGATCCCGACACGCACGGCGGCAAGGGGAACCACGAGTTCAAGGCCGGCGCCATCTACATGGCGCGCGTCCTCAACGCTCGCTATCCGAATTGCTACGCCGTCGTCCATCTGGGCGGACGCTGGCCCGGCGGCGCGTTGAAAGTCGACAACCAGGCGTTGCCGAAAAAATCGGGCGAAGTTTGGCCCAAGGACATCGGCCATGCCGACTGCTACATCGTCCTGCTTAACCACGCTCGCCAGGCGGCATTGGACAAGGACATCGCCGCGGCCGTCGAACGTGGCGCCGGCTTCATGGCCATTCATTACGGCGTCGAAGTCAGCAAGGGCAAGCAAGGCGACAATTTCCTTAAATGGATCGGCGGCTACTTCGAAACATTTTGGTCGGTCAATCCGCATTGGACGCCGAAGTTCGACAAGATTCCGGAGCACGAAACGACGCGCGGCGTCAAGCCGTTCTCGATCAACGACGAATGGTACTATCACATGCGGTTCGTCGAAGGCATGAAAGGCGTCACGCCGGTGTTGTCCGCCGTCGCCGACGTCAAGACGGTGACCGGGCGCTGGGACGGCAAGAAGGCCGGCGCGCACAATGGCAACCCCGATGTCCTCGAAGCGGTCAAAGCCGGCAAGCCGCAGCACGTTGCCTGGGCCTACGTGCGTCCCGACGGCGGCCGCGGCTTCGGCTTCACCGGGTATCACAATTACAAAAACCTGCAGAACGACAGCTTCCGCACGTTGCTTCTCAATGCCGCCGCGTGGACCGCGAAGCTGGACGTACCTGCCGAAGGCATCCGGACCGAAACGCCTAACGATCAGGAACTCGATCGCTACTACGTGGAAGGCTTACGGATGCTGAGGTAGCCCGCTTGCCGTTTAGCGCTCGCATGGCGCCGGGCGAGCGCTAAACGTAAACATCGAGAAACACCCATGTCGTTCATTCGCCGACTGCCGATCTATTTGCTCCTCGACAATTCCGAGTCGATGGTCGGCGATCCATTGGCGGCCGTCAATCAGGGATTGCAGCAGCTCTGCTTCGAAGTGAAAAGCGACCCGATGGCGATCGAGACGGCATGGATGTCGGTGATCACGTTCGGCGGGAAGCCGCGCGTCGTCGCGCCGCTGACGGAGGTCTTGCAATTCTCGCCGCCACCGCTCTACGTCGGTCCCGGCACGAACCTCGGCGCTGGGCTCGAGTTGCTCGCCCAATCGATTCGCAACGAAGTCCGCAAGTCGACGGCAGAGCAACGCGGCGATTGGCGTCCCATCATTTTCCTCATGACCGACGGCCAGCCGACCGACAACTGGCGCGATGGTCTGAACCGCTTTCGCGCAACCGTGTCGCCGAAGGATGCCAACATCATCGCCATCGGCTGCGGCGAAGACGTCGATATGGACGTGCTCAAAGCCATCACGCCGGTCACGCTGCTCATGAAGACGCTGACGCCGGGCGCGCTGCAAGCGTTTTTCAAATGGGTGAGCGCTTCGGTGAGCACGGCCAGCGTGCGCGTCGGCGGCGAGGGAAAGCCGTTCGAACTGCCCGCGCTGCCGCCCGGCGTTGAGATGCCGACACAGAGCGGATCGTCATCACTGCATGCGGCCTCGCAGTTGATCTTGTTTTCACGATGTCAAAAAGACGGCAACCTCTACTTGATGCGCTATCGGCGTTCGGCCGGCGGTTACCAGGCGGAGCGCGCGTACCCGGTGGGGCGTGATTACGCTGCCGAAGTGTCGTCGGGGTATGGCCTGGACATCGACGCCGGGCAGCTGAGCGGTTCGCCGGCGTGCCCGTACTGTGGCAACCCGGGCTTCAAGCCGCTCTCCGACAAGAGCCTGATGTGCCACGATCGCCTCGAACTGCGCGGCGGCCGAGCCCAGGTCATGTTCGTCCTCGATATCACCGGCAGCATGGCGGGGGAAATCGAAGGCGTAAAAGACAACATCAAGGACTTCATGGACTACATCCACTCCGAAGGGCTGTCGGCCAAAGTCGGGCTGATCGCCTTTCGCGACCTGGAGGAAGACGAGCCGCCGGAGGTGTTGACGTTTCAGGGTAAACCGTTCACCAAGGATGCGGGGATGTTCAAGAAGCAGGTGTCGCGGCTCGTCGCCGACGGCGGCGGGGCCAACGACGGCGAAAGCAGCTTCGACGCGATCGCGCTGGCCTGCCACCAGCCTTTCGATCAGGGCGTGACGCGCATCCTGATCTTGATCACCGACGAGCCGCCGTTGACACCGGACGGGCGCATCCGCAGTCTGGAGGATGTCGCTACGGCGCTGTCGCAGGCGCATATCGATCAGCTGCACATTGTGGCGCCGGACTATGTGCAGGACCGCTATACGCCGTTGCATCACACTGTAAAAGGCGACGTGTTCGATCTCGACGCCGGGGCGCGCGGCGGCAGCACGTTCCGCAAGATATTGCTCGACATCGGCAAGAGCATCAGCATCGCCACACGCATCGGGTAATGTCGTTGGCGAGCCGAGCCATCGAGGGTCCGCCATGCTCATCGCGGTCATCAGCGACACGCATAGCCGTACCGTCTCCGTGCAGAGTGCGCTCGACATCGCCCAAGCCCGCGGCGCCGAAGTCATCCTCCACTGCGGCGACATCTGCGACGACGAGACCGTGCATCTCTTTCCGGCGCGCACGCATTTCGTCTGGGGCAATTGCGACTATCTGCGCGACGATATCGAACGCGCCATCACCGACATCGGCGGCACGCTGCACGGCGACTGGGGCCAGCTCGAGTTGGCGAATCGCTCGATCGCTTTTGTCCACGGCGACAATCGCATGCTGCTGTCGGAACTCGAATACGCCGACGCCTTCGATTTTCTGTTTCACGGGCATACCCACGTCGCCAAGGAGCATCGCGTGGGCCGAACGCGCGTGATCAATCCAGGGGCGCTGCAGCGCGTCGCGGTTCGCACGTTTGTGTTGCTCGACATGGCGACGGGGGAGGTGGAGAGCATTACTGTGGATTAGGATTAGGTCCTGGCTAGGCGCGGCGGCCGCTAAACGTAATCGGCGCGCCGGTGAGCGGTTTTGAGCCAAGTCCGGCCGCATAAGCTGCGTAATCTGCAAAAATATTTCACAAAATGTGGGTTTTACTGTTGTAATAGGCTCTTGACTCGGTTCCAATAATACTAATGGTATTCGATCCAATTCCTGTCTGAGTATCGTACCTGAGAGATTTCAGCGCGTTTCTTGACGATCGGCACTCAAATCGCTGGTCATGGATGTGGTAGCCCGTGAGTAGCAGGCGAAAAAGGAGGTTGATCATGGGAAGCGACATGATAGTAGCCCTCAAAGAAGCCTCGGCCAACGGGACAACTCTGTTCGGCCTCAATCACCATGCCGAACCGGACGCACGTCATTCGGTTCAGGTCAATCCGGGGCAGATGCACGATCCCGGCGAGATGCTCCACGTCGGCCTGATCGAGATTCCCCAAGTTCGCCAGACGAATTCGGTCCTTGGCCTGCAGCGCGTCGGCCAATGGGGATTCACGCACGGGATTAATGAGCATCGCGTCGCGATCGGCGTCACCGGCTGGCACAGCCGCCTGGCCAGCAATGGCACCTCATTGACGGGCGACGACCTTGTTCGCCTGGCCCTGGAGCGAAGCCATAAGGCGCATCACGCCGTCGAAGTCCTCACCGATCTACTGGAGCGGTACGGTCAAACACCGGCCACCGCGCCTCGCGACAGTATCCTGCTTATTGCCGACAGCGACGAGGCGTTCGTATTGGAAACCGCGGGCCGATACTGGGCGCTGCTCGAATGCGGCCATACACGCGTGGTCACGGATGCGGCCATGATCCGTCAAGACTGGCGCCGGTTGGCGCCAGGTCTGGCGACGTACGTGATCGAGCAAGGCTGGTGGAACGACGACGGCAGTAAGATCGACTTCGTGCGCTGCCTGGCGGAAAAAACGCCGATCACAAGCGTTGCGTCCAAACGCTGGGGACATGCCAGCTTGGCGCTCGCACAACAACAGGGGGCGATCGATCTGTACTTCCTGCGCCGCATGCTAGGCGATCACTTCGTGCAAAATCGGGATTTCCTTCCCAACGCCAAAACCGCGCTGGCTTCGAGCTTTCTCGTCGACTTGCACGCCGAGGATCAACCGCCGATCGCGTGGGTCGCCTTTGGAGCTCCAAAAGTAGAGTTGTACTTCCCGGTGTGCATGCAAGGCCAGCTTCCGGCGGGCTTTGGAGAGGGTATCCCGGCCTCGCCGTCGATCCAGGAGCGAATCAACAACTTGCAGCGCCTTACATTGGGAAATGAACGCGCGCACCTTGCGACGACCATCGAACGGCTGCAAGCACGCTTCGATCAAGACGCGGAAGAATTCCTGCACAAGGCGCAGGACTATTCAAATCATGGCAAGCCGTACCTTGTCGGCCAGTTCGCCACCGAGATGATGCATCTGCACGTTGAATTGTTCGACAAGGATTATCGCCGACTTCTGGGAATGGAGGAAGCGCCGCGTCCGACGGTGCCGGAGGCCGAGGAAGTCATGTACTTCGCGTAAAGGTACGCGGAGTTGAGCGACATTCAGCGTTTGCCGCCGAACTTGAACATCGAGCCCACTTTTTTTGAGTAGCCGTCAAATTTCTTGTGCAGGTCGGGGCGTTGGCGATCGGGCGTGCGCTGCCAAATGCGATCCAGAAGTAGTTTCTGGGCGGTGAGCCGATCGCTGCGTTCTTTCTCGGAATCGCGCTTGTCCCAGCCGCCTTTGTCCTTGTCGAAGCCGCCCTTGTCAGATGGGCCCTTCTTGAAGTCGAGTCCTTTCGGCGCCAGGAACTTCATAAACAGAGGCGTCTTCCATTGCTGCATGGGATAGACGCCGTACTGCATGAAGCGATCGTAGCCATGTGCGTAGCGATCGCGATCGAGTTCATTGCCTTTCTTCTCGGCGGCTGCGGCGCGATCGGCAAGCAGGTTGGAGATTTTCTCGATCTTCTCCGCTTCCTTGACGATGTCGTCTTCATTCTGAGCGAGCCAACGCCCGGATCGAAGAAGCTCATCGGCAAGCTCATGCTCCTCCAGCGTCAGTAGGGCTTGGTCCTTTTCCAGTTCACGGCGCAGCGTGGGCTCTTCTTCGAGAAGCTCTTTCCGCCGCTCGACGTCCGCGTTGGTGATGGCGACGTTCCAGTCGATCAAGCGGTCGATGAGAGTCGAAGGGGCGGCCTGCGTGGAACTGGGACCAAACAGCATGTACGCCAACGCCCCCAGAGCGATCAGCACCATGGCGGCCGCCCCGACCCAGCGGATGGGATGCCAGGGATGCAACGCGGGCTTGGCGCGAGTCTCGGTTTCCGCGGCAGCCGGCGCTTCCGTCTCGATAGGCTTAGTCGGATGATCGATCGTCTTGAGAAATCGCTTCTTGGCGTCTTCGCACCCCGGCGGCATGGGCTGATCTCGCCAGTCCACTTCCATCTTGTACAGGGAGCGCGCAAACTTCGCACAGACGGCACATCGCTTGAGATGCCGATTCATGTCGCGCGGCCAGTCCTTGACGAGCAGGCTATCCACCTGCATTAGCCAGGTCTGTACATAGTCGCAGTTCATGAGTTCCCCTCGGCGGCGGACTCCCCTAGGCGTTTCAAAAGCTTCGATCGAGCCTGATGCATGTGTTGGCGGGCGGCGACCTCCGTGACGCCCGCAATTCCCGCGATCTCCTTGAACGACAAATCCTCCGTGACGCGCAGGTGGAACACAAGTCGAGTCAGTTCCGTCAATTCCTGCATAGCCACGCGGATCAGTTTGCTCTGCTCGGCGACATCCAACTCGCTTTCCGCCGACTTTTCCTCGCTGACCACGTCTTCCGTAAGCGGACCGATCTTGAGCGTCTGCTTCTTTCGCTTGATGTCGAAAAACGCGTTGGTCGCGATCCGCAGCAACCATGCGCGCAAATTCGTGCCGGCCTTGAACGTGTCCCACCGCCGTATCGCCCGAAGGAAGGTCTCCTGCGTTATATCTTCGGTGTCATGCGGACTTCCCGTCAGCGAGTAAACGAGCCGATAGACTGCCGTCCAATGCGCCTCCACCACCTCGTCGAAATTCTCCGGTGGCGGAGCGCTGGAGGGATTATCTCCCTCTGAATTACAACGAACAGATGATTTTCGCGTGAGTTTAATAGCTACATGACCTAAATACAGCGACCGGCGGCGAATCGCAGGTCAGAATCAATTTATTAATAAACAATGAGCGTTCGCCATATGCGTATGCTTTGACAGCAGTTGCAAGTGAAACGCAATCATTCAATCTTCACGGCGAGACCCCTGTCTGATGGCGTGCATGGCCGATTTCTTTCAAAGTATTACAGTTAAATATCCGTAATGTTGGGCGTCCGGGCCGCATTTTCTAGGGGTGGAGACCAGTTCGGCGCCGGCTTTCAAGCCTGACGCTTTTCGGGGCCAGTTCTGGCAGAGAGCCTGATTGCAGAAGATCACTCATTACTTTTCTAGTGTATCATGCCAATTCTAAGAATTCGATGAGGGATTACTTTGCCTAGATGACCATTTCACAAATCGCTTTGCAGCTGCAATTGGCCTGGACAAAACGGGACGTTTGCGTCAAGCTGGCAAGC
>Ga0194132_10008741_pt1 | contig 14357 bp, 14 predicted proteins | sample TA2KigOf80mmetaG_FD_148612 | JGI IMG/M metagenome (GOLD analysis project Ga0194132, IMG submission 148612) | Freshwater microbial communities from Lake Tanganyika, Tanzania - TA2015054 Kigoma Offshore 80m | ecosystem: Environmental > Aquatic > Freshwater > Lake | place: Tanzania: Lake... | reverse complement strand
AACCGCGGTATCGCCAGCGCCGGATCTACCTTTCGATCCGCGAAGATCTCGTAGCCGCCCCGGTCGATTGCCAGTGAACCCTTGGTGCCGAAGAACTCCAGGCCGCTGTTCGTTCTCGGCGCCCCGGCGCTCGCTTCGCGATGATGCCAGGATGCCGTCCAACCGCCGAAATCGTAAATCGCGTCCTGAGTGTCGGGCGTCTCGCCATCGTCTTGCAGTGCATACCGACCGCCAACCGACGCCACCGATTTCGGCCCCTTCGTGTCGATCCCCCAGTAGACGATGTCCAACGAGTGCGCGGCAAGGTTTGTCATCTGTCCGCCCGAATAATCCCAGAACCACCGGAAGTGATAAATGCCGCGGTGCGGCTCGTAACGCCGCGCCGGCGCCGGCCCAAGCCACATGTCGTAGTCGAAATCGCTTGGCGCCGACCCGGGCGGAGGAGTCCCAAACCCGGGCATGATGTTGCGCGCCGACTGCATGCGTACCGTGTGAATCTTTCCAATCCGCCCCTCGCGCAGCAACTGCCGCGCCTTGGCGTAATGGCGCCCCGAGCGCTGCTGCGTTCCGCACTGTACGACGCGGTCATGACGCCGCGCAACCTCGGTCATCCACTTGCCTTCGGCTTGAAACAGCGTCAGCGGTTTTTCGACGTACACATCCTTGCCGGCGGCGCACGCCATCATGGTCATCAGCGCGTGCCAGTGGTCCGGCGTCGACACACAGACGGCTTGGATCTCCCGATCGTCGATCAGCTTGCGGAAGTCCTTATAGGCCTTGGCCCGTCCGCCGCAGGCTTTAACGCCTTCTTCCAAACGCGGTTGATAGGTCTCCGACATCGCCGCCATGTCGACGTCCTTTTGGTTCTTGAAGTCGTAGACATGCTGCGCGCCGATTAAACCGTAGCCGATGAATCCAACTTGAACGCGGTCGTTGGCGCCCCCAACGCGCCCCGCCGCCAGCGCCGTTGCCGCGCCCTGAAAAAAGTGTCGCCGTGTCTGCATATTCCCTGGCGATTCTATCACTGGCGGCGCTACGCTGGATCCATGGACTCCGTATACTTCAACAAAGTCATCCAGGACGTTCGGCCAACCGGCGACGTCATTCCCGAGCTGTTCTCGGCGATCGCCCGCGGCGACTTCGACGCCATGGCCCAGTTCCTGACTCCCGACGCCGAACTTGTCATCTCCGGCCTTGCGAACATGGCTGGATGTTGGAGTGGCCGCGAGGCCGTCGTCGAGGCCACCCGGCGGAATTTCGGCATGGTCGCCGAACAGCGGCCCGTCGTCGAACGGCAGATCACCTCCGGGGACACGACGGCGATTTTGTTCCGCGAAACCGGCGTGCGGAAGGACAACCGCTCGCCCTATTCGGTGCGAGTTAGCATGTGGATTACGACACGCGGCGGGCAGGTCTGCCGAGTGGAGGAGATCGCGGCCGCGTGCGAATAAACCGGTTCGCGATTCTTGGCTTGTTCTTCGCCGCCCAAGCCGGCGCCATCGGCGTGCGCCAACTCGATCTCCATCTCCCGTCCGGCGAAGCCGCGCGCGCCACGCTTTGGTATCCGTCCGCTTCTTCCGGCCAGTCCGTCCGCATGAGCGATTACCTGCACATGGAGGGACACAAGGGCGACCTAGGCGAAGCCATCGCGGCGCTGCTCGCCAACAATCCCGCCGCTGTCCCCGCCGACCTACGCGCCGAAGCGCTCACCACCCGCTTTCGCGCACTCCGCGACGCGCGGCCTCGCGCGGGCCGCTATCCACTCGTATTGTGGAGCCTGCGCCCCGGAACGGTTCCCGCACAGGCGTATCTATCGGAGGCGCTCGCCCGCGCCGGATTTGCCGTCGCCGTGGTCGAACCTCTCGCCTGGAAGCCGGCGTCGACCCGCGGTGATTTCAGCAAGCACACGCTGTTTCTCGAACAGTCGATCGGAGAGATCGCGAAACTCCCGCAAATTGACGCCAAGCGCATTGCGGTCATTGGCTGGAGCCACGGCGGCGAATCGGCGATTCAACTCGCGGGGCGCAATCCGTCGGTAGCGCTTTTGATCGTGCTCACACCCGATGCACCGGCTGGTGGCGGCAAGCTCAACGTGCCGGCCGTGTGGTTTGATGAGCGTGTTCCACCCGAGAACGCCACGTCCGATATCCACCACATCCGTTTGCGAGGCGTGTCGCCGCGCTGTTTCAGCACCGTCGAAGGCTGGCTGGCGGCGCGCGCCGGCGTCAAGGAACCACATGTGACTCCGGCGTGCGCGCGAGGCTATGAGCACGCCGTTGAACTCGTTGTTCGATATACAACGTACTACCTGCGGACCGCTACTTTTTCCGCTCGATAACCCATTCGCAGTGCGCGTCTCTGCGGGAGTCCATGGAACACGATCGCCCAACGCACTTGATCGGATAACGCGTCGAAGTAGTTCGTGTTTTACTGCCACTTCTCGTCGAAAAATCCCGCCGCGGCGACGCGGCCCGGATACCGCCCGTTGGCGGGCGTGGTAACGTCGATCACCGCCCAGTCGGGCAGCTTTGAAATCTGCCGCGCGTTGTTCAAGTAATCGTACTCCCGGAAAGTGAAGCCGCTGTTGATGACGACATACTTGCGCTGGTTGAGCGGGTTTGGCGCGATCAGCGCGGGATAGTTCGTCGCCGTACTGAAGCGTTGTCCCTTGTAAGAGATCGCATCGGCGGTCCACTGCACGGGCAGCTTGTCCCTGACCTTTGCGATGAGGCTGTTTGACGCCGCGTCGCCCCACAAAATCAGGTTGTGTTGGGCGATGTCCTCGGGCGTCACTTCGCTATCTCTCTTCACGCGCGCGTCACCGCGGAACTGCCGCCGCCATTCGCGAATCGCCCGCGCGGCTTCTTCATTAATCCGTTTACCCGCTTCGCCTTGCGGTGCGCCCGAGGGCAATACGATCAGAAAAGAACTCATGAACGCATCGTCGATCGGCCCCTGCAGTCCGTGGCGCTTCACGGCGCCGTTGGGATGATCGGGCGTGTGCGCCCACTTGCCGTTCGACTTAATCAGATGAATGTGCCAAGACCGGTCGCTCGACGGCGCCGGCACCGCCACGCTCTGCCCATCGATGTCGATCGTCGCCTTGCCCATCACCTCAACCGGCGCGCCACCCGGCCCGTACTCAACACCAATCCCACTGACGTTCGAAGTCTTGATCTGCAGCGACTCCTTGTTGTGCACGCTGGCTTCGGCCGTGGCCTTTTCCCAATGCTTCTCCATGCCATCGATCACGAGCCACTTCATGCGGTTGTAACGCAGCGTGTAGGTGACAAGCTTGACGCGCCGCGGATACGGATCGCGGCCGCGTTCGGCGATGGCGTCGAGCTTGCGGTCGATGATTACTTTCGAATCGGGATGATAGCGGTGCGGCGTTTGTGGTCCGATGACGTGAACCATGGGAATGCCTTCTTTGTCGAGATACTTCGCCATGATGTCGGCGGCCTGTTTCTGGCGGTCGATCTCGCCGCTGTAGGCGACCAGCGGCAGGTTGATGAAGTTCGCGGCATAGACCGTGGCGTCGTACATTCGCCACAGCTTCTGTTCCCATTCCGGCGGATTGACTTTTTCGTTTTGGAAGACGTTCAGGAACTCGGCGGTCTCGGAGAATCCGGCGCCTGGCGCCGCGGCGGCCCAGAGTCCCGCGTAGTGCGCCGCGAACTGCCAGGCGGCCGCTCCACCCATCGAAAAGCCACGCACCAGGATGCGATTCTCGTCGATGTTGTAGTGCCGCTTCACATCGGCGAGCGCCTCGAACAGATCGATCTCGCCCGCGAATTTATTGGCGTTGCAGTAGCGCCCATAGAGATGCAGGACGATCGTATCGGCCGGCGTGAACTCGCCCGGCCGCGTCATGCGCTCGCTCAGAAAATTGACCTCGGACAGCTTTTCGTTGCGGCCGTGAAACCAGAAATCGAGCCGCCACTTGCGCGGTAGCCGGGGATCGTAGGACTGCGGAACGACAAGCCCGTAGGGCTGTACCGAGCCGTCGATCTTCGACACATAACCGCGGACGACCAGGCCCGGCGATTTTTGCCACGACGCCTCGCCGCGCTGCAATTCGGCGGCGCGCTTGAGGCCTTCGGCGAGCAACGTTTTCGCCTTGCCCACATCCGGCGGATCGAAGAACTCGTTGTGTGTGAGCGCCGTGCGCACGGCATCGCGAAACACCTGGACATCGGAGCGCAGCGCGTTCTTGCCCAGCGCCTGGATCGCGTCCGATAGCTTCGCGATGCCCGTTTCCAACTCTTTGCGGTCGGCCTCGGAGACGGCGACGCCCGGGGGCGGCACGGGCCGGTCCTGCTGCGCGTGGAGCGCAAGCGCAAGGAAAGCTAATAGAGAGGCTCTTCGCCAGGTGGTCTTGTTTTCCATCGTCGGTGAATCCATAGCCATTGTTCAGGATACGCGCGAATCGCGCGCTCAAGCGCGGCCTGTACCCGTTGCGTGTCGATCAACACATTGCCGGTGATGCTGACCGGCTCGTCGAACCGCAACACAAACTTGCCTTCGCTCGGACTCCAAATAGCATACCCGGGAATGACCACCGCCCCGGTGCGCGCGGCGAGCTTTGAAAACGTAGGGCTCACGCACGCCTTGCGTCCGAAGAAGTTGACAAACAGCCCTTCGTCGAGACCGACGTTCTGATCGACCAAGATGCCGACGGCCTTGTTCTCCTTTAACGCCTGGAAAATGGCGCGCGTCGCTTCCTTCTTGCCCAGCACCGTGTTCCCGCTGGCCGCTCGCCGCGCCGTGACCAATTCGTCCAGCAGCGGGTTGTCGAGCGGCCGCACGACAATGTGCATCGGTTCGGCCATGAGCGCATGCGAGAAAGCGCTCAACTCCCATGCGCCCAAATGCAGCGTTGCGAACAGTACGCCATTGCCGGCTTGTTTGGCGCGTGTGAAATGCTCGAAGCCCTCATAGCGGATCCATTCGTGCACGTTCGACTTGTCAATTCGCGGCATGCGGGCGAAGACGACCAGGTGGCGCGCGATCGAACTCCAGACGCCGTTAATCTCTGTGAGCCGCACGCCCGTGATCTCGGCATTCCGCGTGGCGACACGCCGCAGTTTGGGCACCGCGAGCCGCAAAATCGTCACATAGACGGTGGCAAGTAGCAGGCTGAGCGCGCGCGGCCCGATCGATAGCGTAAACAAAACGAGCCTCATTAGCAGATACTCGAAACGGTTTCGGGCTGGGCTGCGGACGGCCACGGGGTTAATCGATCCAACCGCCGCCGAGCACCAGATCGCCGTCATAAAACACGGCCCCTTGCCCCGGCGTCACCGCACGCTGCGGTTCGTCGAAATGTACCTCAACGCGTGATGGATCGGTTGTTGGATGGAGTGTCGCCGCGGCCGGCAGATGCTTGTTGCGGATGCGCACCGCCGCGCGGCGCGGCGCCGTTATCGCCGCGATCGAAATCCAGTTCACATCGCCGACGGCGAACCGCGAAGTCATCAGCGCATCGCCGCCGCCGACAATCACACGCTTGGTTTCCGGCTCGGTGGCGATAACGTAAAGCGGCTCGGGGCGCGCGATGCCAATCCCCTTCCGCTGGCCGACCGTGAAGCTGTGATAGCCGCCATGCTCACCGATGACTTCGCCGTCGGCGGTAACAATATCGCCGCGCATGTCGTGCAGCGCGATGCCTTGCTCTTTGCAGTAGGCCTCGATGAAAGCCTTGTAGTCGCCGTTGGGGACGAAGCAGATCTCTTGACTGTCTCCCTTCTCGGCGACTGGAAGTGCGAGCGACTTCGCCAGTTCCCGCACGTCGCTCTTCACCATTTCGCCAAGCGGAAACAGAGTGCGCGCTAATTGCGGCTGCGTGAGGCCGAACAGAAAATACGTTTGGTCCTTCGTCGTATCGACGGCGCGCCGCAACTCCCATCGGCCGCTCTCGGCGTTGAATGTGATGCGTGCGTAGTGGCCGGTCGCCACCTTCTCCGCGCCGATGCCCTCGGCCATTCGGATGAACGTTTCGAACTTGATGAAGTTGTTGCACAGCGTGCAGGGAACCGGCGTGCGGCCGTGCAAATAGTCGTCGACAAACGGCCGCACGACCTGCTTTTCAAAGTCCTCTTCGAAGTTGACGACGTAGTAAGGCAGGCCGATCAACTGCGCGACGTAGCGCGCGTCGTAGACATCGTCGATCGAGCAGCAACGGCCGGTCGGGCCGTCGGAGGCAAGCTCGGGAAGCCGCCGCTGGTTCCACAACTGCATCGTCATGCCGACGACGTTGCGGCCTTCGCGCTTCAGAAGGCCGGCCACGACCGAGCTGTCGACGCCGCCGCTCATCGCGACGGCCCACAAAGGTTCAGGCATAAGCGGGCGCCATCCTGCGCAGATGCGCCGCGGCCGCGGTAACGGCTTCGATCAAGCGGTCGATTTGCTCGACGGTGTTGCCCAGGCCGAGCGAAAAGCGAATCGAGGATTTGGCCTGTTCGCGGGTGAGCCCGATGGCCATCAACACGTGCGACGGTTCGACGGCGCCGCTTGAGCAGGCCGCGCCGCTTGAGACCGCGAAGCCGCGAAGATCGAGCGCGATCACCATCGCTTCGCCTTCGATACCGTCGAAGCGAATGTTGGTTGTGTTCGGTACGCGCGGCGCGCCGGCGGAGTTCAGGGTTGTGTCGGAGACGCTGCGCAGTATGCCTTCTTCGAGCCGGTCGCGCAGTGCGGAGTAGTCTTCGCGCGGCATCGCGCAGGCTTCGCCGAGCGCCACAGCCAGTGGGACTGACTCGGTGCCCGCGCGGCGGCCGCTTTCATGGCGTCCGCCAAACTGCCTCGGCGAGAGGGCGACGCCTTCGCGGACAAACAGCGCCCCGACGCCTTTCGGCGCGTTCAGCTTGTGGCCGCTGATCGAATAGAGATCGACGCCGGTCAGATCAATCGCAATCTTGCCGCAGGCCTGCACTCCGTCGGAGTGGAATAACGCACCCGCGGCGTGCGCGATTTCGGCGAACCCGGCGATCTCTTGAACGACACCGAGTTCGTTGTTGGCGTGCATGATGGACACCAGCGCCGTGTCCGGCCGCATCGCAGAGCGGACGGCGTCGGGTGAAACTACGCCGCTCCGGTCGGGCGCCACGAGCGTGAAGTGGCCACGGTTTTTCAGCGCGGCGAGCACGGCCGGGTGTTCAATCGTCGAAGAAACAACGTGGCCTTCAACGCCGAGCACGGCAAGATTATCAGCCTCGGTTCCGCCGCTGGTGAACACGATCTCTTTCTGCGCGCAGCCGAGAAACGCCGCCACTTGGCGCCGTGCGCGCTCCAACGCCTGTTTGGCCGCCTGGCCCTCCTGATGGATACTGGAGGCGTTGCCGAAGTGGGCGCGAAGGTGCGGCAGCATCGCGTCGACGACCGGCGGCGCGACTGGCGTGGTTGCGTTGTGATCGAAGTAATAGCGCTCCACCGAGTCTCCTATTCAATTTTAGCAATGCGGCCACTCATCACTCTTACAACCGATTTTGGAAGCCCCGATTACTTCGTTGGCGCGATGAAGGGCGTGATCAAATCGATCACGCCGAACGCGGAGATCGTCGATATCACGCACGACTTGAATGCCTACGAAATCGTCGAGGCGGCGTTCACGTTTGGCCAGGCGTGGCCGCATTTTCCAAAGAAAACGATTCACGTGGCGATTGTGGATCCGGGTGTGGGGTCGGCGCGGCGGCCGATTCTGGTGGAAGCGGCGGGGCAGTATTTCATCGGGCCGGACAACGGTATTCTGACCAGCGCGCTAGAGAAGGCCAAGGTGCGCCACATCACCAATTCGAAGCTGTTCCGCGCGGAGGTCAGTCAAACTTTTCATGGCCGCGATGTTTTTGCGCCCTGCGCGGCGCATTTGGCCAAAGCCACGCCGCCATCGAAGTTCGGCAAGTTGGTCGAAGACGCGCTACGTCTAAATACAGGGAAAGTGACGCAGACATCGAAGCGGCAATGGAGTGGTGCGATTCAAAAGATCGACCGGTTCGGCAACTGCATCACGAATTTTCACGTCCGCGAATTTCCCTGGATCGCGACCAACCCGTTTGTGTTCACGATCGGATTTGAGCAAGTGGCGCAACTGGCCTCGAACTATGCGGCATGCCAGTACGGCGAGTATTACGCCATCGCCGGCTCGAGCGGTTTTTACGAGATCGTTTTGCGTGAAGCGCATGCGGGAAAAAAGCTCGGCGTAGCCGCCGGCGCGCCCGTGGAGCTGATGGGCTGGGCGGTAGAATAGCGGTATGTTAGTTCCCGTTACCAGATATATCTCTCATGAGGAGGTCGCCAAGGAGGTCGAGCGCGTCGTTCAAACGCTTGGCCCAGAAGTCGTTCGGGTACGGTTCCAGATTACCTACGATACGGCGGGCGATCCGGCGATCTACTTTCGCGTCGTGCTCCAACCTTGGGCAGCCAAATGGGAAACGCTAGGGGAGGCGACAAGCAAAATACGTCGTACCGTCTCCGACGAATTGAAGCCATTTGAAACGTGGGGGCTCTTTCCCTATTTCCGATTCCGCAGCAGCGCCGAGCACAGCCCAGAACCAGAGTGGAATTGATCACGGATGGCCTATCATGACGAACTCTTGGCCTATGCGGAAGAGTTGCTGCGGCGTGACGAGCAGGAGCTTACGCAAGCGCATCTGCGGCGCGCGGTCTCAGCGGCGTACTACGCGTTGTTCCACTTGCTGATTAGCGAGGCAACGCTTCATTGGAGTCGAGACAGTTCACGGCCTGCGCTTGGCCGAATGTTCGAGCATGGCGTGATGCGGCGAGTTTCGCAGCGGCTCCTTGCGGCGAGTTTGTCGTCGTTTCCAAGTGTGGATCCGGCAGCGGTTCAAAGGTTGCGGGCCGTGGCCGAGCATTTCGTAAACTTGCAAGACGCCCGGCACACTGCGGATTACCACAACGGTGTTGTTTGGAATCGCACGGAAGCTGTGGAAGCGTTCGCCTATGCTCGCGAAGCGTTTGCGATCTGGTCCAGCATTCGGCACGAGGACTTCGCCCAAGAATTCCTCGTCTCGCTGTTGATCAAGCCCCGAGACTAACGCCACCGTGCCCGAACTCCCCGAAGTCGAAGCTGTTTGCCGGAGGTTGCGCGAAGAGGCCCAAGGCGCAACCATCCGCCGGCTTGCGATCCGCCGCGCGTCGATCTGCAAACCCGACAACGCCGAAGACATCTCAGCCGCCGCGCGGAATCGCAAGCTTCGATCGATCGAGCGGCGCGGGAAGCACATTCTGCTTGGCTTGAGCGGCGGAACAACGCTATACGTCCATTTGCGGATGACGGGGAATCTGTACGTTATTCCGGATTATCGTTTCGCGCCGGTGTCGGCACGGGCGCTGTTCGAACTGCCTGACAATCGCGCCATTGTTTTCGACGACCCGCGCGCTCTAGGCAAGATCACGTTGAGCGCCAGGCTCGAACAACTCGGCGTTGAGCCTCTCACTCCGGCCTTCACCGTCGAAAAGCTCAAAGAGATGATCTCGCAATCCCGCCAGCCCGCGAAGACGTTCCTAATGGATCAGCGCCACATCGCCGGCCTCGGCAATATCTACGCCGCCGAGGCGTTGTTCAAAGCGGGACAGGATCCGCGCAAGCCGATCGCAACGAAGCGGGCCGGTGCGATGTATTCCTCAATTGTTGCGGTTCTAGCCGATGCGGTACACTCGGCATATTCGACGTATTCCAAACCCGGTCACTTGTTGGCGGCCGAGGAGCAGAAGTTGATGGTTTACGGACGAGAAGGCGAGCCGTGCAGGGTGTGCGGGCGTGCCATTCGCCGAATCCCGCAGGGTGGCCGATCCACCTACTTCTGCGCGGGATGCCAAAAATAATCCCCCGCATGAGCACAATCACTTCCACCAAGGCCCAGGAATTTCGCGACGCGCTGGCAAAGGGCGTACTCGTCGCCGACGGCGCGATGGGCACGATGCTGTACGAAAAAGGCGTCTTCATCAACCGTTGTTATGACGAACTGAATCTGTCGTCGCCGGCTATCGTCAAAGAAGTTCACGAGGCCTACGTAAAGGCTGGCGCGCAGATCGTGGAGACCAATACGTTTGGCGCCAATCGAGCCCGCCTCGCCTCTTACGGCATGGCCGACAAGCTGTCCGCCATCAATAAAGCCGGCGTGCAGATCGCGCGTGAAGCGGCCAAGGACGCGGCGTTTGTCGCGGGCGCGCTGGGCCCTCTGGGCGTGCGCATCGAGCCGCTCGGGCCGACCAGTTTCGCCGAGACGCGCGAGATATTCCGAGAGCAGGTGCAGGCGCTGGTCGATGCAGGCGTCGATCTCTTAGTCTTCGAGACCTTCTATCAGCTCAACGAACTGCGCGAGGCGTTGTTCGCGGCGCACGAAGTCGTCGGCGATTCGATGGCGGTGATCGCGCAGGTGACGATCAACGACGACGGCAACATGCTCGACGGCACCGACACCGAAACCTTCGCCGCGAGCTTGAACGAATGGCCCTGCGATGTGATCGGACTCAACTGTTCGGTCGGTCCTAAAGCCACGCTTGAAACGCTTGAGAAGATGATGGCGCAAACGCGCAAGCCGCTATCGGCGATGCCGAACGCAGGCCATCCGGCCGAGGTCGAGGGCCGAAAGATCTATCTCTGCTCGCCCGAGTACATGTCGCAGTACGCGAGGCGGTTTCTGTGGGCGGGCGTCAAGATCGTCGGCGGTTGCTGTGGCACTACGCCCGAGCATATCAAGCAGGTCCGCAGCGAAGCGCGCAGTTTGCAGCCGGCACAGCGTTCGCTGGCGGTAACGGTCGACGAGCCGAAGGCGAAGACCGAGTCGATGCCGAAGGTTGAAGTCGCGAAGAAGTCGAAGCTCGGTGAAAAGTTGGCCGACGGCAAATTTGTGACGTTTGTTGAAATCTTGCCGCCGCGCGGCGTCGATCCGTCAAAGGAAATCGCGGGCGCGAAGTTGTGCAGAGCGGCCGGCATCGACTGCATCAATGTTCCCGACGGGCCGCGAGCCAGCGCCCGCTTAAGCGCGCAAGTCACCTGCCAGATCTTCCAGCGGGATGCCGAAATTGAAGCGGTGCTGCACTTCTGTTGCCGCGACCGCAATATCTTGGGCATTCAGTCGGAACTGCTCGGCGCGCACTCGACAGGCGTGCGAAACCTGATCTGCATCACCGGCGATCCACCGCGCATGGGCAACTATCCGAGTGCGACAGCGGTGTTCGATGTCGATGCGATCGGGCTTTGCAACATCGTCAACAATCTGAACCACGGCCTCGATATCGGCGGCACGCCGATGGGCTCGCAGACGGCGCTGTTACTCGGCGTTGGCGCCAATCCTGGCGCGCTGAACATCGATGAAGAGATCCGCCGCTTCGAGTGGAAGGTGCAAGCCGGGGCGGAGTACGCCGTTACCCAGCCGGTGTTCGATCTGCGTTTGCTGGAACAATTCCTGAAGCGCATTGAACACGTGAAGATCCCGGTAATCTGCGGCATCTGGCCCTTGACGAGTTACCGCAACGCGGAGTTCATGGTGAATGAACTGCGAGTCCCGGTTCCGGATGAATACATGAACCGCATGCAACGCGCCGACACGCCGGAAAAAGCGCGGCTCGAAGGCATTGAGATCGCGCGTGAAATGTCGAAGCAGGTGCAGCACATGGTCGAAGGCATTCAACTTTCGGCGCCGTTCGGCCGATATCAGATGGCGGTCGATGTCGCCAACGCCATCGACCGGATCGACAGGAAGGGATAACGAATATTGGCCACCGATCTCATCGAACTTGACGCCGAGGAGCCGTCGAAAGAGGCGATCGAGCGTGCCGCGGCCGCCGTGTTGCGGGGCCGCGTGGTGGCGATACCGACCGAGGCGCGTTATGCGCTGGTCGCCGATCCGTTTAATCTCCGCGCGGTGGCGCGTGTCTACGCGGCCAAGGGGCGGGAAGAGGGCCGGTCGCTGCCCGTGCTCGTTTCCGATTTGATGATGGCCGAGGAATTGACGGCGGAGGTGTCGGCGCGATTGCGAATTCTTGCCCGGCATTACTGGCCTGGTCCGCTGACGATCATCGTCCCAGCGGCGGCGAAAATTCCCCTCAAGGTGACGGGCAATAGCGGGCGGCTTGGACTGCGGCAGTCGCGGTCGAAGGTGGCCGCGGCGTTGATTGAACGGCTCGGTCAACCATTGATTGCGACCAGCGCCAACGTCAGCGGGCAGCCGACGTGCGCCAGCGGAATCGAAGTGTTTGGCACGATGGACGGTCGCGTCGATCTCGTGCTCGACGGTGGCGCTTCGGCGGGACCGGGACCGACAACAATAGACATCACCGAGCCCTATTGGCGAGTGATCAAGGAAGGCGCGATTCCGGAGAAGGAACTCGCCGAAATTCTCCACCGGACATAAACGGTGCGAATTCGTTGACAAGAAATCCGGCCAAAATCCGCTTAGTAGGTAACCGACGTTACGAATGTGGTACATTCATGGGGCGGTTGCTGTAAAAACACCGATCCTCGAGGACGATATGAAATATTTTCTCCAGCGCGATGGCCGCACTTACGGGCCGTACTCGTTTGACGATCTAAAGCGGTACCAGGCCGAGAATCGCATCGGCCCCAACGACATGGTGCGCCGTGAAGACAGCCAGAATTGGGAGCCGTGGCAACAGGCGTTGAATCCGCCTGCCGCCGCGCCGGCGGCCCCGGCATTCACGCCTCCCGCTGCTCCGGTTTTCACTCCGCCGGCTCAACCCGCTCCGGCGCCAGCGCCGAGTTTCCAACCTCCGGCCCAGCAGGGCTTTGGAGCCCCCCCGGCACAGCCGTCGCCGTTTGGCGGCGCTCCCGCCAATGATCCGTGGGGGCAGCCGGCGCCGTCGGGCGGCTTCGGTTCCACGCCTCCTGCACCGCAGCCCGATCAAAGTGCGTTCGGCGGATTCGGCCAACAAGCGCAAGGCTTCGGGCAACAGGTGCAGCAAGGATTCGGCCAGGCTGGTTTCGGCGGACCGCCCGCGGGTGGCTTCGGCGGCGGCGGTGGTGTGGGCCCGATGCCCCCGGACATGCAGTGGTATATCCTGCTGCTGATCAACATCGTCTGCGGGTTTTTCGGTCTTTACTGGATCTTCAAGCAGGCCGGCTTCGTGCAGCAAATCGACCCGCAAAGTACAGCTAAGAAAAAGTACACGATGGGGCTGATCGCGTTGATCGGCAGCTACGTGTTTATCTTCCTGGTGTCGATGATCGCCGCGATGGCGGATATGCCGTCGTTGGGCATATTGTCGATGCTCGGAATGATCGGCGTTCTCGGCGGCGTGGTCTTCCTGATCCTCGCTCACTTCGAGATGCGCAAGTCGATCCACAACTACTACAACACCGTGGAGCCGATGGGAATCAATCTGATGGACACCCAAGGCGCCGTGTTGACGTTCTTCTTCAACATTTATTTCTTCCAGTACCACTTCGCCAACATCGCCGCCCGCAAGAAGGCGATGGGCCACCAGTAACGTTCGCAGCCTAACCGAAGGGGCCGGCGCTGGCCGGCCCTTTCTGATTTGGAGGTTCCGATGAGATACTTCCTCCAACGCGACGGCGCCTCCTACGGGCCATACTCGCTGGACGAGATTCGCCAGTTTCAGTCGCAAAACCGGATCGGTCCGAACGATTTCCTGAGGCGCGAAGACTCGCAGCAGTGGCTTCCCTGGCAACAAGCGCTCGCGCAAGCCGCCGCTCCGGTAACCTATAACCCGCCCCAACCGGCTCAGCCACAACCCTACGGCGGCTTCGGGCAACCGCAGCAGCCGCAGCAGTTCCAGCCGCAGTATCAGCAGCCGGTGTACGGCCAACAGCCGCAACCCGGCGGCGCCGGGCCCATGCCGCCCGACTTTCCCTGGTACGCCGTTCTTCTGATCGGTTTTCTGTGCAGCTTTTTCCCGCTGTTCTGGTTGTTCAAGCAAGCGAGTTTCGTCAACCGCATCGATCCCCGATCCGGGGCCGTCGCAAAACTGGTGACGGGTTTTGGGTGTTATCTGCTTGGGGCTATCTGTGTGGTGGCCGTCGGCGCCTTCGCTCGCGAAATCGATCGCGACGTGCAGCCGTTTGTTGCCATTTTCGGCGGTTTGATCATCATTGCAGGCGTGGTTTTCCTACTGATGGGTACCTTTGGAATGCGGCGCTCGATCCACACCTACTACAACACCGTCGAACCGATGGGCATCAACCTGATGGGTACCGGCCCCGCGCTGCTGACGCTGTTCTTTGCGGTTTACTACTTCCAGCACCACTTCACCGAAATCGCCGCCAAGAAGAAAGCGATGGGCCATCGATAAATTCAGGCCCCATGCTATTCTGACCTCTGGAGCGTTCCTGGGAGTCAGGTGCGGCGCCTAAATTT
>Ga0194132_10008740_pt1 | contig 14358 bp, 16 predicted proteins | sample TA2KigOf80mmetaG_FD_148612 | JGI IMG/M metagenome (GOLD analysis project Ga0194132, IMG submission 148612) | Freshwater microbial communities from Lake Tanganyika, Tanzania - TA2015054 Kigoma Offshore 80m | ecosystem: Environmental > Aquatic > Freshwater > Lake | place: Tanzania: Lake... | reverse complement strand
ACTACCAAAAAATTTATAAATTACTTAAGGGTTACTACTCAAAACACAAAAAAGTACCTTCTTTTGATCTTTTTGAGGAAAAGCTTCAAAAAGATAAAACCAAAATTTTTGGCACTGATCCACACGCTGATGACATTATTATCAGCATAAGAACAGAAAGTGTTCTTACTCAAAAGAGCGATTACGAATTTCTAGTAAATGAAGTTAAAGAACGTCAATCCGAAGCTATTCTTAAAAATGCTATTCCTCAAGCAGTTGAAGCTTTTAAAGGTCAAGATCTTACAAAAGCTACAGATATTCTGCAAGGTGCAGTTACGGCCATAAAAGGAACACTCACCGAAGCAAGTATTGCTGTCACCAATACTCACGAATACGTTGACACCTTACTAGAGAATTATCAACTTACACAAACTAATCCTAATCAAGCTTGGGGGATTAAAACGGGCTTTGCTAAACTCGATGACGCTACCTTTGGAATGAAGTCAGGAGAGCTATTTGTTATTGCAGCTCGTCACGGAAACGGGAAGTCTGTGTGGCTTCTTAGCGCAGCTGTCAACGCCTTCAAGGATGGCCACAACATAGTATTAGTTTCTCTAGAAATGCCTACAACTCAGGTCTGGCAGCGTTTTATAGCTTGCTATGCTGGCGTTCCAATTAGTGGAATAACAACTGCAACACTTTCTCCTGAACAACACGACAAATTTCTAAAAGCCATTGAAGAAATTAAGTCTAAATCAAATCGCTTCACTATTATCGACGCGCCTCACGTAACTGTAGACACAATATCTGCCGAATTATCAGCTATTCATGAAAAATATAAACCAGATTTACTCGCTATAGATTATCTTGGGATTGTTACAGCTAATGATCGTAGACTTAAAGATCACGAAGCACAAGCCGCTGTAGTACAAGAAGTTAGACAACTAGCTAGAACTCTTCACATACCCGTAATATCAGCTGTACAACTTAATAGAGAACCAGGCAAAGCTAAAAAAACTAAAGGAACTGAGCGTTTAAGCCGCAGCGACGTAATTGGAGCTACAGCAGATGTTGTTCTTCAAATTGAAGAAATAGATCCAGAGGAAGCTATTGCTCGGTTATCTAATAAGACTAAAATTTTTTGCACAAAAAATCGCAAAGGACCAGCTCCCTTTGAGATGGATGTTTGCAAAGACTTTGCTTGTGCTAGATTTTTGAGTTGGGATCCCTCCGAATGGACACAGTAAATTCAACTGTTATTCTATATCTTACGAAATTACCTTGCGAGGCTACAGATTCTCTTAAAAGTCAAATGACTGATCTCATGTGGCAAAGCACTAAGATCGAATACACTTCATCTGATCAACCCTTTTTACTTACCGATGATCGTGGTAAAATAACCAACACAACTGAAATCATTGATTATCTTCAAAACCTAGTTTTTATACAGGAATCGTCCCAACCATCAACTATGGAGCAATTAAATAATGCACGAATTGCAGCTACAAAAGCTCTCAAAGAGCTGATAGAAACAGGAATAGCATTAGCACCCAACGAACTAGTTAGCCATCGTCGCTCTATATGCAGCACTTGCCCATTTAAAACTCAATGGTTATTTATGGATAAATGCTCTAAGTGTGGCTGCCACATCAAGAGCAAAACTAAGCTAATAACAGAAGCTTGTCCCATAGATAAGTGGTAGCATTGATATAATAACTAAAATTATGGATAACTATAAAATTGCTGCCTTAAATAATTATTTTCAGCGTAAAAATTTTAAGTTCGCACTTCCGTTATTTTACGAGCCTAATTCCCATTATCGTTTGATTTTTGCAAAGTCATTACCTATTTATGCTCGATATGCTCGTTCTTTTCAGGAATTACAGCAAGGTCTAATGTATGTAGATCGTCTTGCTTCCGACGAAGGATGTCTGTTAGACTTTGGTCAAGAGCAATATGTTAACCTCTGGATGAAAAATTGTAAGCTTAATTTACAAGCTGCGTTTTTAGACAAGTATGGCACAATTTTAGAAATTAAAAACATGTATTATCTTGAGCCTACCACTCTTCATCACTCTACTAACATAGTTCGCTATGCTTTAGAGATGCCTGAACATTTCTTTACATCTCACAATATCAACATAGGCGACTCAATTAAATTAGACATTAACGATTGAGAATTAGCCACACTACTTTAATCTAGCTGCCTCCTAGCATTTCAGCAGATATCTTCAGATAGAGTATTGATTTTTAATCATCTTACGTAGACATTTTATAGGCAAGGAGTATGATGTGGATTTAGATAGACTTAAAGGCGTCGTCCGTTGGTTTTCAGCAAAAAAGGGCTACGGCTTTATAGCTCCTGAAGATGGCGACAAAGACATTTTCGTTCATTGGAGTGGTATAGTTATGGAAGGATATAAACAACTTGCAGTTGATGATCAAGTTGAGTTTGCCCTCAAAGATTCTCCGAAAGGCCCCATCGCCATCGAAGTTCAGATAATTGTTCCTGCTAGTAAAAGTTAAGGAGTAAGTAAGTTCATGGCCGATCTGTTCAAGGCTAATATTCCAGCCCCGAATAGCCCTATTGCCTCTGCTGATGTTCGCAATAACTTCGCAGCTTTATATGAAAAAGTACAACCCTTAGAGCCTCGTGTTTCTAGTGCTAATCCTTACGGCATCACCATTGCTGGTGGTCCAGTCTATTTTAGAACAAGCGGCGCTACTTCTCTTAATTTTTTAAACTTTCAAACAACTGAGATAGATCTTTCAACTAGCTCCAATGGCTACACAACTACCAAAACATCATTCAACACCGTCAGCGGAAGACAAAAGAGAGATAGCAACGGTATTTCCAAATTTACTGCAGCTAACTTAATTCGAGAAATTTTAATCTCTCTCGCCCCCGACGGCAAATTAATTTTTACCGAAGGAGCAACAACACCAACAGGTCTTAGTCGTCCCTTTGATATCTATTTTAAAGATGGAGAAATCCCCATATGTTTTGTCTTGGTACGCCAGGCAGGCGACACTAGCAAAGCTGGACAATTACAACGTATACAACAAATTGACATCACCGACATAAGACCCTTTGTTACTATAGCTTTCGAAGGCTACGCAGAGGCAAACGACGCTGGACTTAATGCTAGTGTAAGACTTTCCAAGATCGAAACTAACACCGCCCGCTCTAGTAATGCTCTTGCAGTTACTATTCCTCGTACAGCATTACTGAGTAATGATCCGAATACTGAACTTCAAATTTCTGCTGGAAGAGCTGTTTTTGAAGGTTATAATGCTCATTTTCCTGGTGCTATTATAGATTTAAGTTACCAAGATGGAGATGGTTATTATTTTCCAGGTGGCTCGAGAGCAGATGGTTCTGACTACGACCTTACAAGCGTGCTGTTTAATAAAGTAGTAATTTGTCTTCAGCGCAACAAAGCAACAGGAGCCGTAATTCCTTTTGCTTATCACGGCATTCCAGCGTCAGTAATCTCCGCTATTCAGCTAAATTCTAGCATATACATAAACGAATCTTTTAAATTAGATACAACAACTTTTTCAATTCTACCTCTAGCTGTAGTGTTATATAAATTTGATAGTACTCATTCTTCTAAACTTTACAGCCTCAAAGAGGTAGGAGGTAAAGTATACAATCAAACAGGTTCGACCTCATTCAGGATCAATTTTGACATAGATGTACAACTAGTCGCAACAAACTCTAATGCTACTAATACTTTTAATATAGATCTTACCCATATTGCCAGTGAAGATCCCGACATAGACATATCAGCGTGGATAACCACCAACTTAATCCAACAGCAAGTTGAACTATACGATGATATTTCAGTACCATTTAGGCGTACGGTAATGTCGTGCACTGCAATTAGTAGCACTGTTAGTAACGCCTTGTATAAGGTAGTTGTAGATAGAGCGTTCATTCAATCAGCTGGTACAAAAATTGACCTTGAAAATGTTGATATTTCCAGCAACAGAAAGCCCCAAATGCGCGTACTTAAAGCTCACACTTCTCTAATCGAAGATGTAAGAGCTTTTGTAGGGAGTTAAGGATGCTTAATTACATTAATGGATTACCCGCTCAGGGAGGACTCCTAGTCTCTGGCGACATCCGAAATAATTTTCAAGCATTGAATGCTCGAACAGATAGGCTTACTGCTCAAGCTACGATTCCATCTAGTACAAAAATTAAAATTGGCTCAGGAGTCGTTTACTTTGCTAATAAGATAGTAGTCGAGATTCCTGAAACTCTTCTCGATTTAGGAGATCCCTATCGTGGTGTTTCATCTTTTTCTGAAAAAGGAAACTTTAAAGATATAGTTATTGTTGCTCGGTTAAATTTAGGCACCCAGACTAATCCGGATGGATATATTACCTCTGCTCCATCGACAATAACTAAGGTACCTACTGCTACGATCTGTTTTATAGAAGGACCAGAAAAAACTTCTTCCATACCAGAGCCTCAGCTAGTTTTTATTCTACCAACAGATATTCCTATCACTTCGTTTATTGTAAGACAGAATGGTGTTGACGGCAGCAGCAAAGGCCAAATTCAACCAATCAATCAGTCCGAACTACTAGATTATCGTAATTTTGTAGATGCTGGAGCAATTACATACTTCAGCGCCTCAGTTGGTGATCGTCGAATAGCTAGAGATGGTTCTAATACACTCATTCGTAATGAAGAAGGCTTTGCACAAGTTGATGGCTACTCTATAGGCGAATTTAATGATATTCAATCAGCTGTAGACATTGTTGCTGCATTAGGTGGAGGAACAGTTTTTATTAAAAAGGGCGTCTACGACTTGCTTTCACCATTAAATCTTTCTAGCAATGTCTCTCTAGTAGGTGAAGGTGCTGCAACTATAATAAACGGTATCGTACAGATTGGTAAGTCTACGACAACTACCACTTCTGCATCTATATCGAGTATTAACTTACAAAATAATTCTTCTAGCTCAGCTACTAACTCCTATCCTGTAAGACTCGTTAACGCTCAGTGTTGTTCTATTACAAATTGTATCTTAAACGCTGCAAATGCCGACACAGCAATTTACTTTGAAGGTACTACAGGTATATATAGTCAAAATAACACCTGTACTAATAATTATATCTATAACGCCACATACGGCGTACGGTTTAGCACTACACAGACTAGAAAAAATCTATTTGCGCTTAATCAATTGATTGATTGCGATTTTGAGAAGTTAGATCCAGAAAATACTAATACCTCAGTTAACAATATAACCTAAAATAATAGGAAGCTATGAGCGGTATCATAAAATTTGATTCTACACTTCCCGCGGCTGATACGCCAATTCGGTCAGCACCTCTGCGTAGCAACATGAACGCATTGAATGATCGCACCAATCAACTAACTCCGTCTCCAACAGCACCTATTTCTAAGAAGATACTCATTGGTCCCGCAGATAAAGTTTATTTTAATGATAATTTCTATGCACCTTACAATGGCGGCGAATTAGATTTAGGATCTTCTGATGGGGTTGATGCATTCACTGGATACAAGGAAGTAATAGTTTATTACGTTAAGAGCATCAATAATGACGGCACCATTGCTTTTGTTGAAGGTACCGCTCAACCAACTCCCACAAGAGATACTTCTAAATTAATTAACGAAACCCATCTTAACACTCTTAAAGACAGCATCCTTATATGCTCTATTTTAGTTTCCTCCTCTGGAGGAGCTGGTAAGGGACAAATAAACTCCATTTCCGCTGGAGATATCATTGATCTTAGACCCTTCCTTCAAAAAGGAGGATACAATAGCGCCTTTAAAGAGCATGCTTCCGCTGCTACTCTCGAGTTAGCTCATCCGAGCGCTAAAATTACAAATAGCATCCTTGCCCTTAAGCAAACTAATACTACTGAAACTACTACTAATAACGCAAACATAACTGTAACTAACATTTCTCAGATAGCTTCCGGAGATGTTTTACAAATTAGCAAAGACGTCATTCCTACCTCCAGTAGCTGGGTAACTGCTAAGGTTACGAGTGTTTCAGGAAATACTATTAATTTAGATAGATCTCTTAGTATTCCATCAGGTGCTCCAGTACTTAGAATGGACATAGGTCAACCTCAAAATTTACCATCTTCTAGTATCACAACACCATCAACAATAGCGATTGATATCATAGATGAGCTTTCTAGAAGAGCTAGCGTTACTCTCACAACAGCTGGCAACATAAGTACGGTAGGCTCTATTTCTGGTACCTCTATCGCAGCAACAGCCGGAAACATCTCAATAACCTCTGGCGCTTTCTCGGCCAACGGAACCACCTTAACTGACTCAGGTGGCAAAATATTGAGTGCTGCACTAAATACAGTAGCAATCGCTCAAGGTGGTACAGGATTAACTACATCACCAACCAATGGTCAACTTCTAATAGGTAACGGTTCTGGCTATACGCTAGCCACCCTATCTGGCACAAATATTACAGTAACGTCAGGTGCAGGCAGTATAGCAATAGCTCTCCCTCAATCGGTAGCTACTTCTGCAAGTCCAACTTTTGCAGGGTTAACAATTTCTAATCCTGGTACTCTAACAATTTCTAGCCTATCTACTGGTATTCTACACAGTAATGCATCTGGGATATTGTCATCTTCCACTATCATAGACTCAGATATTTCCACCTCTGCTGCTATTGCTAGAAGCAAGGTTGCATCGATTGCTGGTTCCGCAAATTACGTAGTGATCAACGACGCTACTGGAGCACTTTCTAGTGAGGCGCAGCTATCCATCTCAAGAGGCGGTACCGGTGCTTCTACCAAGAATACTGCATTCAATGCTTTATCTCCTATGACAACTCTAGGCGATATTATTTACGGTAATACTTCTGGTTCTGGCGATCGACTAGCAGGTAATACCTCAACTACTAAGCAGTTTTTATCAAGCGCTGGAACTGGCTCTTCGGCTAATACTCCTCAGTGGTCATCTCTGGCTACAACTGATATAACTACAGGCACCTTAGCAATTGCTCGCGGTGGAACAGGCCTAAGCACTACCCCAACCAATGGCCAACTTCTAATCGGCAACGGATCAGGCTTCACCTTAGCAAGCCTAACTGCTGGGAATGGAATTGGGATAACATCTGGCTCAGGTACCATCACCGTCGCTACCACACTAAGCAGCACATCTGCAGCTTTAGCAACTGGTGCAACATCAATTACGGTTTCTAATGCTCTCACCTATCTTACTTACGCTGCTGGTTTTCCAGCGACTACGATTAGTACTATTACCGTAACAACTCCCTTTGATGGTCAGCTCATTTATGTTAATATTGCAAATTCTAGCAGCAACTTAATCAGTCTATCAGCTACAGGAAATATCGACCTATCCTCAACAACAGCACAGGTAGGTGCTGGCCTAACCAACATTTTCACTTTTGTTTACAGATCCTCAACCTCTAAATGGATTTTACTATCTAAGCTCGTATAAGATTTTTCACCACACTTATAAGAGTCTTTAAATGCTAATTCCTACAACTGAGTTCAAATACGGCATCTATCCTTTTTCGCATTTTAACTACTTACAATCTCTCTGCTTTCCTTTTCATACAAAAAATATTAATCTTATTGTCTCGGCATCCACATCTGCAGGAAAAACAATCGTTGCAGAGCAAAATATAGCGCACATGGTAGCATCAGGTAAAAAAGCTATATTTCTCTCTCCACTTAAGGCAGTTACTCAAGAAAAATATGACGATTGGACAGATGCTGAGCATTATTTTTCTAAATTTAAAATTGAAATTATTACAGGGGATTACCGACTTACTGAAGCTAGAGTTGCTAGTATTCAGCAAGCTAATTTAATTTTAATGACCTCTGAAATGCTTGATACTCGTACTCGATATTTCAATACTGAAAACAATGCCTGGCTTCAAGATGTTGGAGTTATCGTTATAGATGAGGCTCACCTTCTCAATACTAGCAGAGGTCCAGCATTAGAGGTTGGACTGATGCGTTTTACACAACAAAACCCGTCAGTTAAAATAGTCCTTCTCTCTGCTACAATGTCTAATACTCAAGACTTAAGCAAATGGCTAACCACACTCAATCGTAAGTATACAGAAGTTATTAAGACTGACTGGCGCCCAGTAGAGCTTCATAATCATCTTCTACTAGACAACTCTTATCAACAACCTTCTGGCAGAACCGAAGCCCTACTTTCTATCTTAGAAGTTTTAACGTGTTCTTATAATCAAATTGTTAAGTTTTTAACATCTACTAATTATACTGAGCGTACTATTGCTGAAATTAGAATGCAAGGAATTAAGCAAGATCCTGAAAGTAAGGAGCATACTAAAACTTTAGTTTTTGTTCATTCAAAAAATGAAGGAAAAACTCTATGCTCTGCCTTGGAGGATATAGGAATAAAAGCATATTTTCATAATGCTGATTTAGGTAAGTCTGAAAGACTAAAATTAGAAAAACTCTTCAAAGAAGAAGATCTAGCAGTTCTAGTTGCGACTAGCACTCTTGCTTGGGGTATTAATATGCCTGCTCGCAACGTTGTTGTCGCTGGTCGCCATAGAGGGTTTCATGTTGTAGACGATATGGATATTAAGCAGATGATTGGTCGGGCTGGCCGTTTTGGAATGTATTCTAGAGGCGACTCTTTTATTCTTTCAACTCCAGGCTATCAGCTATCTAGTGATTTCACAATAAAATCAGCCCTAGCCGATGTAAATCACCTTAGCTTCCACATCATAGCAGAAATGTCCAACGGAAGTTTCAATTCCCTCACTGGTGCTGAAGAGTGGTACAAGAGATCCCTCAGTTACAACACTAATTTTCAAGATAATCAACCCTCTCTAGTTCGTAGAGCAATAGAGAGCCTAGTACTTTGCCAAGCTCTAGCTATTAGTGATAATAATACTTACCAAGTTACTACATACGGCAAAATAGCAAGGGATTTATATCTTAATCCTCAAGATATTTTTAACTGGAAAAAGAATTTTGATCCTCAATCAGGTATTGTGCTAGATTGGAATGATCCAGGACAGATAGCAGATGCTTTAACAAAAAGAATCTCTCTTTTTGAGATTCAGTTCTTACCTAAAGAACTACAAACCTTGACGAGCGCGTATAAGATACATACTAGTAGGTTTTCTACTATTAAAAACGTAGCTTATGCCAGCGTTATCTGGTATAGACTAACTCGCTCCTCACAAGAGGCCTATGTTGCTAAAAATTTTGATGGAGTTGTTATGCCTTATTTTCAGCTCATAATCAAAGACATAGGAAGAGTATTTGCGGCTTTGCATAGATTAAATTCTTACGAGAATTGGCACAAGGAACATTATTTAAAATCTTTACAAGCTCGTATAGTTCATGGTGTAGGAGAACATCTACTAGAGTTAGTTTCAATTCCAGGCGTAGGTGAAGCAATCGCTACGCAACTATACAACGCTGGAATCCACTCATTAAAGGCCCTCAAGGCCCAAAAAGATAATCTAGATAAGATTATAGCAAGAAAGGCTAATGTTACTAAGATCCTCAAAGGACTTGAAGAATTACCAGATAACATCCAATAACTCTTATTGATTTTTCTCACCTCCCATAGAGGTGATGCTTATGATACTAGTCTATGATAATTATATTAGAGTAAGATCTCAGCAAGACCTAAGACGTGAAAATTCAAATTCCCAACAAAGAATCTATATTGCCGGTGGCGGTGTAGGTATGCCAGGCGCCTCATCACTACCAGCCAATTGGAGTAATCCATTGGGAATATTACCACCGAACACCTTCTATTCTACTGATCATCCAGGTGGAGACAGCTTACGTGGTAGCTTATCCAAGAATTGGACCAGTTCAGCTGGTGTTGGTCAAGGAAGCGTTGGCGGACCATCTACAACTCCTATGCCTCCATATGACGATCATCAACCTATTCCTTCTACTTTTTTTAATCATGGTATTGCAGACAACTTAAAGACTGTCGACGGGAGCCAAAGATATAGACCTAGTAATTTAGGCACCACTACTAATAACATGATGCCTAATGACGTCTACAGATCAGGCTCTCTCTATAAAGGCTCTGATGGAAGCGTCGGCAAAGATATTAATGCGTTGACTAGAGAAAGATTTTGTAGATTATATCCTAAAAGACAGAGAGGATTCTAGTGAGCGATCCGTTAAGACAGAATGTTCTAGTTTTAAATAAAAATTATCAACCCGTAGATCTCTACACTGTAGAAGAGGCTCTAGTTTCTGTTTGCAAGGGAAAGTCTGAGATATTAGACACTAATTATCAAGGATATGATATTTTAGAATGGGCTACTCTTTCCTCTGAAGATGAGCAGGCATCTATACGCACTGTCACTTATCAATTTTTAATACCTGAAGTGGTTCGTCTTGTAGAATTTGACGAAATAATCGAGCGAGACATTACTTATACACGATATAATATATTCTATAGAGATAATTATATGTGTCAATATTGCGGCATTAAATGTGCTCGTAGTGAACTCACTATTGATCACGTCATACCTAAGTCTCGTCGTAAGGAATTTGGTATGTCCTCAGAGCAGATAGCGGCCTGGACAAATGTCGTTTGTGCATGTCAAGTTTGCAATGTCACTAAAGACAATAGAACCCCAGAAGAGGCCAATATGCCTCTACTAAACAAGCCTATAGCACCTACCTGGGTTGGTCGAGTTCGAGGAATTCATCCTTCACTAATAAGACCTTCTTGGAAACCTTTTCTAAAGGACGAGTAAAGCTAATGACAGCAAAGTATCTAGCCTTCGAAGGCATCGATGGATCTGGAAAGACTAAACAGCTAAGTCTTCTCTATAATTATTTAACAGCTCAAAATTACTCTGTACTATTAACAAGAGAGTTTGGATCAGAGCATGATTCTGCATGTGTCAAAATAAGAGACTTTGCACTGAATAGTCTTCATAATATTGACGAATATGCTGGGCAGTTCATGTTCGCTGCATGTTCATCTCAACATAATGAAAAAGTTATCAAACCCAACTTAGATAAATATGATTTCATTCTTAGCGATAGAAGTGTAGAGTCCAATTTAGCTTACTGTGCCGCTATCGAAGGATTTTCTCGAGAATTTGCTCATCAACTTTTCTTTTCAGATTCAAGAAGAATTAATCCTGATCATATAATCTTTCTGAATACAGATCCAGATCTATGCTGGCAACGTCTGTCTCGCCGTACACAAGAGAAGTTTACCGATGGAGGAGTTGATAGAATCGAAGATAAAGGTAAAGATTTTCAAAAAAGAGTTTATACTGAATATCAACATCGCATTAAGTATAGCACAAATTACATTGTCATTAATTCTACAACCTTAACTATTGACGAAACTCATCAAACAATTCGAGCTCAATTAGGTCTATAGCATATATTGATTTTTACACATTCATAGCAATGATTATCACCGATTGGAAATTATTAAATAAGAATCACTACGAGTGCAATAAATGCCAAATGAGATATCCTCAAGCTACAAAATCTTGCTTTTATTGCGGCAGTAATGACACTATTCAATTTGTTCCTATACCTAAAATCAGTCAATTGAAATCCCCCCTCAAAGGGGCTAAGCTCAGCTTTAAGTAAGAGAGGAAGACATCATGACCGCAGTTTTAGCTAGTTCAGAAGTTAAACCACTAGTAGATAAATTAGTCAAGGCTTTCCCAGCCAATCTAGGCCACGTAGATCCTAGCCGCATCGTGTATGTACGATCACCAGGTAAAAAGCGAGCTGCAGGCATTAAAGGCATCAGCGCACCGTACAATCTTTTTGTCGATTACAAGTTTATTTTAACTATTTATACATCTAAGTTTGACAAGCTCGACAACAATAGGCAAGCAATCGCTATTTTTGATGAACTTTTACGAATTAAAGACTTTGATGCAGGTACCCTGGGAGGGTATACTGTTGTTAGTAACTACGAAACTATTAATAAATGGGGGACAGACTGGGCAGAATCGGAAGACGAATTGTCTGTATTTCCTGCGAAGGAGTAGACTATGACGAATAATGTCATTTCCATCTTTAAGAAGAAAGAAGAAAGTCAATCCGTACCTGAAGAGATTGCTCAAGAAGAGCAATCTTCTCTCAAAGATCTTGAAGAGACCATGAAGAAAAATAAAGCTCTAAAAGAACAAAGAGAAAAAGAGAGACTTAAAACTAATCAATCAGTATTGAAGTCCTATAAAATTAAGAAAAACTAATGCCAACTTATGATTATCAATGCCAGTCTTGCGCTCAAGACTTTTCTGTAGTTCATAGTTTCAAGACTAGACAAGAAAGTTGTATCCATTGCGCCTCTTCTTCAATAGTTAAGGTTGTTGCTCCGTTTGCCGCTAAGACAGAAACCTCTGCTGCTGCTCAGAATCGTAGAATTATTGAGCAATGCAAGCAAGACTCTACTCGTCTAGATAAAGATGAAAAATTTTTAGCTAATATTTTAGGTGTTGGAGATACTAAAAGCGAAGAGCGCAAGCTTAAGGTAGCAGCAGACAACGCTGCTTACATTAAATCAAAACAAGAGCTAATTGCAAAAGAGAGCAAATCTCACCCGCAACAAATACGTAAAAAGACAAAGTAAATACATGTGGATTACTATAAAAAACTTTATCAAGCACTACATATGGCGTAATCTTACGTTTTTAGTAGGATTGATACTTGTTCTATGTCTCGCCTCATTTCTAGCTCTATTTAGGCAACACAATAAGGCTTTTAACCTTATGGATACCTTTCTGGAAAAATTTTTCAACTGGTTCCCTAAGCGAGATGTTCCTATAGGGACACCAGACGACAAAGGTTTTTCTGAGCAGAAAGTAGAAGAATTAGATATTTCTAATAATATTTTTAGAGACAAAACTACGATCACGTCTAACGATCAAAACATCAACCTTCCAAGCGGACTTCAAGATAAGAATGTAGATACATTGATCCAATCTCACATCGAGACTAGCATAGTAAGTTCCAATCCCGATGTTGCTACACAAACAAAAGCTACAATTGAGCAAGCTCAAATTGCAGCTGATGCTGCAAAGACCCTTCTAGATAGTATTAAGAAATAGAAAGATTAAATATGTTCAAATCTCTAATGCTAGCACTAGGATTATTCTTGCATTCTTCTGTAGCCTTAGCGGCTCCTCTCGCTAATGAGACGATTACTATACCTAAATCTACTTATAATCAGTTGGTGCAACAAATTCAAGACCTACTTACTTCAAATAAATCTCTTCAGGAAAAGGTACAAGAGCTTTACCTTATTCAAAAAAGTACTCCTAAACTTTCCTTCAACGACCCCATAACCGTCATAATTGACAAGCAAGGCAATGTCTTCATTAAGGATACCTTAGTTGGCTCGCTTGAGTTGGAAAAGCTTAAATATGACGTCAGCTTAAAGTTAAAAACCTCTATTCTTAGAGCCCCCTCCGATAAACAAGAGTCTCTACTCGATTTTAAATGGAAGGCCGCACTCCTTCAGAGCTACGAGCCTGTAGATACTAGAACAATTTCGTTTGTTAGTTATGCTCTAGGATTTGAACCAATTCACTACAAACAATTTAGCGCCAACGCCTTCATCGGTAACCGCCTGTACGGTGCTGCTTTAGGGGTAGATGTTACCGAGCATATGGATGTACTTGTAGGTATTGGATTGAGATATAATGATCAAAAAGGTTTTACCGTTGGGTTAGCCTTTGATTTATAAGTAAGGTGTAGGTAATGTTTGACTGGAATTCTGATGTTGATATACTTAGTTTATTAACTAGTTCTGAGGAAATAAATAGAATAAAGGGCGAAGTTCTTTGGACACTTCGTAACGACTCCACTAACACCCTTATAGGGTCAGAGCTTTTCTTTTCTAAAGCACAAAAAATTATAACCAAGCGCATTCGCACCATATTAGACACTGAGTTTAATAAAACTATTATGGATGACGATATATATAACATGCTAGATCATGTAAATGTAAAAATGCGCGAAGCAGCTCACGACTTTCTAGCCGTCGTCCCATCAATTAATATTGTTTTTGATCGTGACGATCCCTATAATTTTCGAGTGGAAGCTGGAGATGTCTAATCATTATACAAACTGAAAGCTGAAATAGAATGGAGCGGATTTGAATGAGCATCAAGGTAATTAAACGCAACGGCAATAAAGAGCCGCTAGATATTAATAAAATTCATAGAGTTGTAGAATGGGCCTGTGAAGGTCTAGACAACGTCTCAGTCAGCGACATAGAGATGAATTCTAAGCTACAATTTTTTAATAATATTAAGTCGGAACAAATTCATAAAGTACTGATCAAATCGGCCAGCGATTTAATAAGTCTAGAACAACCCAACTATCAGTATGTAG
>Ga0194132_10008739_pt1 | contig 14358 bp, 10 predicted proteins | sample TA2KigOf80mmetaG_FD_148612 | JGI IMG/M metagenome (GOLD analysis project Ga0194132, IMG submission 148612) | Freshwater microbial communities from Lake Tanganyika, Tanzania - TA2015054 Kigoma Offshore 80m | ecosystem: Environmental > Aquatic > Freshwater > Lake | place: Tanzania: Lake... | reverse complement strand
GGTTCCTCCCGAGGCGGTTCGGTCAGGCGACAACGAGCTGCGGTTGCAGTTGACGAAAAGCGCGGGGACAAATAAGACCGAGACGCTGGTGGCGAAGGAATTCGAGATTCATGTCAGATTGAAGTAATCGACGATCGAGGCCTCCGGCTTGCCGGGCTGTTTTCTCGCCGCCGGACCGGATCGGTTCATTTACGTGCACACCAGTTGGGATGTGCCCGATCCCTGCGGGCAGCCCTGGCTGGCGGTGATCCCCCAGGAATTCGTCGTTTCGAAAAAATAGGCCCAGCAATCCGGCCTTGGAGGAAAATCCCAGTGCGCGGCACAGAGAGAACAAGGCGTCTGCCTAAGCTGCGACCCGTAGCGCCCAGCATGTTGTTCTGGGCCATTGGACTCGCTCTCGGAGCGAAGGCTGGAGTCACGGCCGAAAAAACACAGGGCGCTTACGTGTGCGACTTCTCGCAGCTCGACAAGCGTCTCTCACTGGACGGTGCAGCCTGGGTGCGCCGCTTTCACGGCGTGGCGAGCCGGCCCGACGTGAAGATCAGTGCCGCAGATCCGGCCTACCGACGGTACAAGGGTGAGCCGGCGGGTTTTGGCCACTTCGGAATGGTGATGAAGTTAGCCGATGGCGCTTTGCTGACCTACTACAGCGAACGATCGGCGGCGAGCCGAAGCCATTTCGGGCATGAGTCGAGCCGCCTCGTCAGCCGGCGATCGAGAGATGGCGGACGGACCTGGGACGAGCCGTTGGCGGTTGCGTCGACGCCGCGGCTGGCCCTGCCCGATGGGACATTACTCTACGACGGCCAGCGACAGCCGGACGGCACGTGGAGGCTGGGAAGATCGGCAGACCAAGGGCGCACTGTGCAGTACGACATCGTAGCGCCGGGACCTGGGCCGGCTATGCCGAAATTGCGAATGAGCAATGGGGAAATTCTCTTCGAACCGGGGGATGGGCCGGAAGATCCCGTGCGGCACGGCGGTTACTGGCGGGTGGGCGATTGGGGCCCGACACCGGGCCCTGCCGGAGGAACGGTCCGGGGTATTCTGATCAGCGACTCGAAGTTCACGCGATGGCGGGAGATCGCCCTGCCGCAACTCGGCTACCAGTGGGATGAATGGTGGATTGTCGAGACCCGTCAGCCCGGAGTTCTCCTGGCGCTCTGCCGGGACCAGGAGCGATCCAATTATTTCTACCAGTCGATGTCCCGCGACTATGGGCGAACGTGGGACGCGTCGCTGCCTTCCGGCGTTTGGTGCTCCAGCGATCCAAGCCGCCCCTTCGTGATGAGGCTGGCAGACGGGACGCTCCTAGCCATCAACGGCGAACGAGCCAATGGCCGCATGATGCTGACTCCTTCGTTCGATGATGGCAGGACTTGGGACCTGAGCCGCCGCATCGCCGTGTGTGACAATCCTGAAGAGTGGTTTGGCGGGCACGACTTCAGCTACCCTGACGCAGCCGAATTGGAGGGGAATCGGCTGTTGGTGCGCTACTACACGAGCGTGGTGCGCGATGTGGCGAAGCAATGGGGTGTGTGGGGAAACTACCTCGATCTCTCGTACCTGAAGCGACCGTATCGCGGAGTCTGCCTGGCACCGAATTCTGCGGTTCCGGCGCCTCGCGCGGTGGCGCAATGGGCCTTTGATGAAATGGATGGGGAGTTCGCCCACGATCCTGTCGCAGCGAACTACGGGCGCGTGCACGACGCCCAGCGCGTCCCCGGCAGGCTCGGCGGTGCTTTGCATCTCGCCGGCCGCGGGTCTTCTTATGTCGAAATCGTCGACTCGCCCAGCATGCGTGTCCCCAGTGAATTCACGCTGTCGCTTTCCTTCCGCGCCGCCTCGGTGGAGGCCGGCCAGACGCTGCTCAGCAAGCGCCCGTTTTACTACTTGGGAATTAGCAAGGGGAAAATCGTCTTTGAAATCGGCGATCCTGCAAAAAAGAAAACGACGCTCTTCTACCGCGTGGAAAGCCGGCAGTCGATCGAGCCTGGCAAGTGGCACCACGTGGCAGCCGCCACCGGCGTGCATTGGGACGGAGACCGCAAGATGTATGTGTCTCTGGACGGATTCCCCCAGACGGCCGGCGCGGCGGCGGATCTCGTCTCCGGCACTAGCCACTCGGCGACGCAAGAGGTGGATGGCGTTCTTCAAACGGACGTGCGAGGCTGGGAACGCAGCTGGCCCCCTTCGTTGTCGTTCGCTGCCGAACAGCCTCAGACGTACGCCGAGGTGGCAGCTCTGATCGATCAACGACCCGAATTCGGACCCCTATTCTGGAGGGTGAAGTCCCGCAATCACATTGCGAAGAATCTGGTCATCGGGAAGGACAACTGGGCCAATGACAAGGTCTTTGCCGGCACGGTGGACGAAGTGGCTTTGTACGGCGAGTATCTGTTGCCATCGTCCATTCGCAAGCTGTCTCAAAGCGGCTATCCCACCGATCGCCAAGGACGCGTAACGTCCCCGGCCATCGCGCTCCCCGCTTCGGCGCGCTGGCGGCGCTTTAACGCGCTGGCGGAAGTGCCGCCAGGTACGGAGATCGAGTTCGCGATCCTGGATGCCACAACAAACAAAGTGATCAAGACGGTCAAAGACGGTGACACGCTGGCAGATCTCTCGACACCGAAGATCCGTCTGAGGGCGCGTCTGGCGACTACCGACACGTCACGCAGCCCTTGCTTGCAACGTTGGGAGGTTTCCTGGCAATAGCCGTCGATCGGACATCATGACTCGCTTGTACCTACAGAGGAACCGGCAATGAACAATACAAAGCTGAATCGGCGTCAGTTTTCCAAATTGGGCAGCGCGGCATTGGCCGGGGGCTTGGTGCCATCACCCGCTAACGCCGAGGCCGCCGCCGGCAGCCCGCGTGCGAAGCGGCGCCGGCTCATCTACCACAACGACACCCGCCACTGGTTCCTGTATGTGTTCGAGCCGCCATTGTCGCTCAAAGATGCCTACCGGCCCGTGGATGAGATCGCAGGAACCGGAGTGGATACGCTGGTGTGTCATCTGGGGGACGGTGGGATTTACGGCGCCAAGCTCTTCTACAACACGAAGCTGGGACTGGATTGGACACAACCTTCCGGCGAGCATGTGGAAGTGTCGGGAGACTGGTGGCGAGCCGCTCGGAATCTCGCGAGCCTGCGCGAGCGGGGTCTGGATGTGCTGAAGATCCTAGTCGACCGCGCCCATGAAAAAGGCATCGAGTTGTTTGGCAGCCTGCGAATGAATGGCGTTGGTCTTCCAGCCGATGCTCCCGAGGCCATCGGGCAGAGTGCGGCGAACATTGCCGGAAAAGACGAATTTGCCGGTGGCGTTCGGATACCTGGGTCGAGCGTTCGTTTGGCAATGCCGGCAGGTCCTTTTTACGGCTTCCTGGAGAACCACGCGGACTTCGGCCACCCGAAAATCCGTGAGCGCTGCTTTGCCATCTTCGAGGAAGCCGCCAACAACTACGATGTGGATGGCCTCGAATTGGACTTCACGATCACACCCTTTTATTTCAAACCAAATCAGGTGAAGCAGAATACGCCGCTGATGACGGAGCTTGTGCGCAAGATCTCGCAACTGCTGCACCAGGGCGGCCGTCGTAAACGTGCGCTGGCGGTGCGCGTCTTCCCAACCGAAGCCCTGAACACGAACGCCGGACTCGACGTCCACACCTGGATGGGTCAAGGCATCGTCGACATCGTTGTCCCGCTCTTCTATGGAGGAGGCAACCATCTCGACCCCCAGATGCCTTATGGGTGGCTGACAACTGCTGCCGCGAAACATGAGGTCGCGGTGTATCCGATGCTTCATCCGACCGCTCCGGGCGGTGTACTGGAACCGATCGGCGGGGGCGATCCCCGGGCGACGCCGGCGATGCTGCGCGCGGCTGCGGCAAACGCCTACGCTCAGGGAGCCGCGGGAGTCTATACCTGGTCTCTGCCTTGGCCCTTGGGGCCCAGAGAACGAGGGATCCTCAGCGAATTGTGCGATCCCGGTCTTCTGGAACAGTCCGACAAGCAGTACGTCTTTCGAAGACGGCCGTGGGGAGACGAACAGGTCAGGGCGGCCAGCCGCATCATCGAACATCTCGGTTACGGCGCAAGCTTGCCGTTCTCGCTGGAAGCCCCCCCGCCCGTGCGATCCAATGAGCTGCCATTCTTTATGGCAGACGATCCGACAGCCGCGGGAAACCATTTGGCCGCCATCGTTCTGCGAGTAAAAGTTAATAACCTCGTTGGCGCAGACAAACTGCAATTGTCCTTGAATGGGAAAGACATCACCCGGGACCTGGTTTCCCGCACGACTCATATTTACCGGCACCAATGGCTCGAGTTCCATCTCCGGGAAACGTTGCCGCATAAGGGCAACAACGTGCTTCGTTTTGCGCTCGAGTCGCGGCCTGCAGGGCTGGAGAAAAGCCGAATTGTCGTGGATGAGGTTGAGATCCTGGTACAGTACCGGCGCTTTGCCGACCTGCTCTCGCGTCCACCGGTTCTTTCGTGAAGAATGGAGATTGTCGTGAACCCGTTCGAAACCGTTGGCCACTGGAAGACAGACTCCAGCAGATTCCTTCAGTCGGATTTGTTGAGCTGCGAGCACTGCGGCTCGCTACGGGCTGGCGCTCGATCAAGAGGTCCGGCGCATGGATCATCAAAGTTGATTGATCCCGCTCGCTGATGCCGCCGGTTTGCGTAGCGCAGATCCTGCGCTTTTTGCAGGTCTGCGGCTTGAAATGAAACGGTCTGGGAAAGGGCAGGGCTAAAACCGCCAACGGCGAAGGCTGCCTGAGTCCGGCCCTCTCGTTGATGCTGGTTACTTGAACCGGAGGCACTGCGGCTCGCTAGTGTCACTGCCGCAGACCCGCACAAGACGCGGGATCTGCGCTGCGGGCTGGGTTCAGGCTAGGAGATCGATCTGGACCGAAGAACTCCAAAGCGAACCGTCTCGTGGCAATACGTTGTCATCCGCGGCATGAACATCAGTACACAAGAAACAGTGAGGCCGTTCCCGCACACACACGAATGCAAGACCCCGGCCAGAACAACCACGACGAAGCTCGTTAGAGGAACACAGTCATGAACCGCCGGATTTTTCTTGGTACAGCCGCTGGGCTGGCTTTCAGCCACGCATCTGCCACCTGGTTTGGTGCAGCGACTCCTGGCCAAACAGGAAAGCCACGGCTGAAGATCGGGTTTCTCGGAGCGGCCTATTCTCATGCCGAAGCGAAGCTCAAGCTGATGCAGGGACACCCCGATTTTGAGCTCGTCGGAGCCTGGGACAGTGACCCGAAGGTGCGAAGCGAGGTAGCCGCCATGGGCGTGCCGGTGATCTCCCAGAGCGAAATCCTGTCGGTCAGCCAGGTGGTAGCCGTCGAGTCGGTCGTGCGCGATCACGCCCGCCTCGCCCAGGTCGCACTCGCGGCCGGCAAGCACGTCCACCTCGAAAAGCCACCGTCACTGTCCATGGCGGAATTCAAAGAGGCGGTGCGGCTGGCGCGCGAACGGCAGCTGATTCTTCAGGTGGGCTACCAGTACCGCTACAGTCCCTGTTTCAACACGGTGATTGAAGCCGTGCGCAAGGGCTGGCTTGGCCAAGTGTACATGGTGCGTGCCACGATGAATAACCAGCTCGCCGTGAAGCGCCGTGCCGAATGGGGCGAGTATGCGGGTGGCGTGATGTTCGAACTGGGAAGCCACATGGTCGATGTGATCGTTCGGCTGCTCGGAAGACCCGTTAAGATCTCGCCATTTCTGTTCACGCACGGACGTTTCAACGATTCGTTCAAAGACAACACGACGGCTATATTCGAGTATCCAACGGCGATCGCTTCCCTGTCCTGCGCGACATTTCAGCCCAACTCGAGTGCCTATCGCGCCCTGGAAGTGCTGGGCACGCAGGGTACAGCCGTGATTCGTCCCATCGAACCGCCCACCCTGGCGCTCGACCTGGCCAAAGAGGCTGGCCCCTACAAAGCCGGGATAAACAACCTGGAGTGGCCCAAATGGGAGCGATTTGTCGGTGACTTCGCGGAATTGGCCGTCACGGCGCGTGGCGATGGTCCTCCAGCTGTTTCCCTTGAGGAGGATCTGACGGTACAGGAGACGTTGCTGCTGGCATCGGGGATGGCTTAGCGCTTCGAAGCGGACTCATCAACATTCAAATGGAGGACAACATGAACAGGCGAAACTTTCTGGGAAGTCTCGGTGTGGGGATGGCGGCTTCGATGGTGACAGCGGCCCATCCGGCGCCGGCTCGGCTCTCGGCAGCCGACAAGGTCGCGGTGGCCGTCATGGGAGTTCGGTCGCGCGGGAAAGATCTCACCGGCTTCTTCGCTTCCCTGCCCGACGTAGACATTCCCTACCTCTGCGACGTCGACTCGAATGTTGTCGCTCCCGCCGTCAAGATTGTGGAGCAGGCAAAGGGCAAGACACCTCGCGTGGTGGACGACATCCGGCGCGTGCTCGAGGACCCATCGGTCCACGCCATCGTCGTGGCGACTCCGGTCCACTGGCACGCGGCGGCCACGGTGTTGGCCTGCGAAGCCGGCAAGGACGTTTATGTGGAAAAGCCCATATCTCACAACGTGCGCGAAGGCCAGATCGTGGTCGAGACAGCGCAGCGCCATCGTCGCATCGTTCAGGTTGGAAGCCAGAGCAGAAGCCGGCCCGTCACTTATCGGTTGATCGAGTACCTGCAGTCGGGCAAGATCGGTCCGGTTCACATGGCGAAGGTCGAAAACACAGAGCTTCGCCCTGATCTCGGCAGGCGACCGGATGAGCCGGTTCCGCCAGGTCTGAACTATGACCTATGGGTCGGTCCGGCGCCGATGCTCCCGTTCAACCGGAATCGTTTCCACCGGACCTACAGCTGGCATTGGAACTATGGGGCCGCGGAAATTGGCGACAACGGTTCCCACTGGCTCGATATCTGTCGCTGGGCGCTCGGCGTGGACTTCCCGAAGGAAGTGAGCGGCATGGGGAGAAAACTCCACTTTACCGACGACAAGCAGACACCGGACACCGACCACATCACCTATAACTACGACAACAAAGTGATCTTGTGGGACGAGCGCCTGTGGACACCCTACGGCTTCCAGAAGTCTGAAAACACCATGATCTTCTACGGCACTGAAGGCATGGTAGAAGCCGGGCGCTGGGCCGGTGGGAAATATGCGTTTCGGGTATTCGATACCAAAGGTGAGCTGGTCCACTATGAGCAGGAGGAGAATGAGGACATGGGGATTCTCCCCCACGTTCGCAACTTCGTGGATTGCATTCGGACGCGCCAAAAACCCAACGCCGACGCCGAAACCGGGCACATCACCGCAACGCTTTGCCATCTGGGCAACATCGTGGCTCGCACGGGCCGTAACCTGCGCTTCGACGGCAAAACTCAAACTATCGTGAACGATCCAGAGGCTGCCAGGTATTTGGGTCGCGAATATCGGGATCATTGGTCTGCCAGACCTTTTCGCAAAGGAGGAGCCTGACATGAACCGAAGGGGGGTTCTTGGCGTCGCTAGCGGTCTCGCACTGAGCCGCGCATCTTTCAAGCTGTTCGGCCAAACGCCGGTCGGCCAGGGACCACAGCCCCGGCTGAAGATCGGATTTCTCGGGGCAGCTTATTCGCATGCATCCTCCAAGCTCAAACTCCTGCAAAGACACACAGACTTCGAGCTGACCGGCGCCTGGGACGACGATCGCAAAGTACGGGAACGGGTGGCTGCCATGGGCGTGGCGGTCATCCCTCAGGACGAGGTCCTATCGCGCAGCCAGATCATTGCGGTCGAGTCGGTCGTGCGCACCCACGCCCACCTGGCGAATGTGGCGCTCGCAGCCGGCAGGCATGTGCACCTCGAAAAGCCGCCATCGTTGGCGTTGCAGGACTTCAGCGAGTTGGTGCAGCTGGCTCGCGAAAAGCATCTCGTCCTTCAGGTGGGTTACCAGTACCGCTACAGTCCGGCCTTTCAGGCGGTCGTCGAAGCGGTGCGCAAGGGTTGGCTTGGCCAGGTGTTCATGGTGCGCGCCACCATCAACAAACAGCTTGTCGAAAAACGCCGTATCGAGTGGGGCGAGTTCAAAGGTGGAACGATGTTCGAGTTGGGCAGCCACATGATCGATGCCATCGTTCGGCTACTCGGCAGACCCACGAAAGTGACACCGTTTCTGTTCACGCATGGCCGTTTCAACGATGCTCTCAAGGACAACACCATGGCCGTCTTCGAGTATCCAGACGCCATCGCCTCCATCTTGTCCTCGACCTTGCATCTCAACTCGGATGCCTACCGGTCGCTGGAGTTGCTGGGAACCCAAGGTACCGCCGTCATTCGTCCCCTCGAACCGCCCACTCTGGCGCTCGACCTGGCGAAGGCGGCTGGACCGTACAAAGTCGGCATGAACAACCTGGCGTGGCCCCAATGGGAGCAATTCGTCGGCGACTTCGCGGAATTGGCCACCGCTGTGCGTGGCAATGGCCAAACCAGCGTTCCGCTGGATGAGGAGCTGGCGGTGCAGGAGGCCTTGCTGCTGGCATCGGGGATGGCCTGACCTCGGCATCACTGGCGCTGCTGGGTGCTCAGCAGGTTCCAGTGCTGCCTGCGATGCAGAAAGCGACAACAACCTGCCGGCAGTTGAAGGTGACCGGCATCGAGGTTCACCGCATCAGCGTGCCCTATGAAGACTGGGCCGCCTACGAAACGAACCATTTCGACGGCCCACCCGCCGCACCGTGTATGTGGTGCACACGAACAGCGATCTGATCGGCTTGGGCGAAAGCGACGACCCGCTTCCCGACGAAACGTTGCAGAAGTACCTGGGATCGAACCCATTCGACTGGATCGCCGACGACACCAACCTGTCGTTGGGAATGGCCATGTACGTCTCGAGAAAGAAGGGATGGTCTTGGAGCGCGCCTAGTATTCAGTTGCAGAAACTCGCGATCCTTTGTTGTAGCCCGTTTGCGAGCAGACGAAAGCCACCGCCGCCGTAAATGGCGCCACGGAGGCACTCCCAGAGCCGCGGCCGCAGCTCAGTGTCAAGCCAAGGTTCGCGGTCTTTGATGGAAAACACGATGTGATAGCGCAGACCGGTATAGGACTGGGGCATGAGGCACCTCGAGAGCGCGTCCGCCACCGCGTCTGGGTTTTGAGGAGTTGTGGCAAAGGTTTCCCAGGGTTATGTTACGGCGTGGTGCGCCTCCACTTCAGCCTCCCTCGGCCAAGAGTGCTTCGCCCCTTACCCACTTATGCACGACCATTCATGAGGAGATCTGCCATGGCACGTCTGCAGTCAACTCGATATCGAAAACAGATCGTCTTCTTGCTTCTGACGGTTGCGCTGCTGGGAGTCTTGCCGCGTGCCGCCGCGGATTCACCCCTGGACCTTTGCCGTACTCTGGTGGACTTCTTGTCCAGTCGCGGGAACCTGAGTCCTGCCACGACCGTGGACACGGTTGCAGCCATTACTCGCGTGCGTGGGGTGGAGGAGCAGGTGTTGAAGTGGGGGAGGGACCAGGGAATCGCCGGCTTGGAAGGCGTGATCCCCGCGAACCGGCGTGATGCGGTTCTGACTTCGGTCTACGAAACGATGGCGAAGAAGACCATGAGCACGGTCGTGTTGCCTGACAGCGCCCCTGACGTGGGTGTGAAGGTGACACCCGGTGAACCGCATGTGGTGATGTTCGCCCCGGAAGGGAAAGTGAACGACCGGATCGAAAGCATCGCCAAGATCGGTTACGAGCGCTGGGGCCACCACATGGTCCCACAGTTTTACAGGTTCCGGGACGGACGGTTGTTGATTCGAGTCTTCGTGGGTGGGGAGGGGTACAATCCGGCTAGTCCTCTTTTCCGGTTCCGAGCCTCCTCTTCTGCCGGGCTTCGTTACTTCCTGGACTTTCTATCCGAGGATGGCGGCCGGCATTGGCTCCATTTTGCGTCCTTCAATCAGCCTGAAAGCATGGAGAACTTCAGCGCGGGGTATGAAGAGCGGCCGCGCTCCGAAATCGCTTTCCGGCTGGCGGACGGGGAAGAGATCCGCTACCAGAGAAGATTCATGGATTTCGACCTGGGGGATCCTCAAGTCAAGCCTTACTCCGGCAATTACTACCGGCTCGGCGATCTGCCTCGAGACAAACAAGAGATTCCGATGTTAACTCGCAAACCGGGGGAAGAGAAGTGGACGGAAGGGAAGGCTTTCTGGGACCCGGACACGCTGCTGCTAAGCCAGGTGGTTGGCATCAAGGAGGGCGAGAGGACTCGCCTGGTCCGGCGTATGGCGGGGCTCGTCCCCTCCGGGTTGATGCAGCTCAAAGACGGTTCCCTGGTGATTGCTCCGGATGCCTCCGATTCCGTACGCCCGGTGTCCGATCTTCGGCCCGACGGCACGATGGATTCGAGCACGGAGAACTACATTCTGCGCAGCTTTGACCAGGGACGCACCTGGAAATACACCGGCGGCGTGCCACGGTTCACTTACCAGACGTTCTTCGACAGCGTACGCGGGCACCTGGAACCCCGGTTCTCAGGGGGCGCCTGGATCGCCCTGTACCGGACGACAGGTATCTACTGGTCCGGAGGTGGGCCGGTGATCATGCGACGCTCTACCGACGAAGGGAAGACGTGGTCGGAGCCCATGCCCATCCGGCCGTGCAGTGGCGGGACTCTGAATGGGTTGATGCTCGAGAATGGGATCGCGGTGCGAGCCTACGGGAGACCCGGCGCGTTCCTGATGTTTAGCGCGGACGGAAAGGGAGAACGGTGGGGAAACGACGTGACCGTGGACCGGCCCACCAAAGGAATGGAAGGAGAGAACACGGACAACAACGGGAACTTCGTTGCCACCGGGCCAGACCGCTTCATGTATGCCTACTCTCGCTATGACAGGCCTGACCCGTGGGGACAGCCCCGGCTGGCGGTGATCGCGCAGGAGTTTGTCGTTTCCAGGAAGTGAAGCTGGGGGCGCGCGACACACGAGGAAGCGGCCGGCAGCGGGAGTTGCGCTGCGACCCCCAGTATAAACGGACTGATAGCGCTTCGAGGCCAGAGTCCTCGATCATGTCGTCATTGATTCTTTGCGTTAGTTACCTTTCGCTACCTATGGCATTGCGAATCGCTAGTTTTGCTTTCACACAGCGTGGGATCTGTGCCCAATAGAGTTGCAGTCTTGAGGGTGATTTGCCCAAAGGAGGTTGGCGTTGCACAGACGAGACTTTATTCAAGCCGTGATTGGTGCGGGTATCGTGCACCGTCTGAATGCGATCGCGGCACAAGGTTCCGGAGCACCACTGGTTTCGGTAGTCGATAGCAGGATGCTGCAGGCGGGCGGAGACTGTCTAGACGACGAGATCCTTGGGTGGGAGCGGCTTCGCGCCGAACGTCGCGTGGCCGTGTCGCAAGACAACTCCGCACCTGTTGTCTGCCGGGATCGAGCGGGGCAGATCTATCTAATGAGCGGCACCGGCAGGCTCTTCACCTCCAGCGACGACGGCAAGTCGTACGACCCAGCTCCGGAGATCGTCGTCGGGCGACGGCCGGTAACGGATGCACAAGCGCTGGGAGTGCTGAAGAGTCGAAGGCTCGTGATTGCGCATGGCGACGGTGGACGGCTGCTGACGGCCCGATCGGAAGATGGCGGACAAACCTGGCGGCCGGCGGGCGAACTGGTGGCAGCCGGTTTCTCGAAGCTTGAGGCTGGGGGAGTTCGTATCGTCGCCCTTGCCGATGGCACACTGCTTCTGGCGGCGTCAGCGTGGAAGAGTGACGGTACAGGAGATGCCGAGGGTCTGCTTTACAGTTCCAGCGACGAGGGCAAAACATGGAGCCGGCGCGCTACCCTCGGGCCTCGCTGTGCGGGGGCCAATTTGCTGCAACTCAAATCGGGCGAATTGCTGGCCGCCATCACTTATCAGGGAACCCGCAAGCCTGGGGATCCAGGCAAAGGACTCGAACGGGACGAGCTGTTCAACAATGTCGTGGTGGCACGTTCCAGCGACGACGGCAGGACGTGGCGGGAGTTCCAATGCGTGACGCGTTTCAAGGAAGCGCCCGCAGATTTGCTTCAGCTTTCAGACGGCTCGGTCGTGCTGGTTTATGGGCAGCAGAACTCTCCGTTCGGGGCCCGGGCGATCCTCAGCCGGGACGGCGGTAAAACCTGGGGCCGCCGTGTATACATCCTGGGGTTCTCCACCATCCGGGCAGAATGGTACAGCGGCGCGTTGTTCCGTACGGCCCCGGGGTGGCGGACCAGCTCCGTAGCCCTGCAGGACAACACAGTGCTGACCCTCTATACCCGCGGCTCGCTGGTTCTCACGCAGGAGATGTTTGTCTATCCGGGTGTCTCGGCCTGGTACCAAAAGAACAGGGTTCCGGGAGAAAAGGGTAAGGCGATTCTGTCGGTTCGTTGGTCTCTCGACGGCATGAAAAAGCCGCCTCTGGGTGTTCCAGTGGGCATGACGGCCATCGCCAAGCCAAACGCTCAGGGTTACCTGGACAATGGGCGGCGTTGGTTGAATCCCGAACACTTGAACGAAGGTGGCGACTACTTCCACCAGGATGAGATCCTGGTCTTCGAGCGGATCCATGGAGAACACGCCATTGTCGGGCCTGGCTCCAATCCAACGGTGTGTCTCGATCCCCAAGGCAACCCGGTCGCAGCCTCCGTTCAAGGATCGATCTATCGTTCCTCTGACCAAGGACGCCACTGGGAGCTCATCGGTCGAACGCCGCAAGGAGGCATCCAATCCTTCGGGCTTCTGCGCGATGGCACGATGCTGGCTGCCAGCAGCGTAGGCGCGGAGCGGCGCGTGGATGTTTTCCGCTCCGAAGATGGAGGGGAAACCTGGAGCGACGCAATTCGCATCGACCCCAGCCCGTTCGATTTCATGGGCGCCGGCAATTGCATGCGCATTAACCAATTGCCCGACGGTACTGTTTTAATGACTTGCGGGAACTTGTTCCACAGCAAACTGATGGCATCCGAGCAGGACGGCGTTTTTCGAAGCCGGGATGGAGGCAAGACTTGGGGAGACTTCAGCTATATCGGCTTGGGATGCGAGACTAACATCTTGAGGCTGCGGTCAGGCCGGCTCCTAGCCGCCATCCGAGATCAAGGAAGTCCCAGCCCTTACGAACTGGTTCTGGCTGATGAGCAGAACTCCTATCGGAACACGTTTTTGAAGAATACATCGTTGTCTGTTTCAGACGACAACGGCTACACGTGGAGCCGCCCCTGGACCGTAACCCGCTACTTTGAGTGTCCTGCCGACTTGGTTGAGATGCCGGATGGAGCGCTCGTGCTCACCTACATGCAAAAGAACAGGCCCGACAGTGCGCGGGCGATGGTTAGCCGTGACCAAGGGAAAACCTGGAGTCGCACACTCTACATGCTCGGCTTGTTAGGCTGGCGCGGCAAAGGCGGAGGCCATACGAGTTCGGTGCTGCTCAAGGACGGGCGTGTGCTCACCGTGGGAAGCGGTTGGTCCACGGAGCTCAACAGCCACGTGAGCGAGGCCACAATCTGGAAACCGTTGGGAGATTCGTAGCGTGGATCGGCGCAGCAGGCTTCACGGCCACAGACCCGCACAAGACGCGGGATCTGCGCTACGGGCTGGGACGACCGGTGTTTTCGATTGTGCCGCGGGCGTGGGGTTGACCGTTTTTCGTAGCCCCTTACAGCCAATGATCACACCGATGGTAGCGCGGCTGGTGCGCGAGCCGTTTGACCGCGAAGGCTGGCTGTTTGGAGCTAAAGTGGAACGCACCAAACGCAAAGTTGGATTCGCGAGATGCCCTCAAGCTCAACTCGAACCACTGATAGGGTATGGTCTTCGCAAGAAGAAGGCACGGTCATCTTTGAATTTGAAACTCCTGACAAGCTGAAAGCGGCCTTGCTTGCAGTGTTAGCCCGGGAATTTGAAGCGGGAATTCTTGGCCGCCACGACGTCTCACCTCGCACCGAATCGACTCTGCCTGCTGCTGCAAGAAAAGTAGCTGCTGCTCCGCTCTTTCAAGATGCTCTCTATCCCACTTTGCTTTCATGATTCCAGCAACCGAGTGAGCATTAGAACCTAGTGTAGTGTCCAAGAATTAGATGGACAGTTGGTTTTGAGGTTTTCTGGTTCTGGGTTGAGTACAACCGGGCTGAATTTGCTCAAGAGTCTGACGACACCGCGAGAGTTTTGCCCCGATGGATTCGACCGTGGCTGTCCAAACAAAGGGTTTCGGCTTTTCATTCCACACCTGTAAAAACTCCTCCATCGCCTTGATCAAGTCGGGGACACTGCGGAATGAACCACGGCGGATTCGTTTGGACGTCAATTCGGCAAACCAGCGTTCCACCAGATTGAGCCAACTGGAACTGGTCG
>Ga0194132_10008738_pt1 | contig 14359 bp, 13 predicted proteins | sample TA2KigOf80mmetaG_FD_148612 | JGI IMG/M metagenome (GOLD analysis project Ga0194132, IMG submission 148612) | Freshwater microbial communities from Lake Tanganyika, Tanzania - TA2015054 Kigoma Offshore 80m | ecosystem: Environmental > Aquatic > Freshwater > Lake | place: Tanzania: Lake... | reverse complement strand
TCCGCCGTCAGCTCAATCGCAACCGCTGCCTTGCCCATGGATCATGTCCTCCGCTGCGAGTATGCATGATCCAATAAATTTATCGATCAGGACACTAGCGGTACAATCGTTTCAGCCGATCGCGCTTGGTCCAGCGATGGTCGGGCCGGGCGCGCAGGCCGCTCGACGCACCCCAGCCGTCGGCGAGGGCGAGTTCCAGGCGGATCGGCCGATGATCTGACGGTCCGAAGGCGAGCGCCGAGGCGACGCGACAGTCGAGGCCGTGCACCAGGCAGCGGTCGAGCCGGAACGGCACGACGTTGCTGGCGAAGTGTGTCGGCACGCGTGGGCCGACGTCGCTGAAGCCGGGCAGGGCGACCCGGCCCACCATGTTGTAGTCGCCGATGATCGCCGCCGGCTTGCCGCGCAGAGCGGAGGCGACGCGTTCGAGCTGGCGGCGGTTCAGGAGCTGGCCGTGCGACAGATGGACATTGGCGAAAGTGATTTCGCCAAGCTGCAGGATCTGCGCACGCCGCCGCGGCAGGCGGCCGGGCAGGCGCGAGGCCGGCAGCGGCAGCGCTTTGGGCACGGCGAAGCGATGCGGGCTCCAGACTGCGAGCCCGTGGATGCGGCCAAGCCACGACAGGCGGTGGAAATGGCCGCCCAGCAGCTCGGGCAACGCCGCCATCGGGCGGGTCGCCTCCTGCATCAGGAACAGGTCGGGCTTCTCGCGCCGCGCCAGCGCCGCCACATCCTCGACTGCCGCGCCGGTGAGCCGCAGCAGATTCCAGCTGATGACCTTCAAGTCCGCCTCATGGCTTGATCGGATGGTCGCGCCGCGCCTGGCGGATCTGTTCGGTGATCGACGCGGCGCTGCCGGCGGCGGCCTGCAGCTCGCTGCGGACGGTCTCGCGCCGCTCGTGGATCGAGGCGATCACCCGGCCCATCGGCACGCCGAGACCGACCAGCGCCGATTCGGCGAGCTGCAGGCTCGCTTCGATCGTCTCGGGCACGGTGTCGGTGACCTTGAGCGTGTAGAGGTGTCGAGCGTGCTGCGCGTCGTGGGCGCGCGCAACGATCATGACGTCGGGGCGGCGGGCGCGCACGGCGCGCACCACGTCGTCGACGGCGGTGGTGTCGAGGGTGACGATGACGCCGATCGCCTCGTCGATGCCGCAGCGCTGCAGGAACAACGGATTGGAGGCGTCGCCGTAGTAGATCGGCCGCCCCAGCCCGCGCCAGCGCTCGACCAGCGCGGTGTCGCTGTCGACGGCGATGTAGGCGATGGCGTGCTCTTCCAGGAGCCCGCACACGAGCTGGCCGACGCGGCCGTGGCCGACCACGATGGCCCGCTTGGCATGGTCGTCCGGCGGCAGGACGGCCGTCGCCGAGTCGGCCATCGCCTGCCGGGCGAAACGTTGTCCAGCGCGCCGGGCGAACACCGCGATCAGCGGCAGCAGCGCCATGGTGAGCGACACCACCGCCAGCACGCCGGCTGCGACATTGGCCGCCACCAGGCCGACCTGCACGGCAAGGCCGATGCCGATGACGGCGAACTCGCCGCCCGGCGCCAGCAGCAGGCTGGTCTCGATGCTGGCCGGCCACGGCACGCCGAACAAGCGGCAGAGCGGCACCAGCAGGATCGTCTTCAGCGCGATCAAGGCGAGAAAGCCGGCCGCGATCAGGATCGGCTCGCGCCAGATCAAGCCGAGATCGATCGACATGCCGACCGAGAAGAAGAACACGCCGAGCAGCAGGCCGCGGAACGGATCGATCATCGCCTCGATGGCGCGCCGGTACTCGGTCTCGGCCAGCAGCAGGCCGACGACGAAGGCGCCGAGCGCCATCGACAGGCCGGCGTAGGCGGCGATCACGCCGGCGCCGACCGCGACCAGCAGTGTCGCCGCCATGAAGAACTCCGGATTGTCGGTGCCGGCGGCCAGCCGCAGCAGCGGCCGCAGCACGACGCGGCCGACGACGATGATGACGCCGACCGCGATCGCCGCCTCGACCAGCGCCACCACGACGCCCTGCACGACCGACGCGCCGTCGGCCGCGCTGCCCAGCGCGCCGATCAGGAACAAGAGCGGCACGACGGCAAGATCCTGGGCGAGCAGGATGGCGAAGCTGGTGCGGCCGGTGGTCGACATCATGCGGCGTTGACCCGACAGCAGCTCCATGACGATGGCGGTCGAGCTGAGCGCCAGGCAGGCGCCGATGATCAGCGCCGCCGCGGCGGGTTGGCCGAGCCACAGCGCGCCCAGGCTGATGGCGAGCGCGGTGAGCAGGCCCTGCAGGCTGCCCAACCCGAACACCAGCCGGCGCATGGTGAGCAGGCGGCGCGGCGACAGCTCCAGGCCGATGAAGAACAGCAGAAAGACGATGCCCAGGTCGGCGATGAAGGCGATCTGCTTCTCGCCGGTCACGGTGAGCCAGTCGATGGCGCGCGACTGGTCGGCCAGCCGACCGAGCCCGTTGGGGCCGAGGATCGCGCCGACCAGCAGGAAGCCGACCACCGGGCTCACCTTCAGGCGGTGCACCACCGGCGCCACGATCGCCGCCGTGCCCAGCACGATCAGGGCATCCTTGAAGACGATCAGCTCGCTCGGTCCCGCCATTGGCCGCAACATAGACGCTGGGCGCCGATCTGTGCACACTTTCGTCGACGACCATGGCGATCGTCGGACAGCGAAAGGAAGAATACGACATGAAGGTGGTGATCACCGGCGGCGCGGGTTTCCTCGGCAAGAAGTTGGCGCGGCGCATCCTGCAGGCGGGCGCGCTCGCCGGGCCGGCCGGCACGCCCGAGCGGGTGAGCGAGCTGCTGCTGTTCGACGTCGGCGCGGCGAGCGGGCCCGGCCTCGACGATCCGCGGGTCAAGGCGGTGGCGGGCGACATCGCCAATTTCGCCACTGTGCAGTCGATCGTGCAGGGCGCCACCACGGTATTCCACTTCGCCGCCGTGGTCAGCGCCGGCGCCGAGGCCGATTTCGATCTCGGCTACAAGGTCAACCTCGACGGCACGCGCAACGTGCTGGAAGCCTGCCGCGCCCTCGGCACCAACCCGCGCCTGGTGTTCACCAGCTCGCTGGCAGCGTTCGGCGGCGACCTGCCGCCCGCGGTCGCCGACGACACTCCGCTCACGCCGCAGACCTCTTACGGCGCGCAGAAGTCGATCGGCGAATTCCTGGTCCGCGACTACACGCGCAAGGGATTCTTGCGCGGCACCGCGGTCAGGCTGCCGACCATCTGCGTGCGCACCGGACTGCCCAACAAGGCCGCTTCGACCTGGGCAAGCTCGGTGGTGCGCGAACCGTTGACCGGCGTCGACGTGATCTGTCCGGTCACGCCCGAGACCGTCATGGTGGTGCTGAGCCCGCGCAAGACGGTCGACGCCTTCCTGCGCCTGCACGACCTGCCGGCCGACGCGTTCGGCCCCGGCCGCACGCTGCTCTTGAACGGCATCAATGTCACGGCGCGCCAGCTCGAGCAGGCGGTCGGCCGCCACGCCGGCAATCGCAAGGTCGGCAAGGTCGTGTGGCAGCACGATCCGGCGATTCAAAAAATCTGCGACGGCTGGCCCCAGGGCATCGATTCGGCCCGCGCCCGGGCGCTCGGGTTCCAGACCGACAAGGACCTCGACGAGGTCGTGCGCAACTTCATCGCCGACGATCTCGACGAGCAGATGAAGATCGCCAAGGCGGCATAGAACATGATGGGTTCAGCTGGAATCAGCTGAACCCATCATGCCTGCTGCAACAGCCAACACCGCTGCGCGCGAATGAGATGAAAAGGAACCGCATGCGGTTCCTTTTCATCTCATTCCGCTCTAACGAAGGGAGCGCGCCGCTCGCGCGGCGCGCTCACGGCATCAGCGCCCGCGCAGCCGCCGCCAGTGGTTCTGCAGGAAGCGCAGCGGCCCCCATACCGATCGCGGCCGCATCATGTACCAGCGCTGCGGCTCGTTGTCGGGGCCGGCGATCGGGCTGGCATCGTAGTCGTATTCGGTGATGCCGACGGCATCGGTGTCCCACGGCCCGGTGGTCTTGAAGATCGTGGTCTTGGCGCCGTAGCGCGCGAGCGCGCGCGGCATGCCGGCGGCCATGAAGTCCATATAGCGCGGCAGGCTCTCGGGGCGGCAAAGGTAGCCCTTGTTGAAGCCGACGGCGAGCAGTCGAAAATGGAACGGATTTTTTTCGAGATAGCGGATCACCTCGGTGGTGTTGGCCGGATAGCGTGGCGAGAAAAAGTCGTCGATCACCACGATGCCGTCCATGTTGACGATGGCGTTGGCGAGCTCGAGCTCGCGATAGACCGCTGTGCCGGTGTGCTCGCCGTCGATGTGCAGCCAGCGCACCGTCTTGTGCATCGCCCTGAGGTCGAGCTTGGCCGGCAGATCGGCTGACGATCCCGACAGAGGCACGATGTTGGCAGGCTCGACGCCGACCGAGCGGATGGCGTGATGCACCGCCTCCTCCTCGAGTCGCAGGTCGCATAGGTAGAGCCTCTCGCTGCCCTTGCGGTAGGCCGCCAGCACCGCCGCCGAACGACCGCGCCAGACCCCGATCTCGAGCAGGTCGCCGGTGGTGCCGGCCTGTTGATCGAGCAGCGCACGCCAGACGCAGTAGGACTGGAACATGAACCAGCCTGGAATGATCTCGATCTTTTCCCAACTCAACATCGTCGGCACCCGCCCCCGAGGGCCTAGAGCATGACGAGTCCGGCCGGCATCAGCCGGATTCGTCATGCCCTTTGGAAACACGATCGCCCGTGCGCGCTGATGACATGAGGTGGAACCGGATGCGGTGCCACCTCATGTCATCCCGCTCTAGCTAACAGCGGTTTTTCGACGCTGCAAGCCGGTAGCGCTTGCACCTGCGGCGGCGCTCGGGTAGAGCCCGCTCGCGAGCCCATGGCAACGACAACAGTCGCATACCGCACGACGATCTGCCTTATTTGGGCGCTGGCTCTCTGGCATAGCTGGGAGAGCCGTGGTTTGTTCGTCGATGGCTCGGCCTTCCTGGTGCAGATCGCGCGTCGCGAATGGTTCTTCGATTTCTACGACCCGCGTCTCTTCGCCATGGTCGTCGGCCAGGCGCCGATCATAACCGCCGTCTTCCTCGGCGTCACCGACCTGCATCTTCTCGCTCGGCTGCTGTCACTCGGCCTGTTCGCCCTGCCGACTGCGCTCTACACGCTCGCCCTGGTGCGCGCCAAGGACGATCCGGTGCTGCTCGCCGCGGTGATTGCCGCCATCGGCGTGGTGTTCATGACCACGTCCTTTTTCATCGTCGGCGAATACAACACCGCCTACGCCATCGCCGTCCTGGTCGCGGTCCGCCTGGTGACCGCCGGGCGACTGACCGTGCTCGACGGGCTGTTCTTGGTGGTGATCGGCGTGCTGGCGATCCGCACCTACGAGGCGCTGATCTATCTCGGGCCGCTGCTCAGCGCCATGATCCTGCACGCCGTGTGGCGCGCGCCGCACCGGCCTTGGCTCGCCACTGGTCTGCATCTGCTGTCGGTCGCTGGGTTCATCGCCGGCATGATGGTCGCCGTGCGCTCGTTGATCAGGCCCTATTCGGTCGAGCACCTCGACGAGACCATCGAGACCGCCGCCAACTTCTGGCAGAACCTGCAGTTCGACCTGGCGCTCGCCGCGGTTCTGGTGGTCGTGGTCTGGGGCCTGGTGCGGCCGCGCGACCTTCTGGCGGCGCGGCCCTACCGTTGGGCCGCGATCTGGCTGGCGATCGTCGCGCTATCGCCGCTGCTGGCGCTCTCCGACACGTTGGTGCGGCCGCTCGCCAAGTCGCAGTACGTCGCCCGCCAGGCCGCCGGGCTGGTGATCATCACCATCGTGCTCTTCATCTGGTGCCACGGCTGGTTGTTGCGCGACCGGCTCGCCGCCTTCGCCGTGCTGCGCACGCCGCAAGCGGCTCGGCGTTTCCTGACATTCGCCCTGCTCGTCCTGTTGGCGATCGTGCCGGCCGACGTCTACCTGACCCGTACCTGGTCGGCCTATCTCGACGTCGTGCGCCAGGAGGTGCGCTCCAAGCCGGGCGTCATCGCCTTCGAAGACTCGGCCTTGGCCCGCCATCCCTATGATCTGCTGGTCGAGGCCTGGATCCTGCCCAGCCAAAGCCTGGCGGTGCGCGGCAAGCAAGGCGATGGCATCGTGGCGCCGCCCAGAGACTTCAAGGCGTGGCAGCCCTTTTCTCCCGACGAGCCCTATCCGCTCGGCAAGTTCGTGTGGCGGGAGTAGCGCTTGTCGGTCCCTCCCCGTGATGTGGAGAGGAGAAGAGCGGGCATAGTGCCCGCGCCATGACCGTGACGGCCGCCTATCGATTCGTCGTGCTCATGCTGTGGTCGCTCGCCGCCTATGGTGCGGTGAGCTATCGCGGGCTGTTCTGGGATGGCGCATCGTTTCTGGTGAACGTCCTCGATCTCGGCGAAATACACGATTTCTACACCGCGCGCGCCCATGTCGATTGGGTGACGCAGCTTCCCGTGCTGCTGCTGGCCGAGCTCGGCGTGCGCGACACGCGGCTGCTCGCGGCCGTCTACTCGGCCGCGCTGGTCGGCCTGCCGACCGCACTGTATCACTTGGCGTTGGCCCGCACGCGCCACGACGCCGTGCAGCTCGGCACCGTCGTGGCGGCGATCGCCGTCGTGTACCTGCCGACTTCGTTCTTTCTGGCCGGCGAATACAACGCCGCCTTCGCCGCCGCCCTCGCAGCCATGGCGGTGACGCTGGGCCAGGGACCTTGGCGGCTGGCCGACGCGGTGCTGGTGCTGGCGCTCGGCCTGCTTGCCGTGCGCTCCTACGAATCGATGGTCTATCTCGGGCCGCTGCTCGCCGCGGCGATCGCCTGGTCGCTGCGGCGCGGCGGCGAGCCCGCGGCTCGGCTGGCGGTCGTCCTTGCAGCGCTCGCTTTCGTCGCGGCGGCTGCCGTCGCGCTGGTGACGATCGTCGACTACTGGAGCCATCCGCACTTCGTGAAAGTGCTGTCGATGAGTTTCGACTTCTGGCAGAACCTGCAGTTCGTCATCCCGCTGGTCGGCCTGGCGATCGCCGCGACGCTCGCCTTCGTTCGGCCGCGTTTTCTCGAGGGTTTCGGCCCACCGGTCGTGATCGCCATCGCCGTGTTCGGCCTCGTGCTCTCGCCGTGGTACCGTCTGCTCGACGACCACTCGATTCTCTATCCGCCGGCGCACTATCTCGCGCGCCAGGCGGCGGGCGTCCTGCTCGGCTTGCTGCTGGTCTGCCTATGGCTGCAATCGGCATGGCGGACGAGGCCGCCCACGGTGTTCACCGCCCTGCGCAAGCCCGCCGTGGCGAAGCGCATGGTGCTTGCCATGACGGCGCTGTTCACCGCCGCCGTCGTACCCGACATCGCCCTGACCGGCCTGTGGACCGACTATCTCGGCCGCATGCGCGCCCTGGTCGATGGTCGCCAGGGCATCATCCGCGCCGCCGAGCTGCCGCTCGGCGACTGGCCGGACAAGCTTTTTGCCCAGGACTGGTCGTTGCCTGCGGTGAGCGCGCTTGTCAGCAAAGTGCCCGGCCGCGCCTATGTGGTGGCCGACAAGGACTACCGCAGCAACCCGCCATTCGACCCGGCCTGCGGCACGCTGCCCAGGCTCGCCGGTTACGGTTGGGGGAAGTAGGACTTCGGGGTCGGCGTCGTTACGGCCGCATCCAGTGCCGGCTGGGGCCGCTGCCGCGCACCGGCGCCGCTGCCTCGACGAACTCGCACAGGATCTGGCGGGTATCGCGCGGGTCGACGATTTCCTCGATCCAGAAAGTTTCGGCCGAGCGGAACGGTGAGCGCAGCTTGTTCAAGCGCTCCTCGATTTCGGCCATCTTGGCCTTGGCATCGGACGCGGCGTCGATGTCGGCGCGATAGGCCGCCTCGATGCCGCCTTCCAAGGGCAGCGATCCCCAGCGGCCCGACGGCCAGGCATAGCGCCAGTTCAAGCGCGCGCCGTTCTGGTGCGCGGCACCGGCCACGCCGAAGGCGTTGCGGATGATGAAGCTGCACCAGGGCACGGTGGTCTGGAACATCGCCGACATGGCGCGCACGCCTTGCCGGATGACGCCGCTCTTCTCGGCCTCCAGCCCGATCAGGAATCCCGGGCAATCGCAGAAATAGACCACCGGCAGATGGAAGGTCTCGGCGAGGTCGACGAAGCGTGCCACCTTTTGGCAGGCGTCGGCCGTCCAGCCGCCGCCATAGAACATCGGATCGCTCGCCATCACCGCGACCGGCCAGCCGTCGATGCGCGCCAGCCCGGTCGCCACCGAGCGGCCGTAGAGCCGGCCCATCTCGAAGAAGCTGCCCTGGTCGACGATCTTCTCGACAATCGGCCGGATGCGATAGACCTTGCGGATGTCGCGCGGGATGGCGTCGAACAGCGATTCCTCGCGGCGCCCGGGATCGTCGGCGATGGCGCCGCGCGGCGGCGCGTCGTAGACCGAGGAGGGCAGATAGGAGAGGAAGCGGCGGGTGAGCGCGAAGGCCTCGTCCTCGCTGTCGGCCGCCTCGTCGATCGCACCGGCGCGCAGTTGGATTTCCCAGCCGCCCAGCTCCTGCTTGTCGAACTGCCGGGGACCCAGCCGGTTCACCACCGGCGGGCCGGCGACGAACATCGCCGAGATCTCTTTCACCATCACCGAGTAGTGGGTGGCGGCGAGCCGCGCCGCGCCCAATCCCGCCACGGAGCCCAGGCCGAGCCCGACGGTCGGCACGACGCCCATGTTCTGCACCACCCATTCCCAGCCACGCACGCCCGGCACATTGGCACGGCCGGTGGTCTCGATGGTCTTGACCGAGCCGCCGCCGCCCGAGCCCTCGATCATGCGAATGAGCGGCACGCGATACTGGTTGGCGTAGCGCTCGATGAAGATGTCTTTCTCCTTGATGGTGGCGTCGGCCGAGCCGCCGCGCACCGTGAAGTCGTCGCCGGTGACGGCGACCGGCCGGCCGTCGATCTTGGCGCGGCCCATCACGGCGTTGGCCGGCGTAAGATCGACCAGGTCGTTCCTGCCGTCGTACTCGGCCTTGCCGGCGATGCTGCCGATCTCGCGGAACGAGTCGCGGTCGACCAGCCGTTCGACGCGCTCGCGCACCGTCAGCCGACCGCCGGCATGCTGGCGCTTCACCTTGTCGGCGCCCCCCATGCGCTTCGCCATCTCCTGGCGGCGGCGCAGCTCGTTCATCTCCGGTTGCCAGCTCATCTTCAGCCCCGTTGCTCGGCGTTTGTCGGCTGTCCTACCAACCGTCGCCGGCCGGAGCCACCGCGAAAGCGGCCGCGACCGAGGGACGGAACAGAGTCGGTTCTTCCCGGCGCGAAGCGCCGGAGCGGCGGCGCCCTGCGGGCGGCGTAGCCGCGCTCGGCGTAAACGCCGCGCCACAGGGATCGTCGGCATCGGCCGCGCCGCTCATGACCTGACCCTCCGACCGCTTCGCGGTCGCCTCCCCACGTACACCGCGTGTGGGGGGACGGACATTTCTTGCCCTTCATGCTAGGGCCACGCGATGGGCTACCTCATCGTGTTCCTGGGCGCTGGCATCGGCGGAATGGCGCGGCATGCCGTCGATCTGCTCGCACCACGCCTCTTGGACACCGCGGTGTTTCCCTACGACACCCTGGCGATCAACGTCGTGGGCTCGCTGCTGATGGGCTTGATCGTCGAATACTTCGTCATCCGCTCGGGTCTCAGCCAGCACCTGCGGCTCTTCCTCACCACCGGCATCCTGGGCGGCTTCACCACCTTCTCGGCGTTCTCCCTGGAAGCCGTGATGCTCTGGCAGCGCGGTGCAACGGTTGCCTGTGTTCTCTATGTCGCGGCCTCGGTGACCCTGTCGGTCGGCGCGCTGTTCCTCGCCTTGGCCATCGCGCGGCGTTTCCTGCGAGAGAACGCGCCGTGACATCGGGACGCTATGGCACGGGCTGGTAGACGACACCGTCGATCAGGTTTGCCTCGTAGAGCTGCGCGAGATCGATGCCGCCGGGCGGCCGCGCTGGCTTGAAGTCGGCGATGGCGCGCAGAAGTCGTGTCTCTTGGTCTCGCCGCAGCGTCTCCGCCTCGGCGACGGCGACCGGCTGGAAGCGCACGACCTGTCCGGGCAGCAGGCGACCCAGTCGCGGCAGGTCTGCCGAGGCCACGGTCGCGATCTTGGAATAGCCGCCCACGGTCTGGCGGTCGGCCAGCAGCACGATCGGCAGGCCGGCGCCCGGCACCTGGATGGCGCCCGGCCCGATCCCGTCGGAGATGATGTCGGCGCCTTTGGAATGCTCGATGGTCGGGCCCTCGAAGCGGATGCCCATGCGGTCGGCTTCCTTGGAGACGCGATAGTCGGATCCCGCGAAAGTGCGTCGGCCCTTGTCGCTGAAATAGTCGTCCTGTGGCCCCCACACGACGCGGATCGGTCCGCTGCCGTAGTCGAACGGCTGGCCGAGCTTCCTCTCGTCGCGCACCGGCGCCTGGGCCAGCGCAAGCGGCAGGACATCGCCCGCCGCGAGCTTTCGGCCGTCGAAGCCGCCGACGCCGGCGCGGGCATAGGTCGACAGGCTGCCCATGAAGCGGGGCAGGTCGAACCCGCCGGCTACGGCGACGTAGGCGGTGCTCGAACCCTCGACCATGCCGACGCGCAGGACCTGGCCGCGCTTCAGCAGATGCGAGCGATCGGAATCGACCAAGGTCGGCGGCGCATCGGGTGCCTCGAGGATGGCAGGCGCGAGCGGGCCCACCAGGGCGACGCGCACGCTGTCGGCTTCGACCAGCAGATCGGGCCCCATGACGCCGATCTCGAGTCCGGCGGTGTTGGGGGGATTGCCGCACAGCGCATTGGCCAGGGTGAGCGCCACGCGATCCATGGCGCCGGCCGTCGGCATGCCGAGCGCCATGAAGCCGAGGCGGCCGAGATCCTGCAGCGTATCGAACAGGCCGGCCCGCACCACCGTCAGTGCCGTGGTCATGTCTTGCGCACCAGCGTGGCCCAGTCGAAGCGGCCGGCCTCGACCTCGCGGGCGATGCGGTCGAAGCCTTTGCGGTCGACGCGCTGGAAGGCGACCTGGTCGCCCGGCGCCAGGAACACCGGCTGCTCGCGGCGCTGGTCGAACATCCAAAGCGGCGTGCGGCCGATCAGGTGCCACCCGCCGGGGCTTTCGAACGGGTAGATGGTCGTCATGTCCATGGCGATGGCGACCGAGGAGCGCGGCACACGCACGCGCGGCTGCGGGCGCCGCGGCAGGTAGAGCGACGGTTCGAGGCCCGCGATGTAGGCGAGGCCCGGCATGAAGCCCAGCACATAGACCTTGAACGCCGAAGCGAGGTGGGCGGCGATCACCGCTTCAGGCTTCTTCTTGGTGCGCTCGGCGACCTCGCCGAGATCGGGCGCAAATTCCGGATCGTCGTAGCAGCACGGGATGGCGACGCGTCGGCTCGCCAGCTCGGTCGGCAGGCCGCGCGCGATCAGGCCGGCGATCTCGGGCTCGAGCTTGGCGCGCGACGTCGTCAGGGGATCGTAGCAGACCATCAGGGCACGGATCGATGGCACGGTCTCGACCACCCCGGCGATTTTCGCCTGCCCGATCGCGGCATGCAGCGCCATCACCCGGCCGTTGACGGTGGGGGAGATCTCGTTGCCGAATTCGACGCTGAAGGCGGTATCGCCGCAGGACAGGTACCGAACGCTCACATCTGCTAGGATAACGGCTTCATCGCAGGGAGTCTCGCATGGCCTCGACCAACGCCCAACACGTCAACATCAACTCCGACCTGGGCGAGAGCTTCGGGCCGTGGGTGATGGGCAACGACACCGAGGTCTTGAAGATCGTGAAGTCGGCCAATGTCGCCTGCGGCTTTCATGCCAGCGACCCCACGGTGATGGTCGACACCGTCAAGCTTTGCCAGCAGAACGGCGTCTCGATCGGCGCCCATCCCGGCTTCGCCGACCTGCAGGGCTTCGGCCGGCGCGTCATCAACCTCACGGTCAAGGAGCTGGAAGCCAACATCGCCTACCAGATCGGCGCCCTGCAGGCGATCGCCGCTCTGCACGGCGCCAAGGTCACGCACATGAAGCCGCACGGCATGATGGCCAACATGTCGGCCGAGAGTGCGGAGATGTCCGAGGCGATCGCGCGCGCCACCAAGGCAGTCGACCGCGACCTGATCTTCCTCGCTCAGGCCAACACCGAGCAGGTCGCGGCAGCACGCAAGGCCGGCCTGCGCGTCGCTGAGGAAGTGTTCGCCGACCGCACCTACACCGACGCCGGCATGCTGACGCCGCGCAAGCAGCTCAACTCGATGATCAAGGACCCCGCCCAGGCAGTGGCGCATGTCCGCCGCATGGTCGACGAGCAGGCGATCTACTCGACCTCGGGCAAGCGCATCGCCTGCCGCGTCGATTCGATCTGCGTGCACGGCGATGGCCCGACGGCGGTCGCGGTGTCAAAAGCGGTGCGCGAGGGGCTGGAAGCGGCCGGCATCCGCATCGTGCCGCTCACCGAGATGCCCAACTTGGCAAATTGAGGCAGCCTTCTCCCGCTCTGTCTTGTCTCGGAATCGGCGGTGATCGGGCGATCGCCGGGATTTGCGATGCCGGTAGTATCTCGCTGCCGGCGACGTGAATGGTCGCCAGACTTGTGTCATCATCCCGATCGTCACCCAGGAGGAGCTGCGTGGGGTCTTTCTCCAAGCAAATGCAGCAGGCGCTCGACGCTGTGCGTGAATTGTCGTCCGAGCAGCAGGATCTTCTTGCTGCCGAGTTGTTGGAGCATGCTCGGGTGCTGGCCTTGCCGCCGACACGATTGTCTGCGGAGGAACGGGCCGAGCTTGAAGCAGCGCTTGTCGCTGCGCGCCGCGGCGAGTTCGCGAGCGAAGCGGAGGTGAGCGCTGTGTTCGCCAAGCATGGCCTATAGAATTCGATACTTGCCCAAGGCCATCCGACAGATTGACGCCATATTTGCCTATATTGCGGATCGCAACCCGGCGGCGGCTCGGCGGGTGGTGGCAACGATCCGACGAAACATTCAACGGCTAGCCGACTTCCCCTACAGCGCCCGATCAAGCGAAGTCGAAGACGTTTGTGAGCTTGTGATCGCGCATTATCCCTATGTGGTCTTTTATGCCGTCGACGATGAGGCTCGCGAAGTCCACATCTTGCGCGTCCGACACGCGGCTCGTGACCCGGCGCACCACCTGACAGAGTAGCACAGCTTCCATCGGGGAGATGCACCGTGCGTTTCGGGTCGATGAAAACGCCTCGAAATTCGACGCCCGTTCTACAAGGCTGTTCCGTTCCAGTTGATCCGAGGTGGAAAGAATTGTTTTTGGTGTGGGAACAGCGGCTACTCCTGTAACGAAATGGCGTGAGCATCCGAAGCCCTTTGGAGAAGGTGCTGCATGTCGAAGCCTCTCGTTTTTGGTAGACGATTGTTCATGACGCGCGCGACGGCCGTGTCGGCGATACTCGCGCTTTCATCCGGCGTCACGGCCGAGTCGCAGGCCGTCGCCGGCGGCCCCTGGGCGATCGAGCTGTTCACCTCGCAGGGCTGCAACTCCTGCCCACCGGCCGATGCCCTGCTCGGTCGCCTGCTGCGGCGGCCCGACATCGTGGCGCTGTCGCTGCATGTCGACTACTGGAACTACATCGGTTGGAAGGATCCGTTTTCCTCGCCCGAGCTGACCGAGCGGCAACGTGCCTATTCGCACGCCTTCAAGCTCGGCCACGTCTATACGCCCGAGATGGTGGTCGACGGCATCGGCCATGCGCCGGGCATCGTGCCGGGGCCGATCGATGCGCTGCTCGCCGAGGCGCAGCGCCGCGCGCCACGGCGGGCGACGCCGCTTCTCTCGCTCGGCGACGATGGCACCGTGACCCTGCGTCTGGCCGCGTTCGACCTGCCGGGCGGCGCGGCCGACCTGGCGCTGGCGGTCTACGACCGGCGGCATCGCACCGCCGTCGCCCGCGGCGAGAATGGCGGCCGCACACTGGACAACTTCAATGTCGTACGCCGCTTCGAGCGGCTCGGCCGCTGGGACGGCGCGCCGCTCGTGCGGCCTCTGCCGATCGGCAGCTTGGCGCCCGGGCAGGGGCTTGCCGCGCTGGTGCAGCAGCCGAACAACGGTCCGATGGTGGGCTGCAACAAGTTGGAGCCGGGTTAGCGGCATAGCGGCGCGGCGATGTCGTCCGCGTGATCTGCGGCTTCCACGCCTGGCAGTACAATCGCGACGGCAAGGCGGTCGGCATCCCGACCTGCACCATGGTCTTCGGCAAGCCGCCGCACGAGATCGACGCGCGGCTGCGGCCGATCGAGCTTGCGACTTGTGGAGCGATGATCTTCGGCCGCTTTCCGCCGGCCCAGCCTTCGG
>Ga0194132_10008737_pt1 | contig 14359 bp, 16 predicted proteins | sample TA2KigOf80mmetaG_FD_148612 | JGI IMG/M metagenome (GOLD analysis project Ga0194132, IMG submission 148612) | Freshwater microbial communities from Lake Tanganyika, Tanzania - TA2015054 Kigoma Offshore 80m | ecosystem: Environmental > Aquatic > Freshwater > Lake | place: Tanzania: Lake... | reverse complement strand
CGGCAGCGGCCCCTCGCGGTCCTCGTCTTCGACGACGTCGAAGACGAACTGGTAGCCGTGCCGCGACACGGTCCGGATGAACCGCGGCTCGCGCGGGTCGTCGCCGAGCGTCCGCCGCAGCGTCCGGATCGCCTGGCTGAGGGCGCTGTCCGAGACGATGACCTCGCGCCAGACGCGGTCGAAGATCTCCTGCCGGTGCACGGCCTCCCGCCGGCGCTCCACCAGGAACACGAGCAGATCGAAGTAGCGAGGGATGAGCGGGAGCGCGCGCCCCTCGCGGACCAGCACGCGTCGTCCCGGGGAGAGCGTGAACTCGCCGAACCGGTATTGGGGCACGGCCTAGCGCTCCCCGGCAGCCATGTCGCGGATCTCGGGGTTCGAGACGACGCGGCCGCGGAGGCCCTGCCGGGTCGCGGCCAGCATGGCGCGCCCGATGTCGTCGCCGGTGACGTAGTAGCGGCGTGACCGGCCGAAGAAGACCCGGATGACCGGACGCAGGACCTTGTACTTCAGCGGCTCGCTCGCCGACGGCATGCCGTCGATGGCGGCCGGATGCCAGCAGACGGCGCCGAACTGCGCCAGCAGGTCGCGGTCGGTCTCGCCCTTGACGCGCGCCCACATCGCCCGGCTGTCCACGCGCGCGCCCGCGCCGCTCAGGAAATGGAACACGGCCGCGGGACTCTGCGCGCGCAGCGTGCGCGCCGCCGCGAACGCGAACTCATAGGTGATCCGGCGGTACTCGGCTTCGCCGGATACCTGGCTGACCGACTTCCCCAGGCAGTAGAAGCACGCGTCGATGCCGGCACATGCGCCGGCCACGCGCGCGTAATCGGCGTAGTCGTCGTGCATGACCTCGCTGAGCTTCGGATGCGTCATGCCGAGCGGCCGGCGCGTGATGGTGTGCACCGACTCCACGTCGGGCGCCGCGAGCGCGACACGGAGCACGCAGCCGCCTGCCGATCCGGTTGCGCCGAGAATCAGGACCCGCACCCTACCTGAGGAACAACTCGTTCCAGAGCGTCTCCCACTTGTCCTTCTCGTCGAGCGAGGTGGCGGGATCCATCATCCGGAACGGAAACGTGTTGAGCTCGCTCTTGACCCGCGTGCTGGCGGGCGCGCGGCCGAGCGACTCGAGCAGCCGCTGCCCTTCGGGCGACAGCACGTAGTCCACGAACAGCGCCGCCGCGTTCGGGTGTGGGGCATTCCGGGCGACCGCGATCCCCTGCGGCCGCGCCACCACCGGCTGCACGGGCGCGAAGTCGATGGGTGCGCCCTTGCGCTTCAGCGGCAGCACGTTGCTGTGATAGGCGGTGAGGCCGACCGGGACCTCACCGGCCGCCACGAGCTGCGCCAGCAACACGTGCCCGCGGCGCACTGCAGGACGCAACGCGGAGAGGCGCCGGAAGTACTCGGTGCCCTGCGCGCCCCCGCCCTTGATGAGCGTGGCCATCCACTCCGCGTCGGTCGCCTCGACGCCGATGCGCCCCTTCCATTTCGGGTCCGCGAAGCCGTCGTAGGTGGCCGGCAGCTCGGCACGCTTTACCCGGGCCGTGTTGTAGGCGACGACGTAGAAGTTGAAGCGATCGGGCAGCCAGGACCGGTGGGCGGGAACCGCGGCGGCCGGCAGATCGGACATGTACGGCGAGCGCTGCTCCGCCAGGAGCTTCTCGCGCGCCAGCATCTCCATCTCGGGCCCGTTGGTCTCGATGACGTCCACGGCGTAGCGGCGGCCGCGCGCTTCGGTGATCGTCCGCTGGACCACCTGGTCCGACAGCGCGCGCCAGACGACGACCTTGATCCCGTACTTCCGCTGGAACGCGTCAGCCAGCGGCTGCGACTCGGTGGGCGCCATCGACGTGTACAACGTGAGCGTCGCCTCGCTCGTGGCGCGATCGTTGCCCGCCGGCGCCTGCGCGACGAGCGCCGGCGCGGCAAGGACGCAGAGAAGGAGCACGCTCGCAGGGACGCGCATGAAAATTGACCGCTTCGGGCGATTCTATGTCTAATCGTCCTCTCGTCCTTATTTACAAGATGCAGTCCAGCAAAACGCAGACGCTGACCACCCACTACCACATCCAGAAGAAGCGGCGCGCCGAGTTCATCGACGAGTGGCGCAAGTACCGGCAGACGGTCATCCGCGAGGAGGACGTAGCGCTCGTCCCCACCGCCCGCGGGATGAAGACGGGCGTCTACATGGGGTGGGACGGCGACCGGCCCACGCGCTGCCTCGACGCGCTCGTGCACGAAGTCGATCCGGGCGCGGTCACGACGATCCACCGGCACTCGTGGGACGCCATCCTCTTCATGGTGGACGGCAGCGGATGGACCGAGGTGGACGGCGTCCGCTACGACTGGAAACCGTGGGACGCCGTCCACATCCCCTCGTGGAGCTGGCATCGGCACGGCAACGACGGCGACCGGCCGGCGCGCTTCATGAGCTACTCGTCGGAGCCGACGCTGTGGACGCTCGGCATGAGCCTGCTGGAAGACGCGGGCCACGAGCCGTTCGCCAGTCTGCCCCCGCGGCCGAAGGTGTCCGGGGGCATCCCGGGCAACGATCCGTATTCGCGGCGGCTGCGGCGCGTCAACCAGGAAACGAAGAAGCGGCGCTCGGGCCGCATCCACACCCCGTACGACGAGCAGGAAATCCTCGCCACCCCGCGCGGCACGCGCACCAAGTTCCTCAACGACCGCGCGATCGGCAACCAGGCGTCGGGCCTCACGCAGGTCATGATTCAGTTCGCCCCCGGCAAGACGCAGTCGCTCCATCGCCATCCGGGCGAGGCGTGGCTGTACGTCGTCGAGGGCTACGGCCACAGCTTCATGGGCATCGCGCCCGACAAGGGCCAGCACTACCGCTGGAAGAAGGGCGACCTGATCGTCGTCGACCATTTCCTCTGGCACCAGCACTTCAACGACGACCCGGTCAACCAGTGTCGGCTCGTGCGCATCCACATGTTCGACTCGCTGCTCGAGACCATGCGCACGCTGATGGATCCGATGGTGCTGTTCGAGGAGGCCGAGGACACGCTGCTCTCGGCGCAGGAGCTCTCGCAGATAGAGTGGCCGGAGGACAAGCGGCCGGGCGAATGATGGACCGCGCGCGCACCGCGCAGCCGCCGGGCGTGCTGTCGATGCACATCCTGCCCGCCGACCATCACGATCGCGACTGGGACGCCATCATCGTGCCGCGCGAGGTGAAGGAGCGGCTGCTCTCGCAGGCGCTGCTCGTCCTGGAGCACGGGCGGAAGCTGTCGATGCTCTCCGGCCTGCCGCACGGGCTCATCGTGCTGGCCGGTCCGCCCGGCACGGGCAAGACGACGATGGCGCGCGGCCTCGCACAGGTGGCGGCGCTGGCGCTGGCGCGCAAGGGCGCCACGGCGCTCGTCGAGATCAACCCGCACGCGTTTCCGAGCGACATGCTCGGCGAGAGCCAGCGCAACGTCACGCGGCTGCTGACGGAGACCGTGCCCGAGATCGCGGCGCAGCGGCCGTTCGTCGTCGTGCTCATCGACGAGGTGGAAAGCTTCGCCGTGCGGCGCTCGACCGCGTCGTTCGAGGCTAATCCGGTGGACGTCCACCGCGCCACCGACGCGGTCCTGCTCGGCATCGACGAAATCGCGAAGAACCTGCCGCAGGTGCTCTTCGTCACCACGACGAACTTCATCGAGGCCGTGGACGAGGCGTTCCTGTCGCGTGCGGACCTCGTGATGCGGTTCGCGCTGCCCGATCGCGAGACGATCGAGCGCATCCTCGCCCACGCGCTCGGCGAGCTCGCGGTGCAGTGGCCGGCGCTGCTGCCGCTGGCGCAGGACGGGGCGCGCCTGTCCGGACTGGCGGCCCTCTGCGAGGGCTGGGACGGCCGGCGGATCCGCAAGCTCGTGCTCGCGGCCCTCGCGCAGCGGCTGGACGTGGCGCGCGATCCGTCGCACCTGTCGTGGGACGACCTGTTCAGCGCGGCGCGGAAGCAGGGCGGGGTCGAATGGGCCGGCGGCGCCGCGCCGACCGCGCACGAGCTGTTCCCCGACGTGCCGAAAGAACTGAAGCACGACCACGATCACGACCACGGCCAGCATCATCATCCGCACCTGCACCGGCACACCCAGACGCACCAGCGCGAGGAAAAATGAGCTCGCGGCCGTCTCCATGTACGCTTCTAGCGGAAAGAGAGCGTCCGTGACACAATCTGGACGCTCGATGCCCCCAGGCTCCGACAATACGACGCGGTCCGGCGCGCCCGCGGCGGCCGTGTTGCCGCGCGAGGCGACGCTCGACGGCTTCGTGCAGTGCGCCTCGGGGACCGGCATCAGCTTGCGCGAGCTCGAGCCGCTGACCACGCTGCTCGTCGGGACCTGCAACACGCAGTACCGGATCATCGTGTCGCGGCAGAGCGCGATTCTCGTCCAGGGCGGCCGGTTCTTTCCGGAAGTGACGACCGCGCATCTCGACGGCTCGAGCGCGGGCGGCAGCTTCCTGAAGGTCGCCTGGATCGGCGTCGGCCTGCGCATGGAAATTTCGGCGGGCGGCCAGCGCATCGTCACGTCGCCGGTCCGCTCGATAACCACGGAGCGCGAGCCTCGGGGCTCGCGGCCGCATTGAGGGAGCATTAAGGGACTCTGTTCGGGCCCGGCTCGCGGCGCCGTTAACCTGACAGGACCCGTGTGAAATGACCGGACGCCCCCGACTGGTCGTCTCCGACGCGCTCGGCCGCCGCCAGGTGCCGATCGACAAGCCGCTCCTCACGCTCGGCCGCCGCAGCGAGAGCGACGTGCGGGTGTCGGGTGCCGGTGTCTCGCGCCATCACGCGGAAATCGTCGCCGACAACGGCGCGTGCCGCGTGCGCGACTGCCAGTCGAAGTTCGGCACGTTCGTCAACGGCGTCCGCGCCACCGACGAACACGTCCTCGCCCACGGCGATCACATCCGGCTCGGCGAGTCCGACGAGACGGAGATCGTCTTCCTCCTCGACGACCCCGACGACGAGGATTCGCAGGAGCGCAGCGCGCTCTCCGCGGCCACCGAGCTGCGGCACATGGCGGCGCTCCTCGAGGGGCTGCGGGCGCTCGGCTCCGGCCGCGTGCTCGACGACGTGCTGAAGCTGGTGCTCGACTCCGCCATCGAAACGACGAGCGCCGAGCGCGGCTTCATCATGCTCGCCGGCCAGGGCGGCCAGCTCGAGTTCAAGCTCGCCCGCGCGCGCGGCGCGGTGACGCTGTCCGGCCGCACGTTCGAGACGAGCCGCAAGATCCCCGAAACGGTGTTCGCCACCGGCACGCAGATGATCGTGGAAGACCTGATGGACGAGAACCTGGCGGAGCTGCACCACGGCACGCTGGCGCTCGGCATCCGTCACGTCCTCTGCGCGCCGCTGCGGCTCGTCCGCTACGTCGAGCGCGCCGACGAGTCGACCGACGAAAAAGTCATCGGCGTGCTGTATCTCGACAGCCGCGAGCGCGGCGCGCTGCGCTCGCAGTCGTCCCGCGCGGCGCTCGAGACGCTCAGCACCGAGGCGGCGGTGGCCATCGAGAACGCGCGCCTGTACCGCGAGGCGCTCGAGCGCGCCAAGCTCGATCAGGAGCTGAAGGTCGCGGCCGCGATCCAGCAGTCGCTGCTGCCGGCGTCGAACCGCAGCGGCGCGTTCTTCTCGACGGCGGGCCTCTCGGTGCCCTGCCGGTCCGTCGGCGGCGACTTCTTCGACTACGTCGATCTGCCGAGCGGCCAGTTCGGGTTCATCCTCGGCGACGTGGCGGGCAAGGGTGCCCCGGCCGCGCTGCTCGCCTCGGCTGTCCTCGGCATGTTCGGCGCCGAGGCGTCGTACCAGATGGCCGCGGCGCCGCTCGTCTCGCGGCTCAACGGCGGCCTCTTCCGGCGCGGCATCGAGTCGCGCTTCCTGACCGCGTTCTACGGCATGCTCGCCGCCGACGGCTCGCTGACCTACTCGAACGCCGGGCACAATGCGCCGCTGCTCGTGTCACAGACAGGCGTGCGGCGGCTCGATACCGGCGGGCTCGTCCTCGGGCTCTTCGAGCGCGCCACCTGGGAAGAAGAAACCGTGCAGCTCGGGAAGGGCGACGTCGTCATCGCGTTCAGCGACGGCGTCAGCGAGGCGCTCAACGAAGCCGGCGAGGAATACAGCGACGACCGCCTCATCGCGGCGGTGCAGGCCCACGGGGGGGCCTCGCCGCAGGAGCTCCTGCAGGGGCTCGTGGCCGACGTGCGCCGCTTCTGCGGCGCCGCCACGGCCAACGACGACGTGACGATCGTTGTCGTCCGGTACGAAGGACCGTCAGACTAGCTCAGGAGGATCGAATGCAGGTGGAACAGCGCGTGGCGGGCAACGTCGCCATCATCACCGTGACCGGGGACATCACCCTCAACAAGGGCGGCGACGTCATGCTGAAGGACAAGGTTCAGAGCCTCATTCAGCAGGGACAGAAGAACCTCGTCATCGACCTCGGCGGCGTGTCCTATGTGGACAGCGCCGGGCTCGGCGAGCTGGTCCAGGCCTATGCCACCGCGAAGAACCGCGGCGGCGCGCTGAAGCTGCTGAACGTCACCAAGCGGCTGCGCGACCTCCTGGTGGTCACCAAGCTCCTCACCGTGTTCGACACGTACGACAACGAGGCGGACGCGCTCGCCAGCTTCGGCGCCGCCCGGTAGGGGCGCCGCATGCGGCGCCCGTCCGCTACCCCAGAATCGCGCGCAGCGCGTGGACGATCGCGTCCGGATCGCAGGGCTCGATGAGCACCCGGCGGATGCCGGCGTGCCGGAAGCGATCGGACTGATCGAGATACTCGAGGAACCACGCTCGTCGCGGCGCGGCAACAACCTGCACGGGATTGCCGTCTTCACTGCAGAGCCGACTGGGCCCACGCGGCCGTGCGTGGTGCGCGGCCGCTGGCGATCGCGCGGCGCAGGCCGCCGGCACTGTCGGCGTCCTCGAGCGCGGCGACGAGACGCACCGTGACGTGCTGCGCGGCAGCCGCCGCGACCGTCTGCGCGAGCACGCGCGGCGTGCTCCATTCGATGCCCACGAAGATGTCGGGCGCCCGCGTCGCAGCAACGAGGTAGTAGCCCCCGTCCGCGGCGGGACCAAGGACGACGGCGTCGCGCTCGGACTCGAGCAGCCCGAACGCGCCGTCGATCGCCGACGGATCGAGGTGCGGCAGATCGGATCCGATCACGGCGACGGCGCGGCCGCCGCGACCGAACAGCGACGCCATCGTGACGCGCATCCGCTCGCCCAGATCGCCGTCCGGCTGCGCCACCACGTCGAGATCCCGTCCGAGCGATGCACGGAGCAGCGCGCGCACCTCGTCGAGCGCGGACGCGGGCGTCACCGCGACAACGACGGTCGCGTCCGTGGAGGCCGCGTGCTCCACCGTGTCGAGCAGGAGCGCCTCGAGCAGACGGCGGTCCGGTGGGATGCCGAGGCTGGAGAACAGGCGCGTCTTCCCGCCGGACGACGGCGCCCGCGTCATCACCGCGACGAGGCGCGCGCCTGCCAGCTCCACCATGCGCGGAATCCGAAGAGGACCGTGAGCGCGAGCGCGAAGAGCCGCGGCTCGCGGAAGTCCGCCTTCACCACCCACCAGAAATGAATGACCGCGGTGATCGCGGCGACGTAGGCCAGCCGGTGCAACGCCTGCCAGCGCTTGCCGAGGCGCCTGATCATCCCCGCCGTGGAGGTGGCGGCCAGCGGCAGCAGCAGCAGGAACGTCGCCATGCCGATCGTCACCCACGGACGCTCGACGATGTCCTCGCCCATCGCCGCGAAATCGAAGAACCAGTCGAGGACCGCCCAGGTGGACAGGTGCAGGCACGCGTAGAAGAACGCGAAGAGGCCGAGCATCCGCCGCAGCCTGATCAGCTCGTTCCAGCCCGTCAGCCGGCGCAGCGGCGTGATCGTCAGCGTGATGACGAGGAGCGAGAGCGCGGTCAGGCCCGTGGTGTCGGTGATGTAGTCGATGGGGTTGGCGGTGAGGTTGCCGCTGAACGCGCCGTAGACCAGCCACGCCGCGGGGACGAGCGCCCCCGCGGCCGCGGCCCCCTTGAACAGGACGATCGGCTTGCCCGCCGTAGCCCTGGCGAAGGCGGGGCTCAATAGTTCCGGCGCAGGTCCATGCCCGAATACAGGCCCGCCACCTGGTCGGCGTAGCCGTTGAACATCTCGGTCTTGCGGCGGCGGAACTCACCGAGGCGCCGCTCGGTGGCCTGGCTCCAGCGCGGGTGGTCGACCGACGGGTTCACGTTCGCGTAGAACCCGTACTCGCGCGGCGCGCTGATCTCCCACGTCGACTTCGGCTGCGTGTCGCTGAAGCGGATGCGCACGATCGACTTGATGCCCTTGAAGCCGTACTTCCACGGCACCACCAGCCGGATCGGCGCGCCGTTCTGGTTCGGCAGCACCTCCCCGTACAGGCCGACCGCGAGGATCGTCAGCGGGTGCATCGCCTCGTCCATCCGGAGCCCCTCGACGTACGGGTAGCGCAGGATGGGCACGCGCTGCCCGGGCATCTTGATGGGATCGTACAGGGTGACGAACTCGACGAACTTTGCGCTCGGGAGCGGATCGAGCTGCTTGATCACGCTGGCGAGCGGGATGCCGACCCACGGCACCACGATCGACCACGCTTCCACGCAGCGCATCCGGTAGATGCGCTCCTCGAGCATGTGCGGCTTGATGAACGCGTCGATGTCGTGTGTGCCCGGCGTCTTCACCAGGCCTTCGACGCGGATCGTCCAGGGCCGCGTCTGGAAGCGCCGGGCGTTCACCGCCGGCTCGTCCTTTTCGGCGCCGAACTCGTAGAAGTTGTTGTAGGTGGTGATGTCCTCGTAGCTGTTCGGCTCCTCGGACGTGCTGTACTTGCTCTTGGCGACGTTGGGCAGCTTGGTCCGGGCCTGCGCGTCCGCATGGCCGGGTGCAAGCGCGGCCGCCGCGGCCACCGCCGCGCCGGACGCCGCGCCGATGAACTCCCGCCGGCGCAGGTACAGCGACTTCGGGGTGATCTCCGAGGAGCGGATGTCAGGCGCGTTGCGGATCAGCATGGGTAATTATAGGCCTCACTCTGGTTATGCGCCTGGTCAGCATCGTCATGCCCGTCCTGGACGATCGCGATGCCGCCCGCCGGCTCCTGGCGCAGATTTCACCTGATTCAGACGTCGACATCCTCGTGGTGGACGGCGGCGCCGACCCCTCTCTCGAAGACGCCGCCCGCGCGCATCCATGCGCGCGGTACCTCCGCGCCCGCCCCGGACGCGCCGCGCAGATGAACGCGGGCGCCGAGGTGGCCACCGGTGAGTGGCTGCTCTTCCTGCACGCCGATTCCGAGCTGCCGCCGGGATGGACGGGGGCCGTTGCGGCGCTGCGCACGCCGATCATCGGCGGCTGGTTTCAGTTCGCGCTCGATGACGCGGCGTGGCAGGCGCGCGCGATCGAACGCATGGTCGGATGGCGCGTCAGGTGGCTGAGGCTTCCCTACGGCGATCAGGGCCTCATCGTCCGCCGGGACGCGTTCCGCGCGCTCGGGGGATTCCGTGATCTGCCGTTGATGGAAGACGTGGAGTTCGTGCGGCGCCTGATACGGGCCGGCGAGGTCGGCGAAGTGCCGCTGCCGCTGCGCACCTCCGCGCGGCGCTGGCGGCGCGACGGATGGTTCCGGCGCAGCACGCGCAACACGGTGCTCGTCGCTCTGTACTTGCTGGGCGTGCCGCCGGCGCGGCTGGCAACGTGGTACCACCGGCGCAGGTGAGTGCGATCTATGCGTCGCAGACCCGCGCGCGGGCGGTCGGCGTACGCGTCACCGCCAGCCCACCAGCTTCTCGACGACGCCGTCCCACGTGATGGCGCGGGCGCGCTCGAACCCGGCGTCCCCGAGCCTGGCGGCCAGCGCCCTGTTCTCGCCCAACCGCTGAATCGCGGCGCCGATCGCCGCCGGCTCCGGCTCACACACGAACCCGTTCTCGCCGTCGCGCACGAACTCCAGCGTGCCGCCCGAGTCGGTGGCGGTGATCACGGGCTTCCGGGAGAGAAATGCTTCGAGCGTCACGTAGCCGTAGTCCTCGTCGTACGGTGCGTAGACGACCGCCAGCGCTCCCGCATACAGCGCGATCAGATCGTCCCCGCTCGCGCGGCCCGCGAACGTCACGCGATCGGAGACGCCGGCCTCCGCTGCCGCGGCCTCCACGGTCTGGCGATAAGGGCCTTCGCCAACCACCACCACGCGTAGCGGCGCGGCCACGTGCGCGAGCGCGCGCACCACGAGCTCGGGGCGCTTGATGGACTCGAGCCGGCCGACGACGAGTACGGAGTCGCCATACGCGCCGGGACGGAGGCGATCTGCGAGCGGCGGCGGGTGATACAGCGGTTCGGCGTCCACGCCGTTGTACTTGCGCAGCCGCCCCGCCGTGTTGCCCGCGTTCGTGAACACGCGGCGGCACTCGCCGAACATCGCCGTGTCGAGCTCGATGAGGCGGCGCCGCAGGCCCACGTCGGCTTCGGTGTGCTCGAAGTCGCTGTACGGCGTGCCCGCCAGCTCGTAGGCCGCCCGGTGCTGATGGATCACCCACGCGACCTTGTTGGCGTGCCGCGCGAAGTAGGTCGGAAAACGCGTGGCGATGAAGACGTCGGTGGGATGCCCGTTGAAGGCGGAGAAATCCAGGAGGCGCCAGGCGGCGCCCTGCGCCAGCAGCTCGGATTTGGGCTGCGGCCGGAACGGCACCGCGACCTTCCACACCTCGTGGCCGCGCTTCTTCAACTGCTCGACGAGACCGCGCACGTGCAGCTCCGCGCCCCCTTCGACGAACGGCACCTGCGTATCGGCCACGACGATCCGCTTCACCCTGGTCTCCTCACGGCAGTCTAGCCCGGCGGAAGACGCATCGCCCGGCGCTGGCCTGATCAACGCCCAACCTCCAACCTCCAATTCCCAAGGCGAATGTTTGGGAGTTGGATCTTGGGGATTGGAAGTTGCGTCATCGCACCGATCTCCAGTCGCGCGTCTGCGCGTAGGCGCGGGCGAAGCAGGCTTCGGCGCGGGCGTCGGCGTCGCGCTGGGCGGTGACGGAAATCGCCAGATTCAGCTCGGCGTCGGAGGGGCACTGCAGCCGGGTCTGAAGCGCAGGAGCCGGCCTGCCGCCGTCCGCGCGCCCGAAATACCGCGCCGCGCCGACGCGCGTCCAGGCGGGACGACCCGCCAGCGGCTGCGCCACCAGCAGCTGCGCGATTGCGATCTTGAGCGTCGTTTCCACGCCGTCGCGCTGCGCCAGGAGCGCAGCGGGAGCCAGATCGACCGTGGTCCCGTTCACCACCGAGCTCACCCACCACGGGCTGCCGGTCGCCTGCCGGAAGCTCTCCAGCGTCTCGTGCTGTCGCACCGTGATGGGAGCGACCGAGGTCCCCAGCGTCCTCGACAGCGCGTCGTGCAGCCGCGTCGTCATCCGATCGAGATCCGAGACCACCCGTGGGGTCAGACCCCCTGACACGGGTCGACTCATGGGGTCTGACCCCGGGCCGTTGTTCAGGCTGACGAGCTCGAGGCCCGGGTAGTACTGCGACAGAATCGCGCGCACGTCCTCGCCACGGGCGGCACGGCGGCCGGCGCCAATCACGCACATCCCCACCCCGTGGCCGAACCCGCGGCCGGTGAACCGCACCGTGCTGCCACGCTTCTGGACGGCGAAGGCCGTGCTCCGCAGCGTGGTCGCGCCAATGGCCGCGCGGAACTGCTCGCCGGCGATGACGTCGGGGCGAAGGCCCGGCACGGCGATGCGCGTTGCACGTCCGGAGGAACTGCGCTCCTCGACACGCACGTCGCGCAACTGACGGCCGTCGAAGCCGACGCGCTCGAGCGCGCGCTGCACCTCGCGCAGCGTCAGATCCAGCGTCCACGGCGTCTCGCCTTCGTGCACGGCGTCAGCGACCGACGTCAGGTACGGATGGTTCATCCCCGGCCAGACGACCGACGCGCTTTCCGACTGGCCGCCGCAGGACGCTGAATAGAACAGCTCCGCGGGCGCGCCGTTGAACGTCAGTACCTGGCGCGCGGTCGCCAGCGCCGCCCGCCGTGTGACCGCCGTCGCCGCCCGCGGCACCTGGCAATGCGTGCTGTCGCAGAGGTCGAACCCCTCGCGCGCGTGGCGCCCGGGGTTGGCCAACGCGAACGTCCGGATCGCAACGGCCAGCGCCTGGTAGGCGGCATCCGCCGCCTTCGGCTCGGCCTCCCCTGCCAGGACCCGCGCCACATAGACCTCCAGGGGCACCTCGGTGACGCGCCCGGTGGCGAGCGCGCCAAGGCGCACCGAACGGCCGCCGCTGGCCGAGCTCAGATCGGCGTCAGTGGGATCTCCCTGAGCGGAGAGACACGTCGCGGCAAGCACGAGGACGAGGACGGCGCGCGTCAGAGCTTGCGCTGGCATCCCGGCCGGCAGCGGCACTGAATGACCTGCTCGCCGTCGGTGAAGTAGTCGTAATTGAGCTCTTCACCGGCTTCGATGTTGCGCGCCGCGCAGATCCAGATGGTGTGGCCGACGATCGTGCTGTAGCAGTTCGGCTTGCAGCCGTGATTGATGAAGCGGGCGACGTTGCCGCCGACGTTCGCGTCGCGGACCCAGCGGCGGTTCACCGTGAAGCACCAGATCTCGCCGCGCTTCAGGTACTTCGTCTCCCGCTCGAGGCTTTCCTTGTAGTCGATCACCTCGCCGGCGTAGTCGACGATCCGCTTGTTCTTGTTGATCGGCTCGAGCGCGAAGACGCCCCAGCCGTGCACTTTCGAGCGACGCCGCTCGATGCGCGGCAGTTGGGGTGAACGGGGCATGCGGACCACAGGATAACAAACACCTATAATGGATTCCTCATGACGCGGCCCGGCATCGGGCCTCGCGAGGTGATGCAGGCCTGGGGACGCATCCTCGCGGGCGACCGCCCGAACCTCTCGATCGAGATCACCAAGGAATGCCCGCTCCGTTGTCCCGGATGCTACGCCTACGGCGACGAGCACCTGGGCGGCGACGTCACGCTGCGCGGACTCTCTGACTACAAGGGCGACGAGCTCGTCAGCCGCTTCATGGCGCTGATCGATCGTCACCGGCCCCTGCACGTCTCCATCGTCGGCGGCGAGCCGCTGGTGCGGTACCGGGAGCTCGGACAGATCCTGCCGCAGCTCGCCGATCGCGGCATCCACACGCAGCTCGTCACGAGCGCCGTGCGGCCGATTCCGCAGGAGTGGACCGGGATTCCGCGCCTGCAGGTGGTCGTGTCGATCGACGGGCTGCCGCCCGAGCACGACGAGCGCCGCAGGCCCGCCACCTACGACCGCATCCTGAAGCACATCGCCGGGCACCAGATCACGGTGCACTGCACGGTGACGCGGCAGCAGGCGCGCCGCGAGGGCTACCTCGAGGAGTTCCTGCGGCTGTGGCAGGACAACCCCCATACGCGGCTGATCTGGCTCAGCCTCTACACGCCGCAGAAGGGTGAAATCTCGGCGGAGCGCCTCGTATCGGCCGATCGGACGCGCGTGATCGCCGAGATCCGGCGGTTGACGCCCACCTTCTCGAAGCTGCAGATGCCGGACCCGGTGCTGGGCGCGCTGGCGCGTCCGCCGCAGACGCCCGAGGAATGCGTGTTCGCGCAGACGACCGAGTGCTTCTCCTCGGATCTGGAGCGCCGCATCACGCCGTGTCAATTTGGCGGGAACCCGGACTGCAGCAACTGCGGGTGCCTGGCGTCGGCGGGGCTCGAGGCGGTCGGACGCCACAAGTTGAAGGGGACGATCGAGCTGGGACAGATCTTCCAGGCGTCGCTGCGCGTGGGACGCGCCGTCAAGCGCCTGCGCGCCTCGTAGCGGGCGGCGGCGTCACGGGCGCGGCGTGCCGCGCCCCTATTCTGAGTCACGGGCGCGGCGTGCCGCGCCCCTACTCTGAGTCACGGGCGCGGCGTGCCGCGCCCCTACTCTGATACGGCGGCCACCACGTTCTCGGCGGTCGTCAGCTTCCGATCCTTCTCGAACTCCTTCTGCTCTTTCTTTCCGAGTTCGGTCTTCGCCCAGTCCTCCTCGAAGACCTCCTGCAGGCGCCTGACGATGTCGCGGTCCTTGACGATGAGGCCCACCTCGCGAGCGCCGAGACCGACGCGGGCAGCCAGCGAGATTGGGGTTTCACGTACCCCTTTATTGTACGGGCCAGAGCCAGGCGGCGCCGCGGACGCCGCTGGAGTCGCCATGCGCGGCGCGCACCAGACGGGTGCGGGATTTCTCGCGCTCCCGCCCGCGAGCGAACACGTAGTCCGACCAGAGCGGCGGCACGCGTGTATAGAGGCGATCGATGTTGGACATCCCGCCGCCGAGCACGATGACATCCG
>Ga0194132_10008734_pt1 | contig 14364 bp, 10 predicted proteins | sample TA2KigOf80mmetaG_FD_148612 | JGI IMG/M metagenome (GOLD analysis project Ga0194132, IMG submission 148612) | Freshwater microbial communities from Lake Tanganyika, Tanzania - TA2015054 Kigoma Offshore 80m | ecosystem: Environmental > Aquatic > Freshwater > Lake | place: Tanzania: Lake... | reverse complement strand
CGTTTGATCTCCAAATCCGAAAGCGAGGCAGACATCTGTGCCTCCTTCTGAGCGTTAGTACACGCTCAGAAATATGACACAAAAAAAGAAAACCCGCCAACTGTAACTTTTATGTCGCACACCCGGTTGAGACCTGGGGCTCGTCAAAGTCGTGAGCCCTTCACTACAGTTGGGCTACTGACCAGCTGCTCGGGCCAAATTGGTAACCCGCGCGTTGGCAAGCGCCGGCCTCGACCTAAGGACTGACGAGACTCTAATGGTACCCTGAGCCTGTACCCAGCGCCGTTGAGTGCCAGGGGCCTCGCCGTAGAAGCCGACTATCGTAAAAAAGGGTGGGTCCCGTCGAAATCCTTGCCTGCCGGGGCGAGGTGTGGAGTATAAATCTGGGGGGCGGGCGGCTTAGGATCCCCGAAGTTTGCAGTGAAGCACGCTAAAGCTACCAGGTCGCCGCGGCCGTCAGATGCGCTCAGAAACTTTACAAGGAGCATGTGCGTGGATGCCCAACCTCGAAGTGAGATCGTCTCCAAGAAAGAACGTTACATTTGGCCCTGCGCCAATACGTACTACAGAGAACCATTGGTCGTAGAACGTGCCGAGGGCATGCGGGTCTGGGACGTCGAAGGCCGTTCTTATCTGGATTTCTTCGGCGGCGTGCTGACAGTGAGCATCGGCCATTGCGATCCCGAGATCAATGCAGCGATCGCGACTCAGATGAAGAAGGTGCAGCATACCTCCACGCTCTACATCAATCAGCCGCTAGTGGAACTCGCCGAAAAGCTGGCGGAGATCACGCCCGGCCGCTTGCAGCAGAGTTACTTCACCAACAGCGGCACCGAAGCGGATGAAACGGCGTTGGTGGCAGCCAAGCTCCACACCGGCGCTCAAGAAGTGGTGGCCTTGCGGCACGGCTACAGCGGCAGGTCGCAGGCCATGATGGGTGTGACCGGGCATTCTTCGTGGAAGGTTCTGCCCGCTTCGGTTCCAGGAGTCGTTCATGCGGCTGCGCCCTACTGCTATCGCTGCCCGTTTGGACTGAGTTATCCCTCGTGCGAACTGCGTTGCGCGACCGACGTGGAAGAGCTCATCCAGACGGCAACGTCAGGGACGATCGCAGCGTTCTTAGCCGAGCCGATACAAGGCGTGGGCGGCTTCATTACCCCGCCGAAGGAGTATTTCAAGGTTGTTCGCGATATCGTCAAGAGGTACGGCGGCCTGTTGATTATCGATGAGGTGCAAACCGGTTGGGGACGGACTGGCGAAGCGATGTTTGGCATCAGCTACTGGGACGTAGCGCCCGACATCATGACTTTTGCCAAGGGAATGGCGAATGGGGTTCCCATTGGCGCGACGATCGCGACTGCCGAAGTTGCGGCCAGTTACAAGCCGCTCACCTTCTCGACCTTCGGCGGCAATCCGGTAACAGCGGCTGCCGCGCTGGCGGTGATCCGCTATGTCGAGGAAAAACAGTTGATCCAGAATGCGAAGGAAACCGGTGGATATTTTCGCAACAAGCTCGAGGAACTCAAGGACAAATATCCAGTCATCGGCGACGTTCGAGGCCTGGGGCTCATGCAGTCGCTGGAGCTGATCTACCCAGATCGCTCGCCTAACCCGCAAGCCGTGGCGGCGGTGTTCGAAAAGACGCGTGACGCTGGGTTGCTGATCGGCAAGGGCGGGCTGTGGGGGCATGTCATCCGGCTGGGGCCGCCACTCACTTGCTCGAAGAGCGAGATCGATGAAGCGGTTAAGATCCTCGACCAGGCCATGTCTGCACTGAAACAAACGGGAGCTGTTTCTTGTGGATAAGAAACGTTTATGCGAGTCATAAAATAATTGATCTTGACCCTGTGGCGTTTGTAACTAGACTGTGCGGCAAGTGCGATACAGAGCTGTATCGCGCGTGCGCTAGCGGCATACATAACGGACTTTAAGGCCCGGGCCGATTCCGGGTTTGGACAGAGACGTCCATTGGCAGCGGACAGTACCTCCCGCCAGTGGACGTCTTTTTTTTTCCACTCCAGGCTACCTGGATGGACTCAATTCTTGGAGAACGGTTGGAGTTTGCCGAACTCCGCAACTTCGATGGAGGGACTGTATGAGCGTTGCGCTCGCTAGACAATTTGCTTGCCTGCTGTTGTGTTTGAGCCTTCTTTTGCCACAAGGTTTGCTGGCACAGACGGTGAGTACCGCCCAACTGATGGAAACCATCAAAAAGCTGGAAGCACGCATCGCTGAGCTCGAAGCCAAAGCGGGGGCGCCCACGGCAGCCGTAGCTGTGGCCCCCGCGGCTGGCGCGTCAGCTGAGCCGAGTGTGGCGGAGATGAAGAAAGACATCGACGAGATCAAGAAGCAGCAGGCGGAGGCGGCGCCAACGCTGAACTTTTTCAAGTCAACCCAGGTGAGCGGTTATGTGGACGCTTACTATGGCTACAACGCCAATCGGCCTGCTGACCAGTCTGTCAGCTTTCGCGGCATGAACTTCAATCACAACAGCTTTCAGTTCAGCGCAGCCAAGCTCAGCTTCAATCGACCCACGAACGGTCCGGGTTCGCTTGGATACCGCCTTGATCTGATTTATGGGCCGCTGGCAGACTCTTTCAAAATTCCTTTTGAGCTTCCGGTCGATGGCCGCTCGCGCGACTCGCTACAACGGAATATCTTGAATGCCTATGCCAGCTACACCGCACCGGTTGGCAATGGGTTGACGTTCGATGTCGGGAAGTTTACGACCTTCATTGGAGCGGAGGTTTTTGACACGATCGACAACTGGAACTACCAGCAGGGTATTATGTTTTCGTACGCGCAGCCTTACTATCATACCGGTGTGCGCATGAGCTATGCCGCGTCCGACAAGGTCGGCCTCGGATTGTTCCTCGTCAACGGCTGGAACAACTCGTTCGATCAGAACACGGGTAAGAGCGTGGGCTTTGCGCTGACTTTGACCCCGAGCTCGAAGTTCCAGATTATCCAGAACTACCTGGGCGGTCCTGAGAACGGTATTTCGAATACCGGTTGGCGCCACCTGTACGATGGCGTCATCAATGCTACGGTGAACAAGAACGTGGCTTTGAGGTTTAACTACGACATCGGAGCGAACCGGCCTCTCGTCTCTTCCGATCCCAACGCTAACTGGCGAGGGATCGCCAGTTCGATTCGGTTCAGCCGCTCTGACGGAAAGGTCGCCTTCGCACCGCGTTTCGAGTATTTGTACGACAACACTGGCTTCGCGACCGGCGTTCGCCAAGGCCTCAAGACCCTCACGCTTACCAACGAGTATCGATTGAGGCCGAACTTCAGTACGAAGCTCGAATACCGGTACGACTTCTCGGATCAGAAAGTCTTCAAAAATCGGGCCGGTATGTTCTCGAATCGGCAGAACGTTTTTCTAGTCGGCTTGGTGTATTCGTTTGGGATAGGCAAGGAGTAGATCGCAGTTCAGAACCAATGGGTCTCGGCATCAGCGCGGGCGTGTGTTCCTGCGGCTGTCCGCGCCGCGCCATCGTTTTGCTTGTCGTGTCAGGTAGAACGGTTTGATATGGCCCAACACTGCTGTCCGGTTGTTGATCGTGAGAATTCTGCCAAGGCAATCAGGAGAAAGCAGTAATTGGATTTTTGAGCTGTTACCGATTTCAATGGTTTTTCGGTAGCGCGTGAAGCATTTTTATGGGCTGCGGCGGTCCATAACTCTAGCTTATGGACAAGACCAGCGTCGTCACAGGCGTTGAGAGCATTTTATATGCGTCAAGTGAGAAAACGCTCAATTTGTCTGGTTACACAATGCGCCGGTCGACGGTGAAAAGTAGATTGCAAAAACCACAATTTTACTGGTGTCGTCAGCCATCGACTAAAACCTCATCAGACGTGAATGGGCAAGCAATTGTACCTGTTCGACTTATGACCGGACACTAGTGATGGCCCAAGCCTATCCGATGGATGTTTCAGCAGTCAGATCAAAGATCGTATGTGCTCTGCCGTCCAGGTCCGGAGTCGTGGCAGACCTGCCGGCCGTTAGCCCCTCGGGTGCTTCCTACGTTCCCGAATCTCGCAAAAATGGGGAATCCTTTTTGGAGTATGGACAGCGGCTCCATCGGGGGGCACTCAGGCGGCTCAAGATGAAGCATCGGGCCGGCCTGGGTGGCGGTGAAGTCGTGCGTCACCGCAGCCAGTTGCTGGACCATTTGCTTCGGGAGATGTACGCGGAGAGCCTGGAGAAAGGCGATCCGTGGCACAGCCGGATTGCGATCCTCGCGATCGGCGGGTACGGTCGTGGGGAACTTGCGCCTTTTTCGGACGTGGACTTGATGTTTCTTGTCGTGACCCGCAGGTCGCAACAGGAGACCCGGCAGATTCAGACGATGCTCTGCCTGCTCTGGGACATGGGACTCCAAGTCGGCCACAGCGTGAGGACCGTCAAGGAAGCTCTGCAGATTGGGAGTGACGATTTAGTGTCTCTCAATTCAATGTTGGATGCGCGGCTAATCACCGGCAGCCCTGAGCTTCATGGGGAGTTCGAAGAGAAGCTTCGCCAAGCGATCAAACGAAACCGAAAATCGATCGGGATCAAGATGCTCCGGAGCATCGAAGAGCGCCACTTGAACCAGGGGGGGACGGCTTTCATTCAGGAGCCCGATGTCAAGGAAGCCAAGGGTGGCCTTCGCGATTTCCATTACATCGGCTGGATTGCCAAGGCTTTCTTCCCTGGGCAGACCCTCGAGCAGGTGCTGCACCAACATGAGGTGACTTCAGCCGAGTGGACGCGAGCTTGCCAGTCGTACGAGTTTCTTCAAAGGCTTCGCAATGAACTGCACTTCCACAGCAACCGCAAGACCGATGTGCTGTCGCACGGCGTTCTGGCCGCGGTTGCCAGGATTTTGCCGGTCAGGAAAGGAAGTTTGCAGAAGGAAGCGGAAGCGCTTCTGCATCGGTACTATCTCGAGGTTCGACGCATTGCACGCGTGCTTGACGCGTTGGCGTCGCGTCTTCACCAAGCGGCCAAGCCCAGCCGCCCAGCCTGGCTGTCTCCCCGCCTTGTGCTCCTGACCCCAGGGAAGGCAGCGCCCAAGCTGTTCCGAGTCTTGCCTGCCTCTGCCGAGACAACTCCCGAACAGTGGATGCGTGCTTTCCGATACGGCCAGGCAGGCGCCGTGTTGCTGGACGGCGCCACCCAGGCTGCCATTCGCCAAAACAGCCCATGCTTTCCCCGAAGCGCTTTCGCGACGCCTTCGATGGGGGGAGATTTCCGCGCCATCTTGCGTAGCAAGGGCAGGGCAGCCTCGGTTATCCGGAAAATGCACGCGCTGGGGTTTTTTGGGCGTGTCCTGCCGGAGTTTGGTCGGCTCACGTGCCAGGTCCAACACGATCTCTACCACAAATACACGACCGACGAACACACGCTGCGAGCGCTGGATGTGCTGGATGCCGTGGCTGCCGGCACGAACGCGAAACACGCGCCGTACTGCAAGGTGCTGAACGAAATTCACGATTCCTCCACGCTTTACTTCGCGGTTCTGATGCACGACACGGGCAAAGGACTAGGCGGTGGCCACTCGGCCAAGGGCGCCGCTCTCGTAGCAAAGGCGCTCGACCGGTTGGGTTTCGATCCGGATGAGGGAGAAAAGGTTCAGACCTTGGTGCGCCACCACCTGTTGATGGGGCACATCTCGCAGCGCCGAAACCTGGACGACCCGAACACGATCGAAGAATTCGTGAAAGTGGTCGACCGGCTCGATGTGCTGAACATGCTGTTGCTGCTGACTTATGTCGATGCCCAGGCCGTTGCTCCCGGCGTCTGGACCGACTGGAAGGATCACATGCTTTGGGAGCTCTATCACCGGGCATCTGACCGGCTCATGTTCGCTGAATCGGGTTCCGCAGCGAGTCATGCTGATGCCGCTCAAGTCCGGAAGCAGGTTTCTGAAGCTGTGAAGGGAGAAATGAGCCCAGAGACCCTGGAAAGCCACTTCCAGCAACTGCCCGAGTCCTATCTGCTCTGCACGCCGGTTTCACAGATCGTTGAGCAGCTGCGGCTGTCCAGAAAGTTGGAAGGAGCGGACGTCGTCTTCGAATGGGTGGATCACCCGGAACAGGGGTATAGCGATCTGATTCTGGTCACACGTGACCGTCCTGGTCTGTTCGCACAAATCGCAGGGGGGCTTTCAACCTTTAACCTGAATATCCTCAGCGCCCAGCTGAACACTCGGACAGACGGCATCGTCTTCGACGTGTTTCAGGTCGGCAGCCTTGCTGGCAGTCATCGGCTGCAACACGAAGACCACCCGCGAGTGGAAAAATTGCTGAAAAAGGTTATTGCCGGCCAAGTCGACCTCGAGGAGTATCGAAAGGCTCATTTCAAGCCTCAGCGAGCTGCGGGTGGCGCTCACGTTTCCTTCCAACCTCGCGTTCGTATTGACAACGGGGTTTCGCCAACCGCCACAGTCATTGAGGTTCAGGCAAGTGACCGAATCGGGCTTGGCTACCAAATCGCCAGGACGCTGGCGGGGTTCAATCTCAAGATTGTTTTTGCCAAGCTGGCAACCGAGAAGTCACATGCCTTTGATGTCTTCTATGTGCGCAAGGCCAACGGGGAGAAGCTGGCCGATCTCGCTCAGATCCAGGAGATCGAAGACCGGTTGCGGGCCGACGTGATGGGCTTCTGAGTCTCGTGCGGGAAGGGATCCGATTCAGGTTATCTGGGGTGGCTTCCCGCGCTCTTAGGCTGGGTTGGAGGTTTCAGGTCTTCAAATCAACAAGGAGAGCGGTCAATCATGAAAAAGCTAGAATGCATTGTGAGGCCTCACAAGCTGGAGGAAGTGAAGGGCGCTTTGGAAGCCTTGGGCGTGCTGGGTATGACGGTGTCTGAAGTTCGAGGCGTGGGCCGCCAGAAGGGGCATACCGAGCACTATCGCGGCAGCGAATACACAGTGGACTTTCTGCCCAAGGTGAAGATCGAAGTCATCATCCCCAACGAAACACTTCAACAAGCCGTCGAGGCTGTGTCCAAGGCAGCGAAAACAGGTAAGTTTGGCGATGGGAAGATTTTTGTCTTTTCGGTGGAAGAAGTGATCCGCATCCGGACCGGTGAAGTTGGAGCGCAAGCAATTTAGAGATTGTGCCGGCTGGCCAGAGTCGGCGCTGTTTCCATGTCCCAAAGGCAAGACGGTCCGGCGATCTTGCCTGTATTTCGCGAGTCTGCCGGAAGGTAGGCCACCACATTTCAACTAAGGAGACTGACATAACTATGAAGAGCCTGCAGAAAGAATCAACCCGCCTAGGATGGGCGGCTTTCTTTATGGTGCTGATGGCGTTCATGGTCACGCGACCGATGTTCGCGCAGAATGCGGCGCCTGCGGATCCGATGAAAGCCATAGTGGATAACAGCAGTGCCATGCGGATCGGTATCGACACCGTGTGGGTGCTGGTGACGGCCATGCTGGTGTTCTGGATGAATGCCGGATTTGCTTTGGTTGAAAGCGGACTTTGCCAGGCGAAGAACTGTACCAATATTCTCGCCAAGAACTTCATTGTGTTTGCAGCATCCACGATCTCGTTCTGGGTGCTTGGGTGGGGATTGATGTTTGGTGATGGTAACGGATTCATCGGGCTCAATGGGCTGTGGCTGGTTTCCGGGACCGACAATTCACCGGCTCTAGGAGAGGCTTATGCTGCAATGAATCCGTTTTCGACTGTCAAATATGAAGGGGTGTACAGCGCTATCAACTGGACTCCGGTTCCTCTCTGGGCAAAGTTTTTCTTCCAACTGGTATTTGCTGGAACCGCGGCGACTATCGTTTCTGGAGCCGTTGCCGAACGCATCAAGTTTGGCGCGTTTCTCATTTTCAGCTTCTTGCTGGTTGCGTTCATCTATCCGGTGACTGGTCACTGGATCTGGGGCGGCGGTTTCCTCGGTTCCAACAACTTCCGCGATTTCGCTGGCTCGAGTGTGGTGCACTCGGTGGGAGGTTGGGCCGCTTTGGCGGGAGTCATCGCGCTGGGCCCGCGCTTGGGAAAGTACGGTAAGGATGGCAAGATAAATGCTATTCCGGGCCACAGCATGACCTCGGCTGCCCTTGGTGTTCTGGTGCTGTGGTTGGGTTGGTTCGGATTCAATCCAGGGTCCACAATGTCGGCAGGCAACGGGACTGCTATTGCTCACATTCTGGTGAACACCAATATGGCGGCCGCGACCGGTGCTCTGGGCGCTTTGTTGACGGCTTGGATTCTGTTGAAGAAACCGGACCTGTCGATGATTCTGAATGGCTGTCTGGCCGGTCTTGTTGCGATCACCGCGCCCTGCGCGTTCGTCAGCATTGGTTCAGGGGCGATCATCGGGCTGTTTGGCGGAGCTCTGGTTGTGCTCGCTGTGCTGATGTTTGACAGGCTCAAACTCGACGATCCGGTGGGTGCCCTCAGTGTTCACCTGGTCAATGGAATCTGGGGAACTCTGGCGCTTGGGTTGTTTTACGACAATCAAGTCTCCACCGACATTGCCGCCCTAGCTACTGGACTGACTCGCAGCCAACAGTTTATGGTTCAGCTAAAGGGCGTTTTCTGGGTCGGCCTCTTCGCGTTCACCGCCAGTATGGTCTTTTGGTACTTGCTCAAACTGACAATGGGGATTCGGGTCTCGGTTGATGAGGAGATGGAAGGTTTGGACGTCGGCGAACACGGCAACAGGGCATACCCAGACTTTGTCATCACGGGGACTACGACCATCTCGGAGTCGCGCATATGATGTCGAGTACACAGCCGCTCGGCAGTCTATCGGTCGCCAAGGAGACCGGCCGGTAGTCTGATTGTTGTTGTGTTATCTCAGCTCTCTCCTGATGCGGCGGAAAGGACTAAATCTCCGCCGCGCGGGAGATTGCAGCACTGAGTCAGTGTCAGTGTCGTGCAGAACTGGGCGCTCATTGGCGCCCTGATCGGAACCCGGGTCTCGGAGGAAGTTGAGCTGCAGGGCCTGGATATTCCGCAGATGGGCATTCCCGCTTACCCTGATTATGTAACCTAACCATCGATTCTTCTTCTCCGACAGCTACCTTGTCCCGACCATCTGCTGCTGGATTAGCGCGCAACTTTTCTGTTGCTAAGTAATCCGCTCACTACGGGTACCGGCATGCTCTGGGCAGGCTGGTACGGCTTCAACGCCGGCAGCGCTGTTGCGGCAGACGGCATTGCGGCCAACGCATTTATGGCAACCACACTCTCGGCGGCAGTGGCTGGATTTACCTGGCCGGCGCTCGAGTGGATGAGTCGCGGCAAACCGACGGTCTTGGGATTCTGCTCAGGTATTGTGGCGGGATTGGTCGTCATTACCCCAGCGGCAGGGTTTGTCACTGCGACCGGCGCCGTGATCATTGGCATTTTGGCGGGCGTTGTGCCTTACCTGGCTTGTACCAAACTCAAGAACATGCTGAAGTACGACGACTCGCTCGACACCTTCGGCGTCCATGGGGTCGGGGGCACGCTGGGAGCATTCATAACGGGCATTCTGGCGACTGCTGAGGTGAATGGGAACCTCAGCACCAATCTGAAGGACATTGTTGGGCATAGTCTGTGGCTGGAGCAGCTGAAGGCAATTGTGTTGACGATGGTGTTGGCAATCGTCGGAACGATTGTTTTGACGCTCATCGTCAAAGCCGTAGTCGGTCTGCGCCCCAGCGTGGAAAAAGAAGTCCAGGGGCTGGATTTCACAGACCACGGCGAAGTGGGATACCACTACGAAGAGGACTGAGCGTCATTGGCAGGAACCTGCTTGCTTTCGCGACCAGGAAAGATTTGGGCTTGCAGGAGGGCACGATTCACCCGTTGAAGGAGGCGCTCCGGTGCTTCCAGACACTGGCGTGAGGCCCGCGCCACGAGGCATGGGCATCTTGCCCATGCTGCGTACTCTGGACAATTGATGTGGTTGGCGTATCATGCGCCTCATGTCCAACGAATCGTCTGCGGAGGGTCCCTCATCGCCGCCTTCTGACAACGCTGCAGACGGGGCGAAGAATCCGGCTGGATCCCTCCGCGAATGGCTGCTTGAGGCAGACGGTCCTGCCGAGCGGGTAGAGGAAACCTCGCAACAAACCGACACCTGGTGGCGGCTTATGTGCCTGACCGGTGTCGACTACTTTTCTACCCTTGGTTATCAGCCAGGCATCGCCTTCCTGATGGCTGGACAGATCTCACCGATCGCGACCTTCGTTCTCGTCCTTGTCACGCTCTTTGTCGCCTTGCCGATCTACCGGCAGGTTGCAGCCCGGAGCCCCCACGGCCAAGGCAGCATTGTCATGCTCGCAGAATTGCTGCCCCGCTGGCGAGGCAAGGTGTTTGTCCTGATCCTGCTTGGATTCGCCTTGACCGATTTCGTCATTACCATCACGTTATCGGCGGCCGACGCGACGGCGCATATCCTGCACAACCCCTTCGTGCCTCCCGCGCTGCGGCATCCTGTGCCAGCGACGCTGTTGCTGCTCGGGTTGCTTGGCGGCATTTTCCTGAAGGGCTTCAAGGAAGTTCTCTGGCTCGCGGTGCTTTTCGTCGGCGCCTATCTTTCGCTGAATGCCGTTGTACTGATCGTGAGTTTCTACCACGTTTGGATTCATCCTGAGGTCTGGTTCAGCTGGGAGAGGGCTCTGCTGGCAGAGCATTCGAACCCTTGGATGATTCTCGGAATCGCGCTCATCTTGTTTCCGAAGCTGGCGCTGGGACTTTCGGGCTTTGAAACCGGCGTGGCGGTGATGACGCACGTGAAAGGCGCTCCAGGGGATACTGTTCGTCATCCGCTCGGGAGAATTCGAAATACGCAGAAGCTATTGGTGACGGCAGCTCTCATCATGAGTGTTGCTCTGATGGCCAGCAGTATTGCGACGACGCTCCTGATTCCGGCAAAGGCTTTTGTGTCGGGCGGCGAAGCGAACGGACGCGCACTTGCCTATCTCGCCCATCGGTACCTCGGCCATGGCTTCGGCACCCTGTATGACATCTCGACCATTTGCATTCTCTGGTTCGCCGGCGCGTCGGCCATGGCCGGGCTCTTGAATCTCGTCCCGCGTTATCTGCCGCCGTATGGAATGGCGCCAGACTGGGCGAGAGCGCGCCGGCCCCTGGTGCTTGTGTTCGCTGTCATCACGTTTGCCGTGACGATTCTCTTCGACGCCAACGTCGACGCCCAAAGCGGGGCCTACGCGACGGGTGTCCTGTTTCTGATGTCGTCCGCGGCGGTAGCCGTCACGATCGCTACTTGGCACACGCGCCAGCGGTGGCGTTATCTGCCAATGGCGCTCATTTTCATCTACACGACGATCCTGAATATCTTCGAACGGCCCGAGGGCATCAAGATCGCTTTCGTCTTCGTCGCCTCCATTGTGGCTACGTCGCTGCTCTCTCGCGTCATGCGTTCAACGGAGTTGCGAATTCAGGGCGTCGCGCTGACGCAAAGTGCGCAGGCGATGGTGGACGCGATCAAGGAAAAGAGCGAAGCGGTGCGGATTATCGCACACCGTCCTGACAAGCGAACGGTCGAGGAATACGACAAGAAAGAAAGACAGGCCCGCGAAGACCACAGCCTGGACAACGGCAAACCGGTCATCTTCCTGGAGGTATCACAGGCCGATGCCTCTGACTTCAGCGACGAGCTGCTGGTTCGTGGCGTCAAAGTCGGAAGGCACAATATCTTGAGGTGCAAGAGCCCGGCGGTGCCAAACGCGATTGCAGCTCTCTTATTGCACCTGAGAGACACGACGGGAACTCTGCCGCACGCCTACTTCGGCTGGACCGAGGGTAATCCCATTGCCTATGTCTTGAGGTATTTGGCGCTCGGAGAAGGTGACACCGCGCCGGTCACTCGTGAGGTGTTGCGAAAATCTGTTGCAAACCCGCTCGATCGACCCCGAATTCACGTCGGCTAATGAAGGTCTAGCGAAGGAACTGCCCGCAGTGCTTCGAGAGGATAATTCAGGCTTCGTCCGGCTCTTCGCAGCAGAGTGGGAAAAGCGAGGGCACGACAATCAGCGTCAGGACCGTCGAAGTCAGCAACCCTCCAATCACAACGGTGGCCAAAGGCCGTTGAATTTCAGCTCCGGCTGACGTGGCCAGGGCCATAGGCACGAATCCAAGGCTGGCGACCAACGCAGTCATGAGGACGGGTCTGAGCCGGGTGAGTGCTCCTCGCTTGATGGCTTCTTCCATCGTCCAGCCCTCGCGGAGAAACTGTTTGATCGAGGAAACCATGACGACGCCATTCAGCACTGCCACTCCAAAGAGAGCAACGAAGCCAACCCCGGCGGACAAACTCAGATTCATGCCCCTCACCCAAAGTGCGGCAATCCCACCAACGCTCGCAAAGGGAACGTTCAGCAAGATGAGCAGGGCCTGCCTCACTGAATCAAAGGTTGCAAATAGCAAGCCGAAAATGATGACGATGGCTATGGGCACAACGAGTGCCAGGCGCGTCATGGCGCTCTGCTGATTTTCGAACTGGCCACCCCAGCGAAAGTAGTAGCCAGGTGGCAGCGTCACTTGGGCTTCGATCTCACGCCGAGCTTCCGAGACAAAACTTCCGAGGTCACGGCCGCGCACATTCGCTTGCACCACCATGCGACGTTGACCGTTTTCCCGGTTGACAATCTCTGGAGACTGCACTTGTTGCACTTCTGCGACTTGGGTCAACAAGACCAATTCTCCGTTCGGGGCTCGCAACTGAAGCTCACCAAGCGCCTGACGGTCACGACGCAACGCCTCCGGCAGTCGCAACACGACAGCAAATCGCTTTTGGCCTTCGATCACCTCAGTTACCCAGCGCCCCCCACGGCGCTCTCAACGACGTCGCGCACATCAACAACGTTCAGGCCAAAGCGAGCTAACTCCGAGCGGTTCAGTTGAATTTGCCATTCAGCCGCTCCAGCCAAGACTTCTTTTTGCGTGTCTGCCGCCCCTGGCACTCGCGAAAGAACTCGCAGAACCTCGTCGGCCTTTTCGTTCAAGATCCTTTCATCTTCGCCGAATACTTTCACCGCCAGATCCGCTTTGACTCCAGAGACGACTTCATCCAGGCGCATGGCCATAGGCTGAGTGAAGTTGTAGGTGACGCCGGGAAATTTCCCCAGCTTGAGGGCCATGGCTTCAACCAACTGCTCTTTGCTTCGTTTGACAGGCCACTGCGACCGCGGCTTGAGCAGCACATAGACGTCTCCTTGGTAAATCCCCATGGCCTCTGTGGCGAGATCGGGCCTTTCGATCTTGGTGACGACGTCTTCAACCTCGGGAAAGCTTTGGATGATTCTCTCAATGTCCGTGCTGATCGCGACCGATTCGGACAACGAGATGCTCGGCAACTTGCGGGTTTCGATTAGGAGCGAACCTTCGTCGAGCCGCGGCATGAACTCGGTCCCGATGGCGCGTAGCGAGACCAAGGCTGTACCGACCAAGACGGCAGCGCCCGCTACCACCAATACACGATTCAGAAGAGCCCAGTTCAAGATGTGGGCATAGAGGTCACGCGCGCCGGCGAACCAGCGCTCATTGTGAGTGGGCAATGGCTTGCGAAAGACAAGGGACGCCGCTGCTGGCACCACCGTTAGTGCGAGAATCAACGACCCCAGCAAGGCCGAGCAAACCGTGACGGCCATTGGGCGAAACATACGTCCTTCTAAGCCCTGCAGACTCAGAATGGGCAAATAGACGGCAATGATGATCGCGATTCCAGAAACGATGGGGCGTGCCACCTCGTGGGCGGCATCGCGAATCTGCCGACGTGGAGCCAATTCTTGGGCATCCTGCTGCAGGCGGCGTACGAAGTTCTCCATCATGACCACTGACCCGTCGACGATCAGGCCGAAGTCGATGGCCCCCAGGCTCATCAGGTTGGCCGAAATGCCAAATGTTCGCATCCCGATGAACCCGATCAGCATGGATAGTGGAATCACCGAGGCCACAATCAATGCTGCGGGCACGTTCCTCAGAAAAAGGAACAGGACAGCGATGACCAGTGCGCCTCCTTCCAACAAGTTGTTTCGCACGGTCCGGATCGTGCCGTCGATGACCGTAGACTGATCGTAAAACGGCACGACCGAAATACCGGATGGAAGAGACTTGGCCATCTCAGCCAATCGACTTTTGACCCGCTGAATCACCTGCATGCCGTTCTCGCCTTTGAGCATGATCACCATGCCCGACACGGTTTCGCCTCTGGCTCCCCGCGTAACTGCTCCCTGTCGCGGCATGGCCCCGATACCGACTTCTGCTACGTCGCGCAGCACTGCTGTCCAAGATAAATTGGGATAGGGAAGAGCTGTGTTGATCTAGTTGGAGATAGATCGACCTCCGGTTCATTTTCAGAACCAAGTTCCCCTGGGGATTTCCGATGCTCGGTGTTAGGTG
>Ga0194132_10008733_pt1 | contig 14365 bp, 13 predicted proteins | sample TA2KigOf80mmetaG_FD_148612 | JGI IMG/M metagenome (GOLD analysis project Ga0194132, IMG submission 148612) | Freshwater microbial communities from Lake Tanganyika, Tanzania - TA2015054 Kigoma Offshore 80m | ecosystem: Environmental > Aquatic > Freshwater > Lake | place: Tanzania: Lake... | reverse complement strand
CGGTTCTTGCCGCGGAGCACCGCGCCGAGCTCGTGGCCGCGCTGCGCTGCGTGGACCTCGTCACGATCTTCCCGGAGCCGACGGTCGGCCCGCTGCTCGAGGCGCTGCGCCCGGACGTCCACTGCAAGGGGACCGACTACACGCTGGACTCGGTGCCCGAGCGCGACGTCGTGAAGGGCTACGGCGGCCGCGTCGCCATCGTCGGCGACCCGAAGGACCATTCCACCCGCGATCTTCTCGCCCGCATCGCCGGATGCGATTCCTGATCGTCCGCCTCGGCTCGCTCGGGGACGTCATCCACGCCATCCCCGCCGCGGCGGCGCTGCGCAACCACTTCCCCCAGGCGCAGATCGACTGGATGGTGGACCCGCGCTACGTCGAGCTGCTGCAGCTCGTCGAGAGCATCGACCAGCCGATCGCCGTCGACCCGCGGCAGTCGGTCGACACGTCGAGCGTGCTCGGGACGATCACCGACCTGCGGCGCGCGCGCTACGATGCCGTCCTCGACCTGCAGGGGCTGCTGAAGTCGGCGGTGCTCGCGCGGCTCGTCGGCGGGCGGCGCACGATCGGCTTTCCCCGCCGGCATCTCCGCGAGCCTGTCGCGCGCCTCTTCTACAGCGACGCGACGGACCCCGGCGCCGCCACCCACGTCATCGACAAGAACCTGGCGCTCCTCCAGGCGCTGGGGGTGACCGATCGGCGCGTGCACTTTCCCATTCGCATCCCGCACACGCCGGTCGTCGAGTCGGTGACGGGCCGGTTCGGTCCCGCCGGTTTCGCCGTGCTGAACCCCGGCGCGGCGTGGCCGAACAAGCGCTGGCCGCCGGAGCGGTTCGGGGCCGTGGCCGCGGCGCTGCAGCGCGAGCGCGGCCTGCGCTCGCTCGTGCTGTGGGGCCCGGGCGAAGAGGCGCTCGCCTCGGTCGTCGCGGCCTCGTCGGGCGGGAGCGCGGAGCAGGCGCCGCCCACGTCGATCGCGGACGTGGTCGGCATCGCGCGACAGGCGAGGCTGATGGTGTCCGGCGACACCGGGCCGCTGCACATCGCCGGCGCGGCCGGCACGCCCATCGTCGCGCTCTTCGGCCCCACGTTCCCCGAGCGCAACGGCCCGTGGTCGCCGCGCGACATCGTCGTCTCGCGCGTGGCGCAGTGCGAGTGTCACTACGAGCGCCGCTGCCGCCGCCGCGGCCGGCCGCCGTGCATCGAGGACATCACCGCGGACGAGGTGATGGACGCCGTCAGGCGGCGCCTCGCGGATGGGTAGCGCGCAGGCGATCGCGCGCAAGCGCGTCCCGCTGGGGTTCGCGGTGGCGGCGATGACGCTCGTCGCCGCCGACCCCACGTGGGAGTCGTGGCGCGCCGGCCTTCTGGTCGCGCTGGCCGGGGAGGCGCTGCGCGTGTGGGCGGCCGGCCACCTCGAAAAGAGCCGCGAGGTGACGAGGTCGGGTCCGTATCGCTGGCTCGGCCACCCGCTCTACGTCGGCTCTTCGCTGATCGCCATCGGCATCGTCATCGCCGCGCGGCACGTCGTCGTCACGGCGGTGGCGTTGGCCTATATGATCGTGACGCTGGCGGCGGCGGTGCGGACCGAGGAGTCGTTCCTGCGGGAGCGCTTTGGTGAGACGTACGACAGTTATCGCGCCTCGCGCGCGGAACCGATGCAGCGGCGTTTTTCGCTCGGGCGCGCGCTGCGCAACCGCGAACACCGCGCCCTGTCGGGCCTGGCGGCAGGGTTTGCGCTCCTTGCGCTCAAGATTCTCGGAAACCTATAATTAGTTGTTTGTAGGGCCGGGGCCGGCCCCGCCGTAGCCTTGGCGGAGGCGGGCGGTTAGCTCAGTGGTAGAGCACCGGCTTTACACGCCGGCTGTCGCAGGTTCGAACCCTGCACCGCCCACCACGTTTCGTCGCTTGGGGTCGTAGTTCAGTTGGTTAGAACGCCGGCCTGTCACGCCGGAGGCCGCGGGTTCGAGTCCCGTCGACCCCGCCATTCGACTCGGGCGCTTCGCGCCCTCGCTCATGGCAAGCCAGGGAGAATGCCCTGAGCGAGCGTAGCGAGTCGAAGGGCACCCAAGCTCACGTCGTTCGCTCGTGTAACGACGAGACTCACCGATCTACGCGTCGGCCGTCTCCAACATGTCTCCACGCGCTGGTAACGCTTCGACCGTTACCGGCGGTACGTAGTGTCCGGCTTTAGCCGGACCACTCTCCAACAACCGAATCGCGCCCTCGATCGCCGCCGGGCCGCCAACGAGCGCGGCCGATTGACAGTCTTCTCACGACGATGCCATCGTCGTCGACGAACATGTCCACGATATCGAACAGCGCTCGACGGCCGTCCGGAACGTGCCGCGCTGGTAGGAATGCTCGGCAGTCTCGTGTACGGCAACGCGGAGCTCCCACGCGAGGAACAGATTGTGAATGGGATGAGGCATTATCGAGCCGAGCGACAACGCCAGCGGGAAGTGCACGCGGCCATCCTCGAGCTACGCGCCGCCCAGCGTACAGGGCCCTGACCGTGCCGACGTGATGTATTCTGGTCTGAGAGGCTTCCATCGGCCAGGATGCGAGCAACCGACCCCGATTGTTCGGGGTAGCTGACGCTTCGCGTCAGCTACTTGGCTCGAGTCCCGTCGACCCCGCCAACTTAGTGCCGGCACCTAACGTCGACGTCGCGTCGCCGTCTTCGGACCGCAGTACGTCGTCGTGGTCCGCGCTCGTGCTGGGCGCGTCGCTTCCGCTCCTCCTCGCCATCTGCTTCGGTCTCTGGCGGACGCCGTTTCCGATCGGTGAAGCCGTCGCGCTCCTGGCCGACTACGTCGGCGTCGCCCCCGCGACATTCTTCGATCCGACGACCCGGTCGTGGTACCGGCCGCTGTACCACCTGACCTGGTGGAGCGTCCTGCAGGGCGGCGGGTCGCTCGAGACCGCCCTGGTGTGGTTCATGTGGCTCGAGATCGCCGCGGTGGTGCTCCTCGTCGTGTTGTTCATCCGGCGTCTCCGGCCGCGGAGCGCGGCCGACGCGGCCGCGGCGATCCTGGCGGTCGCCGTCCTGACCGGCACGCCGGGATTCAGCGACAACCTCGAAGTGCCGCTGCTGATGACACTCGTCGGCATGCCGATCGCGCTCATCGTCTGGATGCTGCTGGAGGCCGAGCACCGCGCCTGGCACCCGCCGCTCATCGTCGCGCTCCTGCTCGTGGCCGTCGGCTTCAAGGAGCAGGGCCTGGTCATTGCGCCGGTCGTGGTCGTCGCGTGGTGGATGAATGCCCCCGGCGCGCGGTGGACGACCGCCGCCGCGGTCGTCGTGACGGTGGCCGCCTACCTCACGATGCGGCTGGCGACGAGCGGCTCCTGGCGGCCGTTCGAGCAGGACGTCGGCCTCGGCTTCACCATGCTGTCGGCGGGCGAGGCCTCCGACCGGTTCGGCGCATTCCCCTTCTGGATGTACGCCTACAACGCCGCCGCCACGATCCTCAACCTCCTGCTGTCGGAGCCGACCGATGGGCGCTTCACGATCACGGCCCGCGCGCTCCAGGGCGAGCTGCCGGTGATGGACGTCACGCGGCTGCTGTCGTCGGCGCTGCTGACCGTGGTGATCGCGTGGTGGGGTATCGGCGAGGTGAGGCGCGGCACGTGGAAGTCGTGGACCGCCGAGGGGCGGGTCTTCGCCGCCGCGGTGGTGTCGGTCGCGGCCTCCGGCGCGCTCGGCTTCAACTACTCGCGCGGCCGCCTCGGCGGGATGGCGGTCGTGTTCTGTGCGCTGGCGGCGTACCCGACGCTGCGCGCGGTCATGGCCCGCGCACGCACGGCGTCGCCGCCACGCCGCGTCGCGTACGCCGTCGCGCTGGTGGTGCTGGCGATCGCGTGGCCGGTCCGGGCGCTGGGCACCGTCGAGGACGTCCGTTCGCGGGCGGCGCGGAATCATCGCGAGTGGATTACCGATCTGCAGGAACGCCGTGTCGACTTCGCCGACTATCCGGCGTACGTGCAGGTGCTCAACGCGATGGCGGCGCAGGGGCTCAGGCCGGCCTCAACGGTCACGCCGTCGATGTCGTTTGCCGCGGCCGTGGCAGAGGGAGCGGTCGAGGAGGCGTACGCACTCATCCAGCGCGGGCGGGATCCCAACGCGCCGGTGAGCTACCGGCATCCCGACGTCACAGGGGAGCGCGAGGTGCGCGTGACGCCGCTCATGCTGGCGATCGCGACCGGTCGCGACAACTCCGTCAGCATGCTGCTGAGCGCCGGCGTCCGATTGGACGCGCCAGGCAACGAGGGCGCCCTGTGCCTGGCTACGCAGCTGGCACACGAGGACATCATCGAGATCCTGATGCGCTACGGCGTCCCGATGCCCGCGGCGTGCACCGCGGCGCCGCCGGCCACCACCCCGCCGCTCCTCGCCTTCGTCGACTGAAGGCCCTCAACCCTCGTGCAGCTGTCGCTCGAAGACCTGAAAGCTCCTGCTGAGCGATGAGGCCGTGCCGCGGGGCGTGAAACCCCGGTTCCTGTAGAAGGCCAGCGTCGGGTTCGACGGATCGGCGACGGTTTTGACTTCGTAGGCGTCGATGCCGAGACCGCGAAGGTGGGACTCGGCGCGCCGGATCAGCGACGTGGCGCGGCCGCGGCCCCGCTCCTCCGGCGACGTGTAGATCAGAATCAGCTCCGGTAGGTTCGAGCGTCCGCCCTCCGGCGTGCCTGGAGCCACCGCTCGCGCGAACAGGCCGCGCCCGTGCCTCAGCATGTGCCGCAGCAGCGGCGTGCCGAAGACGAGCCGGCGCGGAAGCGTCGCCGGGTCCAGGCTGATCACCGCGGCGGCCGCGATGTGCCCGGCCGCGTCGCGATCCACGATCGTCAGCTCCCTGGCGGAGGTCGTCACGTAGCGGTAGAACGCGCGCGCGTACTCGGCGCCGAGCACGCTGACGTTCGAATCGGGTAGCGACGTCCGGTGGAGCTCGGCGAGGCGTTGGACGTCCCCGTCGCTGAAGCGCTCACCGCGGCCGGCGAGGAATCGACCGATGGCGGCGATCGTCCGCAGGACCGATCGCTCGCCGTAGCGCGGATAGTTCGGCAGCAGCACGACCTGCGCGGCGGTCGCCTCCGCATTCGGGCAGTCGCGGTGCTCCGGCGCGAACGACGGCAGGCCGGCGCAGTTCTTCAGGTGCTGCACGGCCAGGTCGCGCCGCTGCTGCATCGCCGACCGGACGAGCGCGGTCCGCGGGTGATATTGAAGCGGAAAGTAGTTGTAGACGTACGACCCGTCGTCTCGAAACGCCGGCACGATCACGTCCGGCGCCGACGACAACGCCTGGTGGTAGAGGCGCGCGTAGGCAATGCGGACCGCCGCGTCGGCATCGACACGCGGCAGCTGCCGCAGCACCATCCGCGCCTGCACTGGCAGGAACCGCCGCAGGTAATCAGCCGGCATCGCCTGCTTCCTCGCCGTGTCGAGCTCGACCATCACGTGCTTGTTGATGGCGCTGATGTCGTGCAGATAGCCGAAGCGGAACAGCCAGTACACGCACGAGTTGAAGAGCAGCGGGCTCGTCACCACGTCGGTGACGAGCGCCTTCAGCGCCTTCGCCGCGACCACGCGCCGCGACATATACGGCGCCGCGTCGAGCTCCGCTCTCACGGCGCGGTACAGACGCTCGTCGGGCGTGACGATCATGCCGCCGTAGAACGCGGTGACGTTCTTGTACATGCCGAAGCTGAAGACGCCGGCGCCGCCAAACGTGCCCACGGCCCGGCCGTGGACGCGGGCGCCGAACGCCTGCGCGGCGTCCTCGATGAGCGGCACCTGGCGGCCGCGGCAGATCTCGGCGATTCGCTCGATGTCACACGACAGGCCGTGCAGGTGCGTCACCATCACCGCGCCCGTGTCGTCGTCGATCAGGCGCTCGACCTCCCCGGCCTGGATGTTCGTCGACGGACGGTCGATGTCGGCGAACACCGGCCGCCCGCCCGCGCAGATCACCATGTTGATGACGTCGGCGATGGTGTACGGCGACAGGATGACCTTCTGCCCGGGCGTGATGCTGTGCTTGACGGCGAGGTAGACGCCGACGCGTCCCTGCGGCAGGCAGACGGCGTACGGGACGTCGAATCGTTGGCAGATGTCCCGTTCGAGACGCGCGGCGTCGTCCCCGCGCGTCGCCCGTCCGAGCAGGAGATCCCTGAACAGGTGCACGTAGTCCGAGCCCCGCGTGTACAACCGGAAGCGCGGCATCGGCGCTAGCTCGAACACGAGGCCTCCGCGATGCGGAACGCGTTCGCCATGACCGTGAGCGTCGGCGGTGCGGCCGGCATGGCCGGAAACGTCGTCGCATCCACGACGTGCACCCTGGAGAACCGGGTCGGCACGCCCAGCGCGTCCGTCTCGAGCGGGCCGGGGCGCCGCCGCATGGGAAAACTGCCGCCGACATGGACGCCGCTGCCCGGCGGTCCCTTGCGCAGCCCAAGCTGGATTGGCGCCGCGCCAATCTCGCCGCGAGCGCGTGACAGCAGCCGCGTGACCGCGCCAATCACGCGATCCGACGCCGGGTTGGGCACCGCGGTCAGGCGCAGCCGTGCGTCGCTGCCCGGCTCGAGCGTGGCGCGAATCCCCGCCGACTCGACGGAGTGCAGATAGCCCTTCACGACCGCCACGCGGTCGATGAGCCGTCGCACCGCGGGCGCCAGCAGCGGATACAGCGGACCGAGCTTGTCCTGCGCCATCCGCGGATACAGATCGTTGTAGGTATAGACCTACAGGTGCACCCCGCGCCGCGACACCTCCGGATCGAGGATCTCCAGGAAGATCTGGCTGAGCGTGTGGAGCCGCTCCCGGTCGGCGCCGCGGGGCGGCTGCCGCAGGCGCAGGGGCAGCAGGAAGTGATCGCTTTGCGCGAACGTCACCGCGCCCGCGTCCTCGCGCAAGGACGCCAGCAGAATCGCCGTCGATGCCAGCGGTCCGGTCGCCAGGTAGACCCGCGTCCCGTCGAGACGCTGCGGCTGCCCGGTGCCGCGCGAGAAGCCCTCGATCGTGACGCGGCCCTGTTCTTCGGTCAGCGTCCGCACCACGACGCCCGGCACGTAGCGGAACAACTCGGACCTCACGAGCCGCTGGAGAAGCGTCGTGCGCGCCGAGTAGATGAGCCCGTAGGGGCAGCCGTACAGGCACATGCCGCAGTGCACGCACGAGCGGATGTCTCCCGGCGGTTGGCCAAACGCCAGCCTGGCCTTCCCGAAGTACACGTGCCGCTGCCGCAGCGCGTCGGCGTGCTCCGTCATCCGGCTCAGGACGGCGCGGGCCTGCGCGCTCGTCTCCACCGTGGCGGTGGGTGGCATGTGCAGCGGATACAGCCGCGCCAGCCCGTCCTCGGCCGCGGCCAGGCCCGTCAACCGCAGCGCGGACACGTAGTGGCGGTGCATCTCCGCCGCTGTCACCGGCCACTCGTCGAAGTCGGCGTCTGCATACGGCAGGATGGCGGCGCCCCACAGGACGCTGAGCCCGCCGGCGGCCAGCGCGCGGTAGGCATCGACGCCCTCGGTGACGACCGGCTGCAGTGCATCGACGTCCCGGTACACGTAGTCGGAGCCGAAGAGGAGCTTCAGGGGCGCGCCCTCGCTGTTGTAGCGCAGCGGTCCGCGCAGCGCGTCACGTTCCGCCGTCGTCCACTCGTCGGGCAGGCGCTTCGACAGCGCCTCGACGCGCGCATCGATCGGCGCCTCGAGCTCGCCGCCGGCATCGAGCATCGTGACCGGACGGCCCGCGTCCAGGAGCGCCGTGGCGGCAGCCACGCCCGCCGGGCCGGACCCGATGACGTAGTTCACGTCCGCGGCGCCGACCGGCGGCGGAGTCCGAGGAAGCTCAGGAGGAAACTGAGGAAGACGATTTGCCCGCCGAGACAGATGCTGGCAGCCGCGGGGATGGCGACGAGGAGTCGCGCGCGCGGGTCGTCCATGCCGAGCACTGTCGGATCCGCCACCGCGTAGACGGCGCCTCCAAGGCCGAAGAGGAGCAGCACCGCGCCGGCGGCGAGCCCCGTTTCGAGCGTGAAGTACCTGAACATCCGTTCGAGCGGACGATCCTCGGGGAGCAGGCCTTCGGTCAGCGCGTAGATGCGCGCGCAGAAGGCGAAGGCCACGCCCTGGAATCCCAGAATCACGCCGGCCGCCGCGAGCAGGAGCGCGTGCGCGTCCGCCTCGACCGGCGGACGCCCGCTCAGCGCGCGCATCAGCACGGCCGCGCCGACGATCACGCCCGCGGTGACGAGCGCGGCGCCGGGATACAGGAAGAGCCACCGCGGACAGTACAGGAGCATGAACCGCACGTGGCGCCACGCGTCGCGCCACGGGCGGAGATGCGGCGGCCGGCTCCGGCCCGCCGGATCGAGCGTCGTCGGCACTTCGACGATGCGCATGCCGAGGAGGGTCGCCTTGATGACCATCTCCGACGCGAACTCCATGCCCGTCGTCTGCAGGTCCATGCGGTCGAACGCGCTGCGCGACAGCGCGCGCAGGCCGCAATGAAAGTCTCCGGCGGGCGACCGGAAGAACAGGCGGCCCATGGCCGACAGCACCGGATTGCCGACGTAGCGGTTCTTCCACGGCATCGCGCCGGGCCGCAGGCCGCCCAGGAACCGGTTGCCCATCACCAGGTCGGCGCCTTCGCGCATCTCCTCGACGAACGCGTCCAGGCGCGAGAAGTCGTAGCTGTCGTCGGCGTCACCCATGATGACGAAGCGGCCGCGGGCGGCGAGCATCCCGTGGTACAGCGCGGCGCCGTACCCCCGCACCGGCACGTCGATCACGCGCGCGCCTTCGGCGGCGGCGATCTGCCGAGAACCGTCAGTGGAACCGTTGTCGGCGACCAGCACTTCCGCGGCGAGGCCAAGGCGATCGACGCACGCGCGCGCCTTGCGGATGCACGTTCGCAGGGTCTCTGCCTCGTTCAAACAAGGCATGAGCACCGTTATTTCAGGGCTGTCATGGAGCACGCTGCAGCCGTGAATTATCCCACGCGGCGAACCCCGTGCGGCTGATCGAAAACGCGGCGGGCGCGTCGTCGAATCCGAAATCGATGGTGGTCATGTCGCGCTTCAGTTTGTGGAAGTGCACGTACATGATCTCGGTGCCGGCTGCCGTGAACGTCTTGCCGTCCCGCCAGCATAACGGGCCCATGTCGCCATGCCCGATGCTGTGCTGGAGCCCGGCGCTCGTCGTCCATTCGTGCTGCCAGTAGACACGGGGCCATCGGCGGAAGCGGTGCTCGTCCATGTACTGGCGCAAGTGGCGCGTCAGCTCGTGCTCGTCCAGGTGGAGGTAGCGCGGCTCCGCGAACGCGGCCGCGACATTCGGAATCAGCTCGAACGCCCGGTTCGTCGCTGGGGTGTTGCGGTACAGCGTGAAGTGGCCCGACAGCCGATCGGGACGCGATGAGATGATGTCGTGCCCGCGGAGCAGCGCGGGCGTCAGGAAGTGCCGGACGTCGCCCCAGACGATGTCGAGGTCCGAACATGCCCAGAAGTCGTAGCGCCGGAGATCCTCGGCGAAGATCACGCCATAGGCCGGCTTCAGGTCGCACGCCTTGCGCAGGTTGATCCGCAGGCGGCCGTTCGCGTCCGCCTTCTCCGACGTCCGCAGCACGTTGATGGCCGCGCCGAGCACGTCCGACGCGCGCCGGTTGAACTCGGGGATGTCCAGCCGCTTGACCGACACGTTCGGCGGCAGCGTGTCGGCGACGTCGAAGTCGCAGTAGACGATCCACTGCACGTCCGGGTTGTGGCGGCACGAGAGGAGGAAGGCGGGCAGCCAGAATGGGCGGCCGCCGAAGAAGACCACGACAATCGCGATGCTGGGTGCGCCGGCGGCGGCGGCGCTACGCCCGCGCCGCCGAGTCCACGCCGTACGGATCGCTTGCCGCAGTCGAGGCACTCCAGTACTCCCTTTGCGTCTTGCCGCCCGACCATCGCGCCTGCTGCGCGGGCGGCATCAGCGACAGCAGCTGCTTCATCGAGGTCGGGTCGGGGCCGAGACGGAACTGATAGACGTACCGCTCGAGCGATGCCGGCGCATCCGCGGGGATTGCTGCCCCATGCGCGCCCCTCGAATTGAGGAACGCGAAGAGCGTGTTGGCGCGGAAGGGCACCGACTTGACGAGCTCGCAGCGTTGCGGCGCGAAGCGCAGCGGCTTGTCATCGCTCGCCTCCACGTCGTCGCGGACCCGGTACAAATCCGTGCCATACGCTTCGCGATCGCCGGGGCGGGCAAGGTAGACGAGCCCCGTGATGAATCCCCACCGTGGGTCCCGGTGCGGCTCGATGAGGTAGCCGGCCCGGCGCAGCATGATCCGCCCGTCCGAGGGGTGCAGCGGCCGGCGCGGCTCGTCGAACCAGCGCGGACAGAACTCGCTGACATACTCGCGGACGGCACCCTCGAACTTCCGGCTGAGCGCCTCGTTGAGGGCCCCGACGATCTCCTCCGCCATGAAGTGCCACACGTGCCGCGCGTACGCCGGGGCGAAGCTGAAGGGGACGAGGAGCCGCTGCCGGCGCACCTCGCGGTCCGCAAAGAACACCGACGGCGGCAGCCCGTCGATGACGATGTCGTACACGTCCCGCGGCAGCCACTCGTTGACGACAACGTGCGGGAACGGGTCGTCACAGAGCGTCGTCGCCGCCACCGCGGCATGAATGTGCGCGGAAATCCGGTCGCGATCCAGGCGCTGTGGCAGCCGGGCCAGGTCCTCCTGCTGCTCCCGGTTCAATTGCTCGATCGCGGCCAGCTGCTCGGTGCGCACGCGCAGCGCCTCGATCGCGGCGGTGAGCTCACGCGTGGTGTCGACGAGTTGATCGACGCGCGCCAGCGTCCGGAAGAACGTCTGCGGCCGCAGCAGGTCGGCGGCGCTCGACAGTCGCGTCAACATGCGTCGCAGCATGGCTGAGGAATGGGGGGACTGGCGCGTCCCCCCGCGTTCCGCTTACAGCGTGGGGACCGGACCCTGGCCGCCGTCCCAGTCCTTGACGACGCCGTCGGGACCCTTGAGGAACCCGAGCAGGCAGCCCGGCGACTTGTCACGGAGCTGGTGGCAGCGCACCTTCACCTTGTCGCCCGCCTTGAGGTAGTCGCGCGTGACGCCGATGCGCTCGAGACCCTGGCGGCTCGTCGCCTCGAGCACCCACGTCTCGGTGCTGCCGCCGCTGGTCACGTTGATATAGACGTAGGAATGCGGCACCACGAGGTGCACTTCGCTGACCGTGCCCTCGATGTCGATGACATGACACGCATGGTGTCTCACCCCTTCCTGTCTGGATTGGACAAAGGAAAGCGCTCAAATATAACATCCGCGCCGTGAAAAAACTGACTGGCCATTCCAGTCTTCGCCCTGCTGATGCTGAGCGGTTCCGCGCCCGCGCCGGCGCAGACGCCCGCGCAGGGCATGCCGCGCATGACGTTCTTCGTGACCAGCACCGGCAGCGGCAAGGGCGCGAATTACGGCGGGATTCGCGGCGCCGACGCGCACTGCCAGACCCTCGCCACCGCGGCTGGCGCCGGCGACCGCAGCTGGCGCGCGTACTTGAGCGCCACGGACCTGAACGGCAAGGGCGCCATCAACGCGCGCGACCGCATCGGCACCGGCCCCTGGTACAACGCGAAGGGCGTGCGCATCGCGCGCAACGTGGACGACCTGCACTCGGACAGCAACAACATCAACCCGCGGACGGCATTGACGGAGAAGGGGACAGAGATTCCGCCGAAGCCGAACGTGCACGACATCCTCACCGGCTCGACGCTCGACGGCCGCGCGTGGGACTACAACCTCCTCGACACGCTGAACCTGGAAAACGGCGCGATGACGTGCAACAACTACACGAGCGACGCCGAGACGGGCGCGGCCATGGTGGGGCACTTCGATCGCAGCGGCACCGCGCCGGTGTCGCCGTGGAACGCGGCGCATCCGAGCAACGGCTGCAGCCAGGCCAAGCTGACCGAGACCGGCGGCGCCGGCCTGCTCTACTGCTTCGCGATCGACTGATCACGGGCCACAGAGACACAGGGCACATTAATCTCTGTGTCTCTGTGGCGTGTCTCAGTTCTTCCGGAACAACACCAGGAACAGGTTCGCCGGCTCGCTCTTCGGCGACCAGGCCGGAACCGTCCTGACATGCGTCAGGGCGGCGCCCACCTCTTTCTCCACGATCTCGGGCGGCACGCCGTGGCCGCCGCGGTTGGCGCGGACGCCCGCCGGCACGTCCGTATTCGGCCGCGGCGGGAAATCCACGACGGCCAGCCGGCCGCCCGGCTTCAGCGCCGCCGCGAAGCTCCTGATGATCGGGTCGGGGTCGGTGAGGTGATGGTACGCGTCGCGGATGAGGATGGCATCGCAGCAGCCGGCCGGCAGGTTGGTTGAGGCCACTGCGCCTTCGATCACGGTGACGTTGGTCAGCTTCTCCTTTTCCACGCTCTGGCGAAGCTGCGCGAGCTGCGGCGCGCCGATGTCGCTGGCGTAGACGCGGCCCGAGGGGCCGATCCAGCGCGACAGCCGCGTCGTCCAGGCGCCGAAGCCGGCGCCGACGTCCGCCACGGTCATGCCCGGCTTGAGCGCGAGCGCCTCCACGAGCTGCGGGAGCTCGACCTCCGCGGACTTGATCTGGGCTTCGGTGAGCGCGGTCTGCTGCGCGGCCGCGTACGGCGCGAAGAGGACGGCGAGGACGAGCGTGAGAAGTGGGCGCTTCATAGGCGCCAATGCTATCCCATTTGTGATTTGTGATTTGTGATCTTTGATTTGTGATTTCAAATCACAAATCGCAAATCGCAAATCGCAAATGTTACGCCGTCGCCTGTGTCAGCTCGCGCGCCCACGAGAGCGCGCCCGTGTACGCCTCGGCGACGAGGTTGCCGGCGAGCCCCGCGGCCTTGAGCTCGTCGGCCGAGAGCTCCCACGCGCCGCGCTCGTAGGCGATCACCGCGTTCAGCACCGACCGCGCGGGGCTGCGGCGCATGCCGAGCACGGCGTCACGCGCCCCCGGCGAGAGCGGCAGATCCGCGATCGCGTCCTCGAGCGGCTTGCCGAGCATCGCGTCGAGCAGCGAGCAGAGCCCGATCAGGAAGAGCTCCGGCGCCTCCTCCGCCTCGAGCTGCTCGCCCAGGATCTCGCAGCACCGCGCCCGGACGAGCGCGACGGTCACGAGCTCGGAGGTGCCGCCGGTGTTGAGTCCCGCCATGCACCACACCGACGCCCAGCTCTTGATCGGCGCAAGCCCCATGAGGAGCAGCGCCTCGCGGATGGAATGGATCTCGCGGCGGACGCCGAACGCCGCCGAGTTGATGCAGCGCAGGACGCGGTAGCTGAGCGACACGTCGTGCTTGATCAGGTCCTCGACCTCGCTCAGCCCGAGCCCCGGACGATTCAGCGCCGCCAGCAGCTGCATGTAGGCGACGTGGCGCGAGCGCACGGCCGCGGCGCTGCACATCTTCGGCAGGCAGAAATAGTGCCCCTGGAAGAAGGAGTAGCCGGCGGCCTTGCTGGCCTCGAAGATCTCGGCGGTCTCGACGCTCTCCGCCACGAGCTTCACGCGGCTCGGCGCCAGGTACTTCAGCAGCTCGCGCTGCATCGGCGCCGGCGTGGTCAGCACGTCCACCTTCACGAACGTCGCATAGGGGAGCAGCGCCTCCGCGTCGCAGCCCGGCACGAAGTCGCACAGCGCCAGGGCGTACCCGTCCTCGGACAGGCGGCGGCAGGTTTCGACGACGAGCGCATCCACCGTCACGAGATCGTGCAGCTCGAAGACGACCGCCGCCGACGGCAGCAGCCGCGCGACCTCGCCGAGCAGCAGCGAGCGCGAGAGGTTGATGAACGCCGGGCGGCCGCCCGTGAGCGTGTCGAGGCCGACGTTCAGGACGGCGTCGCTCAGCACGCGCGCCGCGGCGAGATCCTTCGAGGGCACGCCCTCGAGCTCGTCGGCGTCCGCGCGGTACAGCAGCTCGTACCCGAACACCTGGCCGTCGGGCTCGAGAATGGGTTGTCTGGCGACATACAGCGTGTCGCGTGTATCGACATTGACCTTTGGCATCTCAGCCGCGGAATCGGCAGGCCGTCAGAAAACTTGAGCGGTTTCTAGACAACGAGGGGTTCCCGACGATACTTCTCTGAGGTCTACACCGAGTATTTCGTCAGGGGTACCGAGCCGCACGAGTACGGCGACTGGCACGACGGTTATCACTCGTTCTCACCGCCGGCCGCCGCCGATCCGCCGGCGGTGACGCCCGTGCCGCCCGCAGGCGAGGGTGGGTTCTGGCGGCGTTTCTTCGGGAGGGGCCGTGGCGCCGGACCGGCGCCCGCCGGCGCGACGCCCCCGCAATCCGGACCGGCGCCCGCCAACCACCCGCA
>Ga0194132_10008732_pt1 | contig 14366 bp, 10 predicted proteins | sample TA2KigOf80mmetaG_FD_148612 | JGI IMG/M metagenome (GOLD analysis project Ga0194132, IMG submission 148612) | Freshwater microbial communities from Lake Tanganyika, Tanzania - TA2015054 Kigoma Offshore 80m | ecosystem: Environmental > Aquatic > Freshwater > Lake | place: Tanzania: Lake... | reverse complement strand
TCTAGTATTACTTTGTTAAGTCTCTTCGGGTGGCGCATACATCGTGCTTTTTGCGATGTATGCGTACCGTACGCACACATGACAAACTGCGCCATGTGTGCGCCACCCAAAGTATCGGGACAAGACTTAGCATAGTAATTCTAGGAGCTGTCGATTGCGAACGAGAACCTGATCTTGATCGATTGCCTACTATGGCAGTCTAGAAGTCTGACCGACGGTGTCAGGACGGCAATTGCGGCAGGTCGGAAGAACCCATAAGGTAGGTGTCTACGCAGCGGGCAGCCTGGCGGCCTTCGGTGATTGCCCACACGACGAGGGATTGGCCACGTCGCATGTCGCCTGCGCTGAAGACTCCGGGGATGCTGGTCATGTAGTTCTGGTCGGCGAACACGTTGCCTCGTGGATCGAGCTTCAGGCCAAGCTGCTCAATCAGGCCGCTCCTCTGCGGGCCAAGGAAGCCGAGAGCCAGCAGAACGAGATCGGCTTTCACTTCGAACTCGGAGCCGGGAACCTCGGACATTGGCCGCCTGCCACTAGCCTCAGGCGCGCCGAACTCCACGCGCACTGCATGCAGCGTCTGCACTTTGCCATTGGCGCCTGAGAAGTGCTTCGTGTTCACACTCCAATCGCGAGAGCCACCCTCTTCATGCGAGCTTGAGGTGCGCAAGATCATGGGCCAGTACGGCCAGGGCATCGAGTCAGTGCGTTCTGCGGGTGGCTTGGGAAGCAACTCCCAGGAACGCACAGAAAGTGCGCCCTGGCGAAGAGCCGTGCCGTGACAGTCGGATCCTGTGTCCCCGCCTCCCAGGACAATCACGTGCTTGTCCTTCGCAGTGATCTCTTTTCCGGTAATCGTTTCGCCCGCCACCCTCCGGTTCTGCTGGGGAAGGTATTCCATGGCAAAGTGGATGCCATCCAGATCGCGCCCTGGCGCCTGCAAGTCGCGCGCTTGTGTGGCTCCTCCAGCGAGCACCAGAGCGTCGAAGGCGCTGCGTAGCTCTTCAACAGAGACGTTCTCTCCAACGTTGGCCTTAGTCTTGAAGACAACGCCCTCTTCAGCCATTAGATCGAGCCGTCGCTTCACGATCCACTTTTCCAATTTGAAATCGGGGATGCCATAAGTGAGCAACCCTCCGATGCGGTCGGCCCGCTCGAATACGGTTACCGAATGGCCTACTTTGTTCAGCTGCGCTGCACATGCAAGCCCTGCCGGACCAGAACCGATCACAGCGACCTTTTTCCCCGTGCGCACTTTTGGCGGCTCTGGCTTGATCCACCCTTCGCGAAACGCGTGGCTGATGACACTCAGCTCGATCTGCTTGATCGTCACTGGACTGTCGTTGATTCCCAGTACGCAAGAAGCTTCACAGGGAGCAGGGCAAACCCACCCGGTGAATTCCGGGAAGTTGTTCGTCTTGTGCAGTACGGCGATCGCTTCTTGCCAGCGGTCGTGGTAAGCGAGGTCGTTCCAGTCGGGTATGATGTTGCCTAACGGGCATCCGGTGTGGCAAAACGGAATGCCACAATCCATGCAGCGCGCACCTTGCGATCGGACGAGCTTGTCGTCGGGATCGTGATAAACCTGGGACCAGTCTCGCAGGCGCTCTTCCACCGGGCGACGGGGCGCCAGCTCACGCTTGATCTCCATGAAGCCCGTTACTTTACCCATTCAATCTCCAGTGAGTTCGTAGAATCGGAAGCTGGCCACGCAATTCAATGAGCCGATAAACTTTTGCCGTTGGTTCCAACTCGCCGGAGCGATCGCGGCAATCGAGGCTAGAAGATAGAGGATCGCACGCGCTTTTGCAATCCACTGTGCTTCTAACCTGCCATCGCCAACGTCCGCAGTCCAACACTGCTCTCGTCGCAGGTTTAATCTAGGGCTGCGCCGCGGCCAACTCTTCCTGGGTCCGTGCTGCCTGTTCCTGTTCTCGCTCAATCTGTTCCAGCACGCGGCGGTAATCGATCGGCATGACCTTCACAAACTTCGGTAGCGAGGCTTCCCAGTTTTCGAGGACATAGTGTGCGGGTGTACTTCCTGTGAGGCGCCTGTGGTTCTCAATCAGAGTCTGAAGCAACTCGATGTCGTGGGGTTTCACAACGGGTTCCAGTTCGACCATGCTTCGGTTGCAAAGGGAGGGGAAGAGGCCCTCTTCGTCCAGCACGAAGGCAATGCCGCCGCTCATGCCAGCGGCGAAGTTTCTGCCGGTTTTGCCCAAAACGACCGCGACACCTCCGGTCATGTATTCGCAGCCATGGTCACCTACCCCCTCCACGACGGCATGGGCTCCGCTGTTGCGAACCGCGAAACGCTCCCCTGCCACACCACGGAAATAGGCCTCACCGCTGGTGGCACCATAAAGAACTGTATTGCCAATGAGGATGTTATCTTCGGCCGCGAAGGTGGCTGCTCTGGAAGGAAAGATCACCAGCCGTCCGCCTGAGAGGCCCTTGCCCACATAGTCGTTAGCATCTCCCTCCAGGGTCAACGTGACCCCTTTCGCCAGGAAGGCGCCGAAGCTTTGGCCTGCGGATCCGGTGAACTTGATGCGAATCGTGTCCTCGGGCAGGCCGGGGTTCCCATAGCGACGCGCAATTTCTCCACTCAGCATGGCGCCAACGGTTCGATCCGTATTGCGAATGGGCAGGTTCAGCTCGACGGCGGCCTGATGGCCGATCGCCCCGCGGCAGTCTTCGATCAGTTGAACGTCGAGGACCGACTCGAGGCCGTGGTCCTGCGTTGTGACGCAGTGCGTGGCGATGCGCTTCGGCACATCGGGCTTGTGCAGGATGCTCGAGAAATCCAGGCCCCGCGCCTTCCAATAGTCGATCGCGTCCCTCATGTCGAGCAGTTCGGAATGCCCCACCATGTCGGCAAGCCTGCGGAAACCCAATTCAGCCATGATCTCCCGCAGTTCTTCGGCAACATAGAAGAAGAAATTGATCACATGCTCCGGTTTACCGGTGAACTTCTTCCGCAGCACCGGATCTTGCGTTGCCACTCCCACCGGGCAGGTGTTGAGATGACACTTCCGCATCATGATGCAGCCAGAAGCAACCAACGGAGCCGTCGAAAACCCAAACTCCTCTGCGCCCAGCAAGGCCGCGATCGCGACATCCCGGCCAGTCTTCAACTGGCCGTCCGTCTGGACCACGATGCGCCCACGCAGATCGTTCATGACCAACACCTGCTGTGTTTCTGCCAAACCCAGCTCCCAAGGAATGCCAGCGTGCTTGATGGAAGTGAGCGGCGAGGCGCCGGTTCCGCCATCGTGCCCACTAATCAGGACGACGTCGGCATGCGCTTTGGCGACACCGGCAGCCACCGTGCCCACGCCGACCTCAGCTACCAGCTTCACCGAGATGCGCGCCTGCGAATTGACATTCTTCAAGTCATAGATGAGCTGCGCCAGGTCCTCGATGGAGTAGATGTCGTGATGGGGTGGCGGAGAGATGAGCCCCACGCCAGGGGTCGAGTGGCGAACCTTGGCAATAAACTTGTCTACCTTGTGGCCCGGCAGTTGGCCGCCTTCCCCAGGTTTTGCACCCTGCGCCATCTTGATCTGAAGATCGTCGGCGTTGACCAGATACTCGGTGGTGACTCCAAACCGCGCTGAGGCTACCTGTTTGATAGCACTGCGCCGCCAATCGCCGTTGGCATCTCGCTCGTAGCGAGCCGGATCCTCACCGCCTTCTCCGGTATTGCTTTTGCCGCCGATGCGATTCATCGCAATGGCAAGGTTCTCGTGGGCTTCCTTGCTGATCGATCCGAACGACATCGCACCGGTGGCAAAACGCTTGACAATTTCTTTTGCGGGCTCGACTTCGTCGAGCGGGATGGGATTCCCTCTCTTGAATTTCAGCAGACCGCGCAAGGTGCAAAGGGTTTTGCTCTGGTTGTTGATTAGCTCGGAGTATTCGCGGAAGGTTTTGAAATTGCTGTGCCGTACGGCGACCTGCAGCTTAGCGACGGTTTCAGGATTGAAGAGGTGGTACTCTCCTTCACGCCTCCACTGGTACTGTCCGCCCACCTCCAGCAACATATGCCGGGCGCGCTCTTCAGGGTAAGCCTTGTGGTGGCGCGAAAGGCACTCGCGTGCCAGAACGTCACCCCCGATACCTTCGACGCGCGATGGAGTTCCGGTGAAGTGTTTTTCCACCAGGGCCGTGCTGAGTCCGAGGGCTTCGAAGATCTGGGCGCCACGGTAGCTCTGAATCGTCGAAATCCCCATCTTCGCGATGACCTTCAGAAGCGCTTTGTTAATGGACTTGACGTAGTTCTTGTAGGCCTTCTCGACGGTGATTTCGCCGGAGAACAAGCCTTGCCCTACCATGTCCGATAGGGTTTCGAAAGCGAGGTAGGGGTTGATGGCGCCGGCTCCATAGCCAATGAGCAGAGCGAAGTGCATGACTTCGCGTGCCTCGCCCGATTCAACGACCAGTCCTGCCTTGGTGCGCGTGCCTTCCCGAATCAAATGATGGTGGACCGCTGAAGTTGCCAGCAGGCTGGGCATGGGCACTTGGTTCGAGCCCGCGCCGCGATCGGAAAGAATGAGAATGCTGGCGCCGCCTGCGACGGCGTCTGAGGCCCGTTGGCACAGGTCAAAGAGCGATGACTCCAGGCCGGCCTCGCCGTCGGCGAATGGGAAGGTCATCGGCAACGTCACGGCGCGAAAATTCCCGACCGAAATCTCGCAAATCTTAGCAAGCTCATGATCCGTGAGAATTGGGCCGTCCAACTTCAGCATCCGGCAGTGTTCCGGCGACTCCGCCAGCAGGTTGCCTTCGCCGCCGATGTAGCTTTCCAATGACATCACCATCTCTTCGCGGATGGAATCGATGGGCGGATTGGTGACCTGGGCGAACAGCTGCTTGAAATAGTTGTAAAGCAGTTGCGGCTGGCTCGAGAGCACGGCCAACGGCGTATCGGTGCCCATAGACCCAATAGCCTCTTCGCCATCCTTAGCCATAGGCGCCATGAGGATGCGCAGATCTTCAACCGTGTAGCCGAAGAGCTGCTGGCGCTGCAACAAGGTTCGCGAATCCGGTTGCGGGACTTCTCGCGGTTCGGGCAGAGAGGCGAAGTCGATCTTGTTCCCCCTGACCCACTCGCCATACGGTCTCTGACGCGCGATAGACGCTTTAAGCTCTGAGTCGTCAACAATTCGGCCTTGTTCGGTGTCGACTAGGAACAGCTTCCCGGGTTGGAGTCGTCCCTTGTAAAGTACTTCGTCGGGAGGAACATCGAGCACACCTACTTCAGACGCCATCACAACCAGGTTGCTCTTCGTCACCATGTACCGCGCGGGACGCAAACCGTTGCGGTCGAGCACCGCGCCGATGCTAATGCCGTCGGTAAATGCGACCGCTGCGGGGCCATCCCACGGTTCCATCAAACAAGCGTGATATTCGTAGAAGCCCTTTTTGTCGGCGTCCATGCCGATGTTCTTGTTCCAGGCTTCTGGAATCAGCATCATCATCGCATGGGGCAGAGATCGTCCCCCTTGAATCAGAAACTCCAGAGCGTTATCCAAGGTTGCGCTGTCGCTGCCGGTTTCGGTGACAATGGGGAAAAGCTTCTTCAAATCGTCGCCCAACAAGCCTGACGACAGTGTGGCGGCGCGGGCTCGCATCCAGTTGCGGTTGCCCCGCAGCGTGTTGATCTCACCGTTGTGGGCGAGATAGCGGAAGGGATGAGCGAGGCGCCACGAAGGGAAGGTGTTTGTGCTGAAACGGGAGTGCACCAAAGCCAGCCCGCTTTTGATGGAGGTGTCATTCAAGTCGAGGAAGAAAGTCGACATCTGCCGGGCCATCAGCTGCCCCTTGTAGATCAAGGTGCGGCTCGAGAGGCTGACGATGTAGAAGTACCCGACGTCCTGCATGATCGTGCTTTCGATGGTTGTGGTGGCGCGCCTGCGAATGACGTAAAGCTTGCGCTCGAACTGCTGCGCATCCAGAAACGGGCTCTTGGCGATGAAAGCCTGACGAATGACCGGCTCCGCTTCATGGGCCACGCTTCCGATGGCTGAACTATCCACCGGGACATCCCGCCAGCCAAGAAAGCGCTGGCCCTCTTCCCGGGCAATGCGCTCGACGACTTGTTCACAGAATTGACGATGCTCAGGATTCGGTGGCAGGAACACCATTCCCACGCCGTACTGTCCCGAGGCTGGGAGTTCAAGCCCGATTTCCTCGCACTGGTCAGCCAGGAACTCATGCGGTATCTGCAGTGTGATACCCGCTCCGTCTCCAGACTCTGGGTCGCAGCCGCAGGCGCCGCGATGGCGCAAGTTGGTGAGCACCTCCAGAGCCTGCCGCACAATGTGATTCGATCGGGTGCCGTCGATGTTGACCACAAAACCGACACCGCAACTGTCTTTCTCAAACTCGGGGTCGTAAAGACCCTGCTTGGAAGGATACAGAGGAGAACTCATCGTCCGCGTTCCTCGTCTCGGGGTGTTCTGCGTACAGAACATCCCGCAGGCTTGCCCAGCGTTCAGCTCAGAAGCCCCTTTGCCTGACCGGTACTGGCCCGGCTCGCTAGATCTGTGTGGGATGACTCAGGTCAGAAGTCAGGACTTCACTAGCTCGTCGATTTCCCAGGACGGCCTAATGTTAACGCAAAAGGTGTTGCAGGCTAAGCCGAGAAAAAACAGCATGAATTCTAGTCCAGTGGCGCACCTGTCCGAAATTTATATTTTTTATGATTTTGATAAGAAAGCATTATCTATTCAGGCAAGGGTATGCCGGAATGCGAGTCGGGAACGAAGTGAAGATAGCATCTATAGGATCGAACTTAATAGTTTAATAGTCGATCGAAGAGACCTAGAGTATAATCCGTGACCAAGCTACTCGGGCCCAATCGCAATGAACAAAACGACCAAAATCTCCCTTGCCGTTGGCATCGCACTGTTTCTTGGCTACGTGATCTACTCCTCAATGAGTCTCGACCAGTTTCGGTTTGAAGTCTGCATGGAATTCCAGGGGCGGACCGCTTGTGCAACCGCGGCGGGTGCTTCCGCCGAGGAAGCTCAGCGGACTGCGAAAGACACCGCCTGCGCTCAGATCTCTTCTGGAGTTACTGACAGCATTGCCTGTTCCAACAGCACCCCTAAGAGACTGACGGCGAAGTAGTTGGGCTTGGTCTTGTCTGCTGCTTCCTCTGAGACTGGGTAGGTACAGGTACTCATGAGTAGCGGTTGCTCTGCTTGCGAATTCGTTTGGTCGCGGTTCACGGGCACGTTACTTCCGAGTGGAGCGTTGACCAGCCGGACTTTGGAAGTTATAGTTTCGGCATCACAGTCCTCTCGGTTCTTCTTGACCGGTTATGACCCTCTTCAGCTCCCACGAGTGTGAGCCCTATGCAGCACGATCGCACAGCACCTGAACTCGGGGACCGTCGACCCGGCCAGGCAAGTGACTCCCTGATCTCTGTAGCACCGAGTGTGATTGGACGATGGGCCCGAACCTCTGTGACACCGGTGATTCGCTTGTCGGCTGTGATGCTTTTGTGCGGCTGCTTCTCTGCCAGAGCCGAGTCCGGGTCAAAGGCAAGTCCGCAGCTACTTTCCTGTTTTCCATCGATCGCGCGCCCTTCCGTTGCGCTGAAGATCGAAATCCGAGGTACGGACATCGAAGACGCCTCCGCTGTGTGGTTTGATGACGGCGATCTCGCGGGCCGCGTCGTCAAAGTGGAAGAGGTCAAAGACGACTTCAAGCAAAGGATCAATCCTCTGGAGAAGGAGTCGAAGCCTACCCGAGTGTTTCGCGCGGTGATTGAACTTCAGATTAGTGCCAAAGTCCGAGCAGGGATGCACCAACTTCGTCTTGTTTCGCCCCGGGGAGTTTCGACGCCCATCGAGCTTACAGTGGTGGATCGTGATGTGACAGAAGAAGCCGAGGGAGAGCGCCAGACGATTGGGCAGTCGCAGCCCGCAGCCTTTCCAGGTTATCTCAGCGGCAGGATCGCGAGCTTGGGAGAAGTGGACTTCTATTCGTTTCAAGCCAAGAAAGGCCAGGAACTGCAATTCGAGGTCCTTCCGGAGCGCAGGGTTTCGAGGGTTGGGAGCAAGTTCGCTGTCGAGCTGGCTCTGTACGATTCCAGATCAAGTTGGTTTGATGCCGGCCGGCCCCGAAGAATTCTGTTTGAAGAGGAACGTCAATCTGACTTGATGCCTTTCGAAGTCAAAGGCACCTACAAATTCGTTGAAGATGGCCGCTACTTTCTCCAGGTCTCGGGCCTCTTCGGCCAAGGCTGCCCTGACTGCACGTATCGCATCAGAGCTTTCCCCAAAGGCGCATTTGACGATCGAACGCTCCAATTAGCTGGGGTGCCTCGTGAATGGCTGGAGCGAAGTATGGAGAGGCGCCTCTCGACTCAGTGGACAAGCGATCTCGAAGCCCGTTCGGTCAAGCGGCAAAGTGAGGTTGTGTCCGAAGAGAGCGGTCCGTCGAGCCAGCAGGAAGGCCACGGACAATCGAAGCGCCCCGAGGCGTCCGCCGCGACTGTAGTTGCAGTTCAACGCGAATCGGAAACTGAAGCCGCGGCCCAGGGTATTGCAGTTCCGGCCCTAGTCGAGGGAACGATCGAAAGTCCGGCAGATTCGGATCGTTACAAATTCAAAGTTGCGGCGGGACAAAGATTGGTTTTCGAAGTGGAGACCTTCGACGCAAAACCGCCCTATTTCAATCCCCGCATTGGAGTCGTGGATAGCGAGGGGAAGGAGCTGTTCTCGAATGTCGAACGGCGCTTATCGATGTACAACAACAATGCCGAACCGCAGGTGTATCTCAAAGCCTTGCGGCCCAAGGCTACGCACAGCTTCGAACGTGCAGGCGAATACGTTCTCACAGTCCGTGACATCACATCGCGATACGGAGGCCCGAGCTATCGCTACCGAATCTTGGTTCGGCCGCAGATCCCCCACGTGGGAGAGATTTCAATCGTGTCGATGGCGAACGCCGACGCCGCTTCGGAGGCAAACAGAGCAGGCGAAGTGATGCATCTTAATCTTGCGCGACAGGAGCCAAGGACGCTCTTCTTGTTGGCTTCCTACGAGGAGGGGTTCAACGGCGATCTGTTGTTTGCTTTCACTGAATTGCCGGAAGGAGTACAGGCATTGCCAGCCACCTATTTCAGCGAAGGTCGTGGGCCTCTGGAGGTAACGCAGAACGCGGACACGATCGCGCCGAAAGTGCAGAAGACGGCCATTGTGCTGCTCGCAAGTCCGGGCGCACCTCTGACAAAGGTCCCTCAAAAGATACAGCTTAGATGCCAGCCGATCGTCGATGGCAAAGCGGGCGCAAGTCTGTTGGTTCGAGAATTTCCATTGATGGTGGTCGACAACCTTGCAACGCCTCAGCAGGCGGCGAATCCTGGCGTCGCAAAATAGGCAGGGGTGAGAGAGCTGCGGCGAGTCTGGCGATGTAACGATGCACTAAGGAACGCACACGACGGGGACTAAGGCTGCCCGTTGAAGCGAATCCTGTGTGGACTTTCTGATCTTGAGCGATGCACATGCGTATGAAAGCACTTGGTAGCGGGTTTTTCGCTGGATATCTCGTCATGGCTGGAGGGCTGTCTGCCCACGCAGCGCAGGAAGCAAAGGCCCTGCTGGGATTGGTTTCTCTTCGGCTGCTTCCCGATTCGGCAACGCTGTGGGGCGCACGGGCTTCACAGCAGTTTGTTCTTCTAGGGAAATATGCCGATGGTTTGGAGAGAGATTTGACAAGCAGTGCCAGTTTCTCGGTTTCAGATCCAAAGCGAGGGACGATCCGGAATCCTGGACAATTTGTGAGCGAAACCTCCGGGCTGGCGGTCCTTACTGCCAAGGTTGGGAACCGAGTCGCCAAGGCTGCACTCCGCGTCGAAGACGCTGACAAGCTACGCCAGACGACATTCGTTCCCGATGTCCAGCGGATCTTGACCAAGCGCAGCTGCAACGACGCGACCTGTCACGGTGGGGTGAAGGGCAGAGGAGGCTTCAAACTCTCGTTGCACGGGATCTATCCGAAAGACGATTACAAAGCGATCGTAGCGGGTGGAACCTTTCGAGTCTTGACGGTCGAAGATCATCCGAAGAGTCCAAGAGTCGACCCACAGCATCCCGAGAAAAGCCTGCTTATGAAGAAGCCTGCGCTCGAGGTGGCCCACGAAGGGGGGATGCGGCTTGAGCCGGGCTCTCCCGATTACCAAGCCCTTGTGCAGTGGATACGTTCAGGAACGCCGTTCGGAGACGAAGCAGAGATGCGGGTTCCGGCAGTCGAACGGGTCGAAGTACTACCCAGAGAAATTGTCTTGCAGGGTGGAGCCCAGCAGCAACTGGTGGTCACCGCTCATCTATCCAACGGACGGCAGGAAGACATCACCGAACAGGTGCAGTATGTTACGAACAACGCCAGCGTCGCAGATGTGAGCGAGACAGGAGTCGTGCAAGCTAAGAAGAAGGGCGAAACGAATATTCTGATTCGAACGCCGGGGTACACACTGAGCGCCGACGTCGGCGTCGTCGACAAGCCTATCGACGAGTACCCTGCAATCGCAGCGCGCAATTACATTGATCGACACGTTTTCGCCAAGTTGCGAACCTTTCAGATCTTGCCTTCGGAGCTGTCAGGCGACCAAGAGTTCTTGCGTCGTGTCTGTCTGGATTTGACTGGGACGTTGCCGCCGCCGGAACGGGTTCGCGAGTTCGTGGCCGACAAGAACTCACAAAAGCGCGACCGCCTCATCGAAACATTATTGGACTCCGCGGAATATGTCGATTATTGGAGTTTTCGCTTTGGCGACCTGCTGCGCGCGACCTACGTCACATCGAACAACACCAAGTCGACTCGGGCCTATCAGAACTGGATTACGAACAGCATCGCGACCAATAAGCCCTACGATCAGATCGCACGCGAGCGCATCGGCGCACAGGGCTACAGCGCTCCCGCGCGGAACTTCTACTATATTTCCGAGCTGACGACACCGGATGTGTTAATGCCTGAACTGATCCGGCTGTTTATGGGCCGCCGCATCGAGTGTTCTCAGTGCCACAACCACCCGTTCGAAGCCTGGAGCCAGAATCAGTATTGGGGACTGGCAGCGTTTTTCGCTGGTTACACCGAGGTGAGGGATTCCACTCTGATCATCGACGTATTGGGTGGTGGGCATGTGGACCAACCCAAAGACGTGATGGTGGTGAATCCTCGCAGCAAACAGAAGGTCGTCCCAGCGTTCCTCGATGGAACTCAGCTGCCACCGAGCGAATGGATGGACCCTCGGCGGCACCTGGCGAACTGGGTGACATCACATCCCTACTTCGCCGAGGCCACCGTGAACCGTCTGTTGAGCTTCTTTTTTGGACGTGGCATCGTGGAACCTGTCGACGACTTTCGCAGCACGAATCCGCCCACACACCCGGAACTCCTGCGGGCTTTGGCGAAGGATTTCAGGGACAGCGGATTCAATTTGAAACACCTCATGAGGACCATGGTGCAGTCGCGAACCTACCAGCTGTCTGCGACTCCGAACGAGAACAACAAAGATGACAGGATGGGTTACTCGCACGGCCGGGCGCGTCCGCTGGAAGCAGCCGTCTTGTTGGACGCCATAACGAGTGTGACGGGTGTGCCTGAGAAGTTTGAAATCCATCCCATCGCGGGAGGTGGCGATGCTCCCGTCGGAACGCGAGCCATGCATACCATTACTGATATCTGTCCATCGCAGTTCATGGACGATTTCGGGCGCTCGACACGACGGGCTCTGCCTTCTGGGTCTCCCCAGCCCAGTTTGGCGGAAGCGCTGCATATGATGTCGGGGCCGGTATTCAACGCCAAGATCACGAGAGAAGGTGGAAGACTCAGCGCTCTCCTCAAGAAGAACGTGTCGGATGAGGAGATCTTGAACGAGTTCTTTGTCGCCGCCTTGACCCGGCTCCCAACCAGCGAGGAAAAAACGGAGCTGCTGCAGTTGCTGGGACAGCGTTCGCAGCGTCGAGAAGAAACGCTAGCCGGTTTGGTCTGGGCGATTGTTAACTCACGAGAGTTCGCCTATAACCACTGACGTCATCCGGGCGCCTGATGGTGAATCGAGGCTGTCCGCCCGGCAAGCACGAGGTATTGGATATGAAGACAATCTGCGGTCATTGCCGGGGAATCCCTCAGACCCGGCGCGACTTTCTGCGGGTGGGAGCCCTCAGTTTTCTGGGTATCAATCTCAGCGATTTTCTTCGCCATCGAAGCGCGGGAACCCTGGCTCTAGCCGGACCGGCTGCAGTAAGGTCCGAGGCAAAAGCCCAGTCTGTTATTCTGATCTGGCTGGAAGGTGGAATCAGCCACCTCGACAGTTGGGATGTGAAAGCGAACAGTGGCTTCAGACCAGTCGCCACGAATGCCAATGGAGTACAGGTTTCCGAGGTTTTCCCTGGCATCGCCAAACACATGGACAGCTTGTCGATCATTCGCTCGATGAAGTCCGACGAGCGAAACCATCCGCAGGGAACCATCCAGACGCTCACTGGGCATCGGCCAAACCCAGCACTGAAGTTTCCCAGCTTTGGCTCCATCGTTTCCAAGGAAAGAGGGGCGCGCAACAACATGCCTCCGTTCGTAGTGGTGCCAACGCCAACGGAAGGCGATTTCTTCAACTATCAGGAGGCTTACCAGGCTTCCTTCATCGGTTCAGAATACGATGCGATGGTGTTGCCGGATCCGAGCCAGCCAAATTTCCAGCTACCGAATCTGAACTTGCCCAAAACCCTCAGCGTCGATGCGATCCATGATCGCCGTACGATGCTGGGGATTGTTGATCGTCACTTTCGCCAGAAAGAGAACCTGGCCGAGTTTGTGAAGATGGACGCGTTCCAGGAACAAGCGTTGAAGATGCTGCTTGATCCGAAGGTCAAGGAAGCTTTCGATCTTTCGCGCGAGTCAGACAAGACGAAGGACCGGTATGGCCGGCATCGGGTAGGGCAAAGTGTGCTGCTGGCCCGGCGATTGGTCGAGGCTGGTTGCCGGTTCGTAACAGCAGCGGGCTACAAGCACGGCCAGTGGGATACGCATGACGACAACGACAAGAGGCTGCGCGACACACTGGCACCACTGTTGGATCGAAGCCTTTCCGCCCTGATGGAGGATCTAAAGCAGCGGGGTTTGCTTGAGAGCACTGTAGTGCTTGTGACTGGCGAGTTCGGGCGCACGCCGGTGATCAATCCCAAGGGTGGAAGGGATCATTGGCCCGACTGCTGGTCTCTCCTGGTGGGTGGCGGTGGCATCCGTGGAGGGTGCATCGTGGGCGCCAGCGATAAAGATGGGGCTACGGTTGCGGAGAGGCCCGTCTCCATTGGAGATCTCTACGCGACCGTGTACAAGGCTTTGGGAATCGAGTGGACGAAGAGCTACATGTCACCTATAGCCCGGCCCGTTTACATCGCCAATGGCTTCGACGACACGCTCGGTACTCCGCTCAAGGAACTCATCTAGGGCTAGTCGCCACGGGTGGCATGAGGCGAATGTCGGTCAAATCCCCACGTGGGCTCTTTGACAAGGCGCTCGACCACGACGGTGAAAGCTTCATCCTGGCGGTCCGTGGGTTGATCACTTCTTATCCCCAACCTGTCCTGCCTGCCTTTTGCTTCTAGCGCGCCTGCTGGATCCCGTCGGAGTCGCTTAAGTTCTTGAGTCGAGGTTGAGCCCTTGCTTGAACGCGCAGGCTAACTAACCAAGGGCTGCCGCCCTTGATATCCCGGTTGCGACAGGTAGGGCGTGGTGTCCTCACCGCGCCGTTTTCCCAACGCATCGGCACTGCGCGGCGGGCTGAGGACAGCCCGCCCTCTCCGGCCTGTAACCGACTGCAACTGCGTCGCCGTGAGGCGGGGTGGGGAGCCGGAAGCTGTGAAAAAATTATTGAAAAAAAAGTCTTGACTAGCGATATCGCTATTATATACTGTCTCCCTCCTGGAATTCCTACCGGAGGAGACCGTCATGGGCCACCAGTCCAAAGTGCAGGTGATCGAACGCGGAGGCATCCAGCGCCAGTTCTACTTGATTTGTCCGGCCCCGTTGGCTCAAGCCTTGGAGATGGAAAAGGGCGAGACCATCGAGTGGATCGTCGAAGATAAGTGGACCCTGACGGTGAAACGGCTGACGGCCCGCGCGGCGAAGTCGAAACCGGGAGGGGCGCATGGACAACGCTAGCCCCTCGGCGCCGGGCGCCCCAGCGAGTGGAGTCGTCGAGCCGGCAAAGCCGCGCTTGAAAGCGATTGACCGTCGGCAGATGCGTTTGCATCCGGTCGAAGTGGAGCGGCTGGTGGAGCCCGATCACGCGGTGCGGGCGATCTGGGAGTTGGTGGGTCGGAGAGACCTGTCTGGGTTTTAGGCCCCCA
>Ga0194132_10008730_pt1 | contig 14372 bp, 14 predicted proteins | sample TA2KigOf80mmetaG_FD_148612 | JGI IMG/M metagenome (GOLD analysis project Ga0194132, IMG submission 148612) | Freshwater microbial communities from Lake Tanganyika, Tanzania - TA2015054 Kigoma Offshore 80m | ecosystem: Environmental > Aquatic > Freshwater > Lake | place: Tanzania: Lake... | reverse complement strand
AGCGCTTTGAGAAAGCCCTCGACATCGGCCGGAACGCCGACGCTGGTAAACGCGATCTCGGGCGCGATCCGCTTGCCGAGGCCGGCGAGGACCTTGCCCGCGCCCAATTCGGCCGCCTGGGTCACGTCGCTGCCCTTCAGGAATTCGATGCTTTCGCGCCAACGAACCATGCCGGTGACCTGCTCGGCGAGGCGGCGGCGAATATCGCCGATCTCGCCGATCGGCCCGGCGGTGACGTTGGCGACCACCGGAACCTTGGGCGCGTGCATCTGCACGTCCGCTAGCGCCTTGACCATGACCTCGGCCGCCGGCGCCATCAGGGCGCAATGGAACGGCGCGCTCACCGGCAACAGCATGGCGCGCTTGGCGCCCTTGGTCTTGGCGAGCGCGACCGCGCGTTCGACAGCGCCCTTGTGGCCGCTCACCACCACCTGACCGGGCGCGTTGTCGTTGGCGGCGTCGCACACCTCGCCCTGCGCGGCCTCGGCGGCGGCCGCGCGCGCGCCGTCGAGATCGAGCCCGAGCAGCGCCGCCATGGCGCCGACGCCGACCGGTACCGCTTCCTGCATGGCGCGGCCGCGCGTCTTAAGCAGCCGGGCTGCGCCGGCGAGCGAAAAAGCGCCGACGGCGGCGAGCGCCGAGTATTCGCCGAGGCTGTGACCGGCGACGAACGACACGTGGCGCGCGAGATCGAGGCCCCCTTCGCGCTCCAGCGTGCGCACGACCGCGAGGCTGACCGCCATCAGCGCGGGCTGGGCGTTTTCGGTCAGGATCAAATCCGCCTCAGGGCCCTCGAACATGAGGCGGCTCAGGTTCTGCTTAAGAGCCTCGTCGATCTCCTCGAATACCTGGCGGGCGGGGGCGAAGGCCTCGGCCAATTCGCGCCCCATGCCGACCGCCTGGGAGCCTTGTCCGGGGAACACGAGCGCGCGGGTCATGGGCGAAGTTTCTCCTTGTTTTCCGGCCACTTTGGCGAGCGTTCGCGGGGGTGGCAAGGGCCGGAGTAATATCGGCCGGGCGCTCTTGCCTCAAGAGGGTCTTCGTGTATAGTGCGCGCCCTCTTAACCTCCTTGCCGGCCGCAACCGCGCCCGGCTATGCCCAGTCCGGACATGCTCGTCCCGGCGCGGGCTGAGACAACCCGAAGGGAGCCACCGACTTTGACGTACTACGAAAACGTTTTCATCGCCCGCCAGGACATCTCGCAGCCGCAGGCCGAGGCTCTCGGCGAGGCGTTCGCCAAGGTCGTCGCCGACCTCGGCGGCAAGGTGACCAAGCGCGAATACTGGGGCCTGCGCAACCTCGCCTTCCGCATCAAGAAAAACCGCAAGGGCCACTACCTGCTGCTCAACATCGACGCGCCGGCCACGGCCGTGCACGAGATGGAGCGCCAAATGCGCATCAACGAGGACGTAATCCGCCACCTGACCGTCCGCGTCGAGGAACTGGAAGAAGGTCCGTCCGCCATGATGCGCGCGCGCGACCAGCGCGACGAGCGCCCTGGGCGCGGCGATCGCTTCGGCGGCGACCGCTTCGGTGGCGATCGCGACCGGCCACGCCGCTCCCGCGACGAGGAAGGCGGCCGTCGCGATTTCGGTTCCGATGAAGGCGAAAGAGGCCGCACATGAATGGCGCGCGTAAACCCGGCGGCCGCGGCGGCGCATTTTTTCGCCGGCGCAAGAGCTGCCCGTTCACCGGCGACAAAGCGCCGAAGATCGACTACAAGGACGTACGGCTGCTGTCGCGTTACGTATCCGAACGCGGCAAGATCGTGCCGAGCCGCATTTCGGCCGTATCCGCCAAGAAGCAGCGGGAACTCGCCAACGCCATCAAGCGCGCCCGTTTCCTCGCGCTGATTCCCTACGCGGTGCGCTGAGGCGGCGGGCCGCGCCTCGATTCTTCAGCGACGGGTCGTCGAGGATGGGCGTGCCATGACCAGGGACCTGCTGTTCGCCGTGGCCGCCGGCGTCGCCAGCGCGCTCGCCGGCCTCGCGTTTCTCGCCCGCGCTCCCGGCGCGACGCTCCTGCTGATCTATCTTGGTCCGCTGCCGTTGATGCTGACCGGCCTCGCCCTCGGCGTTCGTCCCGCTTTGGCCGCGTGCGGGGTCGGCGCGCTGGTCGCCGGCCTGCTCGCGGGACCTTTGGCCATGCTGCTCTATGTCGTCGGCCATTCCCTACCCGGCGCGCTAGTGGTGTGGCTCGGGCTCAGCCGCCAACCCAAAGTGGATATCGTGGTCGATGACGAAACCGGAAACGGATCGACGATCACCCCGGCCGAATGGTACCCGCATGGACACGTGGTGGCATGGCTTGCCGCCCTGGCGGCGGCCCTGATCGCCGCCGCCGCGCTGGCGCTCTCCTCCGGCGAAGGGTTCCAGGCGGCCGTCGCCGCGCACATCGATAAAGGCATGGCCGCCCTGTTGCCCACCCTCGGCGGGGCCGAGCGTTCACCTCTTGTGGCCACCATGATCGGGCTGTTTCCGGGCTGGATCGGAGTGTCCTGGGTGGCGATGGGGGCGGTTAACGCCGTTATGGCCGAAGCCGTCCTGATCCGGACCGGGCGGGCGCTCAGGCCGAAACCGGCCTGGTCCGACATAACGCTGCCCGACTGGCTTTCCTGGCTGCTGGTCGGGGCGGCCTTGTTGGCGTTGATTGGGCCGGGGGATGTGGGGTATACGGGGCGCAACCTCGCGCTCGCGCTGGCGTTCCCGCACTTCCTTCTCGGGCTTGCGGTCGTGCACGGGCTGGCAAACCGGACCCCGCAACCCCGGGCGCTGCTTGTCGGTTTTTACGTCGTTTTGTTCATCTCCGCCTGGGCCCTGTTGGTCGTGGCGGCGGTGGGCGTGCTGGAACACTGGATCGGAATACGCAACAGGCTGCCCGGCGGGCCTCGGCCCGGATCGAACGAGCCGTAAGCCTGAACGAGGGCATCGAAGGAGAACGTACGATGGAAGTCATTCTGCTGGAACGCATCGCCAAGCTCGGCCAAATGGGCGAAGTGGTGAAGGTCAAGGCCGGATACGCGCGCAATTACCTGTTGCCGCGCAAGAAGGCGCTACGCGCAACCGACGAAAACAAGAAACTGTTCGAAACGCGCCGGGCCCAGCTCGAAGCGCAAAATCTCGCGCGCAAGTCCGATGCCGATCGCGTTGCCGAAAAGATGAAGGGACTTGCCGTTGTCCTCATCCGCCAGGCGGGCGAAGCCGGGCAACTCTACGGTTCCGTGAATGCCCGCGACATCGCCGCGGCGGTCAAGGACGCGGGCTTCACCGTCGAACGCCAGCAGGTCGAACTGAACGTGCCGATCAAGGCCCTCGGCCTCGTCCAGGTTCCCGTCCATCTTCACCCCGAAGTGGCGGTGACGATCACGGTCAACGTCGCCCGCTCGGCCGAAGAAGCGCAAATCCAGGCCCGCACCGGCACCGCGGTGGTCTACGGCGCTCAGGCCGAGGACGAGAAACTCGCGCGCGAAGAAGCGCGCCAGCGCGCCGAGGCCCTGTTCGAGGAAGGCGCCGGTCCCAAGGACGAAGAACCCGGCGCCGAGGGCGCGGCGAAGGCCGAAGCCGCCGAACCCGCGAAAGCCGAGGCCGAATCCACGCCCAAGGCGAAATCCAAGAAATCGAAAAAGGCCGAATAAGACCGCTTGGCGACCCGCCCGCCGGATTTCCGCCGGTCTCGCGCCAAATCTGACTCTCCTTCTCAGTCTTTAATGCCCGGGTTTATTTGAACCTTTTCGCGGGTTCTTCCTTATTCATATTTCGCCTAATATAGGCGGGCCGCCTATCTCGGGAAACGGCCCGAGACTAGTTCACGCGCCAAGAAAAAATAAGACTTCCAAGCACGGCCGTGGCCCGAGGGATCCGCCATGTTCTTGCTGTCGAGGTTGCTTGCCCACCTGATCCGCGTCGGTGCGCTGACGGTGACCGACGTGGGTGGTCGCCGTCATGTGTTTTCCGGCGCGCCCGGGCCGGCGGTCGCCATTCGCCTGCACGACTCCGCGTTGCCGCGCCGGTTGTTCTTCAACCCGAGCCTCGCTCTCGGTGAGGCCTATACCGACGGCACGCTCACCCTCGAAAATGGCGGCGACCTGTACGACCTTCTTGATTTGCTCTGCCTCAACGTCGGCCGGGTCGGACTGCATCCTTTCAATCGGGCGCGGATCGCCCTCGAGCGCTTGCTTCGCCGTTTCGACCAGTTCAACCCGATCGCCCGGGCCCACGCCAATGTCGCCCACCATTACGACTTGTCCGGCGAGCTTTACGGGCTCTTCCTCGATTCCGACCGGCAGTACAGTTGCGCGTATTTCCGCACCGGCGCGGAAGACCTGGAAACCGCCCAGCTCGACAAGAAGCGCCATATCGCCGCCAAGCTTCTGCTTGAGCCGGGCCAGAAAGTGCTCGACATCGGCTCGGGTTGGGGCGGCCTCGCGCTTCATCTCGCCCGCGAACACGGGGTCGAGGTGACCGGGCTCACCTTGTCGTCCGAACAGCTCGCCTACGCCGAGGCGCGCGCCGCGCGCGAGGGGTTGTCCAACCGGGTCCGCTTCCTGTTGCGCGATTACCGCGACGAAACCGGCATGTACGATCGGATCGTTTCAGTCGGCATGTTCGAACACGTCGGAGTCAATCACTACCGCCAATTCTTCGCCCAGGTGCGCGACCGCCTGAACGCCGACGGCGTCGCGCTCCTTCACACCATCGGACGCAGCCAGCGGCCGGGCCGCACCGACCCTTGGATCCGCAAGTACATCTTTCCCGGCGGCTATATCCCCGCGCTTTCCGAGATCGCCCGTGCCATCGAACATGAGGGCGTCGAGACCACCGACGTCGAGGTTCTCCGCCTCCATTACGCGGAGACGCTCCGCCATTGGCGTAAGCGGTTCCTGGCCAACCGCGCGCGGGCGACGGCGATCTACGACGAAAAATTCTGCCGGATGTGGGAGTTTTACCTCACCATCAGCGAGGTCTCCTTCCGGAACCTCGATTCCGTCGTGTTCCAGGTGCAAATGGCGAAGCGCCGGGACGCGGTGCCGTTGGTGCGCGACTATTTGTACGGCAGTCCCGATTCGGCGCCCGCCCTCCGGATCGTGCCCAGCCGCAGCGATACGCGCGCGGCGTGAGAGCCAAATTAACCGCAAATTTTCAGGGATAATAAGTCAATAATATTTTTTTATACCTGTCCCCAGGTTGCACGTTATCAACAACGTGCTGCGGGCGTCGCGCACTCGCCCGAAGATTAACAAAGTGTTAATTCGCCGCCATGCCGATGGTCATGTCCGCCGCGCTGCCGGCGCTTCGCGACGATTCATCCGAGGTCGCGCGACGCCAACCGCCCCACAACGTTCCGGCCGAGAAGGCCCTGCTCGGCGCGATTTTCGTCAACAACCGCGCCTTCGAGCGCGTGTCCGAATTCCTGCGGCCCGAGCATTTCGCGATTCCGCAACACGGGTGCATCTACGCCGCCATTGGCCTCTTGATCGAACGCGGCCAGATCGCCGACCCGGTCACGCTCCGGCGCTATTTCGAGCAGGAACAGACGCTGGCCGAGATCGGCGGGCCCGCCTACCTGATGGAACTGGCCGAAAGCGCCACCACCGTCATCAACGCCGGCGAATACGGTCGACTGATTCACGACCTGCACCTCCGGCGCGAGTTGATCGGCATCGGCGAGGACATGGTCAACGACGCCTTCGCCGCCGAAGTCGACCGCACCGCCAACACCCAGATCGAACAGGCCGAACAACGCCTCTACGACCTTGCCACCACCGGCGAGTATGAACGGGGATTCGAGGACTTCTCCCGATCGCTCGAAAAAGCGCTCGAGATGGCCGAGCGCGCCCACAAGCGCGAAGGCAAGCTCGCCGGCGTCACCACGGGCTTCCGCGACCTCGACCAGTTGCTGGGCGGCCTGCATCCGTCCGATCTCGTCATTCTCGCCGGACGCCCGGCCATGGGCAAAACCGCCCTCGCCACCAACATCGCCTTTAACACGGCGAGCGCCTTTGTCCGGTCCAAAGGCGCGGAGGGCGCGGTGGTCGGCTTCTTCTCCCTCGAAATGTCGTCCGAACAGTTGGCGGCGCGAATTCTCTCGGAATCCACCAACATTTCGTCCGACGCCATGCGCAAGGGCCAGTTGTCGAACGAGGAATTCGACCGGCTCGCCGCCATCGCCCCGGAAATCAACCGGATGCCCATTTTCATCGACGATACGCCCGGCTTGACCGTGAGCGCGCTGCGCACCCGCGCGCGCCGGCTGAAACGCCAGCACAACCTCGGCTTGATCGTGGTCGATTACCTGCAGTTGATTTCCGGCGGCGCGGCGTCGCGCCCCGACAACCGCGTGCAGGAGGTGTCCGAGATCACCCGCGGCCTCAAAGTGCTGGCCAAGGAACTCAACGTGCCGGTGCTGGCGCTGTCCCAGCTTTCGCGCCAGGTCGAAGCCCGCGACGACAAGAAACCGCAGCTTTCGGACCTGCGCGAATCCGGCTCGATCGAGCAGGACGCGGACGTGGTGATGTTCATCTTCCGCGAAGAATATTACGTCAACTTGCGCAAGCCGACCCAACGCGACGACGAGGATGCGTCCAAGTTCGCCGATCGCCACGTCAAATGGGAAGAGCGCATGGAGCGGGTCCGCAACCTTGCCGAGGTCATCGTCGCTAAGCAGCGCCACGGCCCCATCGGCACGGTGGAATTGGTGTTCCAAGGCCGCTTTACCCGGTTCGGCGACCTCGATCGCGAACATTCGCCCGAAGCCTGATCCGGGCCGGAGCAAGGGGACAGCGGCCCATGATCACGCACGCGACCACGCAAGCGACCGCGGGCGCCATCGTCACCATCGACCTCCGCGCCGTCGCCGGCAACTGGCGGATGCTGAAGGCGCGCCTTGCGCCGGGTTCCGAATGCGCCGCGGTGGTCAAGGCCGACGCCTACGGCTTGGGTGCTTCGCGGGTCGCGCCCGCGCTGGCCAAGGCCGGGTGCCGGACATTCTTCGTCGTGACTCTCGACGAAGGACTCGATCTTGCGCCCCATCTGCCGGGATGCGCGGTTTACGTCCTGGCGCCGCCGCTTGCCGGCAACGAAGCCGCGATCGCCGACGCCAAACTAATCCCCGTGCTCAACACGCTCGGCGATATTGCCGCGTGGTCGGCGTTCGCGCGCGACACGGGGCGCGAACTTCCCGCCGCGCTGCACGCCGACACCGGCATGCGCCGACTGGGGCTGACGCCGGCCGAAGTCGCGACGCTCGCGAACGAACCCGATCGCCTGGATGGAATCGACGTGCGGCTTTTTCTCAGCCATCTTGCCTGCGCCGACGAGCCCCATCATCCGCTTAACGCCAAGCAACTGGCCCAATTCATCGCCGCCAAATCCCGACTCGCCACCGCCGGCATCGCGCCCGCCGCGTCGCTCGCCAATTCGTCCGGTATTTTTCTCGCCCCCGAGTATCATTTCGACCTGGTGCGTCCCGGCGCCGCGCTTTACGGCATCGCGCCGGTCCCGGGCGAGCCGAATCCGATGGCGCAGGCGGTGCGGGTGCAAGCCAAAATCCTGCAGGTGCGCGACGTTGACGCTGCGGAGACCGTTGGTTATGGTGCGACGCACCGCTTCGCCCGGCCGAGCCGGATCGCCACCGTCGCCGCCGGTTACGCCGACGGTTATCCGCGCTCTCTCGGCAACGCCGGAACCTGCTGCATCGGCGAACACCGGGCCGCCGTGGTGGGACGGGTCTCCATGGATCTGACGACCATCGACGTATCCGGCCTGCCCGAAGATCTCGTCCGGCCGGGAACCCTCGTCGACCTGATCGGCCCCCATAACCCGCTCGACGACGTCGCCGCTGCCGCCGGCACCATCGGCTACGAATTGCTGACCCGGCTCGGGCGTCGCGCCCATCGGGTTTGGCTGGAAGGCGACGCGCCGTGAATTTCCTCCAGCCGATCGGCCACGTTTTCCTCGAATTCCTCGCCACCGCCGGACGGCTCACGCTGTTTGCGCTCGCGGGCGTCGTCCATTGCTTTCGCCCGCCCTTTTACGGCCGCATGATCGTCCGCCAGATGGTGGAGATCGGCTACTTCTCGCTCCCGGTGGTGGGCCTGACCGCCATCTTCACCGGCATGGTGCTGGCGTTGCAGAGCTACACCGGCTTCGCCCGCTTTTCGGCCGAGGCGGCGATCGCCAACGTCGTCGTCGTCGCCGTCACCCGCGAACTCGGGCCGGTGCTCGCCGGATTGATGGTCGCCGGCCGGGTTGGCGCCGCCATGGCCGCCGAGATCGGTACCATGCGCGTGACCGAGCAGATCGACGCGCTGACCACGCTCTCCACCAACCCGATGAAGTACCTGGTCGCGCCGCGCCTGATCGCCGGCGTCGCCATGCTGCCGATCCTGGTGTTGATCGCCGACATCATCGGCGTGCTCGGCGGATTCCTGGTCGCCACCTACAAGCTCGGCTTCAACCCCGCCAATTACCTGCAAAGCACTTGGGATTTCATGGAGGCCGAGGACGTGATCTCGGGGCTGGTCAAGGCCGGCGTGTTCGGCTTCATCGTCACCCTGATGGGTTGCTATCACGGCTACACGTCGAAGGGCGGCGCACAGGGAGTCGGCGCCGCCACCACCAACGCCGTGGTCGCCGCCTCGATCCTGATCCTCTGCTTCGACTACATCCTGACCGAAATGTTCTTCGCCGGAAAATGAGCGACCGCGCCGCCACCCCCGCCCGACCGAAGATCCGCATCCGCGGCCTGAAGAAAGCGTTCGGGCGCAAGGTGGTGCTCGACGGCATCGATCTCGACGTCGGCGTCGGCGAATCGCTGGTCGTGATCGGCGGCTCGGGCACCGGCAAGTCGGTGCTGATCAAGAGCGTGCTCGGCATCCTGCAACCCGATTCCGGCAGCATCGAGGTCGACGGCGAGGAAGTGGTCGGCATCGACGCCGACGGGCGCGAGCGCATCAACCGCAAGTTCGGGATGCTGTTCCAGGGCGCGGCCCTGTTCGACAGCCTGCCGGTATGGGAGAACGTCGCCTTCGGCCTGCTCGCCCAGAAGAAGGTGAACCGCGCCCAAGCCCGCGAGATCGCCGCCGCCAAGCTCGCGCAAGTCGGGCTCGGGGCCGAGGTCGGCCTGCTCTCGCCCGCCGAACTTTCGGGCGGCATGCAGAAGCGCGTCGCGCTCGCCCGCGCCATCGCCTCCGATCCCGAAATCATTTTCTTCGACGAGCCGACCACCGGCCTCGATCCGATCATGGCCGACGTCATCAACGACCTGATCGTCAAGACCACGCGCGAGGTCGGCGCCACGGCCCTCTCTATCACCCACGACATGGCGAGCGCGCGCAAGATCGCGCACCGCATCGCCATGCTGCACCAGGGCCGCATCATCTGGAACGGTCCGCCCGCCGCGGTCGACGCCTCCGGCAACCCGTACGTTGACCAGTTCGTGCACGGCCGCGCCGAGGGCCCGATCAAGATGGCGGTGCGGGCGTGATCGTCGCTGGTCCCGTCATTGCGAGCGAAGCGAAGCAATCCAGACAGGTGGATCGCTTCGGCGGTTTCACCGCCTCGCGATGACGGCAATCGAGGTTGTTGGCACATGGCGCGCACCACATCTAAATTCGTCTGCCAAGCTTGCGGCGCCGAAGCGCCGAAGTGGACCGGCCGCTGCGAGGCGTGCGGCGCCTGGAACACGCTCGCCGAGGAAGCCATCGAGGCCAAGCCCAAGGCGCTCGGCGGCGCCCACAAGGGCCGCGCCGTGCCGTTCGTCGGTCTGCGCGGCGAGCGCGCGCCCGCGCCCCGGCTCGCCACCGGCATCGCCGAGCTTGACCGGGTGCTCGGCGGCGGACTGGTGGCCGGTTCCGCCGTGCTGGTCGGCGGCGATCCCGGAATCGGCAAATCCACCCTTCTGCTCCTAGCCGCCGCCCGCGTCGCCGCCAACGGCCACGGCGCCGTCTACATTTCCGGCGAAGAGGCAATCGACCAGGTGCGGCTCCGCGCCGAACGTCTCGGCATCGCCGATTCCCCGGTCAAGCTCGCGGTCGCGACCCAGGTCGGCGACATCGCCGCCTCGCTCGCTTCGGGCGACGCGCCCGAATTCGTGGTCGTCGATTCGATCCAGACCCTGTTCGTCGAAACGCTCGAATCCGCCCCCGGCACGGTCGCCCAGGTGCGCGCGGCGGCGCACGAGTTGATCCGGCTCGCCAAGCGGCGCGGCTTCGCGCTGGTGCTCATCGGTCACGTCACCAAGGAAGGCCTCATCGCCGGCCCGCGCGTGCTGGAGCACATGGTCGACACGGTGCTCTATTTCGAGGGCGAGCGGACGCACCGCTTCCGCATCCTGCGCGCGGTCAAGAACCGCTTCGGCCCCGCCGACGAGATCGGCGTCTTCGCCATGGGCGAGGAAGGCCTGGCCGAGGTGCCGAACCCGTCGGCCCTGTTCCTGTCCGAGCGCGGGCCGGACGCCCAGCCGGGCGCCTCGGTGTTCGCCGGTATGGAAGGCACCCGCCCGGTGCTGGTGGAAATCCAGTCGCTGATCGCGCCCGCGCAGCCGGGCACGCCCCGGCGCGCGGTGGTGGGATGGGATTCGGGCCGCCTCGCCATGGTGCTGGCGGTGCTCGAGGCGCGCGCGGGGCTGTCGTTTGCCAACCAGGACGTCTATCTCAACGTCGCCGGCGGCTTGCGGATCAACGAACCGGCCGCCGACCTCGCCGCCGCGTGCGCGCTGATTTCCTCGCTCGCCGGCGTGCCCGCGCCGGCCGACGCGGTGGTGTTCGGCGAAATCGGGCTTTCGGGCGAAATCCGCCCGGTAGCCCACGCCGAAGCGCGCCTCAAGGAAGCGGCCAAGCTCGGCTTCAAGCGGGCACTCGCGCCCGCGCCGCATCGTACCGGCGGCAAACCCGCGCGGGTTTCCGGAATCGACGTGCGCGAACTCGGCCACGTGACCGAACTCGCCGCCCTGCTCGCGCGCACTCATTCCACCCCCCGGAGATCCGGCCATGCCTAGTTTCGCCGGCGTCAACGGACTCGACCTCGCGGTCGCGGCCTTGCTGCTGGTATCGGCCGGATTCGCCTACTTCCGCGGCTTCGTGCGCGAGGTTCTCTCCATCACCGGCTGGATCGGCGCGGCGGCGGCCGCGATCTACGGCTTTCCCCACGCCAAGCCGTACTTTCGCCAGTTCATCGACAACGCCCTGTTCGCGGACATCGCCGCCGGCGCGGCGCTGTTCCTGGTCGCGCTGGTCGTCCTCTCCCTGCTTGCGCGCATGATTTCGCGCCGGGTCAAGGACAGCGCGTTGGGCGCCCTCGACCGCGCACTCGGCTTTTTGTTCGGGCTCGCGCGCGGCGCCCTGATCGCGGTGCTCGCCTTCGTCGTCTACATGCTGGCGGTCCCGCCCAAGGAACGGCCCGAATGGGTCGCCAAGGCGCGCACGACGCCCTGGATGGGCGCGGGCGCCAACCTGCTGATCGGCGCGCTGCCGCCCTCGACCGCCGACCGGCTCGGCCTGCGCCGGCCGAAAACCGGCGACGGTGCGGCGCCCGAGCCCACGATTCGCGATCTGCTGCAACCCCGGCCCAAGGCCCCGGACCGCGACCCGCCGGAGGGCTATACCGAGAAGGAGCGCCAGGACATGCAGCGCCTGATCGACAGCACCGGAAAACGCCAATAACTCTACGGTCATAGGCGAGTGACAGAGCGCCGCCGGAGGAGTACAAGAACGCTTCGCCAAACGTAGTAGGCGCCGGAATTCCATGATCCGACACCACCCCTTCGCCGATCGGGTCGACGACGATCATCCGAAGGAGGAGTGCGGCCTGTTCGGCATCTACGGCCTCGCCGACGCCGCCGCCCACACCGCGCTCGGCCTGCACGCGCTCCAGCATCGCGGCCAGGAGGCGGTCGGCGTCGTCAGTTACGACGGCGCCCATTTCCACAGTCATCGCGCGCTCGGCCTGGTCGGCGACAATTTCGATCAGGAATCGGTCATTCGCCGCCTGGTCGGCGACATGGCCATCGGCCACGTCCGCTACGCCACCACCGGCGACACGGTGCTGCGCAACGTCCAGCCGCTGTTCGCCGATTTCGCCTTCGGCGGATTGGCCATCGCCCACAACGGCAACCTCACCAACGCCTACACGCTCCGGCGCGCGCTGGTCCAGCGCGGCTGCATCTTCCAGTCGACCACAGATACCGAGACCATAGTCCACCTGATCGCCATCAGCGACCAGGCGCGCGTGGTCGATCGCATGATCGACGCGCTCCGCCAGGTCGAGGGCGCCTACTCGCTGGTCGCGCTGACGCGCGCCAAGCTGATCGGCGTGCGCGACCCGTACGGGGTGCGCCCTCTGGTACTGGGGCGGCTCGGCCCGGCTTACGTGCTCGCCTCCGAAACCTGCGCCCTCGACATCATCGGCGCGACTTACGAGCGCGACGTCGAGCCCGGCGAGATCGTGGTGATCGACAAGGACGGACTCAAGAGCTACAAGCCCTTCGCCCGCGCGCCGCGCCGCTTCTGCATCTTCGAGTACGTCTATTTCGCCCGCCCCGACAGCTCGATCGAGGGTCGCAACGTCTACGAGACGCGCAAGCGCATCGGCCGCGAGCTGGCGCGCGAAAGCCACGTGTCCGCCGACGTGGTGGTGCCGGTTCCGGATTCGGGCGTGCCCGCCGCCATCGGCTACGCCGAGCAGTCGCGGGTGCCGTTCGAACTCGGCATCGTCCGCAACCACTACGTCGGCCGCACATTCATCGAACCGACCGACCAGATCCGCCACCTGGGCGTCCGGCTCAAGCACAACGCCAACGCCGCCTACCTCAAGGACAAGCGCGTCGTCCTGGTCGACGATTCGATCGTGCGCGGCACCACTTCGGTCAAGATCGTCGAAATGGTCCGCAACGCCGGCGCGAGCGAAGTGCACATGCGCATCTCCAGCCCGCCGACCACGCACCCCTGTTTCTACGGCATCGACACGCCCGAGCGCGACAAGCTGCTGGCCGCGCGCCACGACGTCGAAGGCATGCGCCGGTTCATCGGCGCCGATTCGCTCGCGTTCGTGTCCCTCGATGGACTTTACCGCGCGGTCGGCGAGCCGCACCGCCTGCCGAACGCGCCGCAGTATTGCGACGCCTGCTTCAGCGGGGAATACCCGATCGCCCTATCCGACCAGAACGAAGGCGACGTGCCGAGGCAGCTGTCGCTGCTGGCCGAGCGGGCCTGACATGAAACGCCTCGAGGGCCGCATCGCCCTCGTCACCGGGGCCTCGCGCGGGATCGGCCGCGCGACCGCCCTCGCCTGCGCGCGCGAAGGGGCGCATGTGGTCGCGCTCGCCCGCACCCAGGGCGCGCTCGAGGAACTCGACGACGAAATTCGCGCGCTCGGCAAAACCGTAACCTTGGTGCCGCTCGACTTGCTCGATTTCGCCGGCATCGACCGGCTGGGCGCGGCCTTGTTTCAGCGCCAAAAGAAACTCGACCTTCTGGTCGCCGCCGCCGCCGAGCTCGGACCGTTGAGTCCCCTTCCTCACGTCAAGCCGGACGATTTCGAGCGCACGCTCGCGATCGACCTCACCGCCAACTACCGCCTGATCCGATCGCTCGATCCGCTGCTGCGCGCGTCCGGTTCGGCCTGTGCGATCTTTCTCACCGGCGGCGTGCCCGAGGGCGCGCACGCGGCCTATTGGGGGCCGTACGCGGCGGCCAAGGCGGGGCTGGAGGCAATGGTCCGTTCCTACGCCGCCGAGGTGGCCCACGCCAAAATCCGCGTCCATCTCGCCGACCCCGGCCCGACGCGCACGGCGCTCCGCGCCAAGGCCTTTCCCGGCGAGGCCCCGTCGGTACTGCCCAAGCCGAAGACGGCGGCCGAGGCGATCGTCGAATTGGTGTGCGCGGCGAACGCGCCGGAGAGCGGAACGGTCATTCGACTTGGGCGGCTCGCGCCACGTTGACACCCACATTCCGCTCGCTTGCGCCAAGCTAACAGCGGGTAAATCTGGCTTAACGCGTTGATATCCCTCGAAACAGCCTGATTCGTGTAGACATTTGTAGGCGTTTTTGCGGCGCGGGCAAAAAAACGTTCCTAAGCGCGACATTCGGCACGCGCCAGAAATCTGAGACCTATTCACCTGTCCAAGAACGCGAGATCATTCGGTCGGAAAATATAGCTAGAAATAGGAATATTGTCAATATGCCTCTCCATGCGATCACGAACTCAAATTACCCATGACCAAGGCTGTTCTGGTTTCCAATCCGGAGTCGATTTACGACGATCTTCCCGAGGAGCGTTATCACTATCCGCGCCAATACGCCGGACGGGTCGAACAGACCAAGGGCGACTGGATTATTTATTATGAGTCCGGATCGCGCGGTGGCCGGTAATCTTAT